>Ga0164242_10004130_pt1 | contig 16360 bp, 16 predicted proteins | sample OricomgcompostMG_FD_108783 | JGI IMG/M metagenome (GOLD analysis project Ga0164242, IMG submission 108783) | Miracle-Growth compost microbial communities from Emeryville, California, USA - Original compost - Miracle growth compost (MG) ...
AGCTTGTTGATGACCTCGACCATGTGCACCGGGATGCGGATGGTGCGGGCCTGGTCGGCCATCGCGCGGGTGATCGCCTGCCGGATCCACCAGGTGGCGTAGGTGGAGAACTTGTAGCCCTTGGTGTAGTCGAACTTCTCCACCGCGCGGATCAGGCCGAGGTTGCCCTCCTGGATCAGGTCGAGGAAGAGCATGCCGCGGCCGGTGTAGCGCTTGGCGAGGGAGACGACGAGGCGCAGGTTGGCTTCGAGCAGGTGGTTCTTGGCGCGGCGGCCGTCCTCGGCGATCCACTCCAGCTCCTCGTGGAGCTGGGGCTTGATCTTGCCGCCCTTGGCGAGCTTCTCCTCGGCGAAGAGACCGGCCTCGATCCGCGTGGCGAGCTCGACCTCGAGCTCGGCGTTGAGCAGCGGGACCTTGCCGATCTGCTTGAGGTAGTCCTTGACCGGGTCGGCGGTCGCGCCCGCGACCATGACCTGCTGCACGGGCTCGTCGGTCTCGTCGGCCGCGGAGACGATGAAGGACGCGTTCTTCTCGTCCTCCTCGATGGTCGGGTCGGTCGCGACGTCCTTCTCGAACTGCTCGTCGGAGATGTCGGGGAGGATCTTCTTCCCGTCCGGGCCGACCTTGACCTCGGCCTCGCTGCCGCTCGCCTGGACCTCGGCCGCGGCCTGCGCGACCGCCTCCTCGGAGACGGCGCTCGGGGCGGCGGTGGCCTTCTTCGCCGGGGCCGCCTTCTTCGCGGCGGCCTTCTTCGCCGGCGCGGTGGTGGTCGCCTTGCGGGGGGCGGCGGCAGCGGCGGTCCTACCGGCGGCGGCGCCCAGGTCGACGGAGATGCCGAGCGTGCTCAGGTGCGCGAGCAGCGCCTTGAGGTGACGCGGCTCGACAGCCGCTTCCTCACTGGCGCGGCGCACCTCCTCCGGGGTCACGCTCCCGGTGGGAGTGCCCCGCTCGATCAGCGCCACGACGGCGGGGTGGGCGAGCACCTCAACAGGGATCTTGCGTGCGATCGAGGACACTGACACCTCTCGTGGAACTGGCTTCGGGGCGCGGCAAGGCCCGGATACGTCAAGGCCGCTCGCTTATTCTGCCACGTGCCACCACATGCCCAAGACCAGGGGCAGGCGCGGTGTCGCTTCGGTGCCCCGAACTACGCGCCGGTAGCGGCCCTGGCCGCCGCCTTCGCGGCCTTCTTGAAGTCCCGCACCTTCTGCAAGGACACGCCGTCCACCACATCGGCCACCGAGCGGTAGCCGTCCTCGGCGTAGGCGCCGACCGCCCTCTCCCAGCCCTCGGGGCGCACACCGAGCTGCTTGGCGAGCAGCGCGGTGAAGATCTGCGCCTTCTGCTTGCCGAAGCCCGGCAGCGCCTGGATCCGCTTGAGCAGCTCCTGGCCGGTGGACACCCCGGCCCACAGCCTCGACGCGTCACCCTCGTAGTCGTCGGCGATGATCCGCGCCAGCTCCTGCAGGCGGGCGGCCATCGAGCCGGGGAACCGGTGGATCGCCGGCGGTACGGCGCACAGCGCGGCGAACTGCTCGGGGTCGGCGGCCGCGATCGCCGCCGGTGCGATGCTGCCGAACCGGTCCAGCACCTTGGCCGGCCCGCGGAACGCGTGCTCCATCGGATACTGCTGGTCCAGCATCATGCCGACCAGCAGTGCGAACGGCGACTCGTCGAGCACCTTATCGGCGGTGGGATCCTGGGCGATCTGGAAGGCCATGGGCCAATCCTGCCGCAATCCGGCGTCAGCGGCCGGAGCGGACCGAGCAGGCCGGGCGGACCGGGCCCGGCTGCTCGGTCACGACGGCTTGACCGCGAGCACCGGGCAGGGAGCGTCGAGCAGGATCCGCTGCGCCTGGCTGCCCAGGATCAGCTTGCCCGTGGCACTGCGGCGGCGGATGCCGATCACGATGAGGTCGGCCTGCTCGTCGCGGGCCACCTGGATCAGCTCGTCGGCGGCGTCGACCTCCTCGTCGGTGAGGTCCTGGTACACGGTGTACTCGATGCCGGCGGCGTCGAGTCGCTCGCGCGCAGCCGCCAGCTCCGCCTCGGTCTTGGCGATCCATCCGGGGTCGCCCTCGTCACGGCGGTGGGTGTTGGCGACGACCAGCCGGCCGCCGCTGCGCCGGACCTCGGTGATCGCGGCCGTCAGAGCCGCCTCCCCCTCCGGCTTCGGGACGAACCCGACCACCACCGCTGCCATCGCTGCCTCCCGTGTCTGGTGGGTCTGCCCCGGGCCGTCGAGATCCGAGCCTCCGCGGGAACCGTACCCCGCGGCCCGGACTGCCCCCGAACCCCGTGTGACGCCGCCGCGAGCCTGTGGATGACGGCCGACGCCGCCGCGCAGAACGAGGCAGGCTGGGCCCATGCCCCACACGCAGAGCCCCGAGCATGCCCTCGCCGTACTCCTGCGGCGGGCGGTGCGCGAGCACGCCACCGTCGAGCGGCGACTGCATCACGTGCCGATCCTTCATCTCGGCGTCCCCGGGGAAGCACACGAGGTGTTCGCGGTCGTTCCCGGCGAACCGCTGGACCATGCGCTGCGCGCCGACATCGTCGCGGCGATGCGCCACCGCCACCGCCAGCGCCACGGCACCGCCGCGGCCGGCCGCCGCCCCGCCCTGGTCTGGCTGACCCGCAGCGGTGACCTGGACCTGCAGGACATCGACGCCGAGTGGTACGCCGCGACCCGCCAGGCGTACGCCGAGGCCGGCGCTGCGGTGCGCTTCGCCGTGGTCAACCGGCGCGGGTGGCACGTGCCCACGACCGGCGAGCGCCGGGAGTGGGCGCGGCCGCGACCGCAGGCCTGAGCGGGCGGTCCCGGCCCGCTCATCCGGCCCTGCCGAGGAGGTCGTCCAGCGATCCCCGCATCGTCTCCCACTCACTCGGCGACAGCGCCGCCTCGAGCATGTGGGCCACCAGCCGGCCAAGACTCTGCCCCGGCTCGACGGCGAAGCAGCGGTCCAGCGCACACCACGCGAGCGCGCCATTGCCTTCGAGCCAGGCGGCGAAGGCGAGCACCGCCGCGGCGGCCGGCAGCAACGGCGTCGGTGCGCGCCGGACGAGGTCTCGCCACAGCCCGATGTGGGCCGAGGCGGTGTCCCGGGTGAGCGGCACCCAGGCCGCGTCACGAAGCGGGCCGACCTGCACCGTCAGCAGCATCCGAGCAGCGTCCAGATCGGTCGGCACGGTGTCGGCCTCCGCATGGCGGCAACACAGCTCCGCGAGCTCCGCAGCCGTCAACAGGTCCGCGCGATCGAGCATCGCCTCGATCGCCGTACGCCGCACCGGGTCCACGGCCACGCTGGCGACCAGGTCGGTCCGCGAAGCGTGCGTGACCTGGCCGGCCAACACGGCCTCCGCCCGGAACGGATGCGCGTCGACGTCATACGGCACGCCCCAGCGCGGGACGCCGCGGCGTCGTCCGTCCGCGGAGAACCATCGGCCGGCGTCGGCCCGCAGACACTCCAGCACCGCTATCCCCGCGCGCTCGAACCGCCGGCGCAGCACCCGGGCGACCTGTCGGCAATGGCCGGAGTGGGAGCCATAGAGCACGAAGACCACCCGGTCCGCGCGATGCCGGCGGCACGGCTCGAGCAGCGCGGCGGCGACGACATCGAGGGCCTCGGGGTCTCCTCGCGGCGGCAGGTCGATCCGGGCGTGGGGCGGCGCCGGATCGCCGAAGGCGAGCATGACGATCGAGTCCTCGGGCTCGAAGCCGAGGGCGATCGGAACGACGGCGAGGAGGTCCTCGGGACTCTTGGCGCGGAAGGTGACGGTCATGACTCAACGCTGACGGCCCGACGGGCGCACCGCGACCCGCTGGAAGCGGAGTGTGGATCCGCCATCCTGGGCAGGGCCCTGTGGAGGAAAACGGGCGGATCGACGCGTAGGTTTGCCCTCCATGCGGTCCCACGCGTCGGTGCTCCACCTCGACCTCGACGCGTTCTACGCCTCGGTCGAGCAGCGGGACAAGCCGTCCTTGCGTGGCAAGCCGGTCGTCGTCGGCGGGGTCGGCGGCCGCGGCGTCGTCGCCACGGCCAGCTACGAGGCACGTCGCTACGGCGTACATTCGGCGATGTCGACCCGCGAGGCGCGCTCACGCTGTGCGCATGCCGCCTTCCTCTATCCGCGCTTCCACGCCTATCGCGAGGTCAGCGAGCAGGTGATGGGCCTGCTGCGGGACATCTCGCCACGGGTCGAGCCGCTCTCCCTGGACGAGGCGTTCGTCGATCTGGAAGGCGCCGAGCGCCCCGATCTTCCCGATCTCGAGGTGGCCACGGTGACGGCGTTCGCCGAGAGCCTGCGCGAGCGCGTCCGCGAGGTCACCGGCGGCCTGACCGCGAGCGTGGGGATCGGCACCAGCAAGTTCATCGCCAAGATCGCCAGCGATCTCGAGAAGCCGGACGGCCTGGTGGTCGTCGCCCCCGGCACCGAGCTGGAGTTGCTGCGCCCGATGAGCGTGCAGGTCATCCCCGGCGTCGGCCCGGCCACCGCGGAGCGGCTACGGCGGGCCGGCATCCACACCGTCGCCGACCTCGAGCAGATCGGCCTCGAGGAGCTCATCCGGCTTGTCGGCAAGGCACACGGCACGGGTCTCCACGCGCTCGCCCGCGCCGAGGACGACCGGGCGGTCGAGCCGGAGCGGGAGACCAAGTCGGTCAGCGTGGAGGGCACCTACGACACCGACCTGACCGACCGCACCCTGATGGAGCACCTGCTCACCCGGCAGGCCGGCGAGGTCGCCGCCCGGTTGCGCAAGAGCGGACTGTCGGGCCGCACCGTCACCATCAAGGTGCGGCTGGGCGACTTCACCACGCTCAACCGCTCCAGCACCCTCGCCGGCCCCACCGACAACGCCGCCACCATCGCCCGGCTGGCCCGTGCGCTGCTCACCGACCTGGACACCTCCTACGGCGTACGCCTCCTGGGGGTCGGTGTCTCCGGTCTGGCCGACTGGATCCAGGAGGACCTCTTCGGTGAGGAGCCGGAGCCCGACGAGCCGGTCGACGTACCCCTGCCTGAGCAGCCGGCCCGCGACAGCCACTCCTGGAACCCCGGCATGGACGTCACTCACGCCGAGCTCGGCCGCGGCTGGGTCTGGGGTGCCGGGCGGGGCGTGGTGACGGTCCGCTTCGAGACCACCGAGCACCCGACCGGTCCGGTGCGCTCCTTCGCCACCGACGACCCGGCGCTCAGCGCGTGGCCGCAGCCGGACGGTCTGCAGGACGGTGCAGGATGACCCGTTCGCCCGGCCGCAGCTGCGCGAGCTGCCACAGATCGTCGGGATGGACGACCCCGGCGACCGGATAGCCACCGGTCGGACCGTGGTCGGCGAGCAGCACGACCGGCTGGCCGTCGGGCGGCACCTGGATGGCGCCGAGCACCATCCCCTCGCTCGGCAGCTCGCCGTCGTTACGCGGCAGCGGCTCGCCCTGGAGCCGCAGCCCCACCCGGTCGGACGCCGCCCCGACGGTCCACGGCGTCGCGGCCAACCTGGCCCGGACGTCCGCGTCGAACCAGTCCCGGTGCGGCCCGGGGAGCACCCGCACGGGATCCGACCGCGGCGGGCGGGGCGTGTCCAGAGCAGCGGGTACGCCGGAGGCAACGCCCACGGGCAGCACGTCCCCGACCGCGACCGGCGCAGGCCCGACGCCGGCGAGCGTGTCGGTCGAGCGCGAGCCGAGCACCGGGGCGACGTCGATCCCGCCGGCGACGGCCAGGTAGGAGCGCATGCCGTCGTCGGGCGTCCCCAGCGCGAGGCTTGCACCGGCGGGCAGCCGCACGGCCTGGGTGTGCGCGGCGGCGGTCCCGGCGACCGCGAGCGGGACCCGTGCACCGGTCACCGCGACCCAGCAGGGTGCCTCGGTCCGGATCTCCAGCGCGCCGAGCAGCACCTCGAGCACCGCCGCGTCGGGCGGGTTGCCGACCAGCCGGTTGGCGAGCGCCGCGGCCGGCGCGTCGAGGACGCCCGCGCGCGGCACGCCGAGGTGGGCGTAGCCGACCCGGCCACGGTCCTGGACCAGCACCTGCGGCCCGGTGCGGAGCACGGTGAGCGCCGCGCTCAGCATGCCCGCAGCACCACCCGCGTGCCCGGACCGAGCAGCGCAGGTGGGTCCCGCTCCACGTCCCACAGGGTCACGTCGGTGTGACCCACGATCCGCCAGCCGCCCGGGGAGGCGCTCGGATAGATGCCGCACCACTCCCCCGCCAGTGCGACCGACCCCGGCTCGACCCGCTGCCGCGGCGTCTCCAGGCGCGGCACCGCCAGCTCCTCGGGCAGGCCGGCGAGATAGGCGAACCCGGGCGCGAAGCCGCAGAACGCCGAGACCAGCTCGTAGGACGTCAGCCGCGCCACCACCTGCTGCTGGGCGACACCCCAGTGGGCCGCGACCTCGGCCAGGTCGGGTCCGTCGAAGACCACCGGCACCTCCACGAACGCGCCCGCCACCGTCGCCGAGCGCCGCCTCCAGCCCTCCAGGACCTCCACCAGCCGGCCGACGTCGACCCCGTCGAAGAGCACCGTTCGCGCCGCCGGCACGATCTCCTCGGCCCGGACGCCGGCCGCCCTGCACGCCGCCCTGGCCCAGTCGGCGAGCGCCGCCGCCTGGACCGCCGAGTCGACGTCGACCAACGCCGCACGCTCGCCATAGGGCCGCACGGCGCCGCTCATGCCAGCGCCCTGAGCTCCCAGCCGGCCGCCTCGAGCGCAACCCGCACGGCGCGGGCGTGCGCGACCGCGCCCGGTGAGTCGCCGTGCAGGCACAGCGACTCCACCCGCCGCGCGAGCGCGAGCGCATTGCCGACGATGGCGGCCTCGTCCGTCACCAGCGCACCGGGCTCGCCGCGGGCGACCAGCCGCCCGCTCTCGTCGTACCCGCGATCGGGGAAGCCCTCGTGCCACACCGCCCTGCCCGCAGCGACGGCCTGCCGCCACAGCGAGCCGGGCATGCCGAGCACCGGCAGCGTGCCGGAGCCGTCGAGCACGGCCCGCGCCTGGTCCGGGTCGTCCATGGTGCGGTGGTAGAGCGCGCCGTGCGGCTTCACGTAGGTCACCGCCGTGCCCTCGGAGCCGGCGATCGCCGACAGCGTGCCGACCTGCTCCTCGACCTGGTCACGGAGCACGTCGTAGGCCACCTCGAGCGCCACCCGGCCGAAGTTCTGCCGGTCGGCATAGGAGACCTGCGCCCCGACCGCGACGCCGAGCCGCGCCGCCTCGGCGCACACCTCGCGCATGATCGCGGCGTTGCCCGCATGGAAGCCGCACGCGACGTTGGCCGAGGTCACCACCGACAGCAGGCCGGCGTCGTCGGTGATCTCCTCGCCGAGGTCGGCGTTGAGGTCCACGCGGCGCTCACGTCCCAGGTCCACTCCCATGGCACACGAGGATAGGGTCACCGCCATGCAGCCTCCCGTCGCGAAGAAGCAGCCGATCACCACCAGCCACCACGGCCGCACCCGCACCGACGACTACGAATGGCTGCGCGACAAGGACAACCCCGAGGTCGTCGCCTACCTCGAGGCCGAGAACGCCTGGACCACCGAGCGCACCGAGCACCTGGCCGGCCTGCGCCAGCGCCTGTTCGACGAGGTCAAGGCCCGCACCCTCGAGACCGACCTCTCCGTGCCCAGCCGCAACCGCGGCTACTGGTACTACGGGCGCTCCTTCGAGGGCAAGGAGTACGGCGCCTCGTGCCGCGTCGCCGTCGCCGATCCCGGCGACTGGGCCCCGCCGACCCCGGCCCAGGTCGCGGCCGACCAGCTCGCGCTGCCCGGCGAGGAGGTCCTGCTGGACCACAACCTGCTGGCCGAGGGCCACGACTTCTTCTCCATGGGCGGCGCCGCGGTCAGCCCGAGCACGACCCTGCTGGCCTACTCCACCGACACCAGGGGCGACGAGCGCTACACCGTCCAGGTCCTGGACCTGACCACCGGGGAGCTGCTGCCCGACGTGCTCGAGGGCGTGATGGGCGGCGTCACCTGGGACCGCGCCAGCGAGAGCTTCTACTACTCCACCGTCGACGAGTCCTGGCGCCCCGACAAGGTCTGGCGGCACCTCCTCGGCACCACCCAGGAGCAGGACGAGCTGGTCTACCACGAGACCGACGAGCGGTTCTGGACCGGCCTGGGCCGCACCCGCAGCGACCGGTTCCTGGTGATCGAGTCGGGTGCGAAGACCACCACCGAGTACCGCTTCCTGGACCTGGACTCCCCGGAGAGCGGCTGGCAGGTCTTCGCCGCCCGCGAGGAGGGCATCGAGTACAGCCTCGAGCACGCGGTCATCGCGGGCGAGGACGTCTTCCTGGTCCTGCACAACGCCACCGGCGCCGACTTCGAGCTCGCCACCGCCCCCATCGCCCCGACGCCGCGGTCCGCGTGGCAGGCACTGATCGCGCACGACCCCGCCGTACGGCTCGAGGACGTGGACGCCTTCGCCGGGCACCTCGTCGTACACCAGCGCAGCCAGGGCCTGACCCAGCTACGGATCCTGGAGCTCGGCGCCGACGGCGTCGGCGACGACTACCTGGTGTCGTTCGAGGACGAGATCTACACCATCGGCGCGGGCGGCGGCCCGGACTTCAACCAGCCGACCGTGCGGCTGGGCTACACCAGCCTGCGCACCCCGAGCTCGGTCTACGACTACGACGTGCGCGACCGCAGCCTGACCCTGCGCAAGCAGCAGCCGGTCCTGCCCGTCGACGGCCGCGACTACGACCGCGACGACTACGAGGAGCACCGGCTCTGGGCGACGGCGGAGGACGGCACCCGGGTGCCGATCTCGCTCGTCGTACGCCGTGACGTGCGGGCAGCGGCGCTCGCGGCGGGCAGGGCGCTCCCCCTGCATCTCTACGGCTACGGCTCCTACGAGGCGTCGATGGACCCGAGCTTCTCCATCTTCCGGCTCTCGCTGCTGGATCGCGGCGCCGCCTTCGCCATCGCGCACGTGCGCGGCGGCGGGGAGATGGGTCGGCACTGGTACGACGACGGCAAGCAGCTGCGCAAGCGCAACACGTTCACCGATTTCATCGCGTGTGCCCGGCACCTGGTCGAGACCGGCTGGACCACCCCCGAGCTGACGGTGGCCGAGGGCGGCAGCGCCGGCGGCCTGCTGATGGGCGCGATCGCCAACCTTGCGCCGGAGCAGTGGGGCGGCATCGTCGCGGCGGTGCCGTTCGTGGACAACCTGACCACGATGCTGGACGCGTCGCTGCCGCTGACGGTGGTGGAGTACGACGAGTGGGGCAACCCGGAGGCCGACCCCGAGGTCTACGACTACATCGCCTCCTACGCGCCGTACGACAACGTCGCCGCCGTTCGCTATCCCCCGATCCTCGCCGAGACGAGCCTCAACGACACCCGGGTGCTCTACGTCGAGCCGGCCAAGTGGGTGGCCAGGCTGCGGGCGGTCGCCGGCGCGGACGTGCTGCTCAAGACCGAGATGAACGCCGGCCACGGCGGGGTCTCGGGGCGCTACAAGGCCTGGCACGACCGGTCCTTCAGCCTCAGCTGGATCCTCGACCGGCTGGGGCTCGGCGGCTCCTGACGGCCTGCGATCCTCCGGACGCAGACGCAGACGCAGACGCAGACGCAGACCGGGCCGGGTCACACCGCCACCGCGGTGTGACCCGGCCCGTTCGCGGAGATCGTGCAGAGGTCGGATCAGTAGTACACGCCGGGCCAGGCGTTGGCTGCGTAGCCCTGACCGCCGGGAACCAGCACCAGGACCTTGGTGCCGGGCTTCTTGTGCGGCACGGTCTTCTTGAACTTGCCGTTCTTCTTGGTCTTGACCTTGAACCACTTCTTGTAGTGCTTGCCCTTCTTGATCTTGAAGACGATCTTCATCTTGCCGTGGGCAGGCGCGACCTTGCCCTTCACGTGCAGGCCCTTCGTCTTGACGGTGAGCTTGCGGGCGACCTTGAGGCCGACCACGTTGCTGTAGGTGGCCCGGTAGCTGGGCTCGTAGTCGTTGGTCGAGGTGTAGCCGGCGTAGTAGAGGCGCAGCGAGCCGCTGATCGTCGCCGGGATGTCGTAGAAGTAGGCGTCGGCGTCGGGCTTGGTGGCGATCGTCCGCCAGGTGCTGCTTCCGTAGGGCAGCTCCTGGAGGTAGACGTTCCCCTCATACGCGTAGCCGCCGTCGCTGCCCTTGAGGTAGCCCTCGATGCTGTAGGTGCTGCCGTACTCGACGATGCCCGGCAACGGCGCGGTGAGCGTCGCCGTCACGCTCTCGGTGCTCGCGGCGTGCGCGGCGCTCGGCGCCAGGGCGACAGCGGTCGCGGCGCTCGAAGCGAGCAGCGCGGCCGCCACGAGTCGGGCCAGATGGTTGCGGATCTTCACGGGCAGTCCCCCAGTTCCAATGACGGTGAGCGTCTTCGGTGACGCTGCACCTCGCATTCCCCGGCGCCGGATCAGCGAAACCTGTCGGCCGCCGCGTTCTGTCCGGCGCGGGCCCGGGTATGCCCTGAGAAGTCCCTGAGATCTCCCTGCAACGGCAACTTCTCGCCCGACTCGCACGTCGGACCAGGCAAGAACACAACGCAGCAACACGCCCTCTGGCGGGCATACCGCGGGAATCCATGGGGCACTTGCTGCGTTGTCATCAACATCGGGCAGGTGCCCGCTGCGTGAGGAGGGTCCTATGGCGACGAAGACCGCGACACGAGAGATCGAAGGGCGTGACAGCGTCGGTCTCTACCTGGACGAGATCGCCCGCAACGACCTCTTGGATGCGGCCAAGGAGGTCGACCTCTCGCAGGCGATCGAGGCCGGTTTGATGGCGGAACACCTCCTGGCCCAGGGCAAGGTCGGCCGCAAGGCTCCCGGGGGCGCCACCCGCGAGGAGCTCGAGTGGCTGGCTGAGCAGGGCCAGAAGGCAGTCGACCAGTTCATCACCGCGAACCTGCGGCTGGTGGTGTCGATCGCCCGCAAGTACGGACGCGCACAGATGCCGATGCTCGACCTGATCCAGGAGGGCAACACCGGCCTGATCCGCGCGGTCGAGAAGTTCGACTACACCAAGGGCTACAAGTTCTCCACCTACGCCACCTGGTGGGTGCGCCAGGCCATCACGCGCGGGATCGCGCAGCAGGCCCGGGTCGTCCGCCTCCCCGTGCACGTCGTGGAGGAGCTCAACCAGGTCGGCGGCGCTCGGCGCACGCTGGAGCGCCAGCTCGGCCGCGACCCGGAGCCGGCCGAGATCGCCGCCGAGCTCGGGATGGACGTGGATCGCGTGCTCGACCTGATGTCCTGGGGCCGGGAGCACATCAGCCTCGACTCGCCGGTCGACGAGGACGGCGACACGTCGCTGGGCGACCTGATGGCGCAGGAGACCTCGCCGGGCCCCGACCTGACCGTTCTGGACACCGAGTCGCGTGAGCGGCTCAACCGCCTGGTCGGACAGCTGGACGACCGTGCCGCCGACATCATCCGGGCCCGCTATGGCCTGGTCGACGGCCGCCAGCACAAGCTCGCTGACATCGGCATCAAGCACGGGATCTCTGCCGAGCGCGTCCGCCAGCTCGAGCGGGAGGCGCTGCAGAAGCTCCGCCGCTTCGCTGACCCGGACCTGGCGGCCTGACGGCGGTTTCGCCGCTCGCTTCGCTCGCACCTCAACCATCGGTGGTTGAAATGCGAGGAGCGCTAGCGACGAGCCTCGAGACCACCTGAGGCGACCAGTCTGTCGAAGACCTCCGTCGTACGCCGGCGGAGGTCTTCGCGCGTTCCGGTGTTCTCGATGACGTACGTCGCCACCGCGCGACGCTGGTCGCGCGGCGCCTGGGCGGCGATCCGGGCGAGCGCGTCCTCCCGGGCCATCCCCCGGTCGCGCACCAGCCGCTCGACCTGGAGCTCCTCGGGGGCGTCGACGACGATCACCGCGTCGAACCGGCCGGCCTGGCCCGTCTCGGCGAGCAGCGGGATGTCGTGCACGACCAGCGCACCCTCCGGCGCCGCGTCCTCGATCTCGACGCTCCTGGAGCGCACCAGCGGATGGACGATGCTCTCGAGGGTGCGCAGCCTCTCCGGGTCGGCGAAGACCAGGGCACCGACCGCGGGCCGGTCCAGCTGGCCATCCGCGGTGAGCACCTCGGCGCCGAACGCCTCCACGACCCGGGCCAGCCCGGGAGTGCCGGGCGCCACCACCTCGCGAGCGAGCTGGTCGGCGTCGATCACCACCGCCCCCAGCTCCCTCAGGAGGGCCGAGACGGTGCTCTTGCCCATGCCGATGCCGCCGGTGAGTCCCACACGCATGGCGGTGAGACTACTGGTCGAGGAGCAGCCGCAGGATCCGGTCCAGCTCAGCCCGGTCGGCGGCCGGGAGTCCCGCGAAGTAGCGCTCGGACTCCGCCGCCCGGGCTCGGTGGAACTCCTCGTGCAGCCGGCCGCCCTCCGCGGTGGGCACCACGCAGGTGGCCCGCCGATCGGCCGGGTCCTGCTGCCGCGCCACCAGCCCGCGGGTCTCCAGCGCATCCACGACCTGGGTGGCCGAGCGCGGCACGATCACGAGCAGATCGGCCAATGCCGAGAGCCGCACCGGCGCATGCGCGCAGACCACCCCCAGAGCCCGGGCCTGCCCGGGTGTGACCTCCCAGGGGGCGAGGGCCTCGGCGTACCTCCGGCGCAGGCCGCGTGCGGCCTGCATCAGCAGCTCGCCGGCGGAGGCGTCGCGAGCGCTGTCGGCAGCGGTGCGGGCAGCGGTGCGGGCAGAGGAGTCGATGGGCCGCATGGGAAGAATCCTAGCGGCTCGCGTGTTAGACTCATAGTGAGTAGACCTCAGCATTTCCAGGAGGCCGGATGAGCGACTTCGCCAACACCGTGCGCAGCGGCTGGATGGCCGGCGGCGGCCGGCAGGCCCGGATCGAGGCCTCCGGCGGCCGGGATGGCCGCGACCCGAGGAACAAGGCCTCCGACCAGCGCCAGCTGGAGGAGCACCCGGTCGAGCTGCGCCGGGTAGCCCGCCTCTTCGCACCCCACCGGGCAGCGCTCGGTGTCGTCGTAGTGCTGATCGTGGCGAGCTCGGTGATCGGGCTCGCCCAGCCGTTCCTGGTCCGGCACGTCATCGACCAGGCCCTGCCCCGCCACGACGATCGGCTCCTGCTGCTGTGCGTGGCGGCGATGATCGGCGTCGCCATCCTGAACGCCGCCCTCGGCGTCGGTCAGACCCTGATCTCCACCCGGGTCGGCCAACAGGTGATGCACCGCCTGCGCAGCGGGCTCTTCGCCCATCTGCAGCGCCAGTCGGTCGGCTTCTTCACCCGCACCCGCGGCGGCGAGATCCAGTCCCGCATCGTCAACGACATCGGCTCCATGCAGGCCGTCGTCACCAGTACGGCGACCTCGATCGCCGCCAACGTGACGGTGGTGATCGGCACCATCGCCGCGATGCTGGCGATGAACTGGCGGCTCGCCCTGATCAGCATGGTCGTGCTCCCGCCGGCGGTGATTACCACCCGCAAGGTCGCCCGCCTGCGGTACGCCGTGACCACCGAGCGCCAGGCCAAGATGGCCGACCTCCACGTCCAGATCGAGGAGGGCCTCTCGGTCAGCGGCATCCTGCTGACCAAGACCCTCGGCGCCGCGCCGGCGCTGGCCCGGCGCTTCGAGGACACCAGCCACGAGCTGATCGACCTGGAGGTCCGCTCCACCCTTGCCGGCCGCTGGCGGATGGCGTGGATGCAGATCGTGTTCGCCGCCGTACCGGCCGCGCTCTATCTCGCGGCCGGCTTCCACGCCACCAGCGGCGGCATGACGATCGGGACCCTGGTGGCGTTCGTGTCGCTGCAGGGCTCGCTCTTCCGTCCGCTGATGGGGCTGCTCAACGTCGGCGTCGACGTGACCTCGAGCCTGGCTCTGTTCAGCCGGATCTTCAGCTACCTCGACCTGCCGGTCGAGATCGACGATCCCGCCGTCCCGACCAGCCTGCCGGGCGTGCGGGGCGAGGTCACCTTCGATCAGGTCACCTTCGGGTACGACGAGGAGCCGGTGCTGCACGACATCACGCTGACCGTGCCCGCCGGCGGGAGCCTGGCCCTGGTCGGCAGCACCGGCAGCGGCAAGTCCACCCTCGCCGGCCTGGTCGCACGACTGCACGACCCGTCCTCGGGCCGGGTCCTGCTCGACGGCGTGGATCTGCGCGAGCTCACCCTGGCCGACCTGGCCGCGGCCGTCGGCGTGGTCACCCAGGAGACCTACCTGCTGCATGCCACCGTCCGGGAGAACCTCCGCCACGCCCGCCCCGACGCCACCGACGCCGAGATCGAGGACGCCGCCACGGCAGCCCAGATCCACGACCTGATCGCCGCCCTCCCCGACGGCTACGACACCATGGTCGGCTCTCGCGGCCACCGGTTCTCCGGAGGCGAGAAGCAGCGGCTGGCCATCGCCCGCACGCTGCTGCGCGACCCGCAGGTGCTCGTCCTCGACGAGGCCACCAGCGCGCTGGACAACACCACCGAGCGGGAAGTGCAGACGGCGCTCGACGGGCTGGCCGAGGGCCGGACGACCATCACCATCGCGCACCGCCTCAGCACCGTGCGCAACGCCGACATCATCGCCGTCCTCGATCACGGCCGGATCGTCGAGCACGGCACCCATGAGGAGCTGCTCCTCGCCGGCGGCCGCTACGCCGACCTGGTGCGCGGCGGACTCAGCGAGCGAACGTACGCCGGTACTGCTGCGGGCTGACCCCACGCGCGCGGCCGAAGTGGAGCCGCAGCGCGGCGGCGTCGAACCCGACCCGCGCGGCGATCTGCTCGACCGAGGATTCAGTCGTCTCCAACAGCTCCTCGGCCCTTCGAACCCGCTGGCCGATCACCCACGCGTGCGGCGTGCACCCGGTCTCCTCACGGAAGCGGCGGGCGAAGGTGCGCGGCGACATCCCGGCGCGGCGCGCCAGGCCGGCCACGTCGTGCGGCTGGTCGAGGTTGCCGAGCACCCAGTCGAGCACCGGCCCCAGGGCCTCGGAGTCGCATGCGGCGACCGGGCGAGCCACGAACTGCGCCTGCCCGCCGTCGCGGTGTGGCGGGACCACCATCCGGCGAGCGATCGTGCTGGCGACGGCCGCGCCGTACTCCTGGCGCCAGAGGTGGAGGGAGGCGTCCAGGCCCGATGCCGAGCCGGCGCTGGTCACGACCTGGCCGGCATCGACGTAGAGCACCTCGGGCACGACCGTGACGCGGGGATAGCGCCTGGCCAGCTCCGCGGCGTACATCCAGTGCGTGGTCGCCTCCAAGCCGTCGAGGAGGCCTGCCGCGGCCACGACGAAGGCGCCGCTGCAGACCGAGAGGATCCGGGCGCCCCTGGCGTGAGCCGCGCGCAGCGCGTCCAGCACGTCGTCGGGGACGGGCACGTCGTAGGAGTGCGCCGCGACTGCGACCAGGTCGGCCTGCGCCAGCCGCTCCAGGCCGTGGGTGGCCTGCAGGCTCAGGCCCAGCTTCATCCTGACCGGGCCGCCGCCCGGCGCACAGACGGCGAAGTCGATCGGCGGTACGCCGTCGGCGGTCCGGTCCTGGCCGAAGGCCTCGCACAGCAGGCCGAGCTCGAACGGCGCGACGCTGTCGTAGGCGATCACCGCGACGTTGCTCAGCATGGGCTCCATCGTCGCACACGGCTGGCAGCAAATCGACGTACATCGGCATTCATGCCACTAGTGGCAGGATATGAGTGAGCGCAGGATTCTTGCCATGGTCATTGCTGCATTGTTCACGCTGTTCCTGCTCATCGCCCTGGCCGCGCTGCGCTTCTGGGCCACCCACGACCGGTTCACCGCCAAGAGCCGGCCCAGCTGGTTCGACTGACTCGTCTCGGAGACGCCGAAGGCCCGGCCCCCTCGCGGGGACCGGGCCTTCGTGGTGCTCCAGCCGAATCTCGTTGTGCGGTGTGTGCGGCCGCAAGGCGGAGGGCCGCAGGCGACCTTCAAGCGGAGCGGGTCGTCAAAGGCCACTTCGTTCAGACCTGACAACGCAGCGGACGCTCCACCGCACGGCGAGATCAGTTGTTGCCGGTGAGCTTCTCGCGCAGCGCCTGCAGCGCCTCGTCCGAGGCGAGCGAACCGCCGGTCTCCTCGGCCGGAGCCGCGGAGGACGAGTACGAGGTGGCCTCGCCAGCCTCGGCCTCGGCCTGCTTGGCTTCGGCCTGCTGCTTGACGTGGGCCTCCCAGCGGGCGTGCGCCTTGGCGTACTGCTCCTCCCACGCGGCGCGCTGCTCGTCGAAGCCCTCGAGCCACTCACCCGTCTCCGGGTCGAAGCCCTCGGGGTAGATGTAGTTGCCCTGCTCGTCGTAGGTCGCCGGCATGCCGTACAGCGTCGGGTCGAACTCCTCGACGTCCGCAGCGGTGGCGGTCTCGTTGGCCTGCTTGAGGGACAGC
>Ga0164242_10004131_pt1 | contig 16360 bp, 19 predicted proteins | sample OricomgcompostMG_FD_108783 | JGI IMG/M metagenome (GOLD analysis project Ga0164242, IMG submission 108783) | Miracle-Growth compost microbial communities from Emeryville, California, USA - Original compost - Miracle growth compost (MG) ...
CTTTTGACCATTTGAATACCAATAAATCCATAATCCTTCTAATTTTCCATTAACATAATTTCCTTCTGATGATTTTTGACCATTTACCCACCAATGAATCCATAATCCCTCTTTTTCTCCATTAATATAATTTCCTTCTTTATATTTTTGACCGTTTTTCCACCAAGAAATCCATAATCCTTCTTCTATCCCATTTCGATAAATTCCTCCTTTTTGATAAGTCTCAATTCCAAAGATCGATTTTTTGATGAAAGGTGGTTCAATTTCAAAAACTAAACTTAAAGATCGAAAATTTCCAAGAGAAGAAAGATGTTCTCCGATGACATTTTCCATTTATTATTCCTATTTTTCTCAATTGAGAAAAATAAATCTAACCTATCAATTTACCGTTTCGATAATTTCTTTCTAATTGTTTTTGACCATTTACCCACCAAAAAATCCATAATCCGGCTTCGCCGTAAGCTCCGCTTCCTTCTTCTTTTCCATCCCGATAATACTTTTCTGAAATTTTTTGATTCTTATATTTTCCTATTTTCGTACCTTCTATTTTATTATTTTGAATAATATTTGTTGTTATTACTCCTGAAAGATGGGTTTTTTGATGAAAAACCGCTGTCTCGAGAAATAAAATCTTTTTCTTGAATTTAATAAACGATGGTTCAATATCAAAGACTAAATTAAAATTTCGGTAATCACCAACCGAAGAAAAATACTCACTGATAATTTGATCCATTTTTATTTTTCTCAATCGAGAAAAAAATAGGTTAATCTATTAATTCACCGTTTCGACCTTCGGGACCCACTACGCGGTAATTTTGTTCTTCTCTGATTTGACCACAATTATAAAGGTAAGTCCACAATCCATTTTCTTCCCCATTATGATAATTTCCTTGAGCGTATTTATGACCGTCGTTGTGCCAGGAAGTGTATACGCCTTCCATTAGCCCATTTTGATAATTTACTTCTGATTGTTTTTGCCCATTCATATGCCAAACTATCGATAACCCTTCTTTCTTCCCGTGTCGATGTCGACATTTCAAAATATATCTAGTCTTATACGTTGCTATTTTAACTCCTTCCGGCTTACTATTTTGAATAATACTTTCGGTGAATATCCCGTCTTCAACCATTCTATAATAAACTATCTTATCAAAGAATAAGATCTTTTCTTCGATTTTGATAAATAGTGGATCGACATCAAAACAAAATGATCGATAATTTTCAATTGAAGAAAGATGTTCACTGATGACTTGATCCATTTTTATTTGGTTGAGAGTTTTGATATATCAAAAATTAAGGTATTCTTAATTATATCATTGAATAGATTAATTAATCTATTCAGATTATTTATAAGAAATAATTGCTCCGATACTTGCAACGGTTAAAAATGAGAGTCCAAGATTGAACCATCTTTCGCTATTAGAATGATCGGAAATTAAGGATTTTGTTTTAATATCGTTCCTGTTATCTCGAATAATCAATTGATTCTCGATCGCTTCGACTGTATCTTTTTGATATTTTTGAAAACTTGAAATTAATTGTTTTCGCTCCTCATCATCTTTTTGTTCTTTCTTTTCGATCTTTTCTGTCAAATTTTTAATATTGAATACGTTTTGTTGAGTTTGATAAGCAACATAAATAGCTGGTGTAATAAGAGATATTACACCCGTCATTATTGGGATCCCATCCTTGATAATAGGACTGTTTGCAAATCGTTGTATTCTTTCCATTTAAATTTAACAAAAAATTTTAGATTAAAAATAAAATGAAAGGTAATCTATCATTCGAATAAAATATTATTTATCAAAATTTAATGGTAAGTTTTCATCATTTTTTCAACCCTGATAAAATCTCTTTTAAACTCTTCTTTATCATATTTATAATCGTTTATTTCGTTGTATAAATCAATTAAACTATTGATTCCTGATGTTGAATCAAATTTTTCGCTAAATTTTCCCACGGATGCAACTTTTGACAAAAAATTAATCATCCTTTTGACATCTTCATCAAAAGTTGGCGATTGATTTTCGACTGGTAATGGGTCTTTCTTCTGAATTTGATAATAAGTATCAGGGATTGATAAAAGAGCGCCAGTTTTTTTCGATAAAAATTCGAATGTATCGTTTAAAATATTAGGGATTTGATTTTCTTGCCAATAAGGAATTCGAAATAAATTAACATTATGTTTTCGTGCAAAATCATCTTTCATTAGATCTCGTTGATGAGCGGTAATGAAATCTTGTTCTTCTTTATGAAAAAATAATACAAAATCGAAATGTTGTTTGTCGTCGAATTCGATAAGACAATTAAAATCAGGAACGTAAAAATCGAACCGAAGATTTGAGTCGTTAATTTTCACTGTATATTCTCTTTTGAAAAAATATTCGCGTTCAACAATCCAATTTTGGATAGCCATTTCACCCTTCGACATTTTGTTAGTTTTTTCATTTGAATCGTCGTTTTCTGTTTCAATTTGAGAATCACTAGCACCTTCGAGGACCAATTCTCTCTCCTCATCTAAGTTTGTTCTCTTTCCCTGTTTCTTTCTTTCCCCAAATTCGATCCAATCACCTTCTTTCTTGCAATAATCGATCGCTTGATCTTGTGTTCCGAGTCTCTTTTCACAATGAACGCCCTCACCGAATATCTCTTTTAAAGCCGTTATTTGTTTAGCAGTCTCAAATTCAATATATCCTTGAAGATGTTTCTTTTCCGTCTTCGGGCAAACTTTCCGCCCATAGATAAGATATGTTGCGCCCTTAGGCAACTCTTCAAACTCTGTCAAGTCAAACGACGTAAAACACCAGTTATAAAATCTTTTCGTCATTTATTCTTGATTTGAATATTTTTAAATCAAGAATAAGTTTATCTTTATCAAAAATAGGTTAATATTCTATAAGTGAAGTTTATAGAATAAATCTTTTTGACATTTTTAAAATGGAAAGAATAGAAATAATAATTCTAAAAATAAACGATAAAAATATAGAAAGTTATAACAAAAAGTTATTAGTCAATAATTATAGATTTTAAAACCGAATTCGGTTTTAATCTTAGAGTTCAATAGTTTCTGATTCGGCTTGGTATTCGTCGTGGCTACAGAATAAAACATAACTACCGGCGAGAAGTTCGGTTAGAGCTGGAATAATAAGATTAGTCGCTTTATCAACGGCGATATCACCTAAAATTTCGTCCAAGAGGATAATTCGAAAAGTTGAAGAGGTCAAGGCTGAAACGGACAACATCAAGGCGAGACTAATTAGGTCTTTTTCGCCCCCGGAGGCTCTCAAATCAATTTTCTTCTTTCCGTCGATTTCGGTTTCAACGGTGATTCGGTCAGCAAGAGAACTTTTTGTTTCTTTGTAAGCCGAGATTTTCCCCGATCCGCCCTCGAAGAACCGACTAACAACACTGTCATAAAGTTCATTCCACATCAGAAGTTGTCGTTGGTAGGTTGCACTTTCAACTTTCTTAAAAATCAAAAATAAGTCTTTCAACATTGTTAAATTTTTCTCAATTTCGGCAATTTTCTTTTCGTCATTTTCTTTCTTCGTTTTAATTTTTGACAATCGTTCAATTTGAGTCTGGTATTCAACTTCGCGTCGTTTCCTTTCGTCGATTCGCCTTTGGTTTTCCTTTTTCCAAGTCAATAAACGATTTGCATTTTCTTTTTCTTTTCGGGAAACCTCGGCTTGATATTCTGTCAGTTGGTCGTGATATTTCTTTTCGAGTTGTTCGTTTTGTTCGTCGATCATTTTTCGTTTCTGTTTTTGAACGTTCTGATGATCAGTTTTTCGTTGTTGGTTAATTTTGATAATTTCATTGACTTGTTTTTCGATGTTTGAAAGGTTTTCAATTTCACGGATTAAATTTTCAATTAATGGTGAATATTCTTCGGGAGGAAGTAGATTTTCAGTTAATTTAATGTTCGGGATTTCGGCTAATTCTTCGACCAAGATTTCGATTTTGGTTTCGATCTTTTTCTGGTTCTCGAGGGGCGATAAATCGCGTTTGGGAATTTTTCCAAGTTCAAACTTTCGCCTTTGTTGACGAAGTATTTCAAGACTTTCTCTCGGTTTCTCGACAATAATCATATTCTTGAGTGAATCGTATTCTTCGATTAATTTTTGATCGATCGGAACGTATTTTCCCTTTCGTTTCTGAAGCTCAACCGAATCTTTTTTGACAAAGGCGAGAAGTTCAGCCGAACATTCGGGACAATGGGTAGGTTTTCCATCTTTCGTTTCGAGGATGTGCTCAAGTTCTTTCTTCCGTTCAAATGTTGGCAAAACTTTGAACTTCTTCTGATGTTTTTCAACCAATCGATATTTTTCGGTTTGTTCTTCAACTTCGTCAAAATCGAGAACTGGATCGGGTTCAACGTCAAGACTTTGATATTCTTTTTCAGTCTTTCGATAACTGATGAGTTTTTTGATTTCATCCTCATCGAGAAGTTGAGACTTTAATTCAATAATTTGTTCTTTCAGTTCCTTTCGGCGAAGATCCAATTTGATTTTTTCCCCGATTTGGTAGGCTTCTTTTTGGTTCTTTCGGTATCCTTCGAGTTCTTTCTTCTTCTTTTCGATAACGGTTTTGTCGTAAGTTGGGACCTCGAGAAGTTCAAGTTCCTCATCTTTCGGATAATCAAGCAATGTTGGTTTCGTTGGTTCGGTCCGTTCAACGGTCAAAACTTCGGGTTTCGGAAGTTCGATAAGATCATCGAACGTGGGGGCGTGGGTCGCTTCAAGATTAAGACCTTCAATTGTCGAAAGGAAATTATCAAGATCTCGTTTCGCGATTTCATAATTCTTCTTGGTTGTTGTTTCAAGTTCGTTAATTTTGACCCCGAGTCGTTGATAATCAACTGATGAAAACAACGTTGCTAGGAATTCTTTTTTCTCGCGATCAGTTAATGAAAAGAAATGATTGTGTTGTTTCTGACCGAGAAACGAACTAATTTTCCATAAATCGTGGGTTCCAAACGTTGCTTCAATAATCGCTTGTGCCGATTCATTGGTGTAAACATCTTCACCAATTTGAACCGTGATTTTCCTCGGCGAACTCGTTCGCTCAATTGCCCATTTCTTACAAGAGAGTGAAATCTTTGATTTGTCGAGTGGGGATTGACCGCCATAAAATAAATATTCAACCGCGTTCAAAACCGAACTTTTCCCCGCTCCGTTCTTTCCTCGAAGAGCGGTGATATTTTTGCTCAACGTAATTTCTAAATCTTTCAAGTAAAGATAACTGTCGATTTTAAGAATCATATTTCTCTTCGGCGTCGGAAGTTTAATTTTGGTCTTCGATAATTCAACCTCTTGAGAAAGAAGCGATTCAAGGAACTCAAGAAGTTCAGGGGTCAATTGTTCCCTCAAATCAACAAATGGATCAATCAATTCTTGGGCGATAATTTCTTTCGTTCCGGTCGGTCGAAATTCAACTTTGGTTCCAAGAACATTCTTATGTTTGAGAAAGAAAGTTGATAATTCACCGGCCGAACCATTGACAAGAACATATCTTTTCTTTGGGTTTTTCTCAAGATCAAATTCTTCTTTGACATCGATAGTTAATGTCTCAAATGGCTCGAAAAAGGTTAACGGAATCTCTTTCATTGTCATCTTCTCGTCTAAATCAAGAAGAAGAACCGATTTTTCTTCGCCTTCTTCACCGAAAGATATTTGACCCGCTGAACCCGGATAATAGAGATTTTCATTGACGCGTTGTCGCTTGTGATAATGACCCGTAATCATCAATGGTAAATTTTCGCCCCATTTATCACCCGTTGTATCTTCCTGCATATTGTCAAGTTTAGCCCCTCTAAACCCTTGATGCCCAAAGTAAATTTGACCGGTTAAGGCTTCATCACCAAAATATTTCTTCAAATACTTCTTGAAATAACCCGGGGGAACATATGGCATAAAAACACAATCATAACCTCCGATATCCATTCGGAAGGGTTCATCAACAATCTTAACATTCGGAATATGTTTAAAAGCCCTTAATGTGTGATCATCGATTCCTGGCAAATCTTGAGGTGAACCCCCTTCATGATTTCCTTTCAAAATTATAGTTTTACAAATTTTTGATAATTCTTCAAGCCAAAAGAGAGCTAAATTATAAGATTCAAGCCTCATTACCCGGTGAGTATCTAGTAAATCCCCGAGAATAATAACATAATCAGGTTTATATTTCTCTAAATGTTCGAGGGTTTGATTTACTAATCCTCGATTATCGATTAATCTTGTTTCTGAAAAATGCGGATCACCGACAATATACAATCGTTTCATCTTTTGATTAAAAGATATTCAACAGGAAGAAAAATAAAGATAAGCTATAATAATAAATAATCAATATCCCATAATGAAATATTCTTCGACTCGACGATTTTCTTGATTTTGATTACTTTTAAATCTTGGAAAATCGATAATATGTGTTCGAACATTATCAAATTTTTCAAAAAGTCTTTGTAATTCTTCAAGCGGTATAATACCTTCGTTATTATATGAAAGACATACACATCGGGATATTGAATTGTTTATGACTTCTGTCAGCGCTTCCAATGCTTTTCTCTTTTGACAAAACGGTGATTTATAATATCCTGTAGTCGGTATTCCTGTCAATCCTGCGGGTTCTATCGTCTCAGGATACTCTGCGATCAAGGTTGGAAGAAAATAATTAGAACCATATTGACGATTATTATATGGTGGATCTAGATATAATACTGAGTTAAACGGACATTGTTTAACAAAATCTCGAGCTTCCATCTTAAAAAATTGTGTTTCCATTTCGAAAACTTCATGTTCTTCTAAAACCAATGTTTTTAAGGCACTTGGTTTAAAGGTTTTAAGATAAGCACCATAAACAGCCGAAACATTTGCAATTCGATCAGCCGCTTTTAATAAAGCTGAGATATAATATGGTTTTTTGATTCTTGTTCTAATTGCATCTATTCTTTTTCCATTTTCCTCTGTAAAAAACATTCTATTTCCAATCGGAGTATAATATTTTGTTATAATTCCGCTTTCACCTTCAAGATTATTTAACAAATCGAAAATTCTATCGGTATTATTTGGTTTAAAACAAAATGTCCCTCTCAAATTCATTAGCGCGCAAGGTTCTAAATCATTGAGGTAAATTTTACTTTCCAAGAATTCTTTGCTTAAAACACCAGTTCCAGCAAAAGCTTCGCAAAAACATTCAATCGATAGATTTTTCTCTCGAATTAGTTCAGCTAGTTGTTTGGAAATTCTTTTTTTATTTCCAAGGTATCCACCCATAATGGGAAAAAGAGAAAGATTTGAAGCTTTAGCCGGGCCGGACGAAAAAGGAATCAGTCGATGGATTTGTTGACGATTTTCAAGATTTAATCTTTTCAAATGGGGGTTCTTGGTGCCGAACCGAATCAATTGCTAAATCAAAGTATATTTATGAGTTCGAAAGAAAAAACAAATCTAAAAATTCAAAGATAATCTCTATTCGATTAAATGGATTAAAAGAGGTTTCGCAAAAAACACGAACGCGGAGAACTGAAATCGATGCCGAAATAAAGTCTCGAGCTTGTGTTTTAACAGGGGCAACAAATGAAATTGAAACGGATCATAAAAATGGTAGATATAACGACGACAATGTGATGAAATTAGAAACTCAAACAATTGAAGATTTTCAACCCTTACATAGAAACGCAAATTTGATAAAAAGAGGACATTGTAAATCTTGTAAAGAAAATGGAATTAGGTTTGATGCTAGAATTTTAGGGTTTTTCGTAGGTTGGACAAAGGGCAAAAAAGAATATGAAAGTTGTGTTGGCTGTTATTGGTATGACATTGAAGATTTCCATAAACATTTTATTTTTAATGATAATATTATCGATCAGATAAGAGGAATAACTATCTCATAAAAATAAATTAACTTCTTATATTTTCATAATTTTTATGTAAAATCTTACATAACAACACAATGGTTTCGCACGATTGGTTAGATTATCTCAAACTTAAATAATTTCTTTCGATCAATTAAATGACGAAGTGTGAAAAACATTTATTCCTCTATCGAGGAAAAAGATGCCCTCGATGTCGATCCAAATCGAGTTATGAAAAATCATTCGGTGCAATCTTAAGATGGCTGAAAATAAATTTCGAAACTGAAGTATTAACAACAATCAATCAACATCATCGATTTTTTGATTTTTATTTACCTGAATATGATCTTTTTGTCGAAATTGACGGAGAACAACATTTCAAAGAGATTAGACATTTCAAACAGCCGTTGGAAGAAACAAGAAGAATAGATCTTGAAAAAAATATTTGGGTTGAACGAAATAAATCTAATTTAATCAGGATTTCATATGCGATTATTAAAAATAAGATTCGGATCGTCTTTTTATTATTAATGGCGATCGAACAAATTAAATTGGGAACCAAATTAAGACCAAGATTAGATTATTATGAAATTCATTCTGACGAAAATATTATTCCATTTAACAAAATTTAATTTATCTTAAATGGAACAAATTATCGGTGAACATCTTTCTCTCATAAATTCTTATCGATCTTTTGAATTAATCTTTGTTATTGAACCGATTTTTATCAAATCTATCGATAAAATTAACTTTATCAATAGGATCGTTTTCATAAAAAGACCTACTCTAGGATTATTATTCGAGGGAATTTATTTAAACAAAAAGAGAGAAGGGTTATGGATTTATTGGCACCCAAATGGCCAAAAATATTCAGAAGGAAATTATCGAAATGGGAAAGAAGAAGGATTATGGATTTCTTGGCGGTCGAATGGTCAAAAATGGACAGAAGGGAATTATCAAAATGGGAAATTGATTAATGAAATTATCTTTTAAATTTATTGATCGATAAATGGAACGAATTATTGATGAACATCTTTTCTCTGAATAATTTCGATCTTTGAAATTAGATTATCCTTGATTAAATTTAATAAACAGATCCTATTTTTGGATGAAATAATTTTTTCGATAAAAACATCTACCGACACAGAAAAAATGAATTTTACACCGATGACGGATTTATTGGCATTCAAAAAGAAATTATCGATAAACTTTATTTCATTAAAGATTGAAAGTTGATGAAAAGATTTAAATTCAAAAATTAAGATCGAAAATTAGCCAAGAGAGGAATGTTTAACAATAAGACCTATCAATTTATCAATCGATAAATTTTCATTTTTAGAAATTAACTAATTGAAAACAAAGAAAATTTCTTTACTAATATCCCAAAGGTTTAAAAAATTTTTGCCTAAAAATCGTATTCGATAGAAAAATAATTTTTAATTGTCATTATTTCGATTTAGAATAATTTTTTTTGAAATTATAAGAAGAATATAAAATAACATCTCAATTCTAGTCAATGTTTCCCGTCTAAATATAAAGGGAAAGAAACATTTAATTAATAACCGTTCTTGTAAAATAAATTTTTTATCCGCGTTTCCTTTCCTAAAGACAAAAGACAAGTAATCGTTTAGAGAATTAGAGAGGGAAAAATATGTCAATAAAAATTCTCCTATTTCGTTTTGAAAGAAGAAAAATGAGACCAACATTATACGATTAAACAATTGAGTATATGTTGAAATAAATTGTTGTTCTAAATTCCATAACGAATTACTGATTGTTAAATCATCATTCGTTCCTTTAATCTTTTCGGTCAGAGGATGCAAGATTATTAACGACGACATTTATTTGAAAAAATTATTCTTTAAGCCATTTTTTCAAATTCAGATGAAACTAAATTTGAAATTTTAAAATCAACTCTTTAAGTATCAGTTAAAATTTCAATCGTTTCTCAATTTGTTGATTTCACAAGTTTAAAAAATATTTTTTCTATCTAATAAGATAGAAAATGTCTGATTCTGAATCATCAGATGAAGAAGATTATGAATCATCAGATGAAGAAGATTATGAATCATCAGATGAAGAAGATTTCAAAGTAAGAGATGAGTATTTCGATCCAAAAATTGTTGCTAAAGAAATTGTCAGACGAGAAGAATTCTTATACATAGATGGAATCTTTTATCAAAAAATTTCTGAGAGGTCGAGAGATAAAATCGGAAAAAGCGTAAGATATGCCCGAGAAAAGATTCGGTCCGAACTTTTTCATTATTCAAAAAATTTTCGATTTTCAGATCAATTTCTCAACAAAGTCGTCGATGAAATAATGATGCTCGGAACACCAGCGAAACCAAAATATCAACCATTGAGTAAACAAAAATTTATCATCGACAGAATTAAACTAATATTTGGAAAACACAATCCAAAAGAAGAAGTTATCAGTTCTTCGGGTCGCCGAGTTGATCTATTATTCGATGTTGGAAGTCATATTGTTATTCTTGAAATTGATGAAAATGCCCATTTTGATCGGAAAGATGAAAAAGAACGAGAACAAGATATTCAAAATGATTATAAAGGATTTCCAATAATTTTAATCCGATTTAATCCAGATGAATATAAAGGTGAATCAGCTATTATTGTTGAAGGAGATCGAGTTTTTCCAAACAACCTAATCTGGGCGAAAAGATTTTCTGAATTAGAAGATCATCTTGAAGAAGCGTTAGATGAAAAAACACCAAAACAAAATTTTAAAGTTATCAAATTATTTTATCCAGATTCGAGATAACAAAAATATAATTTTATCTAATTGGATAAAATATTCAGAACATTTATATTTAAATGGAATATTCAAGATCACCGTTATCATTTTCGATAAAAGTTCCTTCAATAAAATCGAGATCACATTCACGTCTCAATCTCCATTCACCATCTTTCTTTAAAATAGAGACCCCAATAATTGGAATAAATCCGAAAAGATTATAAGGTTCGAGTCGATAAACTCCATTTTCAAGAATATAATCATTGTTCCAACCCATTAGGTGCAACGGAAAACCTGAGACTCGCTTTGTCGTCATTTTATTTTGACTTAAATATATTTAAGTCAAAATTTGATCAAAAGGAACCGAGATAAACTTATTCGGTTCCAGAAAATATATTGATTTTTAATTCATTTCGTTCCAAGAAATCCGCCTTCACCTTCGGACCGCTACACGGGCGTAAATTTCACTATTAACTTTTTCCAGATGGGGAATTAAAATATGACGATATTACTGAGAATGGAGAGAGTCGTGTTATATCAAATCATAATTTAATATCTAATCAGATATTATATAGGATTACCAGTTAATTTTAATCAAATTTTCGATTTGATTAAAACAAAGTTTATCAATTTATAAATTACTGTTATTGTCAATTGATTGATTTTTAAACCTAATATCTTACTTTTGTTATTTGGATTAAATCAACGCAATTTGTTTATCTCACGATCGTATCATTTCTCAAATTGAAAGTCTTTGGTTATATAATAATTGTCATTGAGAATTTAAATAATCGAAATAACTTAGGATATCCTAAGTTATTTTTTTATATGTAATAAAATGGATTTGATCGAATTAGTAGCCCGCCTACAACGTATTCGTGAAGATATCGAAAAAACAAAATTTGAGGGTTCAGTTTGCAACAATATAACGGATTTAACTAGGGCATTGGGATTTGTGCAACCGTATGATGAAACAACGGTTAATAATGCTATATTCGTGATCGACATTATATGTAAAAACCATTATACTATTATAACGAAACTCATTGAGAAAAAATTTTCATCGCCTCACATTAAATTCACGATTAATTTTGATAAAAATGGAAAGATTTCTCAACGCACAGTTTCTTGTTTGGCGGAATTAGAAAAAAGTATCGAAGACATTTTAGGAAAAATTAAAAGATTTAATAATCCAGATAATTTTACGAAATAATCATTTTTCAATGAAAATTTTCATTGAAGAACTATTCATAAAATTCTTCGTATCGATTGTCGTTTTCATACCAAGAAATCCAATGACCTTCTTTCCCCCATTTCGATAAATTCCCTCTTTTTGATAGGCTTCAATCCCGAAGATCAAATTCTTGATGAAGAAAGGTTCAAGATCAAACCTAAAGATCGAAATTTCCAATAGAAGAAAAATGTTCGCCAATAATTTATTCCATTTAAGATCGATAAATTCAAATGATTAAATCTAATGATGTTAAGAAAGATCCATTTTGACCGTGAAATAATGATGAAATTTTTGTTCCCTGACAATATTCAATTTCAAAAACTATCTTACCTTCACCGTAAAGAATCCATTTCCCATCTTTTTTTCCATTCAAATAATGACCCTCTTCGAACTTCTGCCCATTATAAAAATAAACCCAAAAACCGTTTTTTATTCCATTGGAATATTCGCCCGCGTCGTGTCTTTCCGGACAATCAAAGTCAACCCATTTACCATCTTTCTTTCCTCGGTGATAATTACCTCTTGAATTAAAATTATGCCCGATCCAATGACCTTCTTTTTCCCCATCAACATATGGACCTTCAGCGACTTTCATTTCAAGAATGTTATATTCGATCCAATGACCGTTTTTAATTCCCTGTCGAAAATAACCAGCTGATCTTTTCTTCTTCCCTTGATATTCGATCCAATAACCTTCTTTTCGACCTCGAAAAATAATTCCTGCCATTTAAAAAACTCCTGAATCATCAACGTTTTCTTGAAGAGGAGGTTTGCTATTAAAGAAAATTGAAAATAAGATAATAATTAAGAGGAAAACAACGACGGAAATTAAAGAAATTAGGAGAAGATTATTCATATTTAGAAAAGAAATTTATTCTTAAATGGAGAAAGGAATTATAATTTTAATCATTGTTGTTTTTGTCATTATTGTTTTGGTGGTGGTTGGTATTTCGATCTGGCTCGTGATCCGAAATCGAAAAGGTGAGGAAGAAGAAGATATTGATTCGATTGAAGAAGAAGAAGAAGAACAAAATAATCCACCCAATAATAATCTTTGTTCATCTTATGACAAGGAATTGTTAAATTCTTGTAAAACGATAACAATCGGGGGCCATAACTTCCCTTCGTATTCCTTTTCAAACAAAGCGATTCGATTTGTCGCAAATAATCTTTATTTATGGACTCAAAACGTTTCTATTGCTGGAACAAGAACTTGTGGACTTGTCGATTATAAAGATCCATATTATACTCTCGAAGGTCAACGTTTAATAGTTTTATATGGAGACCCGGACAAAGCGACAACCTACAGTGATGGTTCAGTCTCTCGTTCACCTGGGTTATGGTTCAGCTCATTCGATACCCCTGAATATCAACAGTGTATCTTTGACTCTCGAAATATAATCTTTTTCTCTTCACTTGATACTTCAACCATTTATCTTCTCAGAGAAGGATATGGTGGAGGCGATCAAGTGGTCGCCGAGGCGGTTGATATTACAACGTATGTTAATTCAGCGACTAGTTATGTTGAAATTGAATAAAATTTATTGATCATCAAGTTCCATATGATAATATTTTTTGATTAATCCACCATTTCTCGTTGTCATAATCCAGATTCCATTTTTGAATCCATCTACGTATTTCCCATCATCCAACAATTGACCATTTGATGAAAAATAACGCCAATATCCTTGTTTTAAATCATCTGCGTAATAACCTTGAGTTTTTAGGTTCCCATTGTCCCAAAAACCTTTATATAACCCTTTTGCGTTTCCATTGTTAAATTTTTGTTCTGTCATTATTTTGCCATTCGGATAATAACTTATATAAGGACCGTTGACCCTTCCATTCTCATATTCCATATATGAAACCCCACCATTTGGTAAAAATGACTTCCATTGACCCACTTTTTGATTATTCTCGAAATGTCCAAAACCTACAATTTTACCATTTGGATAATAGGCTTTCCAAACCCCATTTTTAAGGTTATTTTTCTTTTCACCGGTCGCAACAAACCTATGTTCATAAATTCCTGTTTTTGGATCTTCGAGAACGATCAAAATATGTTCTTGAGACATTTTAAATAATAAAAAATTCGATTTTATCAATTGATAAAAGGAAGATTTTGATAAAATTTCATTTTGACCTAATTTATCTTCGATAAATTTGATAAAAACTTCGTTTTTGACCAAATCAGAGATTTGATAAAAACTTCGTTTTTGACCAAATCAGAGATTTGATAAAAATTAACCGCTGATTTTGATGCCGTTTTCGTAGAACGCCCGGGTTTTGACGCGACCGTTCCGATCGAAAGTTTCAACTAGGCCGTCTTCAACCCCATTTTTGTAATGTCTTAAAGATAAAATCACCGCAGGATCGCCCCGATAATGACTTTCGAATTCACCGTCGAGAACTCCATTTTTGTAATTCATTTCGATGATAGGTTCATTGTTCCAGAGGGTTTCCCAAGGTCCGTCTTTGACCCCGTTTCGATAATCTCCTTTTGAAATTAAAATATGATATCCCTCATCAAAAGCCTTCCAGGTTCCTTCACGGACGCCGTTTACCATCGGGCCATAACCAGGCATAACCTTGGTATAAATCCCGGTTTCCGGATCTTCGAAAACAACCGGAACTAGACCTTCTTTGACTCCCATTTAGATAAAGATTTTTAATTAGAACAAAAAAGTTTCGACCAAATGAAGAACGCCATTCGAAGCTTCAACGTTGTTATTTCGGATATGAATACGATGACTTTTACCCTCAAGCAAAAAGGATAAATAAATTTCGCCATCCTCAAAAATAACTCGATATTGACCTCCGCCACAAGCTGTTATGATCTCGCCATTTGCCGAATAGAAAACTTCGGTCGAGACTACCCCGAAAAACATATGATTCATCAGGATTTCTCGGAGAAAATCGGTGTCTTTTCCGATAAAATCATTTAATTTATCAACAACAGCATCAGAAGGAATTAAAATCGTCAAGGCTGGTTGTGTCTTCACGAATTCAACAAGTTGAGCACTCTCAAAGAGTTGATGAATTTCGCGAAAAAGATGATTCTTCTTTAATATTGTCCAAAGGTTAGGTTTATCACAATAAGTCAGATGAAGAAGATTTTTGATGATTTTCTGTTGAGCATCTTTTGAAAAACACTCCATTTAGAAAAAGAAATTTCTTTTTAAATAAATGGTAAAAGGACTTTTTTTTATTCTGATAATCTTTTTGACTTTGATTCTGATTGGTCTGATAGTTGGATTTTTTATTGTTCGCCGAAGCGTTCTTGAACTTGAAAGTTCGAACAGCGCTTTGTGTCCCTCGGTCATCTGTCCCGACGGGACACGAGCAACAACCGAAAAACCAACCTCTGATTAATTTATGGCGGGGAAAGGCTTAAAACTGGCAATGGTTTCAATTATGTTATTATTGATTTTTGGAATAATTATTTTTCTGGTCCTGTTGGTCATCAATTATCAAAAATTAATCAATCTTCAAAGCGCTATATCGGCAAGCCCGCCTTGCCCGACCTATTATTGTGGATCTGGAGAATATCGACCTCCTGGAACTGAATATTAGCTGATTCAAAAGGTTGACTTTTTCTTTTTCAATCAAATATTTCTTTTATTTAAATGTCGGAGCAACGACTCTATGTCGAATTATTTGATCGTCAACCAATTCGAATTCCGAATATTTCTCAGCTTTTAAGTCATTATCCAACTCAATATGAAAAGAATGACCAAGTCAAAAATTTCACCACTATTTCAAATCCATCAAGGTCTGAATTCTTAACCGCGTTATCATTTCTAAGTTTGGTTTCAAAACGGGATGATGAAATAATTTGTCTCGGATTTATTCCGGCTCATATTCGATCGTTAGCACGCCTTTTTCCTCAATTACAATTTCGTGATCGTTATCAACGACACGGACAAAAAAGGCGAATTCTCCTTGGATTTGACCTTCGCGATTTACGGAATTATTCCAATCTTTATCTCAACGATGATAAGATTTCTTGGGCGTTGTTTTCATTCCATCCAAACGGTGAATTTCTCGACGGTGAACTTTTGATCCCACCGTATAACGACAATTTTAACCCAAAGATTTATCTAATCCCGAATGAAGAAAAGAAGAAATGGAATTTGAAAACTTTTGAAGACCAAATTTTCAGCTTTAACATTAGCGATCGAATGAATAATTATCCTCAACCACTTCCCGAATTCGATCAATGTTATGATCATAGTCTCGAATATCATATTTGGGAACTTTATTTTCTCCATCAACAAGAGGAACCAACGAAAGGAAAGATATTATTTGAAATGTCTAACCGAATATGATTTTATTCAATTGAATAAAATTAAATGAACATTGATAATTTCTTCTCAATAAAAAATTCCTAATATTGGTAGCGGTGCGAAAATCGTCAGTTTGAGAATACCGCGTAGCGGTGCGAAAATCGTCAGTTTGAGAATACCGCGTAGCGGTGCGAAAATCGTCAGTTTGAGAATACCGCGTAGCGGTGCGAAAA
>Ga0164242_10004132_pt1 | contig 16353 bp, 15 predicted proteins | sample OricomgcompostMG_FD_108783 | JGI IMG/M metagenome (GOLD analysis project Ga0164242, IMG submission 108783) | Miracle-Growth compost microbial communities from Emeryville, California, USA - Original compost - Miracle growth compost (MG) ...
CACCGTTCGCGCCACAACCTAGCGTACTGGCTCGGCCACGACTGGTGGGGCATCGGTCCTGGCGCGCACAGTCACGTCGGCGGCGTGCGCTGGTGGAACGTCAAACACCCTGCCGCGTACGCCGAGCGTGTGCTGTCAGGAGCGTCGCCTGCTGCCGGTCGGGAAACGCTCGACGCTGCAACGCAGCTGCTCGAGCGGGTGCTCTTGCGTGTGCGCATCCGTGATGGCATGCCGATCGCTCAATTGCCACACACCGGTCGGACGGCCGTCGCCGGCCTGATCGCCGATGAACTCGTGGATGCCAACGCCGCCCTCGGCGGCACCGTCGTGGTGACGCGCCGAGGGCGGCTTCTTGCAGACGCCGTCGTGCGACGCCTTCTGGATTGAACGGCTCGACTAGCTCACGAACTTGATCGACATCGGGTACGAGTATGCCTGTCCCTTGTTCGCGGCGACCGCGGCGATGATGCTGAAGACGATGATCACGACTTCGACGGCGAGCAGGATGAACACACCGATGATGATGATCGTCAGGATCGCACCGATGATGCTCGCGATCAGCATCGTCAACTGGAAGTTGAGTGCGGTCGCGGAGTGCTGACGAATGAACGGTCCACGGTCCTTCAGCACGAGATATCCGATCAGCGCCGGCAGGAATCCGAAGAAGATGCCGAGGATATGAACGACCGTGGCCCACAGCTTCTCGTCTGCAGGGTTGAGCTGATTGTTCGTCTGGTACGGATTGCCAGGAGGCGGTGTTGCGTCGGACATTTCTCTCCTCAAGTTGTGCCCGGTGCGGGCGTTGATCTACTGGCCCCTTACCCTATGGCACAGCGATAGCGGCGTGGAAGAGGCCCGGCCGGTCATTGAGTCCGACCGGGCCCAGGGCCGACTGTCTACTTGATGAAACGGATGGTGAACGGGTATCGGTAGCTTCCGCCGGCTTGGACCTTGACGCCGCCGAGGATCGAGAACACGACGTTCAGAATCCACCACACGAACGGCAAGAGCCAGAGCACGGCGCCGATGAATGTGAACCACAGTGCGACGCTGATGATGCTGGTCAGAATCCACAACACGACGTAACCGATCGTGAACGTGATCTGCCAGTTGAGCGCCTCCTTGCCTTCGACATTCGTCCGCGGTCCACGGTCCTTGAGCACCAACCAGATGATCAGTACGGGGATCGGGCCGAGAATGCCGCCGAAGTGCGAGAGCGAGGCCCACAACTTGTCGTTCTCTGCGCTCAGCGGCGCGGCCGGCGTTGCCGGTGGGCCGTATGGCGCTTGGCCGTATGGCTGCTGCGGTTGACCCGCTGCGGGGTCAGCATTCGGGTCTGTCATGATCGTGCCTTTCAGTGAAGTGGCTGCATCAATTGGCCCGCATACAGCCCACCCCAGCAGCCGACGAACGTGAGCAACACTGCGTGCACACCCATAAAGTACTGCCCCTTACACCGGTCCGCAATGATTTGCAACACTATCGACGCGATATGATTAGCACTCAGATATCTTGAGTGCTAACCGGCGAGTCGACAGGAGGGGTGAACTCACATGGTGTCCGATCGGAGCCTTGAAGTCCTGCGCGTGATCGTTCAGGACTATGTCGCGTCGCGCGAACCCGTCGGTTCCAAGAGCATCGTGGAGCGTCACGCTTTCGGGGTGTCGGCCGCGACGATCAGAAACGATATGGCCGCCCTCGAAGAAGAGGAGCTCATCGCCGCTCCCCACACGTCGTCCGGCCGGGTTCCAACGGACAAGGGCTACCGGCTGTTCGTGGACCAGCTCGCTGACCTGAAGCCGCTTTCGAGCGCTCAACGACAGGCGATCGAGGTCTTCCTCGGCCAATCCGTCGATGTGGACGATGTGCTCGCCCGCACGGTGCGGCTGCTCTCGCAGCTGACGCATCAGGTGGCTCTCGTGCAGTACCCGTCGGTGTCGAACGCGCGGGTGCGCCACATCGAATTCGTCCCGATCGGAGTGCGGCGCATCCTGTGCGTCGTGATCGCAGACACCGGAGCCGTCGAACAGCGCGCGGCTGAGACGCCGACGGATCTCGACGAGTCTTTCGTGGCCGAACTGCGTGCCCGCATCAATGCAGCAGTGGCCGGGCTGAAACTCGCGGACGCTGCCGAGAAACTCCGTGAAGTCCCCGACCAGTTGAGCGAGCGCCAGCGTGGGGCATCCGCGGCCATCGTCGCCGCACTCGTCGACCAGATCGAGAGCACGCGGCAGGAGAAGCTGGTCATGGCGGGTGCCGCGAACCTGGTGCGCACGGAGCACGATTTCACCGGCAGCATCTATCCTGTTCTGGAGGCGATCGAGGAGCAGGTCGAACTGCTCAAGCTCTTCGGGGAGATGGCCACCGAGCAGCACGGCGTGTCGGTGAGCATCGGGCGTGAGAACGCATCGTTCGGGCTGGGCGAGACTTCGGTTTTGGCAAGCGGATACGCGGGCATCGGCGGTTCCATCGCCCACGTCGGCGTGCTCGGCCCGATTCGCATGGACTATTCGAACAACATGACGGCGGTCCGCGCCGTCGCACGGTACCTGTCGCGTCAGCTCGGCGAAGACTAGGTACACCATCACGACAACGAAGGATACGTAGCGTACGTGGCCGATCATTATGAAGTACTGGGTGTCGATCGGAATGCGACCCCCGAAGAAATCAAGAAAGCGTACCGGAGGCTTGCTCGCGAGTTGCACCCGGACGTGAACCCGAGCGCGGAGGCGTCAGAGCGGTTCAAACTGGTGACGCACGCCTACGACGTGCTCAGCGACCCCGATCAGCGACAGCAGTACGATATCGGCCCGCAGCCAGGATTCTCCGGAGCGAACTTCGGTGGTTTCGGCGACATCTTCGAGACCTTCTTCGGCGGCGGAGGTTCGCAGCGCGGACCGAAGTCCCGCCGAGAACGCGGACAGGACGCGCTGTTGCGTGTCGAAGTGGATCTCGACGAGGTCATCTTCGGCGCGCATCGCGACCTCGAGGTGGACACGGCCATCATCTGCGAGACCTGCAACGGCTCGTGCTGTCAGCCGGGAACCGCGCCCGTGACGTGCGACATCTGCCACGGAACCGGACAGATCCAGCGTTCGGTTCGTTCACTCCTGGGCAACGTGATGACCTCGAGCCCGTGCGGAACGTGCCGCGGGTACGGAACCGTCATCGCCACACCCTGCGTCACCTGCCAGGGGCAGGGACGCGTTCGCGCGCGCAGGACCGTGCCGGTCGACATTCCGGCGGGGGTGGACACCGGGTTGCGCCTGCAGATGCCTGGAAGCGGCGAGGCGGGCCCTGCCGGCGGCCCGAACGGCGACCTGTACCTGGAGATCAAGGTGCGGCACCACGACGTGTTCAGCCGCGACGGCGACGACCTGCTCTGCACGCTTGAAATCTCGATGACGGACGCCATCCTGGGCGCGCACACCTCGCTCAAGGCGTTGGATGGCGACATCGACATCGAACTGAAGGCCGGAACGCAGAGTGCCGAGATACTCACGATCAAGGGCAGGGGGGTCACACATCTGCGCGGAAACGGACGCGGCGACCTGCGCGTGGGCGTTCAGGTCGTCACCCCGGTGAAGCTGGATCGCAAGCAGCGCGAACTGATCGAGCAATTCGCCAGCAGCCACAAGCAGGACGCCCCGACGCTGACGCATTTCCAGCAGGGGCTGTTCGCCAAGCTTCGCGATCGCTTCATGGGCGCCTGATGGCCAACTTCTACCTCCGCGAAGACCTCGACGATGTCGACGTCGGCGACGAGGTGGAACTGGGTGCATCTGAGGCGCGCCACATCGCGACTGTCAGCCGCACCAGGGCGGGCGAGCGGATCCTTTTCGGAAACGGGCGGGGGCTGCGCGTGAGCGGCACGGTGATCTCGGCGGCGCCGGAGCTGGTCGTCGTGCGGGCCGAGTCCGTGGATACGAGCGTGCGGGCCTCGCCTCGCATCACGCTCGTGCAGGCGCTGGCCAAAGGCGGTAGAGACGAGCTGGCCGTGCAGGCGGCAACCGAACTGGGCGTCGACGCCGTCATCCCATGGAGCGCCGACCGATCCGTCACTCGCTGGGAAGGCCAGAAGGTGGCAAAAGGGAACCAGCGCTGGGCCACGATCGCGCGGGAAGCGGCCAAACAGTCGATGCGCACGTGGCTGCCGGAGGTGCTGCCGTTGGCGTCGACGCGCGATCTGGTCGAACTGGCCGCCGATGTCAGGATGCTCGTGCTCGACCCGACCGCTGACGTCGCGCTCTGGTCGCCAGACACCGCGCTGGATGGGCCTGCGCTGACGCTTGTCGTCGGCCCGGAGGGCGGCATCTCGCCTGCCGAACTCGATGCGCTGTGCGCGGCCGGCGCTCAACAGGTGCGCCTCGGAGGTGCGGTGCTGAGAACATCGACCGCAGGCCCCGCCGCACTGGCGGTGATCAATACACTGCGCAAGCGATGGTAGCCGAGCCCTTTCCGTAGAATGGGATCATGAACTCACCAGAGCCTTCGCTCTTCACGCACATCATCGCGGGGGAAATCCCCGCCGATGTCGTCTACGACAGCGAGCGGGTCATCGCCTTCCGTGATATCGCGCCGAAGGCGCCCGTCCACATCCTGGTCGTGCCGAAGACCCAGGAGTACAGGAACGTCGTCGAACTTGCGGCCGGTGACCCGGGCCTCCTGGCCGAAATCGTGGCGACGGCGCAGCGCATCGCGACCGAACAGTCCAACGGTCAATTCCGGCTGGTGTTCAACACGGGTGAAGACGCAGGCCAGAGCATCTTCCACGTGCATGCGCATCTACTCAGTGCCGGAAAAAACAGTGCCGGAAAAAACGGCGGCGGCCTCACGGAAGACAGTCTTGGAAGCCAGTAACGAGTTCGAGGCACGGCTCAACGTCGATGGCATCGCCATGGTGCGTCTGCTCGGCCCGCAGGACAGGCTGCTGTCGACCATCGAGAGGCAATACCCGCTGGTGAACGTGCACGTGCGCGGAAACGAGATCACTCTCAGCGGGGATCGCGTGCAGGTGGAGTCTGCTCGGCATCTGGTCGAGGAACTGCTGCTGATGGTCCAGGGAGGTCAGGACCTCAGTCCGGTCGAGGTCACGAGTTCGGCTCGAATGCTGGCATCGGATGCGACGATCAGTCCGTCCGAGATGCTCGGCCAGGCGATCCTCACGTCACGAGGCAAGGCCATCCGCCCCAAGACGCTCGGGCAGAAGCAGTACGTCGACGCGATCGATGAGAACACCATCGTGTTCGGAATCGGACCGGCCGGCACCGGCAAGACGTATCTGGCGATGGCGAAGGCCGTCCAAGCGCTGCAGCGCAAAGAGGTGACACGCATCATCCTGTCGCGCCCCGCGATCGAGGCCGGGGAGCGCCTCGGCTATCTGCCTGGGACGCTGACGGACAAAATCGATCCATATCTGCGACCGCTGTACGACGCGTTGAACGAGATGATGGACCCCGAGTTGGTTCCGAAACTGCTGGCGTCGGGCACTATCGAGGTGGCCCCGCTGGCCTACATGCGCGGCCGCACGCTGAACGAGTCGTTCATCGTGCTTGACGAGGCCCAGAACACCACTCCAGAGCAGATGAAGATGTTCCTGACCAGGCTCGGCTTCGGTTCGAAGATGGTCGTCACCGGGGATATCACCCAGATCGATCTGCCGAGCGCGTCGAGCGGCTTGCGTCTCGTCACGCGTGTGCTCGAGGGGATCGACGACATCCATTTCTCGAGGTTGACCAGCGCTGACGTCGTGCGACACAGCCTGGTCGGCCGCATTGTGGACGCATACACCGAATACGACGCACAGCGTCAGGCCGACCGCTTCGAGCGCGAGCAGGCTCGCGAGTTCGCGAACCGGGCGGAACGACGCGCGTCCGCCCCGCGCGATCATCTGCCCAAGAGCCGTTAGGGAGCACAACCGTGAGCATAGAAGTCAACAACGAATCCGCGGTGGGCGTGGATGAGGCCGCTCTCCAGCGTTTGAGTGCGTATGCCCTCGATGCGATGCATGTGCACCAGGAAGCCGAATTGGCGATCGTGCTCGTCGACGAAGCGGCGATGGAGCAATTGCACGTGCAATGGATGGACGAACCGGGACCGACAGACGTGCTCAGCTTTCCGATGGATGAGCTGCGCCCTGGCACGGAGGACATGCCGACGCCCGCTGGCCTGCTCGGTGACGTCGTGTTGTGTCCGCAGGTGGCGCAGGCGCAGGCGGAAACCGCCGGCCATTCTCTGATGGACGAACTGTTGTTGCTGACGACGCACGGCATCCTGCACCTGCTGGGTTTCGATCACGCCGAGCCGGACGAGGAAAGAGAGATGTTCGGCATTCAGCGCGACATCCTCATCGGTTTCTCGATGGCAGAGCGACGACGATAGAGCGCCGATGCTGATTGCCGTCTCCCTGATCGTTGCGCTCGCACTTGTGGCGTTCGGAGGGCTGATGGCGGCCGTCGACGCCGCGATCGGCGTGCAGTCCCGCGGCGATATTGCGGAGTTGGCCGAGACCTCACGATCGAAAAGATCACTCCTGGCCATCGCGGCCGACCCAGGCGCGCACGTGAACGCGGTGAGTTTCGTGCGTATCATCTCGGAGACAACGGCCGCCGTGCTGGTCACACTAGCGTTCGAGAGCATCTTCGACCGGTGGTGGATCTCGCTGTTGGTGGCAGCCGCGCTGATGACGGCCGTCTCGTTTGTCCTGGTCGGCACCAGCCCACGCAGCGTCGGACGGATGCATGCGAAAGGTGTTCTGCGCGTCAGCGGACCTCTCGTGCACTTCCTGCGCGTGATCCTCGGTCCGCTGGCACGTGGGCTTGTCATTCTCGGCAATCGCGTCACGCCGTCTCGGGCGCGTTCGGCAGCCGTTGCGTCGGAGGAGCAGTTGCTGAGCATCGTTGACGAGGCGACGGAGCTCGACGTGCTCGAAGAGGACGACCGGGAACTGATCCACTCCATCTTCGAGTTCAACGAGACAGTCGTACGCGAGGTGATGATCCCGCGCACCGACATGGTCACCATCGACGCCACAGCATCCATCGGCACGGCGATGTCGCTGTTCCTGAACAAGGGAATCTCCCGTATCCCTGTGATCGACGATGACGTCGACGATGTGAAAGGCGTGCTGTATCTGCGCGATGTCGCGAAGCTGACGTTCGAGCGGCCGTTGGATGTCGAGAGTATGACCGTCGTGCAGATCGCCCGCCCGGCGCTGTTCGTGCCGGAGTCCAAGAAGGCGGACACCCTATTGCGTCAGATGCAGTCCGAGTCCAACCATCTGGCCATGGTCGTCGACGAATACGGTGGGATCGCCGGCCTGGTCTCTCTCGAGGATCTGATCGAAGAGCTCGTCGGCGACATCTCCGACGAGTACGACCACGAGGTCGCGCTCGTGGAACAGGTCGGCGACGGACGGTATCGGGTCAGCGCGCGGCTACCGGTCGATGAACTGGGCGAGTTGTTCGCCATCGAACTGGATGATGATGATGTCGACTCGGTCGGAGGGTTGTTGTCGAAAGCACTCGGCCGATTGCCCGTCGCCGGGTCTGTGGTTTCAACTTCGGGGCTCACCCTCACGGCGGAGCGCACGGAGGGCAGGCGTAAGCGGCTCAGCACGGTGCTGGTCGAACGCGACACCGCCCTGATCGACACCGCTTCGATCAACAACACTGACGACAAGAACACGAACGCACAAGGATCACAGCCATGAGCACCTACCACGCAGGATTCGTCTCGTTCGTCGGGCGTCCCAATGTCGGCAAGTCCACCCTGACGAACGCGCTGGTCGGCCAGAAGGTGGCGATCACCAGTTCTAAGCCGCAAACGACCAGGCGTGCCATCCGCGGTATCGTGCACCAGAAGAACGGGCAACTCATCGTGGTAGACACGCCGGGCATGCATCGGCCGCGCACGCTGCTTGGCGAACGGCTGAACTCGCTGGTGCAGTCGACACTTGGCGATGTGGACGTGGTCGGGCTGTGCATCCCGGCGAACGAGAAGCTCGGACCTGGCGACCGCTATATCAACGAGCAGCTGGACTCGTATCCTCGGGCGAAGAAGGTGGCCATCGTCACCAAGGTGGATGCCGCGAGCCGGCCGGCCGTTGCGGCCCAACTTCTTGCCGTTTCCGCGCTGCGCGAGTGGGAGGCCATCGTGCCGATATCGGCGACGAGCCACATCCAGCTGGATACGCTCACGAGTGAGCTGATGCGCTTACTGCCCATCTCGGAACCGCTTTATCCCGACGATGCCGTTACGGATGAGGGTCTCGAGGACCGCATAGCGGAGTACATCCGCGAAGCCGTTCTCGAAGGGGCGCGCGAAGAACTGCCGCACTCGCTTGCGGTGACCATCGACGACGTCATCGAGCGAGACGATAAGGAACTCGTGGAGATCTACGCGAATCTTTTCGTCGAGCGAGACAGCCAGAAGGCGATCGTGATCGGCAAGTCCGGCGGCCGTCTGCGCGAAATCGGTGTGCAGGCTCGCAAACAGATCGAACCGCTCGTCGGCAAGCACGTGTTCCTGTCGATCAGGGTGAAGGTCGCTAAAGACTGGCAGCGCGATCCCAAGCAACTCGGCAGGCTCGGCTTCTGACGGCGCTCCACGGTCGAACGATGGTGGGTTTTCTGAAGCATCCATGACCGCGGGCTGAAAGTGTACCTGCTGGGCGCTTTCCGGCGTGTGTGCGCGCACGACGGCGCTTCATACTGAAACGTCGTCGCAGAAAGGTCGCATGCAATGCCGGAATGGTTGATGACTCTTCGCATCGACAAACCGCCGTTTCTGATCGGAATGACGGTGGCGGCGGCTGTCTGTTTCCTCCTCGTCGTGCTACGCCGCAAGCCGGCCGGCTGGCTCCGAGGCACGTGGACGGCGCGCTGGGCGTTGACGGTGGTTGCCGCGGTGTGCTGTGGGGCGGCCATCGGCTGGCTGCTGGCGTGGTTGGTCAGCGACGTCTTCGATACGTTCGGGCTGCCCTTGACGATTATGACGCGAGTATGGGTTGCACTGGCCGCAGCCGGTCTGTGCCTGGCTGTCGTCAGCATCTGGCGCGCGCGCTGGTGGCGGGTCGTGCTGGCCGTGCTGTGCGTGCCCGTTTTCCTCATCACGAGCGCCGCGTGGATCAACATCGACTTCGGCGCATACCGCAACCTGGACGATGCGATCGGGGTCGATCCATACCCGGCATTGAGCCTGGCGGGGCAGACGGGCGATGCCGGTCCGGCGGACCCACACCTGGCATCCGATTGGCACGCGCCCGGTGACATGCCATCTGCCGGACGCATCGGAACCGTGCGCATACCGGCAACCGTGTCCGGGTTTGCCGCCCGCCCTGCCGAGGTTTATCTGCCCCCGGCTGCGTTGGTGGAGCATCCGCCCGTCCTGCCGGTGATCGAGATGTTCTCCGGCCAGCCGGGGTCGCCGATCGACATCTTCGAATCGGCACGCTTCGAGACGTACCTCAATGCGTACGCGGCCGCACATCACGGGCTTGCGCCGATCGTGGTGGTTCCAGATCAACTGAGCAGGCCGGAGCACAACCCGATGTGCGTGGACTCTCCGCTGGGAAAGTCTGCGACGTATCTCACCGTGGATGTCCCCGACTGGATCACGTCTCATCTGCACGTCGGTTCATCGCGCACATCGTGGGCGATCGGCGGATACTCGCAGGGCGGAACATGTTCGATCCAGTTCGGCGCGGGGGATCCGAGCAGGTTCGGCGCGATCCTGGACATCTCGGGCGAGGTGGCTCCGACGATCGGCTCGCAGACCGTGCAGAAGGGCTTCGGCGGCAGTGCAGCGGCGTACAAGGCAGCGAGCCCGCTGACGCTTCTGCGCACGAACGCGCCGTTCTCCCACACGTTCGGGATCTTCGGCGTCGGTGACGCAGACTCCCGATACGGTCCAGGGCTGAGAACCGTGGCGGCAGCGGCCTCTCGCGCCGGCATGCTCACGCAGCTGATCCAGTCGCCACACAGCGGGCACGACTGGAACACCGTGCGATATGTTCTCGCGCGTGCTGTGCCGCCGCTGTCCGCCCATCTCGGTCTCTGATGACCATCACACGGATGCGCCTGCTGGCCGCGCCCTTCACGATCGGCGTGACCGCGCTGATGCTGGTGCTCGCGCTGTGCACGGGTCCGCTTTTCGGCCCGACACGTGCGTTCCGATTCGTCCTGGCCACAGGCTACGGCCCTGTGGCGCTGGCGGGGCACTGGTGGAGCCCGCTGACCGCGATCTTCTTCACCAACGGCCTAGTCGACCTGGTGATCGTCCTCGTGCTGTGCCTCACGCTCCTCGGGTGGGCGGAACGGCTTTTCGGCACGCTCAGGACCGCCATCGCGTTCTTCGCTACCGCGGTGCTCGGCACCGTGCTCGGGGTCGCACTCCAGGGCCTCGTCGGCGGCGGTGGCGCGTGGTGGTCGCACAACGTTCGCACGACGCTCACGTTGGACCCCGCGTCGGCGATCGCCGGAACGCTGATGGCCGCAAGCGCGTTCGCAAGCGTGCTGGTGCGCAGGCGCATCCGGGTCGTGACGATTCTCACCGTGCTCCTGTTGCTGTTGTACTCCGGACAACCTGCTGACCTCTACCGGCTGATGGCGGTGGCCAGCGGCTGGGCGCTCGGGTTTGCTTTCAATCCTCCCCGGCGCATCACGGGCTGGCTGCGCAGTTCCCATCACGAGGTGCGCGTTCTCATGGCCTCTGCGGTCGCGGCGACAGCGATCGGCCCTGCGTATGCGCTCTTCACCGGATCACGGTTCGGGCCGCTGGCTCCGATCGCACTGCTTTTGGATAACGGCGCCTCGACGAGCGGCTCCGTGCTGGACGATTGCAGCGCCCTCAACCTCAGCAGGCACTGCATCGAAGACATCACGCTCGAGCGGATCTCGGGCGCTGGCCCGATCGTTCTTTCGGTGCTCCCGCTTGCGACCCTGCTGCTCGTGGCGTTCGGGTTGCTTCGCGGTCGTCGATTCGCCGTGTGGCTCGGTGTCGTGATGAACGGAGGGTTCGCCCTGCTGGCCGCGTATTACCTCGGTTTCCTGCCGCGCTCCGGTGTGCCGTACGTCGTCCAGCAGCAGAGCGTGCACTATTGGGGGCTTTCCCTGTCGATGGCGGCTGGGGTTGCGTTGCCCGCGGTCATTGCAGTGCTGCTGGTGGCGCTTCGCCGCCACTTTCCGGTTCTGGCGCCGCGCAGGCGGGTGATCGGATACGTCGCCACGGTCACCGGATGCGCGGTCGTGCTGACCGGGGTGTACGTGGCGATCGGATCAGCACTGCGATCGGGCGCTTTCACGCGATCGGTCACGATTTCCGACCTGTTCGCCGATGCGGTCGAACGGTTCATTCCCGTCTCGTTCCTGCACCGTGAGATTCCGAACTTCCTACCGGTCACTCCGGCGGGTGCGCTCCTCTACCACGGCGTCGGGCCGGCGTTCTGGGCCGTGGTGTTCGTCGCAGCGATCCCGGCGCTGGCCGGTCGGGCGGAACATGCACGCGGTGCAGACGTGCTCAGAGCGCGAACCCTGCTCGAGTCTGGCAGCGGCGACGCGTTGTCATTCATGACCACGTGGGCCGGCAACTCGTATTGGTTCGACCCGGATGGCACCGCCGCCGTCGCATACCGGGTGGTGGGGGCCATCGCGCTGACCACGAGTGGGCCCTTCGGCGCGTGGCCGCAGAATGCACACACGGTGTCCGCATTCGCCCGCTTCTGTGATGACAACGGCTGGACTCCGGTGTTCTACAGCACAGATGCCACGATGACGCCGATCTTCCGCGACATGAACTGGGCAACCATGGTCGTCGCAGAGGAAACGGTTGTCGAACTGGACCACTGGAACACGACGGGCAAGAAGTGGCAGGACGTGCGTTCGTCGATCAACCGGGCGGAGCGCGCCGGCATCAGGGCCGAATGGACGACATACGCCGCACTCTCGCGCAGCGTCGCAACGCAGTTGGCAGAGATCTCCGAGCAGTGGGTGGCAGACAAACAGCTTCCCGAAATGGGATTCACACTGGGCGGGCTCGATGAGCTGCGCGATCCGGCCGTCGCTCTGATGCTCGCGGTCGACGGCGACGGTCGTGTGCAGGGCGTCACCAGTTGGTTGCCGCTGTATCGGGAAGGGGCGATTGCGGGATGGACTTTGGACTTCATGCGCAGACGCGCAGACAGCATTAACGGAGTGATGGAGTTTCTGATCGCCAGGGCGGCTACCCGAATGCGCGATGACGGGTACCGGCTCATGAGTCTGTCTGCCGCGCCGCTGGCGCACACGGCGTCTGCCGACGAGGCGGCCGGTGCCACGGACCGCTTCCTCGCGTCGCTGAGCACGTCCCTCGAGCCGATCTACGGGTTTCGGTCCCTGCTGAGGTTCAAGCTGAAGTTCCAGCCTGAGCGTCGTCCATTGGTGATGGCGTACCCGGATCCCGTCGCCTTGCCGCGCATCGGATTCGCGCTTGTGCGCGCGTATCTGCCCGGTTTGAGCGTTCGTCAGGTCGCGCGGCTTGTGCGCGGTCGCCGACAGGAGTGGTAACCTCATTCTGTGCTGCACGGTGTGCTCCTCCTTAGCTGCCGCGACGAGTCCTAAAACCAGGCCTCCCTCGTCGCGGAGTTCGTCGTTGGCTGACAACCATTCGCGAGGAGAATACAGAGCATGAAGAACACTCAGGCGCCCAGCGCCATGCCGATCCACAAGTATCGGTCGTTTCACGAGCAGATCACCGTAGATCTGCCCGATCGCACCTGGCCGGACAACCGCATCACGGTGGCCCCGCGGTGGTGCGCCGTCGATCTGCGTGATGGGAACCAGGCGCTGATCGACCCGATGAGTCCCGAACGCAAACGCATCATGTTCGACCTGCTGGTCGCGATGGGCTACAAGGAGATCGAGGTCGGCTTTCCCAGCGCGAGCCAGACGGACTTCGACTTCGTGCGCAGCCTCATCGAAGAGGGTGCGATTCCAGACGATGTCACGATCCAGGTGCTGACCCAGGCACGCGATCACCTGATCGAGCGCACGTACGAGGCGATCGTCGGCGCCAAGCAGGCGATCGTGCACCTCTACAACTCGACAAGCGTATTGCAGCGGGACGTGGTGTTCCGCACGGACAAACAGGGCATCGTGGACATCGCGCTGCACGGCGCTGAAAAGTGTCGCGCTATGGAGCCATCCGTGCCGGGCACGACGGTGTACTACGAGTACTCGCCGGAGAGCTACACGGGCACAGAGCTCGAGTTCGCCGTCGACATCTGCAATCAGGTGCTGGACGTGTTCGAGCCGACAGCACAGCGGAAGGTGATCGTCAACCTGCCGTCCACGGTCGAGATGGCGACGCCGAACGTGTACGCGGACTCCATCGAGTGGATGTCGCGGCATCTGAACCACCGTGAGAACGTGATCCTGTCGCTGCATCCGCACAACGACCGCGGGACAGCGATCGCGGCGGCCGAACTCGGCTATCTGGCCGGAGCCGACCGCATCGAGGGCTGCTTGTTCGGCAACGGTGAGCGCACCGGGAATGTCGATTTGGTCGCGCTGGGGATCAACCTGTTCACCCAGGGAATCGACCCGCAGATCGACTTCTCGGACATCGACCACGTCAAGCGCACGGCGGAGTACTGCAACCAGCTGGCGGTGCACGAGCGCAGTCCCTGGGCGGGCGACCTGGTATTCACCGCGTTCAGTGGATCGCATCAGGATGCCATCAAGAAGGGCTTCGAGGCGATGGCGGCCGATGCGGATGCTCAGGGCAAGCACGTCGACGAACTGGTCTGGGCCGTCCCGTATCTGCCGGTCGACCCGAAGGATCTCGGTCGCAGCTATGAAGCTGTCATCCGCGTCAACTCGCAGTCCGGCAAGGGCGGCGTGGCGTATCTTCTGAAGAACGACCACGCGCTCGACCTGCCCCGCAAGCTGCAGATTGAATTCTCCGGCGTTGTGCAGGCGAAGACCGATCAGGACGGCGGCGAAGTCACCAGCGAGGAGATCTGGGCGATCTTCCAGGATGAGTATCTGCCTGCCGCCGAGCATGGCGGCGAGGCGAAATGGGGAAGGTTCGAGGTCTCGGGCGCCGCGACGTCAAGCGATGCCGCCGGAATGGTGACGTTGGATGTGCTGCTGCGCGACGGCGACACGGTCTCGCGCGCAGCGGCCGTCGGCAATGGGCCCATCAACGCGTTCCTGCAGATCCTGGCCGACCGGGGCATTCACATCGAACTTTTCGACTATGTGCAGCACACGCTCTCGGCCGGGGGTGACGCCCAGGCGGCCGCATACGTCGAGTTGCAGGTCGGCGACGCGCGTCTGTGGGGTGTCGGTATCGACGCGGACACATCGTCCGCGTCGTTCCGGGCGATTGTTTCCGCGGTCAACCGGGCAGTTCGTGCACATGCCGTGCAGGAGACGCTCGTTCAGGCTTAGCGCGAGATAATCGACCAGTGCCCCTCTACCGTGATGAAGCCGTCGTGCTCCGCACCCACAAGCTGGGCGAGGCCGACCGGATCGTCACGCTGCTGACCAGGCGGCATGGCAAGGTGCGGGCCGTCGCCAAGGGCGTTCGGCGCACGGCGTCGAAGTTCGGTTCGCGGCTGGAACCGTTCATGGTCGCCGATGTGCAACTATACGAGGGGCGAAGCCTCGACACGATCACGCAGGCCGAATCGCTCGGAGCGTATGGCGCTGCGATAGCGGAGGACTACGGCAGTTACACGGCGGCCAACGCCATGGTTGAAACGGCCGACCGGCTCAGCGAGTCGGAGAGCTCGACGCAGCAGTACATCCTGCTCGTCGGCGCACTCCGCTCGCTGGCCAGGCACGAGCACGGCGCATCGACGACACTGGATTCATACCTGCTGCGTGCGCTTTCGATGGCCGGCTGGGCACCGAGCTTCGCCGACTGCTCACGATGCGGAGCGCCGGGACCGCACGACGCCGTCGTGGTTCAGCTCGGCGGCGTCGTCTGCGACGACTGCGCCCCGACCGGGTCGCCGCGCGTCGACCAGACCACGGTCGCATTGCTGGCCGCGCTCCTCGAGGGCGACTGGGCCAGCGTGGATGCCGCGACGGATTCGACACGGAGCAAAGCGAGCGGGGTGGTCGCCGCATACACACAGTGGCATCTCGAGCGCGGGCTGCGTTCTCTCGCGCACGTCGATCGCTCAGGCAGCCCGGCAGCCGCGACAGGGTCGGCGTTATGACCCCGAAGCCGTTCACGCACAAGGATGCCGTGCCGTTCCGGCCGGTGGACTGGACAGGCGCATACCCGCCTGCGCTGCCCGCGTCCGCCGTGCCAGGGCATATCGCCGTCGTGATGGATGGCAACGGACGTTGGGCGAACCGGCGCGGGCTGACACGCATCGAAGGGCACCGAGCGGGCGAAGCGTCGCTGCTCGATGTCGTGGCGGGAGCGATCCAACTCGGCGTTCGCCACCTCAGCGTGTATGCGTTCTCCACCGAGAACTGGCGCAGATCGCCCGACGAGGTGCGGTTCCTGATGGGGTTCAACCGGGATGTTCTGCACCGCCGCCGCGACCAGTTGAACGAGTGGGGGGTGCGGGTGCGCTGGGCGGGCAGGCGACCACGATTGTGGGCCTCAGTCATCAAGGAGTTGCAGTTCGCAGAGCGGCTCACCGCGGACAACGACGTTCTCACATTGACGATGTGCGTCAACTACGGGGGCCGCACCGAGATCGCGGATGCCGTGCGCACCATCGCGGCAGAAGCGGCCGCCGGACGCATCCGACCGTCTGCGATCACCGAGAAGACGATCCAGAAGCACCTGTACGTCCCGGAGCTGCCAGACGTCGATCTTTTCGTGCGCAGTTCAGGAGAACAGCGCACCAGCAATTTCATGCTGTGGCAGAGCGCGTACGCCGAGATGGTCTTCCTGGACACGCTCTGGCCGGACTTCACCAGGAAGGATCTGTGGGAGGCAGTGGAGATCTACGCCGCGAGAAACCGTCGCTTCGGCGGTGCCGTCGACACGCCGACCTAGGCCGGACGCAGCCGCAACTCGTGCATGCCGCCGTCGACAGCGATCGACGTTCCTGTGGTCGAGCCGGCCGACGGGCCCGCGAGGTACAGCACGGCGCCCGCGACTTCGTCAGCGGTGACGAGCCTGCCGTGCGGCTGACGCGCGTCCAGCGCCACGCGCTCGGCTGCCGGGTCCGAAGCGGAGGACAGCAATCGGCCGATCCACGGCGTGTCTGCCGTGCCAGGGCTGACGCAGTTGACGCGAATGCCCTCGCGCAGGTGGTCCGCCGCCATCGCACGGGTCAGCGACAACACCGCGCCCTTCGTGGCGCTGTACAGCGCGCGCTGCGGCAGGCCCGCCGTCGCGGCGATG
>Ga0164242_10004133_pt1 | contig 16353 bp, 13 predicted proteins | sample OricomgcompostMG_FD_108783 | JGI IMG/M metagenome (GOLD analysis project Ga0164242, IMG submission 108783) | Miracle-Growth compost microbial communities from Emeryville, California, USA - Original compost - Miracle growth compost (MG) ...
ACGGATAGCTCGGCTTCATCCCTCGATACGGAGGATCTTCACGCCGTTCCCGCAGAGCAGCACTATCACCAATATGAGCGCCTAGGCAAGCACCCGCACCACGCTCACGACGATCCCCGCAGCCACCACCAGCGCGATGGATGGCACTCGCACGCGCACAAGCACACCCACGCCGTGTTCCACGACGAGTACGAGATGCACCTCCCATCGGGCAAATCAGTCGGCCACCGGTCGCTCAACAGGTACTACCGCCAGAACCTGCACAGCCACCCGAGCCCCGAGGAGCGGGCCGAGCGCCAGGCCATCGCGGCCGCCGAGGCAGAAGACGACATGGACGTGGACGGCGAAGACGGCCAGGTCGTCAGACGGGATCGCGGACGCAGCCGGGCGATGATTGGCCGCGGCAACGGCATGGCGGGCGTCACGGCGCAGAAGAAGAAGGAGGTGCGTAGGGCCGAAGCTCGGGCGAGGAAGACGGAGGAATTCTCCAAGCGGGAGAAGGAGTGGGCCCTCAACAAGCAGAACAACCACCAGAAGTACTTCCATTACAGCATTTTGTAGGCGCCCGGGGGGACATGGCGCCTTGCCCAAGCAGAGATGGAAAATCAGTTGTAGCTACCTCCGTACCTTGCTAGAGAGGATAGAGGAGACATACATCTTCAAATACATGTGTTGTTACCTGTCATAGACCGCCTCACAGTAGACGTCGTTGGTTTCCATTGCCGTGTATGCAGTTTCATTTTGTGAGTACAACACTAATCAATAATCCCGGCGTTGAATAAATAACACGGCACAACCATGCCTCAACTTTCCCATCCCTTTCCCATTCTCCCATCGCGAATCCATCGTCTAGAACACCACAGTATGCTACCATCCAGGCTGGTCGCGCTCCAACTTAGGGGTCACGACGGCGTTTCGGTCCGCAAAGGGGTCGTTCTCGTCCTCGTCCTCGTAGCCGTCGCTCTCATCGTCGGACAGCTGTTGTCGTGGCTGCGGCTTGGAGAGGGGAGAGGGCCGCGGCGGGGCCGAGGGTCGGGGAGGTTGTGGCGGGGCTTCGGGCTCGATGCTCAGGCCGGCCATGTCCGGCAGGCCCGGGCTATGCGATGCGCTAGTGGGCGAGGTTGGTTCTTTGCCCTTGGCTTTCTCGGTAGCCACTAGTCGCGATACGTGTAAGTTAAATGAGTGAAATTGAAAAGGCAGGGAGGTCCAGAGTAGGGCCAGGAGAGGAGGGGATGGAGCTTGTCATACTTCGGTAAAGGTGTGCTTGCTCGGCAACGTCGTCATCAGAGTCGCTGTCCGCGTCAATAGAGCGGTCCAGCTGTTCGAATGTCATGAGGGCGAGGACGAGCTCGTCGTTTGCGTGGAGAAGGCCGCCTAGCCATTGCTCGGACTCGACGTGATAGATCTAAGCTTGTCAGTTCTAGTGTTCATCAAGTTAGTGTACCAACCCAGGTGAACTCACATAGCGAAGGACTTTCCTTCGCAACTGTTTACAAGCCTCGAATCGTTGCACCGCAACTTGGTTCTCCGAGATGCGCTCCCTTTCCCGGTTGATGCTCTGAAGGGCGTTGATCAAATCCGTGGCGGCCATGGACGAGTCAGCAATGGTGACTTTCATCTGATCCCTCTCGGCCTCGATGTCGACGGGCTTGAGTTTCTTGCGCTTCTTGTCTTTCTTCTTCCTGTCCTTGTCTTTGGTGATTACGCTGTACGACTGTATCTGGCCAGTGACCTGTGGTCCAGACAGGGAAGTATTCCTACTATGGCCCGGCCCGGATTGCGAGGAGCTTGCTGGAGGGGATGACGGCTCGTCGTCTTCATCGCCGAATGGGTTCTCTGTCTCCTTGAGAACTTTGGATCTCTCCTGAGTGACGACTTGTTTACGTCGTGGAAGTTGCTTATACATGTGAGACATAGTTTGAAGGTAGGCGGGGGAAGGTCGTCGGCTTACCTTGTTGAGCTTGGCAATTCGCTCAAGCCCAGGTGTGTTCTGATACTCGATGGCCCAGCCACGGAAGAGTTCAGAGCACTTCTTCTTGACATCCGGGTCTGAAAGATCCGCCGTCGCGCAGAATCTCAAGCGCTCCAACAACGGCTCATCGATGAAGGTCCGTTGGAAGCGAGACCCGGCGTTCTGGATAAGCCCGTCCATCAAAGTCAAGGCCCGGAGCTGCCGGTGTGCGCTGCCATACTTCAGCTTCTTGCGTATCGCCCTGGCAGCTTCGGCCGGGCCGGAATCTTGGAGCTTGATGGCTTCCACGAGCTCCGGGATGCCGCTAAAATCATCTTCCTCGTAAGCCTCGCTGGTCAGATTCTCAATGGTCACAGTGACCGCGGTATAGGGTTTCTTCTACTCGACATATTAGTACTGCCCACGATATGGGTGCGAAGTGCAAGTCCGGTCGGCAAGTGTCTAGACAGTGAATCTGTCCTAAAGGCACCACCGGCCGCTAAGTCTAGCGGGCATCGATGAAGAACGCAGCGAAATGCGATAAGTAATGTGAATTGCAGAATTCAGTGAATCATCGAATCTTTGCAACGCACATTGCACCCGCCATCATTCTGGCGGACATTCCCTTGGGGGGGAGAACATGAGTAAAATAATTCTTACCTGAGAGAACATGGCGGCGATTTCTTTCCCTGGGAATGATTCCGGGTAGGTCGTGTTGGATAGAAAGAGTTACTAGTGGTGCAGGTGAGAGATAGAGCTTATGAGAGGCAACTGCGTCCAACCAGCTCCCAACGAGGAAACCTAATATTCGATAAACCACGGGCAGTGATTAACCACGAATACCAAAAGGGGCCTCAAAAACCGCACCCTCAACGCAGGGTAACCGGGATAGCTGGTGACCAGAGTATCAGAGGGAGGCAGGGACGAGCTGTTGGGTTGCCGATAGTGTTCCTGATAAGCTTCGATGGCGTGCGTAACTGGGTGTGGCGGGGCAGTGCCAGTTCCTCTCGTCGTTTAGGCGCGCCGTACCGGAATCGCAGGGAGATATGTCTAGCGAATTGCGTAGGTGTTGCGATAGCTGAGGTCTACAAACTGCACGACAAAAGCTGGCCTAGCCGATGACGTGGTGAGGAGGCAGGGGTCCACGCTGGGAGCACCTTGCAGTCTCACGATGTCGGCCTTGGTGGGGTGAATGGCCCGCCAAGAATCCACTTGGCGGCGCTTGTGACTGCCCTCCCGCACTGCGCCCCGATTAACTGCCAAGCCCGTGATTGCAACTTGGCAGTTGATACCACCTGCCACCACCGTTTGAAGCCCCTTTCCTCCCAAACTTCAGGTCAACGGTAAGGGGTAGTCGGTGCTCCTTGGGGAAAGTGATGGTTAGCCTCCTCCGAGCGAATTAAAGGTTTCACAGGTACGCCCATAGGTCCCCGCGTTGGAATGTTTTCAAGGTTCGTATTCACACTCTGAACCCGATAATCCATTCGAGCGGCAGCCAATGAATACGGCATCACCTCTGTCTAGCTCACGGAGAGGACTCCTCCAGTATCTAGTAGTAGATACACTAACTCCAATTTTTCTATTATAACGTCCGTGTTATCTTCCAATTAACGGAAGTTGATGTGTCCTTGGCAGTTACTCGATACTGTTGTGATGGCGGTTGACGCTTAATCAGGGGTAATATTTGCAGACAACCACTAGGAGTCCGGACAACAAACTAACGGCGTAGATACCTGTAACAAATCTCCATAAATAGGATACTTCTTCCACCAAATACACGTCCGAAACTGACTATGGTTGGACAGTAGGCAAAGTCTCTAATTACGGTTTGGGTAGCTGGCGGAGAGTTGAACTGGATGATCCACGCAGGGGTAATGTCGAGTTGCATTTCTGAACTTGGTCCTTCCTAAGCCTACACCCATATACACTACAATTCTTGCGTAAAGTAGGTAGTCACTAAGGTCATCCCTTAGCCGACCCAAGATATGATTCTACCAACTCGTTGCTATTCTTTGGAACACACCACGCACTCCGGTAAGTAGCCCAAGCTTATCAATTGGATACAAGCTATGTTCCATCAACTGGGAGCTGAAGCCTTTTCCCGGTGGTTGGCTCAACTCACCAGACGGCCATAGTCATAAACGGGTTAGGAAACACAGATGGTAGCAGCGTAAGAACTCCGGAAGGAAGCTATAGGTTGTCCCCCACACGGTGTTACACATTATCGGCAGCCCCGGAGCTGGGGGGTGTATCTTGCGGGCCGTGATACCTGGGGCTCCGAAGCCCTACCGCCAATACGAAGTTAAGCATGCACCCTACATGCTACTTGCCGGGGGTGGTCTTAGTAAGGCGACCTTTGAACTCGTTAGGTCCGTCTAGAGTGCTTGGAGACCATTGAGGAAGGGTATAAGCTCCGGGGCCGCAAACATAAAAGGCGAGATGGGATGACGCCTCAAAGAGATCGATGTTTTGAACGTATAAACATATTGACGGTTACCCAAAACGTCATGCGCCTCTGTAGATGTCTCCGCACGGGTCCATTAGGCGAACCCTCGCTAGACTTCGACTATCAAAAGTGATTAGATGGGGTCATGAACATATCATCCAGAGTTCAAATTTCACTAAAGTAACACAGGCTCGGCAGCGCGCCGATGAGCCCAACAGGTGTGGTGCAGAGAACAAAGACGCGAGGTTCTATGGATCGTCTCTTGAAGTGCGTCAAAGTTACTCCCAGTGCTGAAAAAAAAACTCTCCGGCCAGCAGGGACCTACTCCGCGGATAGTAGCCGAGGGGTAGCAGAAGCTGGACCCTGTGCTGCATCTAGCCGCCGGCAGTACACCCTGCCCAGCTTAACGACCACCCGAGTGACCCGACCAGTCAAGAACCGGCAGCTCTATGCGAGTCGGTTTTCGGGGACCAGCTTGTCCGATAGTTTCGAGAAGCTGAGTCATTTCACCTTGTTCGGCGATGCTGCGCTGTTATTTACGAGTATGAGCGTTTGATAACGTAGAATGTTGCAGATGTGGTGGACGTTTGGATATCGCTGCCTCGGCTGCGGTAAGACCGTAAGGGCATCTAAAGAAAAGGAGCGAGCGATGTACCAACATTATTCGGAATATTATTAATTGTATTTAATGGTCAACACCGTTTTTGCTTTATTTTCTATCAATTTATTGTTGACTTGAACGTCTACCATCTGTTGACAGCGATTATCCCGCTTTAGGCCCGATTGGTATGCGTTAAGGCGTCCCCCTTAATCCATCGCAACAGTCGTTGGGCTCAATCGTTTGTCGGAACATAAAGAACTCAAATGGTACAGTTCGGAAATACAATAAAATAAGAAAGGAAAGGAAAACAGGAAATAAAAGAATATTCGAAAAATTACTCAATAAATTATCTATTCAGTCCCATGACATTTTATCGCATTTACCATTTTACCCCTCCCCTCAATAACCCCCCCTTTTTCTGCCTTGCTTTACTCTGGGAGGCCCTTCACCGCCGAGGAATCATGCCCAGGCCTTGCTGGACATGCATGAAAGTTGCAGGTCATCTGCCTCTACAGTGGTCAGGGCAACGGAACTGCCAACTCATCAACCCTCTGGCAGGTGAGTAATTGAATGGGCCGCTCTGTGAGGCCGGGCTGGGACTGCCGAGAGCTGCGCGGTGACCCTCCTTGTCTGGTCGGGCATTGATTTGTCGCCCATCGTCATCGCCACCTCCAAGTTGAGGCAGCCGTCAGTCAGCAGTTCCCCCCTCTCGACACCTAACCGAGACGAAGCACTCCGGCTCGGCGGGAGCGGTGCATTCAGAGAGCCCTCCCGCCCCGTCACAAACTCGGTGACGCGACGCCTCCGTCCGCCATTGGCATCGCCTACAAACCCCATGGCCTTTTTTTTTTTGTTCTATCCCACTGCGGCAGGTGGAGAGCTAGTGCGCGACTCCCACAGGCCCGAATGCGTGGCGTATGCAGTGCGCAGCTGGGCGCTCTCATGACGCTTCCTGCCTGCCATTCTGCCTGCATTGCTCTCGTATCAGATCTGCATTTCCCAAGCGACTGATCCGGTCAGCCCCTTCGTCGCCTTGTCTATCCCGGCAGTTTGGCTTTGGCTGTGCCAAGAGGAGACCATGATGCGAACCTGCTTCTTCATCGTTGCACTGCTTGTCGGCGTCAGGAAGCAGGTGGCCTCACCCCCCACTTTCTAGCAAGAGTACCTGAACACGTCTTCCTCCGTTACGAAGGTGAGCCTTTGTCTCAGCTTCGGAAATTTCTAAGAATTGATGTATCTACGACTTGACCGAATGTATCTCGAAGATGGACCGCCAATAGGTCCCCGAGTAATCCGGGGATATAAGCGGAGACCCCACGAGTTGTATCTGGGGGTTTCTATTTCCTCCAAAAACCCCAATCTGACCGGCCATTATTAACCCAATCCCGAGTCATCCCATTGGCCCGGGTACTCCGTACGGCGCGGAGGGCATCACTGGAGGAGGAGCAGGATGTGACGACGTCGTCAACGTCACCCAGAACCGGAAACTATCCACACGAATAGGTATGCCAACTACGGTTTATTGGGCTCGTTTATACAACCCCATCAGCCCGGCTAACCTGTCGCCACCTGGGATTTGTTGTCCCGTCTCCATTCAATTGGCCCTGGTACGGGTAGCTGGGAGCGCCGAGTTGCTATAGATAAGCCCTTATAATAGGGTGCGACAGGATATTCTAGCGAATGTTCTTATCTCGGTGGAAAGTGCTACCGTGCCAAACAACACTCCGAGTAGTCTCGGCAGTGACAGCTCGGAGGGAGACGTGACGTGAATGGAACAGATGCCATCCTACCCCAACCCCAGGTCAGTAGCTACTCTGCTCTATTCACCTAGCTTTCCCCTTCAGCATCAGCGCCAAACTCTACGGGTAGTGACCCATGGGTAACTGTCACTTAGATACGAGGAAGCTCCACGACATCAAAGGCGGCGTTACAAGAACGCCCATGCCGTTTTGTCCGCTCGTCGTCGTACCGTTAGGACAGAAAACTCAATAATATTGCCTATAAACCTTATACGAGCGGGTATCCAACAGAGGTTGACTCATTCCATTGTTCAGCAGTCGGTCCGCACGGGAACGTACTTCAAAACGTCATTATGTGCAACAGTAATCGAAGCTTTAGGCAAAATGCGATTTCGGGAAGCGCCTGCGAGTTCCCTAGCCGCCTCCTTGGAGGAAGTGTTGGGGGCTTCCCCTTATTTTATATTATATTGCATGCGTCTTACAATATCCGGGAAGGTGCCACATGATGCAGGACCGGTCCGTTTACCTGGAGCCGCGTTCGCGTGTGCCACTCCCCAGGGGTCGGCCCGATCTTCAGCCAGAATCTCATTGTTCGGAAGAAAGGATCTGGGCCCTCAATTTGGATAAACGACGGCTGCCCTGGGATTCCCACGTGGAATTTTATCTAGCCTATGCAGATCTGGGTTGGGGGTTCTAGGAGGGTTTTGAGTTTACACATATTGGACGCCCGCTCGTACTCGATCTGGAAGTTATTACTCGGTGAACACCCCCTCGCCGATCCCCATCGGCTTTGGTGTCTCGGGGGCTCTCAGGCCCTTTTCTGCGATTAACGAACTCGGGGTCACGAGTGTGTCGACCACTAACTCGGAGACGCTAGACCCATGCCTCCAGGGGTAAATAGGGAGATAAAGTCAGAGTATCCTATCGTATGCCCTCTCGTAGACACGGGTTTCGGGCCGTATCACAACATTCAGTCTCGTAGTATATATGATTGGCTCCGGCATGGCCGGGTACCTAGGTGAGGCCGGGGGCCGCTCGGCGGGCAGTTTCGTTGACCCCGGAAGTTCACCTAGGTGAGCTTCCCAAATACGAACCGTGGGTTCAATCTCAATTATACCTGAACTACAGCTCGCGTTTTCTATCAGAAGTTTGCCGGCGGTAATCTCGTAGGAACATCAAAATACCTATTACATACTACCAATCAGGCTAGCGGGCACCTCCATGGTTGGGAGAGCACACTGAATTGGTTAGGCATCTGGTTCTGATGAAGCTGACTGGCCGGGGCTCAGCATTATCTCATGCATGCATAATTGGATGACTGCAAAAACAGCGCTTGCCTGCCAAATCTCGAACCAAAACTGCAGATGGGTAGGTGCCTAGGGTTGCAGTCTACCCCATTGGGCCTCGAGGGCTGGGCTGAAAACAGGGGACAGACAACGTGCATGCGAGGGGATGAAGGGGGAAGATTGAAATACCCATGACAACCCTCGTCTCTGTATCCTAGGCCTCCAACCTAGCAAGACAGAAGTGGGCTGGGTTCAAGCGGCCCTCGTTTGACTTTAGTCAAGTTCCAACTAGTACGGTCCGAATACCACTCTCCGCGATGGACTCGGGGGAAGACGTCTGGGAAACGGCCTCATCGTGCTCGTCGGGGTCGAGCTCATCGGACATGCCGCTGCAATCTCTCCCGCCAATCAAGCCTTCCCCTTTGCTTCCCATTCCTCCCGACGTCTCATGTCATGGCGACCAGCTATGTGATATCTGCGAGGCACTCAACCTGGAGCCGAAGAGCTTCGTCGTCCTCCCCGGGGACAAGGAATACGGGCAACAGAACCAACCCGATGACCTCAACATCCACCTCGGTAAGGTGGAGGATATCGCGAAGAAGACTAGCTGCCCGCTCTGCCGCTTAGTTCTAGTAGCTCTGGGGGGAGACAGGATTCCGCGGCTCGAGGACGGAGAGCCAGTTGTTGTCGATCTGAGCTGGAATACCGAAGGCCCGACGCCAGACCCGGATGAGCCCTGGAGCCACATACCCGAGGTTCGGATGCTCAGACCCTACGCGCGTACGACGTCGGGCGGTTTTATTCAATCCGTGAGGTTGAACCTATTTCCCGAGATCACTCTCTTGGCCAACGACTCGCCCACGTCCTCGACGTCGTATTTCGTCCGCCCAATCCGTAGGGAGAAAATCGACTTCGCCGTGGCTCGCAGGTGGATGTCGATCTGCCATAAGTACCACAGGAAGTCCTGTAGGGTCAACCCCGTCCTAAAGGAGCTGAAAAGATCGCATCCTGCACACGAGGTCCCCGACTTTCGCTGCATCGACGTGGAGCAGAACTGCTTGGTCAAGTCGGCGGCTGGCGATCGATATGCGGCGCTCAGCTACGTATGGGGCCGCAGAAAGTTCTTCAGAACGCTCAAGGAGAACGTCGCGGACCTCGAGAAACCCGGAGCGCTTAGTAAACCCGAGTATCTTGGCCAGATACCGCCGACGATCAGCGATGCTATGCACGTGGCGAGGGAGATAGGTCTGCGGTATATTTGGGTGGATAGCCTCTGCATTGTCCAAGACGATGACACGGGCAACAAGATCGAAGCCATTAAGATGATGGACCTAGTTTACGCGGCTGCCGACATTGTCATTGTCGCAGCTGGTAGTGCGGATGCGTACTCGGGGATTGCCGGCATCTATCCGGGGACAAGAGGGGCGCGTCAGCCGATCGAGGAGATTGCGCCGGGTTTCCGGTTGGCGTTCAAGACTCGATGGCAAGATTCGATCGAGACAGCTGCGTACTACACAAGGGGATGGACGTAAGATGTTCTTCCAAACTTGCCGTTCGGTCGATTGTGCAATTAACAAGCAGTCACAGATACCAAGAAACGCATTTCGCTACCAGGTCACTTGTGTTCTTAGACGGCAAGGTTACGTTCCGCTGTCAGGCAGAGAGCGACCGACAAGAGGATCATTTAGAGCCGGAGGTGGAGACCAAAGGCCAGGGAGGGGGTGGAGGCGCCTACGCAGGCGACGATATCGGTGACTTCGAGGGTCTAATCCAAGTTTACTCGGAGCGGGTGCTATCGTTCGACATGGACGTCTACAACGCCTTCGCCGGCGTAGCCCGGCAGCTATCCTTCCGGCTGCAGACGGACCTATGCCACGGGATCCCGGTCCGTTACTTCGACTGGTTTCTCCTTTGGGGACCGCTCGCTGACCAAGTACGACGACCCAACGCCCCGAGCTGGTCCTGGGCTGGTTGGGTCGGGGGCTCTTTCCCGCGCATTTGGGACTGGTACAACAGGAGTATTCACAGGATCAATAAGGCGATCCGGAAACGGACTTGGATCATCTGGTATCAGCGATATGGGCACGACTCAACGTACTGTGAGTTGCTGTTCAAGCATTACGAAGGTCGTCCGGGATCATCGACGAAGAGAAACTTCTACGGTGCCCGGGCGCATCATCGCTTCGATTTGGACTGTTCGAGGACGGAGCCAACAGAGAAATTACTCGCTAGCGAGGGGGCTACCGAGCTGCCAGAGTACTCGATAGACATCCTCAGTCCCCAGCCCGGTTCTGGATTCCTCCAGTTCTGGACTGTGTCAATGACACTCCGACTGGACGAACCGACTAGCAGCGCAGACGACGCGGGGCCTCGACACACGCGACGGAGTCTGGGGATCTTCGGCCGCAGTGGGCGGGAGCTGGGCACCGTCTCGGTGCAACGAGCCTGGCTTGAAAGGAATGCGGCCCCGCGCGAGGCGGAGTTCATCCTCCTCTGCGAGGGAAGAGACAAGAGGGCTGAGAATGGGAGGATTGACGACGAGGACGGGTGGAGGTACAAGGCTATGCTTATCGAGTGGCACGGCGACTACGCCGAGAGGGTTGCCATTGGGTCGATCGGGAAAGGGGATCTTGGGGAGGCGCTGGGGGATGGGATGTGCTGGAAGGAGATCATTCTTGGATAACGTTCATGTCCACCTAGATCGTTGTTACGTAGCACCGATGCGTCTTCCATTCCTCGGCTGTTTACCTTGATCGCCTTCTCCAAAATTTGTCGAGTCCGAGGCGCGGCCTCAAGTGATGAGGCCGTCCTTTGTAGGATCGCCGGTGGTGATCGAGAGTGACTCACAACAGAAGCCCCTGGTTGGTGGGCGATGCACGGGCCACATGTAGTCGGAGGCGAGTTCGACGGCATGACACATTTATACCTGACATAGCTCTGAACTGAACTCTTCAGAACGCCGTGGATTTAATTGCTTGTACATAAATTGTTTCGGATTGGCTTCGACCAACAGCCCCCGTTTCGTTTTGAATTGTAAAGCCATCGGAGTTATACTCAATTCTTCTTCTTTTCGCAATGATTCCTGCCAAGCCCATCGGCAACACTCTGCCAAGGAGGCCGAGGCAGGTAGTCTCAGAGGCATCCCCGACACGTGTGGTACCGAAGCCGGTGCCTACCACGCAGGTTAAAGATTCAAGAGCATACCAGATCGAGCAGTTGAGGCGCCGGTACTCCCCAAAGGAGACAGCCAGCCAATCCGGAGATACCTCTCTCCTGTTCAAGCTGGCCCCTTCGGACCCGGACTTCCCCTTTGAGCTGGACCACTTGGAGTGCGACCTCCTTATTCCAGCTAGCTACCCTAAACAGCCACCGCAGCTGCAAATCAGGAACAAGGACATTCCGCGCGGCTTCGGTATTAATATTGAAAAGGGGTGGGACAGGCTGGTCCAGGAGAAACGTGGGGCTACACTCCTGAACTTGACCAATTCATTGGACCGGAAGCTCGAGGAACTCCTTTCTGAACAGAAGGCCGAAACGGTCAAGTTGACCATATTCAAGGACACAAGACATCTAGAAACTGGTGCCTCGTCAGTTGATCTAGAACCAGCCGCCGCCAAGCCATATATTCCGACCAGGCGCCATGTTCCAGAAGACTCCTTCACGAAGGAGCAAATCGCCGAGGCCAAGGCAAGGCGCGCCCAGGAGACGAGGCAGCTAGAAGCTCGTATGAGTCGCTTGGGCATGTACAGCAAGTCTAGCGACGGCATTGTGTATACCCTACCCCTGGAACCGAGGCGGCGGGCCGAGCTACCTACCGGGCTTCAACCAATAAAGTCCGCCCAGCTGATCATCCCCCTTCTCTATCCATTACAGCCACTCCGCGTTCTTCTTAATGAGGTGGAGTCCAAGGACGCCGAGGGTGTGGAGGATCTGTTCATGCAGAAGGCCGCCGAGCAGAAGCAGATGACTCTGATGAGCCATCTCAATTTTCTCGCGCAGAATATCCATTCATTCGCAAAACAGTCTCAAGCCTTGGCCGCCGAGAAAGAATCCGCAGAAAGGAAGCTCGCCGCGGAAAGGGTCGATGCAAAGGAAAAGGAGGCCGCGCACAGCTCGACGGCCACGGGAGACGGCAAGGGCCATATTCAGGTGATACCACGCCCTCCAGAGTGGCACACCGGTGGAGAGGAGAACAGTTCGTCAGGATCCGAGGACGATGATTACTCAGACGATGAGGAGGACGACGACGACGAAGACGGCGGCGCCGCTCTCGGCGGGCCTAGCTCGGCACAACCGACGGCCCCGGGCCAGACGGCTGAGCGCGGAACAGCGTTGACTTTCCCGTCGATGGAACTGCGCGGCATCGAGTTGCTGCAAGTTTCGATCCTCAGCCTCGGCGTCAAGTGCGAGCGGTGCAAGACGGTCAACGAGATGGGAGGTCTCAAGAACGGGGTCGAGAAGGCGGGCAGTTGCAAGAAATGCACCAGTGGCTTTGCAGTCAAGTTCAGGGCGGAGCTCGTTCACCAGAACTCGGTGCGAGCCGGCTTTATTGACGCAGCTGGGTGCACCGTGGCAGAACTTTTACCAAGGTACGATATTCTATATCTGATATACTCCCTCCTCTACGCTCTCTATGGTCCATCACGGGAGCCAATTCAGAACCACCGCTTACCCGTCTGTTACAGTACCTTTATCCCCACTTGTGCAACCTGCTCGACTTCTTCAAGTGGCCTAGTCTCAGTGCGCGGTGAGACAACGACCAACGTGTGCCGAGAGTGCCACAGCCGGTTCACCTTCAAGCTACCGGAGGTGAAGTTCCTCGTGTACGCGCCCGGGGACGCGCGCCTCCGGCTCCACGCCCCCGGCACCCGCCGCGAGCCGCGCGACGGCGCCGATCGGCACCGGGCCGGGGAGGCGCTTCCCGACCGCGGGGCGTGCGCGCACTACCGGCGCAGCCACCGGTGGTTCCGGTTCTCGTGCTGCGGGCGGGTGCACGCGTGCGATCGGTGCCACGACGCGGCCGAGGACCACCCCAACGAGTGGGCCAGCCGCATGGTCTGCGGGTGGTGCGGCCGCGAGCAGCGGTACAGCCCCGAGAGCTGCTCGTTCTGTGGCAGGGCGGTGGTGGGGAGGAAGGGCCACGGGTATTGGGAGGGCGGGAAGGGGACGAGGAATAGGAGGTTGATGCGGAAGGGGGATACGCGCAAGTATCGGAGGGTTGGGGGCGGAGAGGCGGCGAAGGCGAAGGAGGAAAAGTAGGTGGTGCCTGATAGGTGTGACGTTATATAACTACTCACTGAGAGCGGCGCCGTTGTTGAAACAGCGCCGGTGTTGGAAGTGCTACCACCAAGACGCTATCTCCAAGGTGATATCCCTGTTGTAAACGTAAGCGCAAAAAAAAAAAGGGGTGGTTAAGCCGGGAGAGAATGCGGGTGAGACTGCGGCCCCGCCCGAACCACAAAGGGTCTGCCCGTCGGGGATTGCCGCCGCGGGTGGACGGGTGATCCCCGTCGGCGCGCGGCGATCGAGGGGGAATGGATGATGGGAAAGGTGAGACGACTTGGAGAGACTTCACTCGGTGCATTGAAGACCAAAACCGTCACGTATCCGGTACTTCCATCACGTATCCTGTACCTCGACACACAACCCTGTTGCTCCCCTCCGCTGGGCGCATTGCAGTGCGAGATCTTATGATACACGCCGCACATACGCAAAAAAACGCACAAGGATGCAGCACTGCAGAGCCAACCGCCGGCTCTCACACACACTCACTCAGGGAAAGACACATCACTTCCGTGGGAGTGCGTGAGACGCGGACGGCGGAGGGCAGGGGGTCGGATGTTGTGTTTCCTGTCTGTCACGCAAATGGGGGGGGGCGAGATCAAGCGCTGCAGGAGAGCGATTCATTCACAGTGACAGAAATGGTCACACGCACTCGGGCGCGGCGCCTCGCGGGGTCCAAGTTGGGACGAAAGGTGTGTACCGAAAGGGGACAACGGCGGGTGCGCTGGGTTGGTGTGGAGGTACGTACGGAGACGGTGATGGTCGATAACGCTGGCTTCGCCGGGCAAATACGGATAGGTTTGTCCACGGAGTAATTGGAGTAATTTCATGCACACCATACGCACACTCAACACGAAAACGTGCTTCCCTCCCGGCGACTAACGGGCAGTCCCTATTTGTGTGCTGGCCTTTGCTGTGTGACGCTGTGACTTGTTCTGTCACAAGTTGCTGAGCACAATCCCATTCACCATTCACGCACACTTTCCCACCGTCCGTCGTCCGCATTTAGCGACGGCATGATTGGCGGGTTAATCCTCTCCTTCTCCCACCCACAGCAGTTAAACGCCCCCAAATCCTGTGGATTTTACCTGCTACTGCGTGACTCGGCGTTTCTTGTTTTTTTTTATTTTCAACTGTTCGATTTTATTCCCTTGATTTTCGAGAAAAAGGTCAGCTGAGTTTCCCCTGCATGTCTCAAGAACACGCTAATACGCCATTTCCCATGTTTAACATCTTCGGACCTTCTATCTCTTTCCACTCTGTCTTTGGTACTTCGTCAATTGATCGTCAGTCCTTTCTCAATTCATTTAATTATTAGGAATTCATTTATCAGCAAGCCATTTTTGTTATTTCCCGTCTTCTTCAGTCCCAGCGTTTTTGTCCCTCATCACTCAGCGTCCCATTGCGTGCCGCGTTCCCAGACCGAGGGTCCATTCCCTACCGCTGGGAACCAGAAAACGCGCTCGATTGGGCTCTGGAAACGCCGCCGATTGGGCTCTCCGTGTCTGCCACCCCCGGCTAGTAAGTCAGTCAGCTGGCAGTCAGCCGGGGGTCAGCGGAATTGGGTCGAAGAGGAGGGAACGCCACGTCCTCCGGGGAAGCATCGCGGTCAGATCCGGCGGGGCCACCATCGTAAAAGTACCCCCGTACCGCCGGGCCTGAGAACGGGTGGGAGGTTGGTGTGGACCCTTGGACGGAGAGGTCCAAGCCACCGGTTTTCGGCTTCTAGAATGTGAATGGACACTTGGCCATGATCATTCCCCATGGAGAGGCGCGCTTCTTTCGGAATATTCGAATTTGGACAGGAAACGCCCCCAAACTTGAGCCTCTGAAAAATATATTGGTTATATTTAATTGCATCATTTATATCCATATAGTATCGTTCGTCTGCCGCACGCAATATGGGATACCCAGGATTCGGAACCCCAGCCAGCGAGGCGAGCTGGGAATAGATTGATGCCAAGTCTTTCTTATTTCCCCGCCGTTCCTGACGGTTCAGGGCTTTCAAAGCTGAAGTCAGCTGACCCCGTGACGAACCCCAGGTTTTTCCTTTAACGGAGTTGCCCGTCCTCCCCCTGATTGCCGGTGCCAGGCATGTTCGAGAAGAAAAAGCATCGATCATCGCATCACCAGACAAGTCCTATGGTTCATGTAAAGTGCATTGCACCGCCAAAAAAAAAAAGGAAAAAGAAGAAAACGGCGAGAGTCACAGGAACGGCAAGAGAAGTGACCCACACAGACCTAATGCGACCAGCTTTTGCGTGTCCCAAACGATGCAATTGAAATGTTTTTTGCCGTGGTTTCCTGGGTTAATTTTCTACATTCCCCACGGGGGGCTGCCGCTGCGGTTGCGCTATGACGGCGACACGGTCCAGGCCGCCGTGTCATGGGGATCTGGGGAACGGCTCGCGTCGCTCACACTCCCAGCGAGATTGGACCGTTGGTTGTGAACAGGGAAGGGCACGAAACGGGGTCACCGCAGTGCCCACACACGCCCTGATAGGTACGGTGGGATGTAGCATTGATCATCCTCTCCTTCCTTCGAACCACTTTCGTTTTTTGTCTGTTCTTTTATTTCCTTTCTCGGCCGGCCCGGCGCGCGGCTCGCTCCCATCCCCCCCCCTTCCCACCCATCCTCCCGGATGAGTGTCCAGACGATCAAGTCAGGCATTTCATGGTACAGTTAAACGGATGACTGTACGTCCGAAATGATCTCCCTTCGAGATGGTCCAAAAGGGGGAACCCACACTACTTGCCGTGCCCATACTTAGTAATTGCTCATCGCCTGGCGCAGGACCGCGGCAGGGCCTGCCTCGGCTATTTTCTACACTTCAAAATTGCCTGTTTTCCGCCGGCTTCGTTGGATCTTTTGAACTGTTGGGAGCAAAACGCTCAGTCAACCACGGGATACCCATCGCAAGGCGGGCATTTTTCTTCCTTATTTAGCATTTCGGTTAGGGCAGTGCACGATATCCGTTAACTGTTAAAGTGGTGGTAATTAATCTGTATCCCTATTCTGTAGTGGATATCTGACGGCACAGTCTCCT
>Ga0164242_10004134_pt1 | contig 16352 bp, 18 predicted proteins | sample OricomgcompostMG_FD_108783 | JGI IMG/M metagenome (GOLD analysis project Ga0164242, IMG submission 108783) | Miracle-Growth compost microbial communities from Emeryville, California, USA - Original compost - Miracle growth compost (MG) ...
GCCCAGCCTCATGGTTTTGCTCCCATCCATGACGGCGGGTGGGTAGCCGCTAACTTGTTCGGAAAGGAACCCCACTGCCTTCGTTTGGCCCTATTTGAGGCTCGACTCGCCGTGAGTCGAAGAGCGTTTACGATGGGGTGAGGAACGTGGTCTGGTTAATCCACCGGCGTGTGTGGTCAATTGCGCGGTGACCGGAAGCTGCCGTGCGAGAGTCGCGGCGGAACGTTTCGAATCACACCGCACGCACGGCGTAGGAGAGCCAGATACGGAAATGGGGCCGGCCTTGCGGCCGACCCCACTCTCACCGGCGTGTGGGCCCCGGAGGGCACTTGACGCCCGGCGTCTTTCGCGTGGCTAGCCGTTGGGCAGCCTCGCTCTGTCGCCCGGCGCTCGCGCCGGTGCCGGTTTCGTCGGGGGACGGATGAAATCCGAGGATCTCTTCCAAGCCATCCGGCGGTTCCGCGACCGGTCTCTCAGCCAAGCCCATCAATGGGGCCGGCAATGCGGGGCATTGCCTCTCCATCGGAGCCGGCCGCCAAGTCCGGCCTGCCGACTGCGCGCCTTCACGGTTTCAACGGTCCGAAAGTTGCAGCATCCGAAGACGCCCTGGCCTTCATTCCTCCACCGCGCGGCATTTCACCGTCGCGTCGAAGGCGATTCCAAAATCTCTTCTTCCTTCAGGGTGTTACCCCTTCCATCTGAAGAGCCAATCCTCGCTCTCGATAGTCGGAGAATGCGCCTCAGGCCTGAGTCGGGCAACGGCGGGCTAGCTGACTTATCCACTTTCGCGAAGATTGCCAGTGGACAATAGTGGATAAGTCAACATCCGGCCGCGAAAGCAATCGGTTATCCCCGGTCGCGTTTGGCGAGTAATTTCAGCCGCAGGGCGTTGAGCTTGATGAACCCCTCCGCATACTGCTGATCGTAGGCTCCGGCGTCGTCCTCGAACGTCACGTGCCGCTCCGAATAGAGACTTTGGGCGCTCTTGCGGCCGACCACTTGCGCCGAGCCTTTGTAGAGCTTCAGCCGCACCGTGCCGTTGACCTTCTGCTGGCTGAGATCAATCGCCGCCTGCAGCATCTCACGCTCGGGCGCGAACCAGAAGCCGTTGTAGATCAGCTCCGCATAGCGGGGCATCAGCTCGTCCTTGAGGTGCGCCGCGCCGCGGTCGAGCGTGATCTGCTCGATCCCGCGATGGGCCCGTGCGTAAATCTCGCCGCCCGGCGTCTCGTACATCCCGCGGCTCTTCATGCCGACGTAGCGGTTCTCGACCAGGTCGAGACGGCCGATGCCGTGCTTCTTGCCGAGCGTGTTGAGCGCAGTGAGCAGCGTCGCCGGGCTCATCGCCTCTCCGTTGAGCGCCACGCCGTCGCCCTTCTCGAAGTCGATGGTGATGTACTCAGGCGCGTCGGGCGCATCCTCCGGGTTGTCGGTGCGCGAATAGACGTAGTCCGGCACCTCCTCCCACGGATCCTCGAGCACTTTCCCTTCGCTCGAAGTGTGCAGCAGGTTGGCGTCGGTCGAGAACGGACTCTCGCCGCGCTTGTCCTTCGGCACCGGGATCTGGTGCTTCTCGGCCCAGGCGATCAGCGCGGTGCGGCTGGTCAAGTCCCATTCGCGCCAAGGCGCGATCACCTTGATGTCGGGATCCAGGGCATAGGCGGAAAGCTCGAAACGAATCTGGTCGTTGCCCTTGCCGGTCGCTCCATGCGCGATGGCGTCGGCGCCGGTCTCGCGGGCGATCTCGATCAGCCGTTTGGAAATGAGCGGTCGCGCGATCGAGGTGCCGAGCAGGTAATCCCCCTCGTAACGGGCGTTGGCGCGCATCATCGGAAAGACGAAATCGCGCACGAACTCCTCGCGCAAATCGTCGATGTAGATGTGTTCGGGCTTGATGCCCATCAGTTCGGCTTTGGCCCGCGCCGGAGCCAGCTCCTCGCCTTGGCCGAGATCGGCGGTGAAGGTCACGACCTCGCAGTTGTAGGTTACCTGCAGCCATTTGAGGATCACGCTCGTGTCGAGGCCGCCCGAGTAGGCGAGGACTACTCGCTTGATTTCCGGGCGCTTGATGTCCGACATGGGCCGTTGTTCCTAGGCGAAAGGGAGAGCAGGATGAGCGCGCCCCTTAGCAAGACCGGCGGACGGGGCAAGGGGAGGGAGCGATGGCCAAGGCGGAAATGAAGACGAAGCCGACCGAGGTGACGGTGGAAGCGTTCATAGCCGGCCTTGCGGACGAGAGGCGGCGCGGCGAAGCCGAAGCGCTCGACGCGATCTATCGCCGTGTTACGGGGCTTGAGCCGAAGATGTGGGGCCCGAGCATCATCGGTTACGGCAGCTATGACTACCGATACGACAGCGGCCGTTCGGGCACGATCTGTAAGGCTGGCTTCAGCCCACGTAAGGCGGCGCTGACACTGTATCTCGCGGGCTCATATGGCGCTCGTCAGGCGGAAGCGGATGCCCTGTTCGCGCGGCTCGGCAAGCACTCGACCGGCAAGGCCTGTCTCTACGTAAAGCGGCTCGACCAGATCGATGCTGGTGTGCTCGAACAACTCGTGGCGCTGAGCTGGGAACGGATGGATCGCCATCTCGAGGAGCAGATCGCCGAGTTTCAAGAGAAGAGCTGACGTGCGTCAGCCGCCGATTGCCTTCGCATTGAGCTGCGGGTTTAGCGCGGAAATGTGGTTGAGCCAAGCGCGGGGCTTGCGCATCAGGTTCTTGGGATAGTCCACTTTCAGCCCGGCCATCTGGGCGATCTTGCCGACGAAGCTGATGCAGTTGTTATGGTCGAGATCGTAGAACCTGCCCGGGTGGCGCCCCCAGAAATCGGCCTCGGCACGCATCTTGCGGTAGGTCGCGTCGTCCACGGTCACGGTGAAGTGGGTGTTGGTCTTGGCGATCCACTTGGGCTGTTCGATGTAGATTTCGCCTTCGACCGGCCCGGCGAGAACGGCGGGAGTCGCGTGCTTGGCGGTGAAGCCGAAGTTCTCGTCGATTGTCTGCCCGCTATCGTCGAGCGTGCCCCGGAACACCACGAACGTATGCGGATAGCGGCCGAAGAATACAGAGCCGTTGAAGCTGTGGAATTCGACCTCGACTTTCGCTCCAGCCGGCTGGGTGAAAGCGGCGAGCGCTACGAATGAGAGCAGCCAGCGAAGCCAAACGGCCGAAACCACGCGCAAGAGCATCCCTGGGGGTTAGGCAATCGCCCCCGTGCCCGCAACCACTGGGCCAGTCTTGCGCTCAGCCTTCGAGCAGCCGGCGCTCCTCTGCTTCGATGTAGCCGCGCGTCAGCGGCAGCGCCTTGCGGCTGCGGGCGTACTGGATCTGATAGTTGCACATCCCGCCGTTCTCGAACGCCGATGTCGAACCGGAAAGATAGAACGTCCACATCCGGAAGAACCGCTCGTCGAACATCGCCACGATTTCCTCGCGGTGATCGAGGCAGCGCTTGTACCATTCGCGCAGTGTCCTGGCGTAGTGCAATCGCAGCGTCTCGATATCGGTCGCGATAAGCCGCATCTTCTCGCTCGCCGTGATCGCTTCGCTCAGGGCAGGGATATAGCCGCCGGGAAATATGTACTTGTCGGTGAAGGCGTCGGTCCGGCTCGGCTTGCCCATGCGGCCGATGGTGTGGAGCAGCATCACGCCGTCCTCGTTCATCAGGTTTGAGCAGGTCCGGAAGAAGGTCTCGTATTGCGGCGTGCCAACATGTTCGAACATGCCGACCGAAACGATCCGATCGTAAGCGAAGCCGCGGCCTTCCAACTCGCGATAGTCGACCAGTTCGAAACGCACCTTATCGGCCACACCGGCCGCCTCGGCCCGCTCTTTGGCCAGCGCGATCTGCTCCTCGCTCAAGGTGATGCCGTGAACCTCGACCTCGTACTTGCGGGCGAGATAGATCGCCATTCCACCCCAGCCGCAGCCGATGTCGAGCACGGTCTGGCCGGGCCGGATCGCCAGCTTGGCGGCGATATGAGCCAGCTTCGCTTCCTGCGCCTGTTCGAGCGTCATGTTTTCACGCGGCCAGTAGGCGCAACTGTATTGCATATGCTCGGTATCGAGCATCAGCTTGTAGAGCGCGTTGCCGACATCGTAGTGATGCGCGACGTTCTTCCTGGAGCTGCTCGGCTTGTTGAACTGGTGCAGGACGAAGCCGATCTGCCGCGTCACCCGGCGCGAGAAGGTCGGCGGCAGGAGCTTTCCGCGTTTTTCCCACGGGTTGTTCATCTGTACGAGCTGGATCAGTTCCATGATCCCGCCTCGCTCCATGGCGATGCGCCCGTTCATGTAGGCCTCGCCGGCGCCGAGGCGCGGATCAAGCATGATGTCGCGCGGCACCCTTGCGTCGGTGAAGCGCAACGCCACGTCCGGATAGCCAGCGGTGGCTTCGCCGAAGCGGGCCGTCTCGCCCGAAGAGAACGTAATGTCGAGCGTCCCGCGCTTGACCATCCGGGTCATGACCCGATCGAACAATCTGGCTTTCATGCGCTCATGTCTTCTTGGTATCCCCGCGATCGAGCCTGACGCTCAAACCGTTGCGCGGGCGCTTGTCAATCGCATCGCTCAAATCCCGGCGTACCATTGATAGCCCACGCGGTCCTCCCAGAAGCCGCCCTTGCCGCCGGCGACGGTGTCGAGACTCGCTACTGCCTCTATGCCGTTGAGGTACTTGGCATGCTTGTAGCCGAGTTGGCGCTCGATCCGCATGCGCAGCGGGGCGCCGTTCTTGATCGGCAGCGGCTCGCCGTTGAGCCGATGAGCGACAATCGTCTGCGGATGGAAGGCATCGACGAGGTCGATGCTCTCGTAATACGGCGTATCACCGAACTTGTCGGCGCAGTGGAAGACGATGTAGCGCGTCTCCGGTTTCAGCCCGGCCATGTCGAGGATCGTCTTGAGCTGCGGCCCGGTCCATTGACCGATCGCGCTCCATCCTTCGACACAGTCGTGCCGGGTGATCTGCGTGCGCTGGGGCAGGGCGCGAACTTGCTCCAGCGAAAGCTCCATCGGATGTTCAACCAGTCCGCCGACGGCGAGTTTCCAGGTCGCGAACCTGGCGGCGGCGTGCGCCGCGTAGGCCGCGTCTACCGGATTCGTCGTGCCGTTGCCGCGGAAGGTCGGCGAGATATCGGCCGGGGAGAACTCGCGGGCCAGCGCCTGCCGACCGGAAAGCGTGCGTTGCGCCTTGCGATGCAGGTCTTCCGCCAGCCCGAACAGCTTCCGCATCGGCTGGCTCTCGCCGACCTTCGAGCAGCCGGCGACCAAGCCGGCGCCGAGCCCGATAAGAACGTTACGCCGTTTCATCGACGCGGCCACCCGCGATCATGTCGCGCAACTGCCCGAACGGCCCTGAAAGCAGCACCAGCGCGACGTGGATGACCAGAAACGCGAAGAGGCTCCAGGCGACGACGAAGTGGATCGACCGCGCGCTCTGCCGGCCGCCGAAGACATCGACCAGCCACGGCAAGCCGGCATCGATGCCGGGACTGATCGCCATGCCGGTGAAGATCATCAGGGGCAGCAGGATGAACAGCACCAGCCCGTAAGCGAGTTTCTGCAGGAAGTTGTACTTGCCTTTGCCATGATGGAAATCGAGCCGCAAGTGCGCGGCGATGTCGGCGCGGATTTCTTGCCAGCGCCACTCCCTGCGCCGGGTCGCGATATCGCGGCGGAAATGGCCGTTGGCCAGCGCTATCAGCATGTAGAGCAGCAGCCCAACCGCGAAGACCCAGGCGAACAGCAAGTGCCAATCGCGCGCCGCAGCAAGGTTGTAGTAGCCGGGGATGAGCAGCCAGTCCGGCCAACGATGGACGGCAAGCCAGGCATGGTTGGGCTGGAAGCCCCACTGGCCCCAATAGAGCCAAGGATGCGCGTTGGAGATGTTCAACCCCGACATGAACAGGATTACCAGCGCGAGCAGGTTGATCCAATGCCACAACCGGGTCGACAGGCGGTGCCTTTTCATCCCTTTTCCCCGCGGGCGAGGAACATCACGTCGCGTGGTTGGCTTAGCAGATGCTGGCCCGAATCGACAAAGAGCGTCTGTCCGCTTGCGAGCGGACCCGTCGCCAAGAACCATGTGGCGTCGGCTACTTCCTCCGCACCCGTATGACGCTTCAGAAGATTCATTCGATGCGACATTTCGGTTTCGGCGGGCGACTGGTCATAGCTGGCGAGGATCGCGCCGGGGGCGAGGGCATAGACCCGGTCCGCCGGATCGGCGGCCATCGCCATCATCGGCACCGTCGCGGCGAGGGCATGCTTGCTGGCCGTATAGCTGAAGAAATCGGGGTTGGGGTTGGCGAGCTTCTGGTCTGTCAGATCGATGACCCGCCTTCCTGCTAGTGACCGGGCGCGACGGAGGAATGTCTGAGCCATTGCCGCGGGCGCGGCTGCGTTGACCTGCATCGCTTCGGCGAATGTCGCCGGGTCGAGCGCGGTGGCGTCGTCTGACCGGAAAATGGAGGCGGAATTGACCAGCACGCGCCAATCATCGAGCCGTTCCGCCAGCCGTTCGATCATCGCCACCGCATCGGCGGTGTCCGCAAGGTCGCAATTGATCACTTCGGCGCTCGGGAGCCCGGCCGCCAGCGTGGCCGCTTTCTCATCCGAGTGATGACAATGTATCACCACGTGCCAGCCCTCTGCGGCGAAGCGGCGCACGATGGCTTCGCCGATACGCCGGGCGCCGCCCGTGACGAGCGCGGCCGGCACGGCCATCAGGAGCGAGTGGCGTCGAAAGCGAAGGTAACCGCCACCGTAGGGGCGAGGTCGTTGCCGTGCGAGCCGGTGCCGATGGCGAAACCGAGCCTTTCGATGGAAGCGGAGCCTTCGACATGGCGCTGGTTGCCGCTGCCGGTGAGGCGGAACTCGAGGTCCTGCGCCATCGACATGCCATGCAGGTTCAGCGTGCCGTGAGCGACGAAGCGGCCGTCCGGCTGGGCTTCGACGGACTGGCTCTCGTAAGTCGCCGTCGGCGTGCTGGCGGAACCGAAGAACTCGTCCCCCTGCAGCAGTTCGTCCTTGAAGCTGTCGCCGATCGAAGCGCTGGTCAGATCCACGTCGATGTGAATCGCGGCGGCACCGGGGCTGTCGGGATCGAAATTGATCGTTCCGCCCCATTTGGCGAACTTGGCGCCGATGGTGTCGGACCCGTTGCGCGCGGCGAATTCCAGCGTGCCGCCCGGTTGAATCGCCCAGGCCGGACCGGTGCTGGTGGCGGCGACGGCCTCGTCCGATCGGTTGCCGATCAGTGGCACTGAACCGGCGACGGCGACGACGGCCAAGGCCGCCGCGATCCTGGCGTTGCTAAGCTGCATGCGTCCCTCTCTCTCATGTGGTCGGTCGGAGTATAGCGGCGGGACGGCCGCCGATGGCAACCCCTAATCTCCCAGGCCATTGGCGCGGCATACGCTCGAGCCCCGTGAACGCGCGCTGTCCGTCAAGCGATCAGTCCGTCTTTGTCGTCGTTGTGGTGGTCGAACCGTCGCTGGCGCTCGTCACCGTGGTTGTTCTGCTGGTATCGTCGTCCAGCTTGTCGGCGGCCTTGCCCACGGCGGACGCGCCTTCGCTGAGAACCTGCTCGGTATTGCTCGCGGCGTCCGAGGCGGCCGATTTGGCGGCTTCCTTGGCGTTCTGCTGCGTCTGCTCGGAGCAACCGGCGAGGGTGAGGCCTATAGCCAAGGCAGCGGCGATCACGATACGCATAGGAAATCTCCCCGTGAATGACAGTCCAGCGAAAACGGCACATGCGGCGCCGGGTTCCTAGCCGGGTACGTTCTCGCGCAGCTCAGCAAGCCATACCTCTGCGGAGGCGTCACTCGGCGCGCGCCAGTCGCCGCGCGGGCTCAGCGCGCCGCCGCTGGAGACTTTCGGACCGTTGGGAATGGCGCTGCGTTTGAACTGGCTGAGGGCGAAGAAGCGGAACAGGAACGCCTCGAGCCATTTGCGGATCGTCGCGAGGTTGTATTCGTTCTTTGCCTCCTCCGGAAATCCGGCCGGCCACGATCCTCGCGTGCGATCGCGCCATGCGTGCCAGGCCAGGAAGGCCACCTTCGACGGCAACTGGCCGAATCGCATCGTGTGATGGAGGAAGAAGTCGTTGAGCTCGTAAGGCCCGATCTTCTGTTGCGTCGACTGGATCTCGCCGTCCTCGCCGACAGGCACAAGTTCGGGGCTGATCTCGGTGGCGAGGATCGCTTCGAGTACGGCATCGGTCGCCGGTTCGAACTGATCGGTCCGGGTGGCCCAGCGGATCAGGTATTGGATCAGAGTCTTGGGGACGCCGGCGTTGACCGCATAATGGCTCATCTGGTCGCCGACGCCGTAAGTGCACCAGCCCAGCGCCAGCTCACTCAAGTCGCCGGTGCCGATGACGAAACCCTTGTGCTGCCCGGCGAGGCGGAACAGGTAATCGGTGCGCAAGCCCGCCTGCACGTTCTCGAAAGTCACGTCGTAAACCTGCTTGCCGCCCTCTTCCAAACCGGCGCCGAAGGGGTGGCCGATATCTTCCAGCATCGTTCGCGCGGCCGGGCGGATGTCGATTTCCTCGGCGGTGATGCCGATCGCCTGCATCAGCTTCCAGGCGTTCGATCGGGTGCCTTCGGAAGTGCCGAAGCCGGGCATCGTATAGCCGCGGATCAGCGTGCGAGGCAGCTTCAGCCGATCGCAGACCTTGGCGGCGACGATCAGCGCGTGGGTGGAATCGAGCCCGCCGGAAATGCCGATGATCATGCTATCGCCGCCGGTCTGCTCGTAGCGCCGCATCAGGCCATCGATCTGGATGTTGAACGCTTCGTAGCAATCGGCGTCGAGCTTATCGGGCCGGTTGGGGACGAACGGGAACCGGCGGATCGGCCTCACTAATCCGATGTCGCCGGCGGCTGGGCAGTGATCGAAGGTGACGATTCTGATCGGCTCGGCTCCGCTTGCGATGGCGGCGTCGCTGAACGTCGGCAGACGCAGCCGGTCGCCGAGGATGCGCGCGATGTCGATATCGGCCACGCACAGCTCGGGCCGCAGGCTGAAGCGCTCGCTTTCGGCCATGAGATCGCCGAGTTCGTAGATGATTCCCTGACCGTCCCACGCGAGGTCGGTCGTGCTCTCGCCATGGCCGGCGGCGGAGTAAATGTAGGCTGAAGCAGTCCGCGCGGATTGGGAGCGGCAGAGCATGTGCCGCTCGTCGGCCTTGCCGATGACGATGTTCGATGCCGAGAGATTGGCGAGGATCGTTGCGCCCGCCAGCGCGCCCGCCGTCGAGGGCGGGGTCGCGGCCCAGAAATCCTCGCAGATTTCGACGAACAGCTTGAAGCCGGGCAACTGGTTGGAGGCGAAGATCAGGTCGGTGCCGAACGGGATTTCCGTCCCGGCCACGCGGATTGTCTGCCCTTTGACGGTCAGCCCCGAGGCGAACCAGCGCTTCTCGTAGAACTCGCGATAATTCGGCAGATAGCTTTTCGGCACTGCGCCGAACAGGCGGCCGTCGGCAATGGCGAGGGCGCAGTTGTAGAGCCGCCCTTCGTGCCGCAGCGGTGCGCCGATCAGCAGCACGGGTGCGAGGCCCTTGCTGGCGGCGACAATGGCCGCGACGGCTTCTTCCACGGCGTCGAGCAGCGCCGATTGCAGCAGCAGGTCGTCGAGCGCGTAGGAGGAAAGGCACAGCTCGGGATAAACCAGCAGATCGACGTGCGCGGCATGGGCGCGCCGCGCCTCGTCGATGATCCCGTCGCGGTTGTAAGCGACATCGGCGGTGCGCACGCGTGGGGTGCTGGTCGCCACCCGAACGAAGCCGTGGCGGTGCATGTCGTAAAAGGGATGCGCGCGCGGATCGGCGGAAGCAGACATTGCCTCGGACGGAGGCTCGAGCCAATCGCCGGGATCGCAGATTCCAAGCTCGGCAAGCCGCCTCTGGATACCCGGTCGGGGTATCTTTCCCCGAGTCTCCCAGCCATAGACAGTGCGGCTCGGCCATGGCTTCGGCTCACCGAACCTCCGGCCGAATTCCGCGGCCGTCAGGGGAGGGTGCTGACTTTCACGCCAAGCCCGAATCTTTTCTCCGGCTCTATGCATCAAGCCATGGTATCCTAAAAGGATACAAATGGCAACTCATGAGCCCAGCGCCTGGTCGATCATCTCCAAGGCGATTTCGAGCGCCGCGACGCGTACGCCGTCGCGCCCGATCTTGCCGAAGTGCTCCTCACGATGGATGAGATCGCCGCGGCGGGCACAGGCGAAATGCACCAGGCCTTCCTCGTCGTTCGGTCCGCCAGGACCGGCGAAGCCGGTGATCGACACGGCAATGTCAGCTTGCGAGCGGCGCAGCGCGCCCTGGGCCATTTCCACGGCGACCGGTTCGCTCACCGCGCCGCAGCTGTCGACCTTCTCGCGCGCGATGCCGAGCAGGTCGCACTTGGCATCCTTCGAATAGACTACGAACCCGCGGTCGAACACGTGTCCGCGTCCGCGCACGTCGGTCAGCAGGGCGGCCAGCAACCCACCCGTGCAGCTTTCGGCGGTGGCGAGCTTGAGGTCCCTCTTATGCGCGGTGTCGAGCACCCGCTCGGCCTTGTGTTGCACCCGATCGGGTAGGACGGGGTCGAGCGTTTCGGCGGCCATTACATTCTCCACACCGCCGGCGGGGCGGGCAGAGGGAGAATTCCGTTTACCGGCGAGCGGTTCCTAGGCGGCCACCCGTTCGTCGCCGATCGGCAGCTGGGCGTGTACCGTCGCCTTCGACAAATCGAGCCCGTAAAGTTCGGCCGCATTGCCGCCGACGAGCTTGCGCACGTCGTTCGGATCCATATGCCCCATCGTCTCGCCGATGGTGCGCACGGAGTTCGGCCAGATCGAATCCGGATGCGGGTAATCGCTCGCCCACAGCAGATTGCCGGGGCCCCAGAATTCGAGCAACCGCATGGCGGTCGGGCTCTGCTGGAACGTGCCGTAAACCTGGCGCTGGAATACCTCGCTGGGCTTCATTGTGTGCGGGATGCCGCCCTTGTCGTCCCAGAACTCCTTGCATTCCCACAGCCGCCAATGGCGATAGTCGAGTTCCTCGACCACCCACGGCACCCAACCGACGCCGCTTTCGGCGATGACGATCTTCAGCTTCGGGTGCCGCTCAAGGATGCCCCAGGCGAACAGATCGACGAAGGGATCGAGGAACTGCTCGATGAACATCTTGGCGTGGAGGAAGGTCGCGCCCGGGCTGCCCTTGTACTTGTCGAACGCCTTGGTGACGCCGGGGAACACGGTGACATGGAAGCTGAGCACGATGCCCGATTGCTCCAGCAGATCGAACAGCGGTTCCCACCGCGGATCCTCCAGCCGCGGCTCGGCGACGGCAATCTGGAGGTTGGCCTGCCGTACCCCGCCGCGTTTGGCGAGGCGCTGGAGTTCCGCATGGGCCGCTTCGGGCGTCGGCGGCAGCATGGCAACACCGATCAGGCGATCCGGCGCCACGACGCAGAAATCCTCGTAGAGCCAGTCGTTATAGGCAGCGTAGCAAGCCTGCATGAACGCTTCGTCCTGCGTCTTGATGCTGGTGACCGGGCCGAACACCAGGTGACCCCAGACGTGGTCACGGTCCATGTCTTCGAGCCGTAGCCGCGCGTTGCCGGCGCGCAGTTCGCTGGTGTCTTCGATACCGCCGCGATCGTAAGCCGTGTGGATTGGTTTCGGCCCGCCGAAGCTGAAGCGCTTGCCGTTCCATATACCCCAGCTCTCGCCATCGGCGATCCACAGGGCCGGGCCTTTTTCCTGCCCGACCACATGCGGCGTCCGCTCGCCCCATGTCTTCGCCATACGCTTCTGCCAGACGTCGGCCGGCAGCATGTTGAGGTCAAGATGGTCGTCGCAGGAAACGAGGGCGGTTTCGATCATGGGGCACTCTCCAAAGCGATTTGCGTAGCATCATACGCAAAAGGGCCGCGCAGCGATACCCGCCGCGCGGCCCTCCGGGGGGACTTTCGTCCAAACCGTGTTAGCGGCAGCGCACGTTGTTGCGATCGACCGAACGGCCGAGCAGCGCGCCCGCCGCCGCACCAAGCACGGTGCCGGTGGTCCGCTCGCCATGAGTGTCGACCGCGCGGCCAAGCAGTGCGCCGCCGGCGGCGCCGACGATCAGGCCTGTCGTGCCGTTCGAGCGGCGGCAATAATAGCGGCCGTCGTTGCCGCGCCAGTAACGGACGCCGTTGCTGCTCTTGTAATAATGGCGGGAGCTTGCGTGATGGCGGCCATTATTGCGCGCTTCGGCCTGGACCGTCGGCACAGCCAACGACACGGCCGCCAGGGCGAGGAGAGTCTTCTTCATGGATGAACCTTTCCGTTCGTTCAAATTGTTGCCTCGATAACGGTGACGTTCGTTCATGGGTCCACAACGCCGGATGAACAAAATGGCCGATCCGTAAACCAACGACGAACCGTTAAACCGCTGCGGCGAACAGAGCCGCGCAACGCATTCGCCGCGCGGCCCTGCCGGGACTTTGGCTGACTAATCAGCGGCAGCGCAAATCGCCGCGATCGATTTCGCGGCCGAGCAACGCGCCGAGCGCGGCCCCCAGGATCGTGCCCGTTGCGCGTTCGCCGCGGGTATCGATGCCACGGCCAACGAAAGCGCCGCCGGCGGCACCGATGATCAGGCCGGTCGTGCCGTTGTCGCGGCGGCAATAATAGCGTCCGTCGCGTCCATCCCGCCAGATCTGGTCGCCCCGGTGGATGCGGCGTGGCGTGGCGTAGCGGCCGTAGCGGTCATACTGCCTGTGGCTGTTATAGCGTTGATGCGACGAGTGTCGGTTGTGCTGGGCGGCTGCCGGTACGGCGGGAAGCGCCAGCGACGCGGCAGCGAGGACGAGGAGAGTTTTTTTCATCGTTCGGACCTTTCCGTTTGCGGACTTGGTGGCTCAGTAACGATTGGCTTCGTTCAGCGATCCATAACCCTGTATGAACCGAATCTCGCAGGCGTAAAGATCGACGAATCGTGGGATCGCCACGGCGGGGGCGGCTCAGCCGAGCGCGGCTTGCTTCTCCGCGGCCAGACGGTCCAGTTCCGCTCGGCTCTTCTTCTCCGCGGCGGTCTTGAGTTGGCCGCAGGCCGCGTCGATGTCGCGGCCGCGCGGCGTGCGCACAGGGGCGGAAATGCCGGCTTCGAAGACGATCTCGGAAAAGCGCCGGATGCGCTCCGGGGCGGAGCATTCGTAAGGCGCGCCCGGCCAGGGGTTGAACGGGATCAGGTTGACCTTGGCCGGCAGCTTGTAGCGCTTGATCAGGCGCACCAGTTCGCACGCGTCTTCGTCGCTGTCGTTCTTGTCCTTGAGCATCACATATTCGAAAGTGATGCGCCGGGCGTTCGAGGCTCCGGGATAGGCCGCGCAAGCCGCAAGCAGTTCTTCGAGGCCGTACTTTCTGTTCAGCGGCACGATTTCGTCGCGCACTTCCTTGCTGGTTGCATGGAGGCTGACCGCGAGGTTTGCGCCGATCTCCTCCCCGCAGCGCGCCATCATCGGCACCACGCCGCTGGTCGAGAGAGTGATCCGCCGCTTCGACAGGGCCAGACCATCGCCGTCCATGACGATCTTCAGCGCGTCACGCACATTCTCGAAGTTATACAACGGCTCGCCCATGCCCATCATCACGATGTTGGTCAGCAGACGTCCGTCCGCGGTGTATTCGGCCTCCGTTTCCTCGTCCGCCATGTCCATCCGGCCCTTCGGCCATTCGCCCAGCGCATCGCGGGCGAGCATGACCTGGCCGACGATCTCGCCCGGCGTCAGATTGCGCACCAGCCGCATCGTGCCGGTATGGCAGAAACGGCAGTTGAGCGTGCAGCCGACTTGGCTGGAAACGCAGAGCGTGCCGCGGTCGGCATCCGGAATGAAGACCATTTCGAAGTCGTGCCCGTCCGCCGTGCGCAATAGCCACTTGCGCGTCCCGTCGCTTGAATGCTGGGCCTCGACGATCTCCGGCCGGCCGATGACGAACCGCTCGGCCAGCCACGGCCGCATCGTCTTGGCAATGTCGGTCATGGCTTCGAAGTCGGTCACGCCGCGATGATAGAGCCAGTGGAACGCCTGCTTGGCGCGCAGCTTCGCCTGTCGCGCGTCGAGCCCCGCCTCTTCGAATAGTTCCGCTATCCGTTTCTTCGGCAAGCCGAGCAGATCAACGCGGCCGTCCGCACGCGGAGTGATGTCGCGCGCGACGGGGACCGGATCGATGAGTCCGGGGATGGGCATCAGTGCAGTGTCGGCCATTCGTGGCGCATATAGGGTGGACGGTGCTGTGAGGCAAAGCATGTCGGTGAAACGAACTTCACCCGGCGGCAAGACGTGGGCCGTCCTCGCGCGAGCGAGCGCGAACTTCGTCAAGGACGATTGCGTTCCTGCATTCCGGCGCTCTCGGAAGGCGGTTCGCCGACATGAATGTGGCTAAAAAACAACAGCTTCGTTGTTGTCTGAGGTTAATGAAACCGGCCCGGCTTTCCGGCCATTCTCCCACTCGCGCACTTATCCGGCGCGCCAATGGAAAGAATGGAGTTAGAGAAATGAAAAAGGGTCTTGCCCTCATCGCCGCAACCTCGCTCGCGGCCGTCGCCGCGCCCGCATTTGCCCAGGACGGCAGCTTTTCCGGTCCCTGGGTCGCTGGCGTCGCCGGCTATGACGTCAACAAGGCCGGCAGCTCGCAAGACAGCGCGGCCAATCCCAACCGGCACAAGTCGGCGAAAGGCGTCGTTTACGGTGGCGCCGTTGGATATGATGCCGACCTCGGCAACGTGGTCGTCGGCGGCGAGGCCGAACTGACTGATTCCTCGGCGGATTCGAAGTATGACAACAACTTCGTCGATTACGGGCTCGGCAGTGTCGACGCCGGGCGCGATATCTACGTCGGCGGCCGGGTCGGCTTCAAGGCCACGCCGAAGACGCTGATCTACGCCAAGGGCGGTTATACCAACGCCCGTTTCGACGTCGTCGGCACCGACGGCACGACAGAGACGAGCCGGCACCTCGATGCTGACGGTTGGCGCGTGGGCGCCGGTGTCGAGCAGAAGCTCGGCCCGCGCACTTTCGCCAAGGTCGAGTACCGTTACTCGAACTACAACAAGGGTGAGATCGATTTCGAGGATCCGGACGTGCCCGACAGCAGCCGCTTCGACATCGACACCGACCGCCATCAGGTGGTCGCCAGCGTCGGCGTGCGCTTCTGACCGGAAGTCCTCCCCGGGTTTGCCCGGGGAGGATTACCCTGCTCTCGCGCAGCCCACCGTCGCAGCGTCCATTGCCGTGGCGGCGCCTTTCAGGCTGTAGCGGTCGGTAAAGCGCCGGCCTGCCCGATCGGTAGCGGAGATGCTCATGGAAGCCGCCGAACGCATGGCGGCGACGATCGCTGCGTCCATCCGCCTGTCTTGCGCCCAGGCATCGGCGCCGCCGCCGTTCAAGGGATAGCGCGTGCCGCCGAGCGAGAGCGAAAGCCGCGGAGTGGCGGAAAGTTGCCGCGACAGCCGAAAATGAACCTGCCCGCGCACGTTCCGGCGCGGCCATGTCCCCACATCCGCGTAGGCCTGATAGGCGCCGCTCTTCTCCGCTATGGCGATGGCATAGCAGCGCGGCGTTGCCGGATCGCGGAACGCGCCCCAATCGTCGAACACGCCGAGGCTGTCCTTCGCCGCCAGGGGGACGCTGCAAATCAGCAGCGACAGGAGCAGAAGCCGCCGCATGTCAGCGCACATCCGGATAGGTGATGACCAGCACTTCCCAATCCTTCTCACCGGCGGGAAGACGCACCGTCCTCAGATCGCCGACCGCCGCGCCGCGCAACGCGCGGGCAATCGGGGCGCTCCAGCCGATGCGGTTCCGGGCGGTGTCCTGCTCGTCGTCGCCGACCAGGGTAACGGTCCGGCGGTTATTGTCTTCGTCTACAATCGTGACAGTTGCGCCGAACCACACGCGCTCGCGATCGGGCTGTCGAGCAGGATCGACGACCTTGGCGGTTTTCATCCGGCGGGCGAGGTGGGCCAGTTCGCGGTCGATCTCGCGCATCCGCTTGCGCCCGTAAAGATAATCGCCGTTCTCGCTGCGGTCACCGTTGCCGGCAGCCCAACTGACGACGGCGACGATCTCCGGCCGCTCGCTGCCCAGCAAGTGGTCGTAGCGCGCCTTCAGCGCCGCAAGGCCCGCCGGGGTGATGTAGTTCGCACGCGGTTCCATGGCAGAAGCCTAGCGGAAGCCGGGCTTTCGCGCCAAGGCCGGTAATCAATCGGCTTGTCGTCGTGAACCCTCGTCAACAATCGGATCGGTTCAGCGGAGAAACTGGCTGAGATTGCGCGCCCGCCCGCCAGGCGCCTTGTCCGGGTGCAA
>Ga0164242_10004135_pt1 | contig 16350 bp, 15 predicted proteins | sample OricomgcompostMG_FD_108783 | JGI IMG/M metagenome (GOLD analysis project Ga0164242, IMG submission 108783) | Miracle-Growth compost microbial communities from Emeryville, California, USA - Original compost - Miracle growth compost (MG) ...
ATCACCATCCCGATCTTCTACGGCCTGTACTACGTGCTGCGCGACAGCGTGGAACTGCGCCAGGCGCCGTTCTTCGGCTGGATCCACGACCTCTCCGCCGCCGACCCGTACTTCGTGCTGCCGGTGCTCTACGCCGCGGTGATGCTGGCGCAGCAGTGGCTGATGCCGACCACCGCGGGCATGGACCCCACCCAGGCCAAGATGATGAAGTTCATGCCGCTGATCTTCGCGGTGATCTTCCTGTTCTTCCCCTCCGGCCTGTGCCTGTACTACGTGGTCAACGGCCTGTGCCGCCTGCTGCAGCAGTGGTTCGCGATGCGCCGCTTCAACACGGCGGACGCCAAGCCCAAGGCGGCCTGAATCGATACGTGCAGGGCCGGTTCGCGTATCCCGCCCCGGGCACGCCCCATGAACGTCATCCCGGCCAAGGCCTGGGATTCGGCGTCTTGGGGTCGGGGGAAAGTCGCCGGGGGGCGCAGGCCGGAATGGCGGGCGCCGCCGCCGGATCGTTTAGAGTCCACCCAGCATGAGCACGCCCGTCGACACCATCGCCGCCATCGCCACCGCGCCGGGCATCGGCGGCGTCGGCGTGCTGCGGGTGTCCGGGCCGGCCGTGCCGGCGATCGCCGCGGCCCTGCTCGGTCGCGCTCCCGAACCGCGCCATGCGCACTTCGCGGCGTTTCGCGACGACGGCGGCGCGCTGATCGACCGTGGCCTGCTGCTGTACTTCCCCGAGCCCGCTTCCTACACCGGCGAGGACGTGCTGGAACTGCAGGGACACGGCAGCCCGGTATTGCTCGACCTGCTGCTGCGCCGCGTTTGCGCACTGGGCGCGCGGCTGGCGCGGCCCGGCGAATTCACCGAGCGCGCCTTCCTCAACGGCAAGCTCGACCTGGCCCAGGCCGAAGCCGTCGCCGACCTGATCGGCGCCCGCTCGCAGGCCGCGGCCCGCGCCGCGCTGCGCTCGATGGAAGGCCTGTTCTCGCGGCGCGTGCAGGCCCTGCAGCAGGCCCTGGTGGCCTTGCGTGTACATATCGAGGCCGCCATCGACTTTCCCGAGGAGGAGATCGACTTCCTGGCCGATCCGCTGATCGTGCAGCAAATGAAAGACCTGCGCGCCGGCCTGGACGAACTGCTGCGCGAGGCGCGGCGGGGGCTGCGCCTCAACGACGGCCTCAAGGCCGTCATCGTCGGCCGGCCCAATGCCGGCAAGTCCAGCCTGCTCAACGCGCTGGCCGGCAGCGAACGCGCCATCGTCACCGCCGTTGCCGGCACCACCCGCGACGTGCTGCGCGAACAACTCGACCTCGACGGCGTGGCGCTGGAACTGGCCGACACCGCCGGCCTGCGCGACACCGACGACGAGGTCGAACGCGAAGGCGTACGCCGCGCGCGCGACGAGCTCCGCCGTGCCGACACGGTATTGCTGGTCACCGACGCCCATCATGCCGAGACCGACCTCGCCCTGCTGGCCGGCCTGCCCGACGGCGTGGAACGCCTGGTGCTGATCAACAAGATCGACCTCGACGGCGAAACGCCCCGCCTCGAGGCGCGCGGCGGCCTGCCCTGGCTGTGGCTGTCCGCCCGCACCGGCGAAGGCCTCGATGCCTTGCGCCAGCGACTCGCCGTCCTCGCTGGCGCCGGCCAGGGCGAAGGCGCCTTCAGCGCCCGCCGCCGCCACGTGCTGGCCCTGGAAACGGTTGCCACCCACCTCGCCCGGGCGGACGACGTGCTCGCCGCCACCCGCGCCGGCGAACTCGCCGCCGAGGAACTGCGCCAGGCCCAGCAGGCGCTGGGCGAAATCACCGGCACCTACACCAGCGACGACCTGCTCGGTGCGATCTTTTCTAGCTTCTGTATCGGGAAGTGATCAGTCGCGCTGTTGCGCCAGGAAGATTTCCATGTCCTCGCGGGTGGGCATGCCTTCGCGGGCGCCCAGCCGGGTCACCGACAGCGCGGCGGCGGCGCAGGCCTTGCGCACCGCCTGCGGCAGGCCCTCGCCGAGGAATACCGCCAGCGCGGCGTTGAAGGTGTCGCCGGCGCCGGTACTGTCCACGGCTTCGACCGGGAAGCCGCGCTGGTGGATCGGTTCGCCCTGTTCGCGATACCACGCGCCCTCAGCGCCGCGGGTGAGCACCAGCGGGCATGGCGCGCGCTTCATCAGGGCGCGGAAATCCTCGTCGGGGGAGGCGCCGAGCAGGGTGGCCAGCTCGAGCTGGTTGGGCGTGGCGTAGCGGGCCAGCGCCAGCCATTCGGTGGGCAGCGGCTGGGCGGGCGCGGGATTGAGGATCACCGGCACGTCCAGGCGGCGGCCCAGGCGCAGGGTGGCCTCCACGGCGTCCAGCGGGATCTCCATCTGCACCAGCACCGCATCGGCACGGGCGATGGCGTCGCGCGCGGCCTCTACCTGGGCGGGTGTGACGCGGGCATTGGCGGCGGGCACCACCACGATCTGGTTTTCGCCGCCGGCCACGCCGATCGAGGCGGTGCCGCTGGCGCAGTCGTCCAGCCGCGCCACGTGCGTGGTGTCCACGCCCTCGTGCCGCAGGCCGGCGTGCAATTGCTCACCGAACCCGTCGTCGCCCAGCGCGCCGACCAGCGCCACCTCGGCCCCCAGCCGCGCCGCCGCCACCGCCTGGTTGGCGCCCTTGCCGCCGGGTACGGTAAGGAAGCGTTCGCCGAGCAGGGTTTCGCCCGGCGCGGGGAAGCGCGGCGCCACGGTGACCAGGTCCATGTTGATGCTGCCGACGACGACGAGACGGGCCATGCGTATTCCTCGATGACGGGCGCGCCGGAGCGCGGATCGCATAAAACGCCATCATAGCGGCCGCCTGCCACGACCTTGAAAGCCCGTGCCCTGCCCCGAGCTTGATGGATCCAACCCCGCGGAGCCATGCCCATGATCGAGCTGTACTACTGGCCGACGCCCAACGGCCACAAGATCACTCTGTTTCTGGAAGAGGCCGGTCTGCCCTACGCGATCAAGCCGGTGAACATCGGCCGCGGCGAGCAGTTCGAGCCGGCCTTCCTGGCCATCTCGCCGAACAACCGCATGCCGGCCATCGTCGATACCGAACCTGCCGACGGCGGCGCGCCGGTGAGCGTGTTCGAGTCCGGCGCGATTTTGCAGTACCTGGCGGAAAAGACCGGCCGCTTCCTTCCCGCCGACCTGCGCGGTCGCGTCACGGTGCTGGAGTGGCTGTACTGGCAGGTGGGCGGGCTGGGGCCGATGCTGGGCCAGAACCATCATTTCAACCGCTACGCGCCGGAGAAGATTCCCTACGCGATCGATCGCTACGTCAACGAGACGCGACGCCTCTACGGCGTGCTGAATGGACGCCTGGACGGCCGCGCGTTCATCGCCGGCGACGACTACAGCATCGCCGACATGGCGGCGTATCCGTGGATCGTGCCGCATGAGGCGCAGGGCATGGAGCTGGCCGATTTCCCGCACCTTGAGGCCTGGTTCGAACGCATCCGCGCACGGCCAGCCACGCAGCGCGCCTATGCGGCGGGCGAGGCGATCAAGGACAAACTGGACCTGGCCACCGACGAGGAAGCGCGCAAGGTGCTGTTCGGGCAGGGCGCGCCGGGCAAGTGAGCGCGCGGCGCTGACCGGTGGATCTGCGTCCCGCGTCAGGCGTGGCGCCGGGCGATGCGGGTCACCGCGAGCCGATGGAGCCGCCCGCCGACGCATCCGCCAAGGGCGCCGCCCATGCCCGGATGCGCGAATCGTTGGCCGAGCCATCCGCCCACCCCGGCGCACACGCCGCACAGCAGCAGGCTGGCCCAGGTTTCCCAGTGACGCCAGGCCAGCCGCCGTTTCCGTTTCATCGAAAGCGGGATATGGCCACTCATGGCGCGGCTGCGGTCAGTGCGCGTGGCCCACGCCCGAGTCGTCCTGGGTCAGCGGCGGCGGCGCGCCGGCCACCGCCAGCAGGGCCTGGGCGTAGCCGTCCTCCATGCTCACGGTGGATACCTCGTCCCAGGCGAAGAACGAGGCCTCGCGCAGCCATTCGGCGTCGGGGCTGATTTCCTGCAGGGTGAAACCGTCCTCCTCGACGCCGACCAGCCGGCCGATGTAGCAGACCTCGGCTTCTTCCTCGCTGTCCACGTGCACGCCGATCACCGGCGCCATGCGGCCGGCGGCCTGCACCACCTCGCGGATCGAATCGAGCGGGAAGCCCCGCGGCATGCGCGGCATCAGCTGCTTGAGCTTCAGCGCCTTCTCCATGAAGGCATGGTGCTTGTCGGGCGCTTCCAGCTCGGTGATGTCGCGGTGGCGCATCACGTACATGCCGTCGTAGCCGATGGTGTCGCCGACCACCCACAGCAGCAGGAACTCGCGCCCCACGCCGCCGACGTAGCCGCAGAAACTGCCGTGCTCCAGGTCGCCGCGCCACAGGCGGATCAGTTGCTGGTTCTGCTGAGCCTCGCGCAGCTGCGCCCGCTGCCCGGTCGTCTTCAATTCGATAACAGTGCCCATGACCACGATTTTAACAGACAGGGTTGGCTGGCTTGTTTACAGAATGTAGCGGCTCAGGTCTTCGTCCTGGACCAGGTTTCCGAGGTTTTTGTCTACCTGTTCGGCGTCGATCAGGTATTTTTCGCCGGATTTGTCCGCTGCTTCATACGAGATGTTTTCCAGCAGCCGTTCCATGACCGTGTGCAGGCGGCGGGCGCCGATGTTCTCGGTGCGCTCGTTCACCTGGAAGGCCACCTCGGCCAGCCGGTCGATGCCCGACTCGGCGAACTCCAGGCTCACCCCCTCGGTGCCGAGCAGGGCCACGTATTGCTTGGTCAGCGCGTTGTTCGGCTCGCGCAGGATGCGCTTGAAGTCGTCCACCGACAGCGCCGACAGCTCCACCCGGATCGGCAGCCGGCCCTGCAGCTCGGGGATCAGGTCCGAGGGCCTGGCCAGCGAGAACGCGCCGGAGGCGATGAACAGCATGTGGTCGGTCTTGATCGGGCCGTACTTGGTGGACACCGTGGAACCCTCCACCAGCGGCAGCAGGTCGCGCTGCACGCCCTCGCGGCTGACCCCGGCGTGGCCGTGGTCGCTGCGCTGGGCCACCTTGTCGATCTCGTCGATGAACACGATGCCGTTCTGCTCGGCCGCCTCCACCGCCTGGGCGCGGATCTCCTCGTCGTTGAGCAGCTTGCCGGCCTCTTCCTCGATCAGCAGCGGGCGCGCCGCCTTGATCGCCAGCTTGCGTTTCTGTGTCTTGGCGCCGCCCAGGTTCTGGAACATCTGGCGCAGCTGCGCGCCCATTTCTTCCATGCCCGGCGGCGACATGATCTCCACGCCCACGTTCATGGCGAAGTCCAGCTCGATTTCGCGCTCGTCCAGTGCGCCCTCGCGCAGCTGCTTGCGCAGCTTCTGGCGGGTGTCGCCGTCGATCGCCGGCGCGGCCGGCGCGTCGTGGCTCCAGTCGGCGGCCGGCTGGCGGCGCGGCAGCAGGGCGTCGAGCAGGCGGTCCTCGGCGCGGTCCTCGGCCTGCGTGCGCACGCGTTTCATCGCCTGCTCGCGGGTGAGCTTGTAGGCCACGTCGGCAAGGTCGCGGACGATCGACTCCACGTCCTTGCCGACGTAGCCCACCTCGGTGAACTTGGTCGCCTCCACCTTCACGAACGGCGCATTGGCCAGCGTGGCCAGGCGCCGCGCGATCTCGGTCTTGCCCACGCCGGTGGGGCCGATCATCAGGATGTTCTTGGGGGTGATCTCGTTGCGCATCTCCGGCGCCAGCTGCATGCGCCGCCAGCGGCTGCGCAGCGCCACGGCGACGGCGCGCTTGGCGTCGTGCTGGCCGATGATGTAGCGGTCGAGTTCGTTGACGATTTCGCGGGGAGTCAGTTCGGACATGGGGATACCGGAAGGTTGGATGCTTTGCCCGTCATCCCGGCGCAGGCCGGGATCCAGTGGCGTCGTCGCGCGGTCAAGCCGCGAGGCCCTGGATTCCGGCCTGCGCCGGAATGACGTCGTCGAAGCGGTGAGGGCTGCTCACAGCTCTTCGATCGAGGTGTTGTGATTGGTATAGATGCAGATGTCGCCGGCGATCTTCAGTGCCTTCTCGACGATCGCGCGGGCGTCCAGCTCGGAGTTTTCCAGCAGCGCCAGCGCGGCCGACTGCGCGAACGCGCCGCCGGAGCCGATCGCGATCAGGCCGTGTTCCGGCTCCAGCACGTCGCCGTTGCCGGAGATCAGCAGCGAGGCGTCCTTGTCGGCCACCGCCAGCATGGCCTCCAGGCGGCCGAAGCGGCGGTCGGTGCGCCACTCCTTGGCCATCTCCACCGCGGCGCGGGTGAGGTTGCCGCCGTGCTTGTCCAGCTTCTGCTCGAACAGCTCGAACAGGGTGAACGCGTCGGCGGTGGCGCCGGCAAAGCCGGCCAGCACGTCGGCGTTGCGGCCGAGCCGGCGGATCTTGCGGGCATTGGCCTTCACCACCGTGTTGCCGAGGGTGACCTGGCCGTCGCCGCCGATCACCACCTTGCCGTGGCGGCGGACGGAAACGATGGTCGTAGCGTGAAAGGACTCCATTGACCTATCCTGCGTGAACGTGGGGATTCATATGTGGGGAAGGCCGCCGCTTTGCAAGAGACGCGCAGGCAGGCGCGCCGCTGCGCGGCTCCCTGGGATTTCGCCCGTTGCGGGCGCCTGTCAGGAGGATGAAAGATGAACTTCAGCGAGCTGTTCCGGTTCGACAAGATGCTCACGCCGAGCCTGATCAAGATCCTGTACTGGCTGTTGCTGCTGGCCGTGGTGGTGGGCGGCTTCGGTTCGATGGTGCTGCCGTTCGGTTTCAGCTTCGGCGGCTTCCTGCGCGGGATCTTCACCATCGTGGTCGGCGCGATCGTGGTGCGGGTGTGGTGCGAGCTGCTGATCGTGATCTTCAAAATCAACGGCAACCTGCAGGACATCCGCGACCGCGGCCAGGGCGGCCTCTGAAACCTTGCCGCCACCGGGCCGGTGCCGGCCCGGTGGCGGATGGACCGCGATCCCCGGCACTTCGTGCTGTCATAGAGCGGTTTCGTGCCGGCGGCGAACAGGTCGCGCTTGCCGGGACAGCTCTTTGGAAGAGGCGCCATCGGTCGGCGGTCGCGGCTGAAGCCGCTCCCACAAGCACAAGTCGGTTGGCGATGACAAACCACCGTCGTTCGCCCTGAGCGAAGTCGAAGGCTTGCCTCGATGGCATTGCGCTGCATGCATGGTGCTCTACCTGTGGGGACCATGGTCTTTGGTTTACCGCCGGGCCACCAGCTTTTGTGGGAGCGGCTTCAGCCGCGACTGGCACCCCACGGTATGGCACCGAAGTCGCGGCTGAAGCCGCTCCCACAGAAGCCACTCCCATAGTGAAAATGGGATGGCAAGCCGGCGCCGAGCGAAAGACAGTTGCTCCCACAACCCACAAGAAGCGACAGGTCGATCGAATCCTGGATGACCATGTTTTTGTGGGAGTGGCTTTAGCCGCGACCGCGCTGTCCTGCATGGCGATAGGTGTCCATCACGGTTCAAGCGGTTCTCACAAGGCGATGGCTACCGGGCGGTGAGCGGGACCATGCCGTTCGGCAGTCGCCTTCGCAACAGGGTCTTGAACCGGCCTTTAGCCCTTGCGCCGCGCGCGCGGATGCGCCGCGTCGTAGACCCGCGCCAGGTGCTGGAAATCCAGGTGGGTGTAGATCTGCGTGGTGGCGATGTCGGCGTGGCCGAGCAGTTCCTGCACCGCGCGCAAGTCGCCCGAGGATTCCAGCATGTGGCTGGCGAAGGTGTGGCGCAGCAGGTGCGGGTGCACGCGCTTGGCGAAGCCGTGCTGCAGCGCCAGTGTCTTCATGCGTGCCTGCACCGTGCGCGGGCTGATCGGCGCGCCGTGGCGGCCGCGGAACACCGGCGATTCCGGCGCGTCGCCGCCGGCCCGGCCCAACGCGCGCAGCGCGGCCACGGCGTGGCGCCCCACCGGCACCAGGCGCACCTTGCGGCCCTTGCCGAGCACGCGCACTTCGCCCTCGTCCAGGTCCAGGTCGCCCCAGCGCAGGCCGGTGAGTTCGGACAGGCGCAGGCCGGAGGAATAGAACAGCTCCAGCATCGCGCGGTCGCGCAGGCCCAGCGCGCCCTCGCTGCCGCCTTCCACCAGGGCGGCGGCCTCGTCCACGTCGAGCACCTCGGGCAGCTTGCGGTGCACCTTGGGACCGCGCACGCCGGCGGCGGGGTCGTGCGCCAGCGCGCCTTCGCGGCTGAGCTGGCGAAACAGGCTGCGGCAGGAGGACAGCAGCCGCTGCAGGCTCTTCGGCGACAGCCCGGCGCGATGCTCGGCGGCCACGAAACCGCGCAGGCGGTGCGGGTCGAGCGCGGCGAAGTCGTCGAGGCCCTGTGCCTCCATCCAGCCGAGCAGCTTGTCCAGGTCGCGGCGATAGCCGGCCACGGTATGCGGCGAGGCCTGCCGCTCGCCGGCGAGGCGGGCCAGCCAGGCGTCCACCTGCGCGCGCGGGCCAGCGGTCATGGTCAGGCGCCGTCCTCCGCGCGCACCAGCGCGGCGGTCATCGTGGCGGCGATCATCCTCAGGAACAGCGTGCCCATGCCGGGCTGGAAGCGGTCGGCGTCGCTGCTGCCCAGCGCCAGCAGGCCCAGCTCGTCCAGCGGCATCACCGCGGCCGAATGGATGCCGGCGGCCTGCGCGCCGAACAGCCGCTGCAGCCGCTCGGCCGACAGCCGTCCGGCGAACGGCTCGTGCTGGGCGAGGATCTCCGCCAGTTCCGGCATCGCGGCGGGACCTTCCGCGACCACGGCCAGCCAGTCCGCCGGCGGCAGGCCGGGGCGGTTGCCGAACAGCACCAGGCGCACCTGGTCGATGTGGAAGTCGTCGTTCAACCGGGCCACCACGCTGCGCGCGGCGATCGCCGGGGTGTGGGCGCGCAGCATGGTCACGTTGAGATCGTGCACGCGCTGCATCAGTTTCTCGTTGTCGGCGGCGACCGCGGTCAGCTCGCCCAGGCGGCGTTCCAGCACGGCGATCTTCTCGCGCAGCTGCTGCAACTGGTAGCTGGCCAGCGAGGCCACCGCACCCTGTTCGCGCGGCACGACGAGTTGCCGCGCCAGCTCGGGATACTGGCCGAGGAACTGCGGATGCCGCTGCAGGTAGGCGGCCACGTCGCTGGCTTTCAGTTCGTCGTCGAGCAGGGGGTCGGTCATGCGCGTGGGGTCCTCAAGCGTTGGGCGGGCAGCCCGAGTGTGCGATGGGCGGGCGCGCGCTTCAATCCGCAGCGAGCCATTCGCCATCGAATACGAAGGCGGCGGGGCCGGTCATCCACAGCGGTTCGCTGGGGCCGGCCCAGTCGATCTGCAGCGTGCCGCCGGGCAGTTCGACCTGCACGCGCCGGTCCAGTTCGCCGCGCCGCTGCAGCACCGCGGCGGCGGCGCAGGCGCCGGTGCCGCAGGCCCGGGTCCAGCCGCTGCCGCGCTCGTGCACGCGCAGGCGCACCCGGTCGCGGCCGAGTTTTTGCGCGAAGCCGGCGTTGACGCCGTGGGCGAAGCGCGGGTGGGCGGTGATCGCCGGGCCCCAGGCCGCGAGCGCCGGGTCGTCGAGATCGTCCACCGCCACCACCGCGTGCGGGTTGCCCATCGACACCACGCCGACGTCGAGCACGGTGCCGGGCGGTGCCGCCAATGCCAGCGGCTGCGGATCGGCCTCGTCGCCGTCGAAGCCGGAAGCGGCAGGGGTGAAGTCGGGCATGCCCATGTCCACGGTGACGCGGTCGGCGGCGAGTAGGCGCACGGCGACCGGGCCGGACGGGCTCTCGATGCGCACGGTCTCGCCGATCGCCAGTGCGCCGGCGCGGTGCAGCCAGGCCGCCACGCAGCGCACCCCGTTGCCGCACTGGCCGGACGGCGAGCCGTCGGCGTTCCAGATGCCGTAGTAGAACGCGCAGCCCGGGTCGCGCGGCGGTTCCACGCTCAGCAACTGGTCGAAGCCGATGCCGGTGTGGCGGTCGGCCATCGCGCGGATCGCCGCGGGCGGCAGCGTAGGATCGGCGGTGCGGCCGTCCAGCACCGCGAAATCGTTGCCGATGCCGTGCATCTTGGTGAAGCGCAGGGACATGGATTGCCGCCTTCCGCCGCTCAATCGCCCGCGGCGGGCACGGGTGCGCTGGCGGCGGGTGCCGGCGCGCTGGCCGCAGGCGCCGTGCCTGCGGCGGACGACGTGGCGGCAGGTGCGGCCGTGGCCGCCGCCGCGGGCTTGAGGGCCGGCTTGGCCGGCATGTAAAGCGGCCCCTTGTTGCCGCATCCGGCGAGGGCGGCGGCGAGGAAAAGCGGCAGCAGCAAGAGGGATCGGCGCATGGCAATGGGTTTCCGCGATGGACCGCCGCAGTATAGCCAGGAGCCTGTCCGGGCGCGGCGGGCACCACGGATTTTCGAGTCGTCCGGGCGTGTCGGGGGAACATCCACATCTTTGTGGAAGACACTGCCTTGGAGCACCACCGAGGCAGCCCTTCGACTTCGCTACGCTACGCTCAGGGCGAACGCTGGGGGGAGTTATCACCGCCAGCCGGCCTGCTGTCTGTGGGAGCCGTTCCCACAAAAAGCAGGCAGGCGGACAGCGAAAGACCGTGGTTCCCGTCAGGCGGTTTCGAACCGGCACCCGGCGCGATCGACCCGCCGCGCGGCTATCATCGACCGGCGCCGCGCCCGCGGCCGGACCGGACGGAGTGCCCGATGAACTGGAGCGAGTTGCTGCGCCTGCCGACCACGTTGCTGCTGATCCTCGCGGCGCTAGCGCTGTTGTGGGCACTGGCGGAACTGCTCACCGTGCGCAGCCGGCTGTTCGCCCGGCGCCACTTGGCGGCCAGCGGCCATGGCCTGGCGCTGCTGGTCGCGTTCGCCCTGGCACTGCTGCTGGGCGGGCTGGGTACGGCCCTGCGCGGCTACCGCTTCCTCGACGAAGAAACGCCGGTGGTGCAGGTCGATGCGCGCATCCTCTCGCCGCAGCGCTGGTCGCTTACGCTCGGCTGGCCCGACGGCGACACGCGCCAGCTACGCCTGGCTGGCGACGACTTCCGCATCGAGGCGGTCGTGCTCAAGTGGAAATTGCCTGCCGTGCTCGCCGGCCTGCCGCCGCTGTACCGGCTCGACCGCCTTTCCGGCCGCTACGACGATGCCGCGCAGGAGGCGCACGCGTCGCGCACAGTGGTCGATTTTCGCCAGGCCGGCGCCTTCGACCTGCTTGATCTGCGCCGGCAATACCCGCGCTGGCTGCCCGAAGTGGACACGCTCTACGGCAGCGGTGCCTACCTGCCGCTGGTCGACGAAGGCCATTACGAGGTGAGCCTGATGCGCACCGGCGCGCTGGTGGCACGGCCCGACGATGCGACGGCGCGGCGAATCGGCGAGCCGCTGGGCGGTTGAGAGATTCGTTGTGGGAGCAACTGTCTTTCGCTCGGCGCCGGCTTGCCATCTCATTTTCACTGTGGGAGCAACTGTCTGGGGCAGGGCCGCCGAGGCAAACCTTCGACTTCGCTCAGGGCGAACGGCGGTGGTTTGTCATCGCCAACCGACTTGTGCTTGTGGGAGCGGCTTCTGTGGGAGCGGCTTCAGCCGCGATCCGGCCTCCTCGGCGGTAGTCGCGGCTGAAGCCGCTCCCGCAAAAAGGCGGGTAGCCAAGCGGGGGACCAGCAAGCCGGCGCGGCCGCAAGCCGCTGCCGGCGCCGTGCCCACGCCCTGCGCAGCGGACCGCGCAGACGCAGGAACGGGCGTTCCACCGCGTAGTGCAGCGCGGCGCCGACGGCGAGCACCGCCGCGACATAGATCAGTGCCGTCCAGGTCCCGTGTCCGTCGATCCACGGTGAGAAGCGGCCGTGCAGCTGTGCGTAGACCATCTTGTGGCTCAGGTAGAGGCTGTACGACGCGGCCGCGATCCACGCCGCGCCGGGCACCCGGGCCTTCGCCAGCACGCCCCGCCCGCTGGTCGCCGCCGCGACCAGCGCCGTCATGGCCAGGGCCAGCAGCGGGTAGCCGAAGACGTTGGCCGCGAAATCCAGCCGCCGTCCGTCGAAGCCCCACATGCACAGCGCGACGAGCAGCACGCCGGCGAGCGCCACCGCGTCGGCGCGGCGTTCGATCCAGGCCCAGCCGCGCGTGCCGTGGCTGCGTGCCGCGGCCAGGGCGATGCCGCCGAGCAGGTCGTCCAGGCGCGCGTAGGTAGGCACGTACAGGAAGCGCAGATAGGCGTCGCCGGCATTTTCGCCGCCGGTCTGGAGTGGATGGACGAAGTGCAGCCACAGCCATGCGCGCAGCGCGGCCCCGCCCAGTACCAGCGCGGCGACGACAGCCGCGCCCCGCCGCCACCGGCCGACGCGCGCCAGCAGCAGGGCGAGCAGCGGGAACAGCAGGTAGAACTGTTCCTCCACGCACAGCGACCAGGCATGCGAGAACGCGGTGCGCCGCGGGTCGTAGAACAGGTTGAGCGTATAGGTGAGAAACCGCCACGGCGGCATCATGCCCGGCGCTTCGCGCATCGACGGCCAGGCGAGATAGATGGCCAGCACGACCAGATAGGCCGGCAGGGTGCGAAAGCCGCGGCGCAGGTAGAAGTCAACGAAGTCCAGGCGGCCGCGTCCGGCGAGGGCGCCGAACACCTGCGAGCCGATCAGGAAGCCCGACAGCGCGAAGAACAGGTCCACGCCCATCCATCCGCTCCAGCGCAGCACGCCGCCGCCCATGTAGCCGGCCAGGTAGCCGTGGAACGGCATCACCCACACGATGGCGGTCGCCCGCAACAGGTCGAGCCCGGGTTTGCGCGTCATGCTTGCCCCTTCGGGAAAGTGTCTATGGTCCCCGATGTCGTGCGGGGCGATGGAGGGTCCAGCCTGCGCGCCGATGATGGCATCGCCATGGCGCCGCGCGGGTCGCAGGCTGGCGGTTGGGATGCGTTTCTGCGGGGTCGGCGGGCTTTTCTTTTGGACGTCCAAATGCATCCGATTGGAACATGACCGCCCAAATGTACTATGGTGTAAAGGCTTGAGGCATCGCGTCGGTGGGTCGATCCCCGCGATGCCGCATCGGGGACGCGCATTGTCTGGCGAATTCGCGGCGACGCGCCACGTTCCGGCCTTGCGTCCGCCGCGCGCGCCTTAGAAAACCACGGCGATCACCCGCCACCAGGCGGTTTTCCAGCGCTTTGCCCGGCCTTGCCGGCCGTGCCCGACGCAACCGAACCCGGGTTCCGGCCCGGTTCCGCCCGCCGCGCCTGCGGCCATGGGCTCCCGTCTTCCGGCTTCCGCAAGGAGCCGCCGCCTCAAGAGGGATCACGCCATCAAGTCATCAAGGAACCTGTCATGATCGATTTCAAGGGGAAGCGCATCCATACCGCCATCTTCGACATGGACGGCACCATGTTCGACACCGAGCGACTGCGCTTCGACACCATCCGCCAGGCCTCGACGGAACTGTGCGGCCGGCCGATCAAGGAAGAAACCCTGATCGGTTCCCTCGGCCTCAGCGCGGTAAAGGCGGAGGCCCTGGCGCGGGAACAGAACGGCCAGGACTACCCCTACGCGGAGATCCGCAAACGCGCCGACGAACTGGAGCTGGCCCACGTGCGCAAGCACGGCGTGCCGGTGAAGCACGGCCTGATGGAAGTGCTCGAGCGGCTGCGCCGCAGCGGCCTGTCGATGGCGGTGGCCACTTCCAGCCGCCGCGCCATCGCCGAGGAATACCTGATCAACGCCAACGTGCTCAAGTATTTCGACATCACCGTGTGCGGCGACGAGGTGAAGCGCGGCAAGCCGAACCCGGATATCTTCCTGCGCGCCGCGCGCGAACTGAACAGCGACCCGGCGCACTGCCTGATCGTGGAGGATTCGGAGAACGGCCTGCTGGCCGCGGCCGATGCCGGCGGCCAGCCGATCCTGATCAAGGACATCAAGGAGCCGCGCCCGGAGATCCGGCGCAAGGCGTTCCAGGCCTATGGCTCCATGCTGGAATTCCTCGACGACCTGTCGACCTGCACGCCGCTGCTGCCGCCGCCGCGGCTGACCGAGCCGTTCCCGGCCACGCTCAATCACACCCGGGTCGGCATCCACGGTTTCGGTGCGATGGGCGGCGGTTACCTCACCGAGATCTTCTCGCATTGGGACGGCTACACGCGGCCGAAGGAGATCGTCGCCGTCACCGGCAACGCGGTGCTGCGCGAGCTGGTCAACGCCTTCGGCAAGTTCAGCATCCGCTACGGCACCCAGGCGTTCGACCAGACCATCGACCACATCCGCCTGATCGACAGCGCCGACGAGGCAGCGGTGCGCGAGATGTACGCCACCTCGGAAATCGTCGGCCTGTGCATTCCCGAGCACGCGGTGCGGCAGCAGGCGCCGCTGATCGCCGCCGGGTTGCTGGCGCGCCACGAGCGCAACGGCGAAGAGCTGGTCGTGCTCACCGTGCTGAACAAGATCGCCGGCAGCCGCTTCGTGCGCAAATGCGTGCAGGAGGCGCTGGCCGCCCGGGCCGAGCCGGAGGTCTGCGAGGCGATCATGCGCAAGACCCATTTCCCGGAGACGGTGGTCAACCGCATCGTATCCAAGCTGCCACGCGAGTCCCTGCTGCGGCAGGCGCGCATCAAGCTGGACATCTTCGAGAAACACGTGCGCGCCGGCACGCGCGCCGCCCAGGATCCCGAGCCGCCGCCGGCCGCCGGGGCGGAGGCCGGCATGCCGGCGCGGCTGGCGCAATACGCCGGCAAGCTGCGCCAGGCCTCCGTGCTGGCCCATGCGCTGGGTCATCTCGATTTGATCCTGTTCCACAGCGAGCCGGACATGCTGCTGTACGCCGAGCGCGGCAGCCACCTGCTGGAGCGGCTGCGGCAGGTCAAGACGGTCGGCGACATCACCCGCATCCAGACCATCAAGAACCGGCTGTGGAACGGCACCCACGCGATCATCGCCTGGTACGCCTACCTGCTCGGCTACCAGACCGTGGGCCAGGGCATGGGCGACGAGCGCGTGGCGGCGCTGGTGGACAGCCTGATCAAGCACGAGATCGAGCCGGCGATGCTGCGCGAGGATCCCACGATCCGCGCCGACGTGTCGCCGTTCATTCAGACCTTCATCGCCCGCTGCAAGACCTCCTACCGCGATCCTTGCGTGCGGGTGGGCCGCGACCCGCTGCGCAAACTGCAGCGCAAGGAGCGCGTGTTCGGCAACATCGAACTGGCGCAGAAGCACGGCCTGAGCACGCACGCGCTGGAATTCGGCGCGGCGCTCGGCGTGCTCTACGCGCTGCGGCTGACCGCGCCGGTGGGCAAGGAATGCCAGATCATCCGCGACCTCTATGCGGCGCGCCAATCCGTTGCCGACGTGCTCACCTATCGCGGGCCGTACAACGGCCTGCCCTATCCGGGCCTGGACCCGGTGGCCGACGCGGCTTTGGTCGCGCGCATCGCCGGCCACTTCGAGCGCCTGCTCGCCCCGGACGGCGACCACTGGGACTGGCCGCTGCGGCAGGACGCGGAGGAGCCGATGGCGCCGGCGGCGTAGCCGGCGCCCGACGGGCCTTGCCCGGCAACCACCCGCGCGGCGGCGGGGAACGGGATCGGTGCCGCGGCTAATGGAAGCCACCCGTCGTGGCTGGAACCGCTCCACAAGAAAGGGCAACCAGGCGGCGAGCGCAAGACCGGGGCCGCCGCAAGAAGCGATGGGCCGATCGAGTCCCGGATGCCTGGGGTTCCGTCGAAGTCTTGGGCTCTTGGCGGAAGCTGCTGTGGGAGCAACTGTCTTTCGCTCGGCGCCGGCTTGCCATCCCCTTTTCACTATGGGAGTGGCTTCTGTGGGAGCGGCTTCAGCCGCGATGCTGTTGCTTGAGAGATCGGTAGACCGGAACAACAGCCTCGCGGCTGAAGCCGCTCCCACAACAGCCGCTCCCACAAGCACAAGTCGGTTGGCGATGGCAAACCACCGCCGTTTGCCCTGAGCGAAGTCGAAGGCTTGCCCCGATGGCCTCGCGCTGCGTGCATGGTGCTCTACCTGTGGGGACCCTGGTCTTTGGTTTACCGCCGGGCCACCAACTTTTTGTGGGAGCGGCTTCAGCCGCGACTGGCACCCCAAGGTGTGTGGCACCGAAGTCGCGGCTGAAGCCGCTCCCACAAGCACAAGTTGGTTGGCGATGACAAACCACCGCCGTTCGCCCTGAGCGAAGTCGAAGGCTTGCCTCGGTGGCACTGTCCCCAGACAGTTGCTCCCACAAGAAAATGCTCTCGGACGGTGAGCACAAGCGGTTGCTCCCACGACAGGGCCAAGCGCAGGGTTCCGTCGCTCAGGAAAGCCAACGTCGATGCCCTGCGCCTTTTGCCCCGGGAGCCTGCTCATGAGCTG
>Ga0164242_10004136_pt1 | contig 16348 bp, 36 predicted proteins | sample OricomgcompostMG_FD_108783 | JGI IMG/M metagenome (GOLD analysis project Ga0164242, IMG submission 108783) | Miracle-Growth compost microbial communities from Emeryville, California, USA - Original compost - Miracle growth compost (MG) ...
GACAGCGTGGACGAGGGCACCGCGACCGAGCTCCGGCTGCTCCTGGAGATCCCCAACAGCCTGTCCCTGACGAGCCCGTACGTCGAGTACGTCGCGGAGACCGTCAGCGCCGGCGCGTCCGCGTAGGGGGTCGCCATGGCCGCTGACCAGTTCTTCGCGTGGACACAGAGCCTCAACCCCTATCAGCACCTGGGGTTGGTGCAGACCACCTCCGGCCCGAGCGCGGCCGGGGCCGGCCTCCCCGCTACCTCTACCGCCGCCGGCGACGGCGGCGACAAACCGTGGAGCCCCGACAGCCCGCTCTTCTGGTGTGCCGTGATCATGGCCGCCAGCTTCGCGGGCATCGTCGGCGCCTCCGTCAACCTGCACGCCGGACCGGCCCGGGCCGGCGTCTCCGTAGGGAAGTGACATGAGCTCTCCGTTCTCCTTCGCCGCACCCACCCCGGCTCCCGCGACCGTCCCCAGCCCGACCCCTGCGGCCCCCGGCGCGGCCCCCGTGGCGGCCGCGGCCGTCGCCCCGGTCACCGACACGGTGGCCGCGCCGGTGGCCGCCGCCCAGACCGACATGCGGCCGCCGGTCGGCACGGTCGTGCAGTGGAGCGACTACGACATCTACGACGAGCTGCAGCCCGAGCGGGAGCGGGTCGGCCTCGTGATGTCCTACGACGAATCCGGGGCGGCACAGGTTCTCCCGCTCGGCGAGGCCAGCGGGCGATCCCTCGCCCACTTCGCCCCGGTGCCGACCGACGAGGGCCCGCACGGGCCGACCGTCGCGGACCTGACCCCGCTCACCGCCTGATGGCCAGCGCGTCCGCAGGGGCTGCGTCCGCCGGCGGACGCGCGGCCGGGAGCTCCGCCAAGAAGGCGACCCCTCGGAAGGTGAACACGGCCGGAACCGCTGCGGCCGCCAAGAAGGCGGCGCCCCGGAAGACCACCGCCGCGGGCCGCCCGGCCGCCAAGAAGGCGGCGCCCCGGAAGACCACCGCCGGGGGCCGCCCGGCCGCCAAGAAGGCGACCGCTCCGGCCCCCGCGGCGCCTGTGCTCCCGCCGGACCCCGCTGTCCCGGTGGAGGTGGAGGACACCACTCATGAAATCGGGGGCGGCACCGTCACCCAAACCGGCGCCGGAATCGTCCTTGGAATCGTCGCGTATGCACTCCTCGTGAACTATTTGCGAGGTGGAATTCCACGCGTGCAAGAGTGGTTCCGGGCGAAATTCCTCAACGAGGACAACTCGCCGAACGACTATCGAATCGGCGGCATGAACCTCGGGCAGGTCCCCGATCAGCAATTCAAGAAGGGGGGCAGCAAATGAACGCGGCAGGAACGCTCCTGATCGTCACCGGCATATGGGTGCTCTTCCAGGTGCTCGGCGGTGGCGCGCTCGAAAAGACTCGGGTGGTGTCGTGAAAACAGCCCGAAGCCTGATCGGTATGGGAATCGGACTGGCCCTGATGCAGCTTGTTCTTTCCACCTCTCAGGGGTCCGGAAAAACGGCCAGTCGGGTACAGGATCTCTTCGCCCTCCCCGCCGCCGCTCTCCGCTCGTTCATCGACCCCACCATTCCCGCCATCAAGGACCGGTCCGGAACCCCTGCCACTATCGCCGGATATTCCGGCACCGCGTCCGGCACCTCGTCCGGCTCCACTCTCCTGTCTGCCTGAAAGGAAAGCCCCATGGGCCAGACCGCCAAAAAGGCCCTGGCGTACGGCGCCGGCCTGATCGCCCTGTACCTCGCCATCAGCTACAGCACCGGGTTCGTTCGGGACGTGAACGGGTCCACGTCCGGTGGCGTGTCCCTCATCAAGGCCCTGCAGGGCCGCTGATGGGCGCCGTCCAGATCCCCGCCCGTACCCGGCGCGTCTTCACCACCGTCCGGGCCGTGAATCCGCTCGCGGCCGCTCTCGCGGCCCGCATGCGGACCCTGATCGGCACGGACCTCAACGGGAGCCGGGGCACCATCCGAATCGGCGAGCGCTACGGCCAGAAGTACAGCGGCTACGGCAACTCCCCCCAGAATTTCCGGGGGATGGCGTCCGCCGGCGCGGCCCCGTCCGGCGCGATCCGGGCCGGTCTCGGATCCGGCCTGCCCGGCACCCAGGCGCCGTACTCCGAAACGTCGCCGCTCCTCGCCCTTATCGCCAGCACCCAGAACCCGCCTCAGGGAGGGAAGCAGTGAGCACCCCCCTCGCGACTCACCGACCGTCCGGCGGCCCCGGCCCGGCCCCCACCGGCCCCGCCAGCGGGGGTAGCTCGAGCAGCCTGGCGGCCCTCGCCAAGAAGCCGGGCCCCATCATCGCCATGGTAGGCGCCGGCCTCGTCGTCCTCGTCGCGCTCATGAAGCGGTCGTCTGCCAGCACGGACAGCAGCACCACCGCGGACGGCACCTCGACCTACGACAGCACGTCCACCGACCTCTACAACAGCATTCAGCCGGAGATCGACGCACTGACCAAGGAGCTGGAGGACCTGCAGACCTCCCTGGGGAACCCGGCTCCCCCCCCGAGCTCGACATCGACCGCGCCGCCGTTCTCCCAGCCTGCCGGCCTCAATGGCCAGCCTGCCCTGGGCGCCCATCTCCCGGTCTCCCCCGTCCGCATTTTCGGATCGCCAAAGTGACGACGAGCTACACCCCGACGACGTGGGCAGCCCAGCTACTCGCGCTGCTCGGGGTGCCCGTCTCCTCGTCGAACGTGCAGGCCATCACCGCATGGGAGACAGCCGAGGGCGGCAACTGGAACAACCCGGACAAGTACAACCCCCTGAACACGACCCAGCCCGAGCCCGGCGCGACCTCCACCAACAGCGCGGGCGTCAAGGCGTACACGAGCTGGGGCCAAGGGCTGACAGCCACCGTCACCACGCTGGAGAACGGCGCATACGGCGCGATCCTCTCCGCCCTCGCGCGCGGATCGTCCGCTCAGGATGTCGTCTCTGCCGTCGTCGGATCGCCATGGGGAACGAAGTCCATCAACCTCAACGGGTCTGCAGTTGACGCGGCGGACGCGGCGCCGGCTGCTCAGGTCCCCGGGGTAGACGATCTCCTCAACGGCATGACGAAGCTCGCGCTCACTGGCGTATTCGTCGGCGGCGGCCTGCTCCTGGTCGTGCTCGGCCTGCTCCGCGGTACGTCCATGGGACGGCGAGCCAGTGACGCGGCCGGACAGCGCGTCAAGGAGAGCGCGGCCGCGGCCGCAGAAGCGGCCGCAGTCTGATGCCCGCCGCCAGCGCCTACACCAACGACGAGGGGTACGGTCTCGGCGCCCAGGCCGTCGCCCTCGCAGCCCGGTACATCGGCGTCCCGTACGTGTGGGGCGGGGAGAGCCCGGCCGGGTTCGACTGCTCCGGGCTCGTCCAGTTCGTCTACGACACGCTGGGCGTCAAGCTGCCCCGCACGAGCCAGGAGCAGGCCAAGATCGGGATTTCGGTCCCCTACTCCCAAGCCCAGCCCGGCGACCTCCTGATCTACAGCTACAGCTCCACCGCCGACCACGTGGGCCTCTACGCCGGTGGCGGCCAGCAGATCGACGCACCCAAGCCGGGCGAGACCGTCCAAGAGCAGGCAGTGGACACCGCGCACCTGACATCGGTCATTCGCCCGTTCCCCGGCAGCAGCGGAGGCACCGCCGGCGCCACTCAGACCGGGGACGTGCTCGGCTCCATCACCGGCGGGGTGGACGCCGCCATGAGCGAGGTGACGAAAGTCAGCCTCACAGCTCTATTCGCCCTGGGCGGCATCGCCCTCGTCGCCATCGGTCTGTGGCGCGGCACCACCTCATCCTGACGACCACCTGACGACCACCTGACATGCGGGATTGACGACATGACGACACGGCAGACGGCGGACGTGATGACCGCCATAGGCACGGTGCACGACCGGGTGTCCGCACTCGCGGCCGCCCTCAAAGAGCTAGTGATCGCGGAGTGTCTGCACACCGCCACGCTCCTGATCGGATCAGGCGGATACGCCGAATACGACTGGACATCCGGATTCGCATCGGTCGCGCTGACCAACCTCTCCACGGAGACCGTCACCGTCACCACCGCCACCCCGGCCGATACGGCGCCCCTGCAGGGCCCCGGCGTCGTGCTCGTCCCGGCCGGAAAGGGCGCCGTCTACAACATCGCCTCGCACTCCCTCACGATCTACGGCAACCCCGGCGACCAAGTCGTCGTGTCGGTGTTCTCCCGCCCGCAGCCTCCGGCGTGGGGGTGACGGTCCGTGGAAACCCTCCTCAGCACCGCTGTGGCCGCCATGGCACTGCTCGGCGGCGGGTGGCGTGCGGTGCGCGCGCTCCACCGGTTCGTCATGGCGGTGGAGACCAACACGCGCACGGTCGCGGCTCTCGCCACCGAGCTGCACGCGCACACCGCGCAGACCGCCGACGCGCTCGCCGGGCTCGACCGGCGAGTGACCACCCTGGAAGGAACCCCCTCGTGACCGAGACCGCCGACGAGCCCACCACCGCGGACTCCGCCGACTCCTGGGCGTCGTACTTCGTGCTCGGCCTCCTGGCCGCGCTGTTCGTCCGTGCCCTCTCCCCCGCCACCCCCGACCCGCTGGACGAGCTCCGCCAGCGCGTCGCCACCCTCGAAGGGAAGGTGTCCCGTTGAAGATCGACTTCACCCACCTCGCGCTCCTGGTCGTCGTCGTGCTCGGCCTGGCCGCGCTCGTCGTGCTCACCATCGTGCACGACCCGGTGCCCGACGCTGTGAGCGCGCTCGTCACGGCCGGGGCCGGCGCCCTGTTCGGCATCACGCTGCCGGCGGCGCGCAGCGGGGGGACCGACGCGTGATCCTCTTCCGCAGCCAGCGGAGCGCGCTCGCGGCCGCCGTGGTGTTCACGGCGGCCGCTGCCGTGTGCTGGCGAGACGCGTACGAGGGGCGCGGCCGCCGGCGCCCCCTGTGGACCAAGGCCGCCGGGGTGATCCTGTAAATGCTGCCCCACGCCGTAGCACTGACCAGCGGCACCGGGCTGGTCATCGTGGACTACCTCCCGATCCACCTGCAGACCACCGCCAGCGAGGACGGCACCGCCGTCATCGCTCTGGACCCTGTGCCACAGGGCTACCTGTGGCTGGTGGACGCCTTCTCCGTCTGGTCCACCTCCGGCGGAAACCCCGTCGCTGAGGTATGGGCCGGACCGCGCCGCATGGACGGAACACAGGCAGCGAGTTTCGATATCTCGGACCGATCAAGTCCCATTCTCGTGGCAGCCGGAGAATCCCTACAGGTGACATGGACCGGAGCAGACTCCGGCGCCATTTGCCAATTCGACGGACAATACAAGCTCGTAGTAAAGGGGTAGAAGTGGCATTCCGAAATCCGATCGTCGGGGGTACCGCTCTCATCCGCGACGCAATCGAATCCCCCGACTACGCTCCCGGCTCGACCGGATGGACCATCAACCGCAACGGGACAGCGGAATTCAACGACCTCACCGTACGCGGGACATTCGCGGGATCGGGATTCGACATCATGGACGACGGGGAGTTCTTCTACAGCCCGAGTCCGGGCCCTGGCAATCTCGTAGGCTCCTGGGCCAACAATGACGGAACTGACCAGTACGGCAATCACTACTACCAGGGCCTCACCTCGTACGCCGATGACGAGTACGTGCAGATCATCTCCGGGGCCGTGTATTACGGAGTGGACGACGGATATCCCGGGGCCCCCTCCGGGCCATTCCCAGGGTTCTCCGGCGTCCTCGGCGACAGCAGCGCCATCACCCACGTCTCTGCTGGATCTGACGAGCTGCCGGAGACCTGCGGCCTCGAGCTGGTCTCGGGCTCAACCTACGAACTGGGGCAGCCGGGCAGCCCGCACGCCTGGATCGACAGCGACCTGTGGCTGCACGGCGCGATCCGCCAGAGCTACCACCCGAGCGACGACTACCGCGATCGCCCGTACACCTGGCAGACCCCGTCCTACGCGAGCGGCTGGGCCGACGCTACCTCGCTGCACGGCAACCTCGGGTTCCAGCCCCTGCGGTACCACCGCCTACCCGGCGACACCGTATGGCTGTACGGCGCGGCCACCTACACCGGCACCGGCACCGCCGGCACCCTGCTCACCCTTCCGGCTGCCGGCGCGGACGGACAGGACAGCTACCGGCCCCCGGCCGGATCCCGGGCCGTCGTGCCCTGCTACATCAACCACTTGGGCACCGTCGCGCCCGGCTTCGTGCAGGTGACCGAGGGCGGCGCCGTGGCCATCGGCAGCACCATCTCGGGGGTCGCGATCGCATCCGGCGACGAGGTGTTCATCAACGGCCACTTCTCCCTGCGCCTGTACGGATAGGGAGCGTCGGCGGCCGCGTAGGCGCCGCTGTGGCCGTGCGGGCATGAGAAAGCCCCCCAGCACTCCGAGGGTGCTGGGGGGCTTTGTCGTGCCCGCAGGGGCACAGCGGCGCCTACGCGGCCGCCGACGCGGCGAACAGGGGGGTCTGGCCCGGCTGGTTCTCCGGCCGGGAGCGCCACTCCGAGAGAACCGACGAGGCGTACTGCTTGCTGCAGCTCGCCCGGCGCCCCAGTTCAGTTGGGCCGGGCACCTCGTCACCGGTCCGGGCCGCCCGCGTCAGGATGTCGAGCACGCGCTCCCGGGCAGTGCTGGTGTCGGCCAGCTCCTCATCGTCCGGCGGGACGGGTGCCGGCACCTCGTCCCACAGCAGCGCGGTCATTGTCTTTCCGGCGCGCTCATCAGCTTCGGCCGCATGCTGCAGGCGCCGCGTCCACAGCGCCAGCGCGGCCGCGGCGACGAGTACGGGCCACGCGGCAACGAGACGGTTCAGCATGCCGCCGGGCGCCGTTGAGGCGTTCGCGTACAGCTCGGCAACGACGGCCACGCCTAGGAGGAGAGCAGGGCCCCCGCGGCCGCGGCCAGCCCGGCTATCCCGGTAGGTCTCCAGTCCGGCCTGCAGCGTCAGCGCCACCACCGTGACGGCGGTGCCAACGACCACCCATGTCGTGTGCTGACCGTGCTCGCGGACGAAGTCCATCACGTGCTGGAAGGACACAGCGATGGCGAAGCTTCCCAGGCCGAGCAGGACGAGCAGGGACACCCTGTCCGCCAGCACGTCAGGCACCGTACGCTGATCACCGCGGCGTCCGGGGCCGGCAGCTACGGTCCCGGGCGCCGTCTGCATGGTGTGGTCCTTCACGCAAATTTCCTTTCGTGTGATCAAATCTGTCTCAGATCTGATGTCGTCCGGGACGGCTCGCTGACCTCATGGCCGTCGCTCTCACCCCCATCAGAAACGCTCTGACCAGCGGGTTTCGGCTCAAAACTGATGCCGTAGCCACACGGCTGGGGGCTCTTCCCGATGAGGGTGGTCGTGTAGGGCGTGAACCCGGCCAGCCATACGGTACGCGCGAGGTTGACGTACTCCGGGCAGGCATACACCACGCGGTCAAGGCTGCCATGCAAAAGCCCAGCCCGACCGCTGTAGCCCTCGACAGCATTTCGCGGCGTCTCCAGACAGACATGCCCCGGCTCTGCTGTGAATGTGATCATGACCCGGCCGCCGCGTTCATCTGGGCCGCCGTCAGCGACCGGTACTCCTTCTGCAGCGGAACCCGGAGCGAGACCAGGAACAGCCCAGCGAAGACGGGAATACCGCCCGTTACGACAGTTGCCGGCAGCTCCGCGCGGGTGGCCACCTCCGAGGGGGCCGTGTGGAGGGTGTACGGCCGGTCGTTGTGTCCGAGCCACATGCCGCTGATGGTGTGCAGCCGGACCGTTCCCTGCAGGAAGTCGGGCCACATGCCCAGGGCAGGGAGACCGTGCTTCAGCTCCACCCTGAGAGCCTGCCAGGAGGGGTCACCGGCCGCCGGCGCGACCTCCACCACAGTGACGCCGGAGAGGAACCGGCGCGGGACTGATACCACGGTCGGCACCCAGTGGCGCGGCCACTGGATTCCCTCCAGCTCCTCCTCCCCGCCTACGCGGTACACCTCGACTTCCAGGCGCACGGACTCAGTCACGGATCTCCCCTGTTCCCTCGCACGGGTCGCACTCCGTCTCAGCGCATGATCCGGGCAGCACCCGGGCCCCGCGCCCCTTGCACTCCGGACAGGGCGGCCGTCCTGCTCCGCTCGTCACCGGCACCCACGGGGCACCGCTCTCCCACGTCGGCCGCGACAGCGGTTCCTCCGCGTAGAAGCCGGCCGGGGCCGCTGCAGGCGGCTCAGTGACGAGTCGGCCAGCCTCCGCCACTGCCTCTCCCGTGGCCATGTCCACGACCGTTCCGCGCTCGTCAGGCTCGGTACTCCTCATGCGCTCTGCTCCTCGCGCTCGTCCAGCGGCCCGCACTTGCAGTCCTCTTCGTCGGCGCCCTGGCCGATCCGGCACGCGCAGTACAGGGGACCGAGCGGCCCCGTGGCCGTGACGCCGTTCTCGTCACCGCCAGAGCAGTTGTCGCACTCCCCCTCGCGCCACTCCTCGGCCTCCTCCTGGTCGTCGTCGTACTCGTCGTACTCGTCGTAGACGTCGGTCACCATTCCGGCACCTCCAGCTCGAGCGTCCGGGCATGGGTGTTGGCGAACGTCTTGCCGCTCCACAGCGCGGCGCGCACGGGCTCCTCCTGGCCCAACACCACCTCGAACGTGCTCCAGCCCGGGTTCACTTCGACCAGGCTCGTCAGGTGGTCGATCAGCGCGGCCACCGTCACCGGCCGGCCGCGCTCGTTGTTCCCGTCCGTCATGCGGTCAGCTCCTCATGTTCGGGGCCGGCCTGGATCGCTCCGGCCCTCATCTGCTCGTACAGGGTGGTCCGGCCCAGGTTCAGCACGGTGCCCACCTCCCTCAGCGTGTTGCCGTGCTCGCGGCACTCGGCGACCGCGGCCACGAGCGCGGCCGGCGCCTCGCGCTGGGCGTCCGCCAGAGCCCTCAGCCTCTCCAACGGGTCACGGGCTCGGGCGTAGCGCCTCAGCGCAGCGCGGATCGGCTCGGCCGGGTCCATGGGGCTCCCTTCTGTTCCGGTTCCCGAACACCGTAGACCCAAAAGTGAAGGCATGTCACGCGTTCGGCGATCCGAACACGAGGTGACCGTTCGGGGGTTGCCCAAGTGGAGCCGTTCTAAGGCGATTTCAGGGGCTTGAAGGTCAAAGATGCCTAGTCGTAGGCTGGTTGGCCTTCTGTGGGTGCTCTGGGGGGCTTGGTGGGGGGTTTCTGTCCGGAGGGAGGGTCTAGGGCCCGGGGATAAGGGCCCTTCGGGACTGGTCTCTCCCTCCCCGATGCTCCGCACCGGGGAGGGGTGGGTAAAGGGCCTCGCGGTGCTCGGGCTGTCCTCTTCCCCCCTCCCTCGGGTGGTTGCGCTTGTACCGCAACCGACCGGCCCATCCGGGAGCCCAGAGGGAGGGGGGAGCCTGGCCCCCTGAGTCAGTTTTGAAGGAACCCACCTCCGCCGGCGAGGGCGGAGGTGGGTTCCCACAGAGCTGACTCAGGGGGCCTGATGTGCTGGTGGTCCGGGTTATCCGGTCACCCGTCGGTCGGTACGTCGGCGCAGCACGCGCAAGGCCAGCGAGGGGTATTGGTCCTCGCCCGGGGCCGGGATGTGCGGTCGGATGCTGTGGGGTGGCACCCCACGAGATCGTTACTCTCTGGCTCGGGCCCGCCTTGTACGCCACGCCCTTACGGTGCCGGGACCTGCCTCCGCCCCTACCAGGAGGATCGGGAAGTGGTTTCCGAGCCGTCGCGGCAGGGTCCAGACCTAACCGCTTCACGTGGCAAGACCAGAAGTCCGCCGCTCGATTGGGCCCTTTGGTCTTAAACACGCCCGGGGGCAAGCCGGGGACAGTCCTTTGTGCGGACCTCTTCCCCCCGGATTTGGACTCGGCGGGGCCGGTTTCCGTGCGGGTCTGCTGCCTCCGCACCTTATCCGCGCGGCTGAACCGACGCGTGACGTACTGCTGGGGTACGATGGCCCCAGTGGTGGCACCCCGTTCGTGCATGCTGCCAGGCGACGAGCGAGCGGGGGGCAGCGAGTACATCTCAGGCTCCGTTCCCCTTACTCGGGCGGAGCCTTCTCGCTTGTCTGGGAGCATTCCTGACGTAGGTGGTCTACGTCAAGCCGCCGCGCCGTGCGGTGACCGAGACACTCACGGCGCTTACCTGCGGATACCGTCACACAGCGGCTGATTTCGCGTCGTCGGCCTGCATGCGCAGGATGATCCGGCGCACCGTGTCCGGGTGCCATGGACCTGTGCCGCCGTCCCGCCGGCGATACCCCTCCACTCCGAGCTGCCGCCCGATGGTGCTGTAGCTGTGGCCCTCCTGCCACAGCACGCGGATGCGCGTGCGGGCAGCCTGCTCCTGGGCGTCCTCCACCATCTCGCCGGCGACCATCCGCCAGCCGTACGGGGTCCGCCCGCCGGCCCGGCCGCGCTCGGCGCGGGTCCGCGCGGCTCCCCGGTGGAGCCGGGCCCGCGCGGCCTGGCCGCCCAGCACACTCACGTGCTCGTCGTACAGCCGCAGCATCTCTCGCACGCCGCTGGGTGCTTCCTCCTGCTGCGCGTCAGCGGGGTCCACTACGAAGATCCGGCCCCCCAGGTGCTGTATCACCGACCGGACTGCCTCCTGCTGGGGCAGATCCCCGAGCACGTCCAGGCGCACGACCACCACGCCGGCCACCTCTCCCTGGCGTACAGCCTCTGCGGCGTCCCCGATCTCCTCCGGCGTAGGGTCCGCCGTACGTGCCACCGTGAGGCCGGCGGCCACGCTCCACTGCACGATGGCCCGGGCCTGTGAGGTGGCCCGGCTGTGTCTCGGGTTGACGAGCGCGACGACTGCACGCGACTCCATGATCACTCCTGTCTGTCAGGGGCGGCCGCCCCGCTTTCACCATTCATTGCCCACAACCCGATGGTGCACGTGCTGGACACGGGCGGGACCCACCCTTCACTATTGCTTCACAGCAACGAAAGGTGAGGGCGCATGCAGGAATGCAGCTTGGCTGATTGTGCCGTGCGCATGGACCGGGGGGCCATGCACCCCGTGCACGACGAGATCGACGGACAGCCGATCGTCGGATACGCCTGTTCCACGGAGCACGCCCGGCAGCTCGTATTGCAGTGGACGACCGGGGACCGGTACTCCGTCCCGGACGAGATCCTGCGCGCGGTGGACGGCGGCCTGACGACGAGGGGGGCGGCATGAGGTTCATACCCGGGTGGCGAGCCATCAGCGTGCTGTACGGGGCCGTGGCCGCACTCCGCATCATCAACGGCCTGCGACACACCGCGCACACGCGCGGAGTCGTAGAGGGGTACGGGCGCGGCCTGGCCCAGGGCATCGCCCTCACCTCCGGGGTGCCGGGAGGTGGCCGGTGACCACCACCGTGCGCGGCATCGATGTCAGCGACCACCAGGAGCGCCAGGACTGGCACCACCTCATCGCAGAGGATGGTGTGCGCTTCGCCTTCGTCAAGGCGTCGGAGGGCAACCATACCCGCGACCAGCGCTTTTCCACCCATATCACGGATGCGAAAGCGGCCAAAATCACGGTCTGCGGGGCCTACCACTTCGCCTGGCCGAACGAACCCGCGGCCACCAACGCGCAGAACTACATCGGGGCTGTCAAGGCCCATGCCGGGCCCGGTTTCGTGCACTGGCTCGACCTCGAACAGTACCCCGACAGACGCAACTTCAAGGGCTGCACCTCCGAGCAGGTCCGCGCATGGGTGGACGCCTGGTGTACCGCCGTGCAGCGCGCCTTCCCCGGCCAGCGAGTCGGCCTGTACGCGGGCAACAACATGGCTCAATTCGTGCCCGCGACATCCCGGCCGCGCTGGCTCCCGGCCTACCCATGGTCCGCTCCCACATGGGCCCTCGCGGAGGCGCATGCTCGCCCCACCACCGACCACGGGCCGGTGGAGTTCTGGCAGTTCTGCGGGGCCGACCTCGACCGCTCGCTGTGGTACGGCTCTCTGGCCGACCTGCAGAAGTGGGCCGCGGGCAGCTCGTCAACGACCAAGCCCAAGCCCAAGCCCAAGCCGCCGGCGTCCCGGCCACGTCAGGTGACCGTCCGAACGGGCATGACGCTCTCGGCCATCGCCCTGACGCTCGGGTCCACCGTGACGGCCCTCACCCACTACAACCACCTCTCGAACCCGAACCTGATCTACCCGGGCCAGGTGATCAGCGCCCCTCCCACTGCCCCCACCAAGCCCAAGCCCAAGCCCAAGCAGCCGGCCTACACCACGCACGTCGTCCGCAAGGACGAGACGCTGTCCGGCATCGCGGCCGCCGCAGGCATCCGGGACTGGCACACCCTCGCCACCTACAACCACCTCTCGACCCCGAACCTGATCCGGCCGGGCCAGAAGATCCGCATACCGAAAGGCTGACATGGCAATCCAGCTCCTGTGCGACACCTGCACCCTGATCATCCAGGACGGCACCGAGCGGTACGACGTGAGCGTCCCGACCCGGACCGACCCCGCCAGCCGCCAGCGGCTGCCCGGCAGCCGCTTCAACTTCCATCCGACCTGCTACACCGGCGCCGGCGCCGTCACCCCCGTGGCGGGCCTCACGGTCACGGTCACGCACGTGGCGGCCGCCCCGCCGCCCCCGGACACGACCACCTCGCCGACCAACCCGGGCAGCGACCCCGCCTCACCCGCGCTGGCAGCCGCATGACGTCAGTCGGGCTCCCTGTAGCGGACATCGTCCGAGGAGTCCGGCACGCCTTCCAGTACCGCCAACGGATGGCGGATCCGGGGCTGTACCTCATCTTCCGCGATGGGTCCGAACTCCACTTCCGCCACATGACGCTCGCGGGCGTAGAGCAGGGTCCGACCGGTCTCCTGGTGAGGGAGCCGGACATCAACCTGCAGCACTTCTTCGCCTATGCTACCCTCGCGTACGTCTACGTCGAAGAGCGCTAACTGAACGACAGCGGGCCCCCGACACCTCGTCGGGGGCCCGCTGTCGTTCGTCAACGAGTGACGAACACCCCAGCCGCCACCTCTTCCACCTCCTCTGCGAGCGGATCGCCCTCGGCCACGATCGCGGCCACCGTTCCGATGCTCCGACCGGCCGCTCGGGAGACCACCGCGTAGGTATCACCCCGGCCTATCGCCTCGCAGATCAGCGAGTCCCTACGGTTTTTCTCCGCTTTGAGCGCTTTACGGTAATCCGCGATTCGGTCGCGCGATGCGGAAATCCGGGTCAGCAGCGAATCTGCCATGCACCCTCCATCTCTTTTGGTTGTGCGAAAAGTGCTGAGTGGTACATCATGCCTCCATGGTCAACTCGTCGGAAACCCCCGGGAGACTGCGCGTACGGGGAGTATGTCGAGACGGACACGTGTTCGATACCGTTGCACCTCGCGATGCGCAGGGCAGACAGCGGCTCACCTGGCGTGGCACGTGCCCGACTGACGGCTGCTCCCACTACGTCGTGGCCCGGAAGGTCACGGGTGACCGTCCGGCCGGTCCACACCCCGAGGTGGACCGGCCGGACATCAACTCAGTGCAGGTGGAACCCAAAACCTCTACAGAACCGTCACATGAGGCGCATACTCAGCCCACGCGCTCGCCGGGTGGGGACTCGGGGGGGGCGCGCTACAGAGTTCGACGGGTGAGGGAGTACCAGGATGACGCGGACGTCAACACGGGGGAACCGCGAGGACGACGAAGTGGCTCCGGCCGCCAACAGCGGCGGCGTGCCGATCCCCCAGTTTCTCCAGCCCGCCCCGCCACCGCCCCGGCGCCAGGACTCGCTGGATCCCCTGCGGACGACCGTGCCGCCGACCCAGGAGACGAGAGGGGAGCACCCGGGGGACGAGGACGAGGACGAGGACGAGGACTTCTCAGCCGACGCCATGGCCGAGGGTCCGCCGGCGGACAGCTCTACCCCGGCATCTACTAAGGCGCCGGCGCCGCGCCTGCGGCCGCTGGTCACCGAGCAGCAGATATCGGCCGCCCGTGGCATCGTCCGTACAGGCCTGATGGGCGCAACCGCCCTGGCCAACCGGAAGCTCCGTGCTCACCAGGACGACCGCCGTTTCCTGATGACTGAGGACGAGCTGGACGACGTGAGCGCGCCCTTCTCGCGCATCCTGGCCCGCCGCACGCCCATCCCGGGCGGCGAGGGCGGGGACGCCTCGGACATGGCCGACCTCGTTGAGGGAGTGGTCGCTCTGCTCGCGTACTCCATGCGGCAGCTCTTCGCAGGGCCGGCCCCGATGCCGACCGGAGTCGAGTACGCGCCGGAGACCACCCAGCAGATCCCGCCTGCTGGCCCGGGCGCTACCTCCAACCCGTTCGCGTACCAGGCAGGCTGACCCGTGCTCGACCCGCGCAAGGGCGGCCAGATTTTCATCAGCGGTAAGAAGGGGTTCGGAAAATCCGTCCTCGCGCGGCGCCTGTTCGACAGCTACCCCTTCGACCGCCTTGTCCTGGACGTGACCGGGGACCTGACGGAGGATTTTCGGCGTGACGGGGTGCCCTTCCAGCGGCTGACGCCAGACGCGCTCCCCCTGCGGTTCCCCCGGGATCCGGAGGGGGGCCGTACCACCCTCGTGCTCGCGCCGGACATGGGCAACCATGACGAGGCCGTGGACCAGATGGACCGTGGTGTCGGCCTCGCGCTCGACAATCCCCCCACTCTCATCTGGTGCGACGAGGTGGGCGAGTACAGCATTGCGGGCCGCACGCCACCCAACCTCCGACGCCTGCTGCACCACGGCCGTCACCGCAAGGCTTTCTCACTGCTGTGCGGGCCCCGCGCCATGGCGGTAGATCCCCTGTGCATCTCCCAGGCCGACGCCGTGGCCACCTTCAAAACTCCGAATCCTGCCGACCGCCGCCGCATCGCGGAGAACATTGGGTGGCCACCTAGGGAATTCGACGCCGCGGTGCACGCGCTCCGCCGGTACGAGTACCTCTGGTACGACGCCGGAGCCGAGACGGAGGAACTGCTGCACATGCCGCCTCTTCCCCCCAAGAATCCGGATATGGAAGAAGTTGCCCGCGGAGAGATGGAACGGGTGTAGCGTCCCGAATACCCGGACGGCGCGGGGCTGGACACTCCCCGGCCGCCCGCCCCCGAAGAAGCCCCCTTGCGGCCCCCCGCGAGGGGGCTTTTTCTTTCGCTTGCTCAAAACTTTTGGTTCAAGCAATGCTGATGACTCGCTCATATCCGCCTATGAGAGGGGTCTCTGTGATCTCCATGAAGTACGCGGCCTGGATCGTCGGGCTCAGTGCCCTCACGTTCGTGGGCCTGCAGAAGTACGCCGCGAGCAAGAGCTGATGGGCCGCCGTCTCTCTTTCTGGCTCGCGGTCGCCGGCGTCTCCGTGCTGGCGAACTTCGGGCTGGAAGCCGTCACCTCGCGCGTGGGCTCGCCGGGCCTCGCGCGATTCACCGCCTACGCCCACCGGGGGACCTCCTGATGGCCAATCAGCCCACCGCGGTCATGCAGGGGATCGAAGTCCCCACGAGCAGCATCGACCCGACGACCTTCTTCAAGCTGACGAGGCGTCTCAGCATCCCGTTCAAGACGGGCTCCTATGCGGGTCTCGGCCAGACCGACACCACCCAGCTCCTGCAGACAGGCATCGTCTCCGGTGTCACCGTCAAGGCGACCGGCTCCCTCGTCGTCACGCCGGGCACCGGCACCGTGGCGACCACCTCCCGGTGGCCGTACGGCACCGCCAAGAACTTCAAGTTCTCCGCGAACGGTCAGTCCAACCTGATCAACGCGGGCGGAACCCACATGAAGGTCCGGGAGCTGATGCAGCGCGGCGACTTGTCCGACCGTGGCGTCGCCCAGGCCATCGGTGGCGCGTCGCCCGGCACCACGCGCACGCAGGGCACCCTCTCCCTGAACTCCGAGTCGTGGGGGGTCGGGCAGAACGTCAGCGCCATCCCGGCCGGCACGTACCCGGTGGAGCTGGAGTGGTACCTGCCGATCGCGTACGACGACTTGAACCTGCTCGGTGCGATCTTCGCGCAGACCTCCGCCACCGACCTCGTCATCACCGTCGACTGGGCCAACCAGAGCGACCTGTTCGTGCTGACGGGAAACGCGACCGTCGCGCTGAACCTGTCCACGATCTACGAGGCCCGGCTGTACTCCATCCCCCAGGGCCCGAACGGGAACGTGATCGTCCCCGACCTGTCCGCCTTCCACTCGATCATCGCCACCCGGTACGGCACCCCGACCGCCGGCATGAACGAGATCCGGCTGTCGGGCCAGGGCGTCGGCAAGCAGCTGCTCCGGCTGTGGTGGCAGGGCTGGAACAACGGCAGCCCGATGCCGCTCAACTCCTCCAACTACGCGCAGATCGGCTGGCGGTACGGCGGCAACGACACCCCGGAAACCATGCCGGACGGCAAGGTCATGGCCTAC
>Ga0164242_10004137_pt1 | contig 16347 bp, 12 predicted proteins | sample OricomgcompostMG_FD_108783 | JGI IMG/M metagenome (GOLD analysis project Ga0164242, IMG submission 108783) | Miracle-Growth compost microbial communities from Emeryville, California, USA - Original compost - Miracle growth compost (MG) ...
CGTACAGCTCGGGCTCGGCGTAGTCGCGGCGGCGCAGCAGGAGGTCGGCGAGCACGACCCCCGCCCACGCCGCGATCGGCACGCCGAGCGTGATGAGGAAGCTCTGGAACGGGCCGCTGAAGTCCTGCGCGAAGAACACGATGTAGATCGCGCCGACCGTCATGATCACGCCGTCCACGAGCGCAGCCGCGTAGCGCGGCATCCGCGCGCCGACGGCGAGCAGCGCGAGGCCGGAGGAGTAGATGTCGAGCGCGGCGCCGCCGATGAGGCCGAGGGCGGCCACGATGAGGAACGGGATGAGGAACCAGGTCGGCGCGATCGTCGCGAGGCCGCCCACCGAGTAGGCGCCGACGGCCTCGTTCAGCTTGCTCGAGGAGCCCGCGAGCAGCACGCCGAAGACGAGCAGCACGACAGGCGCGAGAGCGCCGCCGAAGGTCGTCCAGAACACGATGCCGGGGCCGGAAGAGCGCCGGGGCAGGTAGCGCGAGTAATCCGCGGCCGCGTTCACCCAGCCGAGCCCGAAGCCGGTCATCATGAACACGAACCCGCCAATGACGGCCGCGGCGCTTCCGGGCGGCAGGGCCGCGACGGCGTGCAGGTCGACGTGGGGCAGGACGAGCACGAAGTACACGATTGTGAGCACGCCGGTGATCACCGTGATCCACACCTGCAGCCGCATGATGAGGTCGAAGCCGTAGACGCCGGCTGCGATGACGAGCAGCACGACGACGATGAGCGCGATTGTCTCCGTCACCGTGCCGCCGCCCCAGTGGAGCAGCCGGAACACCTCGCCGGTGGACAGCACGGCGGTCGCGACGAGGATCGTCTCCCACCCCACGGTGAGGACCCACGACAGCGCCGCCGACAGCCGGTTCCCGTCCACCCCGAAGGCGGCGCGCGAGAGCACCATCGTCGGCGCCGAGCCTCGCTTGCCTGCGAGCGACACGAAGCCGCACAGCAGGAACGAGACGACGATGCCGAGCAGGCCGACGAGCGTCGCCTGCCAGAAGGAGACACCGAAGCCGAGCAGCCACGAGCCGTAGCTGAGGCCCAGCACCGACACGTTGGCGCCGAACCATGGCCAGAACAGGGACGCCGGGCGGCCCTTCCGCTCAGACTCGGGGATCGGGTTGAGTGCGTTCAGCTCGACGTTGAGGGCCGTCCGCGACCCGGCGGGAGGGGTGTCGGGAACGGCATCCGCTGCAGTCATAGTGGTTAGGCTGGCACATCATGAGGCCTCTGACCGAGGAAGACATCCGCGGCGCGTTCGTGAACGCGACAGACGAGCAGCTCGAGCGCCTGCCACTTCCGGGATTGCACGAGACCATCTGGGAGGATCGCGAGTTCCTCGGCTGGCGTGACGGGCAGGCGGCGCAGCTCGGCTACCTCGTGCACTGGGATGCCGACGAGGAGCGCCCGGTCGGCATCGTGGTGCGCGCGGCGAGCGGCTCGATGCGGGCCGGCATCGCCGCGATGTGCTCCTTCTGCCATTCGCCGCAGCCGGCCACCCAGGTGCGCCTCTTCTCGACGCCACGCGCCGGCGAGTCGGGCCGCAACGGCAACACGATCGGCACGTACATCTGCGAGGACCTCGCGTGCTCGCTGCTGATCCGGCGGCAGCCGCCGCACCTGAACCCGCCGCAGCTGATCGCCCGGCGTGGGGCGGAACTGCTGCGGCGGGTCCAGAACTTCACCGCCGACGTGATGCGAACGGCGTAGGGGCTACGCGGCGACCGTCACGGGTGCCGTGCGGGTGTCTCCCGCGAGGTACTGCGTGTAGGCGCCCGTGGTGAGGAACAGCGGGAACTCCGGGCTCAGCGTCACGTCGGCGAAGACCCGCGCCGCGTCGGCGTAGCGGTTCCCCTCGAAGGCGGGCAGCTCGGCGAGCACGTCGTCGAGCACCCGCTCCACGAGCTCGGCCGTGACCGGCGTGCCCTCCGCGGTCGTGACCCCCTGACGGATCCACTGCCACAGCTGCGAGCGGCTGATCTCGGCTGTCGCCGCGTCCTCCATCAGGTTGTCGATCGCGGCCGCGCCGTTTCCCCGCAGCCAGCTCTCGATGTAGCGCAGGCCCACCGAGACGTTGGTGCGCACCCCCGCGTCCGTGATCGTCGCCCCCGGAATCCTGAGGTCGATGAGCTGCCGCGCCTCGACGTGCACGTCGTCACGCAGCCGATCCAGCTGGTTCGGCTTGTCGCCCAGCACGCGGTCGAACTGCGCCTGCGCCACCGGCACGAGGTCCGGGTGGGCGACCCACGAGCCGTCGAAGCCGTCGTCGGCCTCGCGGCCCTTGTCGGCAGACACCTGCTCCATGGCGCGTGCGTTGGCCTCGGGGTCGCGCCGGTTCGGGATGAAGGCGCTCATGCCGCCGATCGCGAAGGCTCCCCGCTTGTGGCAGGTCGAGACCAGCAGCTCGGTGTAGGCCCGCATGAACGGCACCGTCATCGTCACCTGCGAGCGGTCCGGCAGCACGTAGTCGGGGCCGCGGTCGCGGAAGTTCTTGATGACGCTGAAGATGTAGTCCCAGCGGCCGGCGTTGAGGCCGGCGCAGTGGTCGCGCAGCTCGTAGAGGATCTCCTCCAGCTCGAACGCCGCCGTGATCGTCTCGATCAAGACCGTCGCCCGGATGGTGCCGTACTCGAGGCCCAGCGCGTTCTCGGTGAACGTGAACACGTCGTCCCACAGGCGCGCCTCGAAGCGGTTCTCGAGCTTGGGGAGGTAGACGTACGGCCCCGTCCCGCGCGCGATCAGCTCGCGGGCGTTGTGGAACATGTAGAGGCCGAAGTCGACGAGCGAGGCGGATGCCGGCGCCGCCGTCGCCGGACCGGCGACGTACTTCAGGTGGCTCTCCTTGAGGTGCCACCCGCGCGGCCGGAACACGATCGTCGGCGTGCGCTCGCCGAGCCGGTACTCCTTGCCCTCAGGCGTTGTGAAGTCGATCCGGCGGCGGATCGCGTCGAACAGGTTCGTCTGCACGGCGATCACGTTGTCCCACGTCGGCGACGACGCGTCCTCCGCGTCGGCGAGCCACACGCGGGCGCCCGAGTTGAGCGCATTGACGGTCATCTTGCGATCGGATGCCGGCCCGGTGATCTCCACACGGCGGTCCTCGAGCCCCGGCCCCGCGCCGGCGACACGCCAGTCGCGGTCCTCGCGGATGCGGCGCGTCTCCGGCGGGAACTGCGGGTCGATGCCGCGGCCGATGTCCTCGACGCGGATGCGGCGCTCGCGCAGCCGCTCGGAACGGCGGCCGGCGAACACGTTGTGCAGCTGGGTGAGGAACGCGAGCGCCTCCGGCGTCAGGATCTCGTCCTGCCGCGGCGCGCGCTCCCCCGTGAATTCGATGCGGTTGGTCATGGTCTTCTTCCGTCCTCGGGAGTCGTATCAGTGGAACTGCTCGGACTCTGTGGAGCCCACGAGAGCGAGGGTGGAGGCCGTCGGGTTCAGGGCCGTGGCGATGCGGTCGAAGTAGCCGGTGCCCACTTCGGCCTGGTGCTTGGTCGCGGTGTAGCCGCGCTTCTCGGAGGCGAACTCGGCCTCCTGCAGCTCGACGTAGGCGGACATCTGCCGGTCCTTGTAGCCGAGCGCGAGGTCGAACATCGAGTAGTTGAGAGCGTGGAAGCCGGCCAGGGTGATGAACTGGAAGGCGTACCCCATCGCCGACAGCTCGCGCTGGAAGCGCGCGATCTGGTCGTCGTCCAGGTGCTTCTTCCAGTTGAAGCTCGGCGAGCAGTTGTACGCGAGCTTCTGGTCGGGGTACTCGTCGTGGATCGCCTCGGCGAAGGTCCGCGCGAGCTCGAGGTCGGGCTCGGCCGACTCGACCCACAGCAGGTCGGCGTACGGCGCGTAGGCGAGGCCGCGACCGATGACGGGGCGGATGCCGTTCTCGACCTCGTAGAAGCCCTCCGCCGTTCGCTCGCCCGTGAGGAACTGGCGGTCGCGCTCGTCGACGTCGCTCGTGAGCAGCGTCGCGGCGAGCGCGTCGGTGCGGGCGATGATGACGGTCGGCACTCCGGCGACGTCGGCCGCGAGGCGCGCGGCGTTGAGGGTGCGGATGTGCTGGCTCGTCGGCACGAGCACCTTGCCGCCCATGTGGCCGCACTTCTTCTCGCTCGCGAGCTGGTCCTCCCAGTGCACGCCGCCCGCGCCCGCCGAGATCATCGCCTGCATCAGTTCGTAGGCGTTGAGCGGGCCGCCGAAGCCGGCCTCGGCATCGGCGACGATCGGTACGGTCCACTCGCGGCTCGTGGTGCCCGTCTCGGCGTACTCGATCTGCGCCGAGCGCAGCAGCGCGTTGTTGATGCGGCGCACGACGTTGGGCACCGAGTTCGCCGGGTACAGGCTCTGGTCGGGGTAGGTCTGGCCCGCGAGATTCGCGTCGGCCGCGACCTGCCAGCCGGAGAGGTAGATGGCGTCGAGCCCGGCCTTGACCTGCTGGACGGCCTGGTTACCGGTGAGCGCGCCGAGGGCCGCGACCCAGTACGACGGGTCCTCGCCGCTCTTCTGGATGAGCTCCCAGAGGCGCTCGGCGCCGCGGCGGGCCAGCGTGTTCTCCTCGCGGACCGGGCCGCGCAGGGCGATGACGTCCTCAGCGGTGTAGTCGCGGGCGACGTTCGACCAGCGCGGGTCTGCCGCCCATTCGGTCTCGAGCTCGGCCGCCGTCTGCGTCTGGTCGCCGGGGCGCTGGGGCTGCTGGGTTCCGTCGTTGAACATGTCGTCTCCTTCGACTCGGTTCTGGTGCCGTGAGACGAGCTTGACCCGGGGAAAACCCGCGGTGAAGGAATCCGTTTGCAGAAATTCGCGTCTTTTTCTGCGCGACAGAAGTCCAACGGATGCCGCACCCGCGGTCATGATGAGGAGATGGACCCGCTCACCATCGGCCGCCGCATCCGTCAGCTCCGCACCGAACGCGGCATGACGCTCGAAGCTTTCGCGAGCGCGCTCGACCGCGCGCCGAGCCAGCTCTCCGTCATCGAGAACGGCCGCCGCGAGCTCAAGCTCGGCGAGGTGAACCGGCTCGCGGAGGCCCTCGGGGTCGGCGTCGACACGCTGCTGTCCAGCGAGCCGCCGACGAAGCGTGCCGCGCTCGAGATCGCGCTCGAGCGTGCCCAGCGCGGGCCCCTGTTCGCCTCACTCGGCCTCTCGCCGCTGCCGTTGCGCAAGAGCCTCTCCGACGAGGCGATCGAGACGATCCTCGCCTTGCACGACGAGCTCGAGCGGCTGCACAGGCAGCGCGCCGCCACGCCGGAGGAGGCGCGGCGCGCGAACACGGAGTTGCGGGCGGAGCAGCGGGCGCGAAACAACTACTACCCCGAACTCGAGAAGGCGGCGCGCGAGCTGCTCAGGGCGATCGGGCATCGCGGCGGCCCACTCTCCCAGCGCGCCTCGGCGGAGCTGGCCGCACACCTCGGCTTCTCGCTGCACTACGTGCACGATCTGCCCGCCTCGACGCGCAGCGTCACCGATCGCGAGAACGGGCGGATCTACCTGCCCATCCGCCAGGCCGGCACCGACCCGCGAACCGCGCTGCTGCAGGCGCTCGCGGCGCACGTGCTGGGCCGGCCGGAGCCGCACGACTACGGCGAGCTGCTGCGACAGCGGGTCGAGACGAACTACCTCGCCGGCGCGCTCCTGGTCGCGGAGGACAGCGCGGTCGAGTTCCTCGAGGCGGCGAAGAAGGCGCGCGAGCTGTCGGTGGAGGATCTGCGCGACGCCTTCGCCGTGTCGTATGAAACGGCGGCGCACCGTTTCACGAACCTCGCCACGCAGCACCTCGGCATCCCGGTGCACTTCCTCAAGGTGCACTCCTCCGGCGCGATCTCGAAGGCGTACGAGAACGACGATGTCCTGTTCCCGGCGGACGCGCTCGGCTCGGTCGAGGGGCAGCAGGTCTGCCGCTTCTGGAGCGCGCGCCAGGTGTTCGAGCGCGACGACCGGCTCTCGCCGTATCACCAGTACACCGACAAGCCGGTCGGCAGCTACTGGTGCACCTCGAAGATCGAGTCGTCGACGAACGGCGATTTCTCGGTCTCGGTGGGAACGAAGTTCGCCTACTCGAAGTGGTTCAGGGGCCGCGACACGACCGTGCGGCTCACCTCGACCTGCCCGGACCCTGCCTGCTGCCGCACGCCGGACGTCGCGCTCGCACAGCGCTGGAGCGAGAACGCCTGGCCGAGCGCCAGGCTCAACTCGTCACTGCTCGCCGCGATGCCCTCCGGCACGTTCACGGGGGTCGATCGCGTCGCCGTCTACGAGTTCCTCGAGGCGCACGCGCCTCAGACGGCCGAGGGGTTGCCGGCTGCCTTGAGATAGGCCGCCGCTTCGTGCTCGGCCATGATCACCATGCCCCGCACCCCGTGGGACGAGCGCGAGAGCGCGTCGAGCCAGACCCGGTTCAGCTCGGGCGGCTTGCTGCCCGAGAAGCGGAACTGCAACGGGATGCTGGGCGATATCCACAGACTCATACGGCCAGAGCCCTGATCCCCCGGGATGGTCCAGTTGAGGAGGAACGGCTCCTGCAGACGGAGCTTCCCCACGATCGCGATCTTCAGGTGAGCGAGTACTCGGTCCTCGATCTCGTACTCCGCGCCCGTTCCGTAAATGAGATACCCCACACGCCCAGCATGGCAGAGCCCGCCCCTGCCGCACAGGTTATTGGCGCCATGCTACGGAGCGAATTTCAACTCGCACGTCGGGCACCAGGTTCCGCTGCCCTGCTTCGTGAGCGACCCGTGACAGACCGGGCAGGCCTCGTCGGTGAGAGGTTCGTCCTCGAAATGCTCCATGAAGTCGTCCGTCACCCGGCAAGGCTAGGGATCGAGTGCTGAACCGGGTCAGGGGGTTGACAGCCCGTGCTCGAGAAGCCACTCGATGGCCAGCGGCAGCGCGCGCAGCACGGACACGTGCCCGTCGTCCGCGAGCCACCAGGACGTCGCCGCCGGAAGCGCGCGCAGCAGCCGCGTCGCGTGGCCGGCGGGCACGACGCGGTCCTGCTCGCCCTGGACGATGAGAACGGGGGCACGGATGTCGGCCAGGTCGACGCCCCAGTCGAAGACGAATGCGCAGTCGTCGTCGATCTCGCCGCCCTCCGCCTGCGCCCCTCCCTCCTGCGCGTCGGCCCCGAGCGCGGCCCACTCCCCCTCGAGTGCCGCCCAATCGGCGGCCGTGAAGCTGGCGGGGTCGAACTCGGCGGTCTCTGCGAGGCGGGCGCGTGCGGAGAGCCCCTCGGTCGCCGCGCGCAGCGCGCGTGGGTCCGCCATTCCCGCGAACCAGTCGGGGTCGTTCGCGCGGTACGGTGCGACCGACGCGAAGGTCACGACCCCGATGGCGCGGTTTCCGGCGAGCGCCGCGAGCGCCAGCGCATGGGGGCCGCCGCCGGAGGAGCCGGCCGTCGCGAAGCGCTCGATGCCGAGGGCGTCCAGGACGGCGAGCACATCGCGTGCGGCATCCGCCACCGTGCGGCCGACGAGGCGGGTCGAGCCACCGAACCCGGGCCGGGCGACCGACACGAGCCGCAGGCCGGCGCGCTCAGCCTCGGCGGTGAGCGGCGCGATCAGCCGCCCGGTGTGCGGGGTGCCAGGGTGCCACACCAGGACCCGCTCGGGGCCGGCGCCCGTGTCGTAGTAGTGCACCTCGCGGCCGCCCGGCACGGTCAGCACCTCGCCGGCATCCGTCATCTTCGCCCTCGAATCTCGCCTGCTCATGGCGCTCGCAAACCGTCCCTGTGCGCATTCTCAGCGGTGCCCGGGATAACGTCTACTCAGCAATCATGGACGTCACCATCATCGTGCCGACCTTCAACGAATCGTTGAACGTCGAGGAACTAGTCACCCGCACGCAGGCCGCGGTCGGGGCTCGCGCTGTCGAGATCGTCTTCGTCGACGACTCGACCGACGACACCCCCGAGGTCATCCGCCAGGTGGCGTCCCGTCACACCATTCCCGTGCGGCTCATCCATCGCGACGTTCCCGTCGACGGGCTGGGCGGCGCGGTGCTCGAAGGATTCCGGGTGGCGAACGGCCGCTGGGCCGTCGTGATGGACGGCGATCTGCAGCACCCGCCGGAGATGCTGCCGCGGCTCATCGACACGGCCCTCAGAGGCGACGCCGAGCTCGTCGCCGGCTCCCGGTTCCTCGAGGGCGGGTCCGCGGAGGGCCTCTCGGACGGGCTGCGCGTCTTCCTCACGCACTTCTCCACGCGGCTCACCAAGCTGCTGTTCCCCCGCAAGCTCGCGAAGTCCACCGACCCGATGTCGGGTTTCTTCGCCGTGCGCCTCGACGCCATCGAACTCGACGCCCTGAAGCCGCGCGGCTTCAAGATCCTGCTCGAGATCCTGTGCAGGAAGCAGATGGAGGTTGCCGAGGTGCCCGCGACCCTCGCGCCGCGCGGCGGCGGCGAGTCGAAGGCGGACATCAAGCAGGTCTGGCGCCTCACCCGCCAGATCGTCGAGTTGCGCATCGGGCGGATGCCCGGCTTCGCACTGATCGGATTCGTCGGCGGCGTCGCGAACCTCGCCATCATGGGCGCGCTGCAGCACGTCGGCTGGACGTACCTCGACGCGGCGATCGTCGCCGCCGTCGTCACGATCATCGGGAACTTCGTCGCGCAGGAGCACTGGCTGTACCACGACCTGCGGGCGGGCGCCCGCCGGCTCTGGTCGCGCTTCGTGCACTCCGCGGGCTTCAACGCGATCGAGTCGGCCGTGCGCACCTTCGTGCTCTGGGCCGTCGTCGAGCTGCTGCACCTGCACAACCACACGGTGCTGACGCAGGGCGTGCTGCTGGTGATCGGGTTCGCGCTGCGCTACACCTACCACGAGCGCGTGGTCTACAAGCAGCTTCCGGCGGAGGACGACGCGGCGACACCCGCGGCCCGCTAGCCCCAGCAGATGCAGAAGGGATGCCCCGACGGGTCCGCGTAGACCTGGAATCCCTCCTCCGCGTCCAGATCGGGGGCCGCGCGCAGCAGCCTCGCGCCCAGAGACTCGGCGTGCGCGGTCGCCTCCCGCTGATCGTCCACGTAGAGGTCGAGGTGCAGCTGCTGCGGCTGCCCATCCGGCCAGTCGGGCTGCACGTGGTCCGGCGCGAGCTGGAAGGCGACGCGCGGCTCGCCGTCGACGAGCACGGTGTGCCAGTCGGGCTCGGCCGAGACCTCGCCGCCGAGCAGCCCCGACCAGAAGGTGCTCTCGGCCTCGAGGTCGGCGGTGTCGAATACGGTGATCTGCTTCGTGATCCTCATGCAGAGATGGTGCCCGCGACCACCGACATCGCACACACCGCGAGCACGGCCGTGACCGGCGCGAGGACGCAGCCCCAGAGCACGTAGCTGCGCCAGCGCACCTCGACGTCGAGTCGCTGCAGCCGCTCGTGCCACAGCAGCGTCGCGAGCGACGCCCACGGCGTGATGAGCGGCCCGGCGTTCACGCCGACGAGCAGCGCGAGCGTCGGCAGCAGCCCATGCGTCGCGGGTTCCACGGCGAGGTAGGCGGGGAGGTTGTTGGTGACGTTGGCGGCGATGCCGCCGACCGCAGCGACCCCGAGCAGGGCCGGGAGGCCGTCGCCCGCCGGCACGAACCGCTCGAGCAGGACGCGCACCCCGATGGCGTCGAGCGCCGCCACGGCGAGGAACAGGCCGCACACGAGGATCAGCGTCGGCCACGGCAGCAGCCGCAGCGAGATCTCGTCGCTGCGCAGCACGGCGAAGGCGACGAGCAGCACGACGGCGGCTGCGCTCGCCGGCATCCACACCGCAACGCCCGAGACCAGCCCGACGATCAGCAGCACGAGCACGACGGCCGAGATGATCGTGAGGCGCAGATCGACGATGCGCACCGGGCCCGGGTCGGTGTAGCGGCGGCCGAGTTCCCGCCGGAACAGCACCGCGATGAACACGAGCGGGACGGCGACGCCCACGACCTGAGCGGGCCAGGCCGCGGCCGCGAAGCCGCCCGGGGTGATCCCGCCGACGTGCTGCTCCGCGAGCAGGTTGGTCAGGTTCGAGACGGGCAGCAGCAGGGAGGCCGTGTTCGCGAGCCAGACGGTCGTGATCGCGAACGGCAGCGGGCTCAGCCCGACGCGCCGCGCCAGCACCACGACGATGGGGGTGAGCAGCACAGCGGTCGTGTCGAGGGAGAGGAACACCGTGCTCAGCGTCGCGAGCAGCGCGATGAGCAGCCACAGCACCCACCCGCGTCGGCGCCCCGCCCTGGCGGCGGCCGCCGCGATCGCGTCGAAGAGCCCCGCCGCCGTGGCGAGCTCCGCCACGACCGTGATGGCGACCACGAAGAGCAGGATCGGCCACACGCGGGATGCCACGGCCGTGGCATCCGTCACGGGGAGCGCGCCCGTCGCGAGCGCGACGCCGCCCGCAGCCAGCAGCACCGCGCCGAGCAGGGCGGTGCGCAGCGATCGGGTCACTCCCCCGACGCTAGCGAGTCAATCTGCCCAGTAGCCGCGCCCGCCCCAGCCGAGCCAGTCGCCGTCCGAGAGACCGCCCCCGCCGGACCATGCCCGCGACCCGAGGTACGAGCCGACCACGGCCGCCCCGAGGTCCTCGTTCTCCGGCGCGACGACGCGCCCGTCGACCCGCTTGGCCATGCTGTCGACGAACCGGGCGAGGCTCGGGTCCTCGCCGAGCCGGAAGAAGGTGATCTGGGCGCCGAGCCGCATGGAGTTCTCGAGCTCGCGCACGGTGTAGGCGATCGTCACGGGGTGCGGCGGGTACGAGAACCGCACCTCGCCGTCTGCCTCGAGATGCGAGGTCGGCTCGCCGTCGGTGACGATCAACAGTACCGGCTGCGCATTGGGGTGCTTGCGGAAGTGCCGGTTCGCGAGCAGCAGGGCATGGTGCAGGTTCGTCCCTTTCGCCCAGCTCGCCTCGAGGGCCGTGAGCTCCTCGATGTCCATCACCTCTGCGTGGCGGCCGAAGCCGATCAGCTGCAGGTCGTCGCCGCGGAACCTGCTTCTGATCAGGGTGTGCAGCGCGAGCGCGGTGCGCTTCATGGGAACCCAGCGCCCGTCGATCTCCATGGAGAACGAGGTGTCGGCGAGCAGCGCGACCGCCGCCTGCGTCCGCGCTTCGGTCTCGGCCACCTCGATGTCGCCGATGTCGATCAGGCGGGCTCCCGGCAGCGCGGGCTCGCCCGCGCGGCGGCGGATGCCGTTCAGTACGGTGCGCGGGATGTCCCACGGCTCGGTGTCCCCGAACTCCCATGCGCGGGTCGCGCCGGAGAGGTCGCCGGCAGCCCCGGCCTGGCGCAGCTCGCGCTGGCCCTGCCTCGCCGACATGCGCTTGGCGATGTCCTTGAGCAGCGTCGTGCCGAGCTGCCGCATCGCCTTGGGGCTGAGCTGCAGCCGCCCCGTGGAGTCGCGCCGCAGCGTTCCGTCGCGGCGCAGCGCGCGCTCCAGCTCCCGCAGCGTGCGCGCGTCGACCGCCGCCTGGTCGCCGAGCTGGCGGGCCAGCTTGTCGAGGTCGATGTCGTCCATGCGGGCGCCGTCGTAGGACTGCGACAGCTGCTCCGCGAGCTCGTCGAGGTCCGCGAGATCCTGCAGGACGGCCGCGCCCTCGCCGAGGCCCAGGGGCTGATCGCCGCTGAAGCTCTCGGACCCGCTCCAGTCCTCGCCGGGCCGCAGCGACTGCAGGCTCTGGTCGAGCCGCGCGAGCTGCTGCATGAGCTCGGGCGACCCGAAGGCCTGCGCCGACAGGTTCATCAGCTCCTGCCGCTGCTCCTCCGTCATGGAGTTGAGCATGCGCTGCGCGGCCGCCGAGCGCGCCGCGAGGGTGTCGATCAGCTCGTCGACATCCTGCGGGTTCTCGGGGGAGAAGTCGCCGTGCTTGGCCATGAACTGCTGGAAGTCCTCCGGCGTGTCCTCGCCGCGGGCGTGCTTCTCGAGCAGCTCGTTCAAATCGTTCAGCATCTCGCCGACGGCCTCACGGTCGGCATCCGTCACGCTCTCGAGCGCCTGCTTCATGCCGCCGAAGCGCTGGTCGAGCAGCTCACGGCCGAGCAGGTTCTTGATCTCCTCGTAGTCGGCGCGCGCCTGGCTCGACTTCCAGTCGTAGTCGGAGAGCTCGTTGACCGCCGCCGAGGTCGAGGCGGGCAGGTTGTCGAGCCGCGTCTGCGCGAACGAGCGCTCCAGTTCGTCGAGGTCGACGTCGCGGGCGAGCTGCTTGCGCTCCTCGAGCACAGCCCGGTCGAGCAGCTTCTTGATCTGCTGCATGGTGCCGTCCAGCCGGTGGCGCTGCAGCAGCTCGTGTCGCCGCTCGGACACCCGCCGGCCGAGCTCGTCGAGGCCGGTGCGCCCCTTCCCGCCGCGGCGCAGGTACTCGCGCATCGCCCGCTCCGCGGAGTACCCGGCCATGACCTGCTCGCCGATCTTGTCGAGCGCCTCGGCCAGGTCCACGGGCGGCGCGAGCGGGTCGCCGCCGTGGTAGCGCTCGAAGCGCGCGTGGTGGGCTTCGAAGCTGCGACCGGATGCCTCAGCCATAGACCGTCTCGCCCCCGTCGGTGTCCTTGCCGATCTTGCGTGCGAGGTACAGGCCCTCGAGCGCGAGCTCGATCGCGGCGGCGCGCTCGCCCTCGGTCGTGGCGCCGAGCCGGGCCGCCGTCGCGTCGTACAGCTCTGACTCCCCGAGACGCGGCAGACCGGCGAGGAAGTCGCGCGCGGTGACCGCCTCGCCCGTGACCACCATCGCGCCCGTCTCGATCGCGTCGACGAGCGGGCCGAAGTCGAGCCCCCGGAAGTGCTCGCGCACGGTGTCGGCCGTGGCGGTGCGCAGCAGGTGCGTGAGCACCTCGCCCTCGCGGCCCTCCTCCCCCGTCTCGAACTCGATCTTGCCGCCGAGCACGTCGACGGCGGTCTGCAGGTCGACCACGCGCGCGGTCGGCTCGGCCCCTGCGCCGGTCTCGCCGCGTGCCGCCGCGCGGTGCAGCGCGGATGCGGCGATCGTCTCGGCTCCCGCGATCGCGAAGCGCGCGCTGACGCCGCTGCGCTGGTCGACCGACGTCGATTCGCGCAGCGCGCGCGTGAACCGCGCGAGGATCTCGATGAGGTGGTCGGGCACGTTCGCCACGAGCTCGGCCTCTTGCCGGATGACGGCCATTTCCGCCTCGAGCCGACGGGGGTAGTGGGTGCGGATCTCGGCGCCGAAGCGGTCCTTCAGCGGGGTGATGATCCGCCCCCGGTTGGTGTAGTCCTCGGGGTTGGCGGATGCCACGACGAGCACATCGAGCGGAAGCCGCAGGACATAGCCGCGGATCTGGATGTCGCGCTCCTCCATCACGTTGAGCATCGACACCTGGATGCGCTCGGCGAGGTCGGGCAGCTCGTTGATGGCGACGATGCCGCGGTGGCTGCGCGGGATGAGGCCGAAGTGGATGGTCTCGGGGTCGCCGAGCGATCGCCCTTCCGCGACCTTCATCGGGTCGACGTCGCCGATCAGGTCCGCGACGGTCGTGTCGGGGGTGGCGAGCTTCTCGACGTAGCGCTCGCTGCGGTGCCGCCAGTCGACGGGCAGCTCGTCGCCCAGCTCCGCGGCGCGACGGCGCGAGGCGTGCGTGATGGGATCATACGGATGCTCGCCGAGTTCCGAGCCGGCGATGACGGGCGTCCACTCGTCGAGCAGCCCGCCGAGGGTGCGCAGCAGGCGGGTCTTGCCCTGACCGCGCTCGCCGAGCAGCACGATGTCGTGGCCGGCGATCAGCGCCCGTTCGAGCTGCGGGATGACGGTCGCCTCGAAGCCGTGCAGCCCGGGCCACGGGTTCTCGCCCGCACGCAGCTTGGCGATGAGGTTGTCGCGCAACTCGGCGCGCAGGGGTTTCTGGACATGCCCGCTCGCGCGCAGCTCGCCCAGGGTCGCGATCGTCGGTGCCTCCGTCATCTCGGCAGGGTAACCCCGGCATGCGACATCCGTCAGGACTCGTTCGCCACTCCACGTGAAGTGACCAGGCACGGGCGCCGCGAACCGCGCGCATGAATGCCCGTGCGCCAGGGAACCGGCACGGCATGAGTCTCGGAACCGGAATCGTCCTCTTCGTGATCGGCGCGATCCTCGCGTTCGCGGTGCACGTGCAGCTGGCGTGGGTGAACCTCACCGTGGTGGGCTACATCCTGATGGTCGCCGGTGCCGTCGGTATCATCCTCGGCATCATCCTCATCACCACCCGCCGCCGTTCGACGGTCGTGCACCGCAACTACGTCGATCCGAACACCGGCGAGCGGGTGCACCGCAGCACCAGCAGCGCGCCGGGCGACGACGACCCGTACGTGTAGGCGCGGGCATGCAGAAGGGGCCGCCCGAAGGCGGCCCCCAGAGCGACTGCGCTGCCTACCGCACGTCGAAGCGGTCCAGTTCCATGACCTTCTGCCAGGCGGCGGCGAAGTCCTTCACGAACAGCTCGGCCGCGTCGTCCGCGGCGTACGCCTCGGCGACCGCGCGCAGCTCGGAGTTCGCGCCGAACAGCAGGTCGATGCGCGATCCGATCAGGGTCTTCCCGCCGGCGGTGATGCCGCGGTAGGCGTGGCCGCCCTCGTCGAGCGGCGTCCATGTCGTGCCGAGGTCGAGCAGGTTCACGAAGAAGTCGTTCGTGAGCACGCCCGGGCGGTCGGTGAAGACGCCGGTGTTCGAGCCGTCCCAGTTGGCGCCGAGCACCCGCAGGCCGCCGACCAGCACGGTCGTCTCGGGGGCCGAGAGCGTGAGCAGGTTGGCGCGGTCGATGAAGACGTGCTCCTCCGGCAGCACGGACTGCATGCCGAAGTAGTTCCGGAACCCGTCCTGCTTGGGCTCGAGATAGCGGAACGACTCGACGTCGGTCTGCTCCTGCGTCGCGTCGCCGCGGCCCTGCGTGAAGCCCACCTCGAGGTCGAAGCCCGCTGCCCGCGCCGCCTGCTCGACGCCCACGTTGCCCGCGAGCACGATCAGATCGGCGAGCGACACCGGCGCGCTCGAGGCGTTCTTGATCTCGCGCAGCTTCGCGAGCACGAGAGCGAGCTGCTCGGGGTTGTTCACCTTCCATGAGCGCTGCGGCTCGAGCGCGATCCGCGCGCCGTTCGCGCCGCCGCGCTTGTCGCTGCCGCGGAACGAGGATGCGGAGGCCCATGCCGTCGTGACGAGCTGCGAGACGGTGAGACCGGATTCCGCGACGGCGGTCTTGAGCGCGGCGATGTCGGCATCGCTGAGGGTGCCCTCTGGCGCGGGGACGGGGTCCTGCCAGATGAGCTCCTCGCTCGGCACCTCGGGGCCGAGGTAGCGCGAGACCGGCCCCATGTCGCGGTGGGTCAGCTTGAACCACGCGCGGGCGAAAGCGTCGGCGAAGGCGTCCTGGTCGTCCTTGAAGCGGCGCGAGATCTTGTCGTACTCGGGGTCGAAGCGCAGCGCAAGGTCGGAGGTGAGCATGCGCGGCTCGCGCTTGCCGTCGCCGAACGCCTCGGGCACGAGGTCGGCGCCGCCGTTGTTCTTCGGCCGCCACTGGTGGGCGCCCGCGGGCGACTCCATGAGCTCCCACTCGTAGCCGTAGAGGATGTGGAAGAACTCGTTGTCCCAGCGGGTCGGGTGGTAGGTCCACGTGACCTCGAGACCCGAGGTGATGGCGTCGATGCCGACGCCGCTGCGGTGCTCGCTCTTCCAGCCGAGGCCCTGCTGCTCGAACGGCGCGGCCTCCGGGTTCGGGCCGGGCGCGTCGGCCGGCGCGTTGCCGTGCGTCTTGCCGAAGGTGTGGCCGCCGGCGATGAGCGCCACGGTCTCCTCGTCGTTCATCGCCATGCGCTTGAACGTCTCGCGGATGTCGCGGGCGGATGCCACCGGGTCGGGGTTCCCGTTCGGGCCCTCCGGGTTGACGTAGATCAGTCCCATCTGCACGGCGGCGAGCGGGTCTTCGAGCTCGCGGTCGCCGTGGTAGCGCTGGTCGTCGAGCCACGTCGTCTCCGGACCCCAGTAGACGTCGTCGTCGGGCTCCCACGCGTCGACGCGGCCTCCGGCGAAGCCGAAGGTCTTGAGGCCCATGGTCTCGAGCGCGACGTTCCCTGCGAGGATCATGAGGTCGGCCCACGAGATGCTGCGGCCGTACTTCTTCTTCACGGGCCACAGCAGACGGCGTGCCTTGTCGAGGTTGGCGTTGTCGGGCCAGGAGTTGAGGGGCGCGAAGCGCTGCTGGCCCGTGCCGCCGCCGCCGCGGCCGTCCTGCACGCGGTAGGTGCCGGCGCTGTGCCACGCCATGCGGATGATGAGGGGACCGTAGTTGCCGAAGTCGGCCGGCCACCACGGCTGGGACGTGGTGAGCACCTCGGCGATGTCGGCCTTCACGGCCGCGAGGTCGAGCGCGTTGAACGCCTCGCGGTAGTCGAATTCCTC
>Ga0164242_10004138_pt1 | contig 16346 bp, 16 predicted proteins | sample OricomgcompostMG_FD_108783 | JGI IMG/M metagenome (GOLD analysis project Ga0164242, IMG submission 108783) | Miracle-Growth compost microbial communities from Emeryville, California, USA - Original compost - Miracle growth compost (MG) ...
ATCGGCTTCGAGGAGATCAAGGAGCTGCCGCACGAGGAGCGCAGCCGCTTCGGCGAGATCGTCTTCCGCGGCAGCTTCGGCTCGATCTACCACCTGCAGCAGTTCAACGCCGACCCCCACCCCGGCAACTACCTCCTGATGGACGACGGGCGGGTCGCCTTCCTCGACTTCGGGATGACGAAGAAACTCGACCGCGAGCAGATCCTGCTCGAGCAGCGCGCCTTCGACGCGGCGTCACGCGACGACCCGGAAGCGTTCCGCGAGGCGCTGCACGAACTCGGCTTCGTCAAGAACCCGTCGAAGCTCGACGCCGAACGGCTGCTCGAGCACATGCACGCGATCGGCGGCTGGTACGTCGAAGACCGCGAGATCGAAATCGACGCCAAAGTCGTGATGCGGATCATCGAGGCGACCAACGACCCGCGCTCGGAGTTCTTCGACCTGATGCGGCGCGAGTCGATCCCGGCCGACGAGCTGATGGGACGGCGGATGGAGATCGGCGTCGTCGCCGTGCTCGGCCAGCTGCACGCGAAACGCAACTGGCATCGGATCCTGCGCGAGTGGGTCTATGCCGACGCGCCTTCGACCGAGCTCGGTCGGGAAGAGTGGGAGTATTTCGAGGAGCGCGGGCTAAAGCGAACGCCCGGCCTCGCCGACACTTCTTGACATGAGACGCATCCGGCGCGGCTGGGCGCTGACGAAGAAGAGCTGGGCGCTGCTGCGGGCGCACCGGGACCTGGTCCGCTTCCCGCTCTACGGCGGCATCGCGACGATCGTCCTCGGGCTCGTCTTCCTCGGGCCGGGCGCCTTCGCCCTCGACAAGCACACCTACGGCGTCGGCGTGCCGCTGATCGTGATCGGGATCTACGTGCTGAGCGTGGTCGGCATCTACTTCAGCGTCGGCCTGGCGGCCTGCGCCGACAAGATCTTCCGCGGCGAGGCATGTACGGTCGGCGACGGCATGGCGGTCGCGAACTCGCGCTTCTCCCAGATCTGCGGCTGGGCGGCGCTCTCCACCGCGATCGCCGTCGTCATCGGCCTGCTGGAGAACCAGGGCGGCGCGCTCGGCGACATCGCCGGCCGGCTGATCGGCACCGCCTGGTCGTTGGTCACCTTCCTCTCGGTCCCGGTCATCGCGATCGAGGGAACCGGCCCGTTCGAGACCCTGAAGCGCTCCGGTGCCCTCTTCAAGCAGCGCTGGGGTCAGCAGATCACCGGCAACATCGCGATCGGCGGCATCGTCTTCCTGCTCGGCTTCCTCCCGGCGGTGGTGCTGATCGTCGTCGGCATCGTCATCTGGCCCTCGGTCGGCTTCGTCGGCGCGCTGCTGATCGTGATCGGCGCCCTCCTCCTCTGCGTCGCCCTCCTGGTCTCCAAGGCCCTGAGCGGCATCTTCGGCGTCGCCCTCTACCGCTACGCCCTCGACGGCCAGGTCCTCGGCGGCTTCACCGAAGAAGACCTCGAGAGCGCCGTGAAGCCCAAGCGCGGCGCCAAGCTGCCGCCGGCCTCCTCCCCCGGCACGATCTAGCGCGGGACGCGGGCCGGTGCCCGAGGCGCGAAGGGACCCGGCCGTCTCGGCCACGGCCCGGGCAGGCTGTGGCCGTGGCCGAGACGGCCGGGTATGAAACGAGTGGACGATCCGTGACGTTCCCAGCGTCTTTGTCACGCTCCCCATTACTCAGCACTTTGCTGTGGAGAGAAAGTAGCTCTATACGCCACTAAAGCTCCACAGCGACAAAAGTGGAACGAACCGCTCACGTCCCGGGCGTCTCGTGGCGGCCCACAGCCTGCCCGGGCCGCCACGAGATGCCCGGGACGCGGCTCGGACGGGCGGGGCGGCCGCGAATCACGCCGCGTCGCCCCGACCTATGGCCTACAGATCCAGGCGGGCGTAAAGGCGCGGATCGTTCGATACCAGGCCGTCGACGCCCATGTCGACAAGCTTTCGCATGCGCTTCTCTTCATCGACGGTCCAGGCGATCAGCTCGACGCCGGCGCGGTGGCAGATGGTGGCGAGCTTGGCGCTGACAAGGGGGTGGTAGACCCACATCGCGAAGACGCCGAACTGGGGCAGCTTCTCGGCCGCCAGGCCGGGAAGCTGGAGGCGCATGAGCTGGAGCGCTCCCTGCAGGACGGGCTTGGCCCAGGGACGGCGGGTGTAGTCGCGGCCGGCTTTTGGATAGGTCCAGCCGCGCCGCAGCTTCGGTTCCAGTTCGAGCACGCGTTTGAGCGTGTGCATCTCCATCGTCGAGATCATCGCCCGGTCGATCAGGCCACGCTCGCGCAGGGCCTCGACGAACTCCTCCTCCCTCCCGGGCAGCTTGATGTCGAGGTCGATCTCGACCTTGTCCAGGGGCGGCTCGAGGAAGGCGTCGAGCGCCTCGGTCAGCGGTAGCGCCGGGTGCGCCGCCTGCACCTCCCAGTCGTGCGCGACCATCAACGGCGCCCGCCGCTCCACCGGCAGCTCCGCGTCGCGCAGCCAGATCACGTCGAACTCGATCGTGTCGACCCCCGCCTCGACCGCGGCCCTGAAGCTCTCGACCGTGTTGCCGCGGACGATCAGGTCCGCCCCCTTGTGGCCGACCAGCCTCACTCGAAGCAGCCGCCGACGCGGAGCGAGGCGAGGAACAGGATCGGCAGGTAGACCAGGAGGCTGCAGCCGATCAGGTAAAGCGGCGTGATGATGCCCGCCTCCTCGACGGCGCGGCACCGCAGCACCATGGCAATCAGGACGAGGAACGCTGCCGCCGTCAGCAACAGGCCGTAGAAGAAGGAGCCGGCGAAGAGCCCGAAGATGAACGCGACGAGCGGTTCGAAATGTCGCGCCACGACGACGGCACCGGCCACCGCGAAGGGGACGAGCGCGACGAGGGCCGGACGCAGGGCGGGGTGCCCAGGGACCCGCGAACCGCCCTCCCGCGTCAGCCGGAAAACGGCTCCGGCCAGCATCGCGAGGACGCCGCCGTAAAGGAGGATCTGGAAGACGACTCCGAGCGCTTCATCGTTGAGGCTCCCACCGCAGCCGCCTTCGTGGAGACGCGAGGCGATCGCCCCCAGCGCCACGGCGCCGAGGACAGGCGGGAGGGTCCACAGGCCAAGCCCCACCCCTCGCCACGCTCCGGTCCCCCGCGTGGCTGCCATGCCCGCTCAGAACAACTGGTTCTCGCCGGCGAAGATCTCGGAGACCGAGTCGTCGGTGAAGATGCGACGGATCGAGTCGGCGAAGGTGCCGGCGGTCGAGAGCACGGTGATGTTGTCGGGGGCGCCGGGGCGCAGGGGCAGGGTGTCGGTGACGACGATCCGCTCGATCGCCGAGTTGGCGAGGCGCTCGTAGGCGTTGCCGGAGAAGACACCGTGGGTGGCGCAGGAGATGACCCGGGCGGCGCCCTCGTCCATCACCGTCTGGGCGGCCGCGCAGAGGGTCCCCGCGGTGGCGATCATGTCGTCGACCAGGACCGCGGTCTTGCCCTTCACGTCGCCGACCACGTAGCCGATCTCGGCGACCGCCTGGGCGGGCCGCTCCTTCTCCATCACCGCCCACTGGGTGCCGATCCGGCGGGCGAAGTTGCGCGCCGTCTTCACCCGGCCGGCGTCCGGGGAGACGATCACCAGCTCGTCCTTCATTTCCTGGTCGATGAACCACTGGGTCAGCATCGGCATCGCCGTCATGTGGTCGACCGGAACGTGGAAGAAGCCCTGCACCTGGCCCGCGTGGAGGTCCATGGTCAGCACCCGGTCGACGCCGACCGCCTCCAGGCATTTGGCGACGATCCGCGCCGTGATCGGCTCGCGCGGGGCCGACTTCTTGTCCTGGCGGGCGTACCCGTACCAGGGCATCACGGCGATGATCCGGTGCGCCGAGGCGCCCTGCGCCGCGTCGATCATCGCCAGCAACTCGACCAGCGAGTCGTTCGGGGTCATCCCCGTCTGCTCGTTCTGGCAGGTCGACTGGACGAGGAAGACGTCGGCGCCGCGAATCGACTCCTCGTAGCGGCAGTAGACCTCGCCGTCGGCGAACGTCTTCAGCGTCACCGCGCCGAGGTCGATTTCCAGGTCGCGGGCGATTTTCGCGGCCAGCTCTTCGGAGCTGCGCCCGCCGAAGACCATCATCCGCTTCTCGTAGAGGTGAGAGATCGCGTTAGAGGCCACGGGGCCCTCCTCGAGCGTGCTCACTTGTCCTGCTCCTCTCGCATCTTCGCCGCCTTGTCTGCCGCGTAGCCGTCGATATTGCGTTGCGAGTTCTCAGAGACCGCAAGAGCCCCTTCCGGGACGTCGTCCTTGAGCACCGCTCCGGCGCCAGTGTATGCCGAGTCGCCGACCTCGACCGGCGCGATCAACATGGTGTCGACACCGATCCTCACGTCGCGTCCGATTGTCGTCCGGTTCTTCGTGAATCCGTCGTAATTAGCGGTGATCGATCCCGCGCCGATGTTCGCCCCCGGGCCGATGTCAGTGTCACCGATATACGACAGATGGGGGACCTTCGAACCCTTGCCGACGTGCGAGTTCTTGATCTCGACGTAGGCGCCCGCCTTGGCGCCGGCCTCGAGCACGGTGCCCGGGCGCAGGTAGGTGAAGGGACCGACGCTGGCGCCGTCGCCGATCTTGGCGGTGTCGACGTGGGCGCGCAGGACGGCGGCCTCGGCGCCGATCTCCGAGTCGATCGCGGTCGTGAACGGGCCGACCGTGGCGCGGGGACCGACCGAGGTGGCGCCGCGCAGGCTGGTGCCGGGCTCGATCCGCGTGTCCTCACCGATGTCGACGCCGGCGTCGATCCAGGTGGAGCCCGGGTCGACGACCGTCACCCCGGCGAGCATGTGGCCCTCGAGCAGGCGGCGTCGCGCCTCCGCCTCGACCTCGGCGAGCTGGACGCGGTTGTTGATCCCCATCGTCACCGCGAGGTCGGTGGCGAGGTGGGCGGCGACCGAGAGCCCCTCGGCGCGCAGCGCGGTGAAGACGTCGGGCAGGTAGTACTCGCCCTGGGCGTTGTCGTTGGAGAGGCCGGCGAGGGCGCGGGCCAGCGGCGCCGCGTCGAAGGCGTAGGTGCCGGCGTTGATCTCCTTGATCGCCAGCTGGGAGGAGTCGGCGTCGCCCGCGGCTTTCGCCTCGACCACCTTTTCGACCTCGCCGGAGGCGGTGCGGACGACGCGGCCGTAGGAGCCGGGGTCGTCGAGCTCGATCGTCAGCATCGTCGCCGCCGCGGGTGAAGAGGTGTGCGCCTCGAGCAGGCCGGAGATCGTCTCGGTGGAGATCAGCGGCACGTCGCCGGAGAGGACGAGGACCGTCTCGGCCTCCTCGATCAGGGCGCTCGCGGCGCGGATCGCGCCGCCGGTGCCGTCGGAGACCGGCTGCTCGACCGTCTCCACCCCCTCCGGCAGGCCGGCCGAGATGTCACGCCCCGGCGAGACGATCGCCGCTACCCGCCCGGCGCCGGCCTCACGGGCGGCGAGAATCGGCCAGGCGACCATCGCCCGCCCGCAGACGGGATGGAGCATCTTCGGCGTCGAGGAACGCATCCGCGTTCCCTCGCCCGCCGCCATGACGAGGACCAGGGGAGCTGCCACTTCCCCGGAGGATATTCGGAGGACGGCTCGGGCGCGGCGCTCAGGCCCCGCGCGAAACTTCCTTGCCGAGCTGGGCGACCGAGATCAGCGACCAGCCGGCGAAGATCAGGTCGATGCCGACCAGCAGTCCGATCGCCCAGTCGGCGCTGGACGGGAACTTGGCGAGGACCAGGATCCCGATGATCAGGCCGCAGATCCCGGACAGCCCGATCCAGCCCGCGTTCGGCTGCCCACGGCCGAGGAAGGCGACCGTGATCCGCATCAGCCCCATCAGCAGGAAGTAGATGCCGAGCACCAGGGTCAGCGTCAGGGTGCCGTTGTGGGGCTCGAGGATCAGCCAGAGGCCGACGACGAAGGTGAGGAGCGCCCAGGCGAGGCGGGCGAGGAAGCTGCCGACCCCGTGGGCGGCGAAGGCCGCGGCGGCGAGGAAGGCGCTGACGATGACGAGGACGATGCCGACGAAGACCGCGGCGCCGAGGCTGAAGAGCTCCGGCAGCAGGATCGCGATGCAGCCGATGACGATCGCGGCGATGCCGATCGCGCGTAGCGTCCTCCAGGTGCGGGCCAGGCCTTGGCGCACCTCAGGATCGAGCTGAGTGGTTCCCCCAGAGAACTCCATGGACAGGGACCTTATTCCGGGGGAAGGACTCGAACCCTCTCTTTCAGGACCAAAACCTGACGTGCTGGCCGATTACACCACCCCGGAGTGGAGCCGCAGCGTAGCTCGGCCGATGCGTTCGCACTTTCCCGTACATAGGACGGGAAAGTGCGAACGCGCTCAGTCCTCGCCGGGGCGGGCGACCTTGCCGCCGCCGGCGCCCGGCTCGAGCGCCGGGCCGCGGGGCGAGGCGATGCCGAGCACGCGCATCGCTTTGAGGCCGAGGCCGAGCTTCTCCCGCCCCTCGGTCGAGGAGACGTCGTGGCCGCAGAGCTCGCGCACGCGCTCCAGCCGGTAGCGGACCGTGTGGCGGTGGGTGAAGAGCTGTTTGGCGGTCGCGGCGACGTTGCCGTCGTTGTCGAGGTAGGCCTCGACCGTGGCGACCAGCTCGGTCTCGTACTGCTCGTCGTAGTCGGCGAGCGGCTGGATCGTCTCGGCGTAGAAGCGTTCGAGCTCGGCCGGGTCGTCGCTCATCGCCGGCAGCAGCAGGCGGTAGGCGCCGGTGTCCTCGAAGGCGAGCAGCGCCCGACCCTCGGCCTCGCCGACGTTGACCGCGAGGTTCGCCTCCGCCCCGGCGCGGTGGAGGTCGACCGGGTCGGCGGCGCGGCGGCTGCGGCCGATCGTGACGTGGAAGCCGCCGAGGCTGTCGGCCATCTCGCGGGCGAGGCCGGCGGCGGCGCGGGCGAGGCGCTCGTCGTCCTCGGCGGGGACGATCACCGCGACCTCGGCGCCCGGGTCGGAGCCGGCTGTGGTGGCGAGGCTGCCGGGCGCGAGCGAGCGCAGCCCGCGCTGGGCGAGGGTGAGGACGCGGCCGCGCCAGTCGCCGGTCTGGGCGGCGCGTGGGGCGGCGCGGAGGACGAGGACGCCGGCCCCGCGATCGAGGTCGGCGCCCAGCTCGGCGCCGCGGGCGACGATGTCGTGGCGCTCGGTGAGGCGGCGCTGGAGGACGTCGTCGACGAACGCGCCGGCCGCCTCGTCGCTCGCCCATTCGGGGGAACGGGAACGCTCCAGCTCCAGCGCCAAGAGCGTCGTCACCATGCGGGCGATCGACGGCGCCGGCGGGGATTTGGCCCGGTAGCGCAGCTCCCCGACCGCTGTGTCGGCGACCCGCAGCGCGACCACGGTGACGCCCTCGCCGCCGGCGAGCAGCCGTTCCTCCTGGTCCGGGGACGCGCCGGCGACCGCGAGGACCGCGCTGGAGCGGTCGATCAGCGCCACCGAGGCGTCCAGCAACCGCGCCGCGGCGCGCGCCACGGCGGGCAGCCCGGCGCCCGATTCGACCGCCTCGGAGAGGGCGTCGAGCAGCGTCGGGTCTTCCGCGGTCACCGCGGTTTGAACCTGTTCAGACGTCTCTGCCACCGAAGCATTATCCCGACGAGCCTCGAATTCGCCGTCCCGAGCGCCGGCCCGGGTCCTCGCCTGGCGCTTAGTTGCCGACGAAGAGTTCGTGGATTTCAGGCCAGTATTTGACGATCACGAGCCCGATCACGACGCCGCCGACGATCAGCGCCGCCAGCACGAAGAGCGAGAGCGCGCCCGCCGCCGCCTTTTCCCAGATCCGCCCGGCGCCGCTGAGCGCGGGGCTGAGGATCAGGGTCACGAAGGTGATCAGGCAGATCAGCGCGGCGATCCCGAAGAGGACGTACTGATGCCCGATCTTGGCGAGGCCGAAAGCGATCATCGACTCGGATTGTGGCGCAATTGGGAGACGACGAGGCCGGTCGCGGCACAAACCGAGAAACAGGCGGCGCCGAGTGCCCAGCCGCCGCTGACGTCGCTGAGGTAGTGGACGGACAGGTAGACACGGCTGAGGCCGACGAGGGCGGTGAGCACGACCCCGGCGGCGACGACGAGGGTCGCGCGCGCCATCCCCGGGCGCAGGCGGACGACGATCGTCGTCGCCAGCCAGACGTAGAGCACCGAGTGGGAGGCGTGGCCGGACGGGAACGAGGAGCCGGTCGAGCCGACCAGCGGGTCGGGCGGGCGCGGGCGGTCGATCGCCGCCTTGATCTCGTGGAAGCCGACCTGGATCAGGATCATCGCGGCGAGCAGGACGAAGGCCTCGGTCCAGTGCCTGGCGCGGGCCAGAAGCGCCGCGCAGATCGCCGCCAGCGGCCAGACGAACCAGCCCGAGCCGAGGAAGGTGAAGACCTTCGAGAAGCCGGTCATGAAGCCGCAGTGGATGGCTTCGGCGACTTCGATCGCGGTTTCGTCGCCGGGGGTCGGGCCGGGGTCCTTGCCGATCACGACGATGTAGGCGACGAGGACGAAGACGGCGACGGCGAGGACCGCCATCAGGCTGGTGAATTCGAGGCCGAAGGTGCCGCCGGGGGTGAGCCGGTCGCCGATCAGCCGCAGGCCGGCTTCGTGGCGGCGGGCGAAGGCGGTGATCCAGGCGGTCGCGGCGTGGTCGTCCAGCCGGCGGACCGCCTCGCGGCGGTTCTCGGCGACGCGCAGGTAGCGGGTCGCCCAGACCGCGCCGACGACGACCACGATCAGCGCGCCGAGGATCACCGCGCCTTTGCCCGCGTAGTCGATCGCGGTGTCGATCGACTTCGAGAAGACGTAGCCGATGACGACCGTGAGGCTGACCCAGAGCCCGCAGCCGAGCACGCTGTAGGGGAAGAACTGGCGGAAGCGCATGCCCGAGGAGCCGGCGATGAAGGGGGCGAAGGCGCGGACGAAGCCGACGAAGCGGCCGAGGAAGATCGTCTTGCCGCCGTGACGGGAGAAGAAGCTCTCCACCTGCTCGAGGCGGTCGTGGCCGAAGCCGAACCGCGGCCCGTGCTTCATCAGGAACTCGCGGCCGAGCCGGCGGCCGAGGAAGAAGCTGACCACGTCGCCGCTGCAGGCGCAGGTCCAGGCGAGGGCGATGAGGACGTAGAGGTTGATCGTCCCCTGGCCGGCGACGGCGCCGCCGAGCAGCATCACGGTCTCCCCCGGGGCGACGAGGCCGATGAACGCGCCGGTCTCGGCGAAGGCGAAGAAGCCGGCCAGCAGATAGGTCCAGGGGCCGAGCGCCTTGGAGACCGACTCGAGGATCGACTCGAGGTCGAGGACCTGGGTGAAGAGGTAATAGGCCACCGCGACCGCGGCGACGATCGCGACGCGCGACGCCCACTTGCGCTGAGTCGGGGTGCCGGGGAGCTTCACGGTGCGCGGCCCGCCAGGCAGACGATCGTGTCGTCGCGGTCGAGCCGCGCGGCGGCTGCCTCGCCTTCGTCGAGCGACGGGAAGAGGCCGACGACGGTGGGGCCTGAGCCGCTGAGGAAGACGGCGGGCGCACCCACGTCCCGCAGAGCATCCAAGGCTTCGCCGATGTCAGGACGGAGGGACACGGCGGCCGGCTCCAGGTCGTTGACGAGGAGATCGACGTAGCCGAGCGGCGAAGCCCCGGCCCCGGCTGCGGCTCGCAACCTGTCCGCGATCTCGTCGAGCTCCTCCTCGCTCCGTCCCAAGCCGAGACGATCCGCCTCGTCGAAGACGTCCTTGGTCGAGAGTCCGCCGCCGGAGGGAAGCAGCAGCGCCGCGTGCTCGGCCGGCGCCGGCAGTGGCTCGACCCTCTCCCCCGCTCCGCGCACGAGCGCGAGCGCCGGCCGCAACTGCGAGGGCACGTCCGCCCCCAGTTCCGCCGCGATCGCCGGCAGGTCCGCGATGACACCCGGTGCGTTCGCACTTTCCCGTACATAGGACGGCAAACTGCGAACGCACTCGGGGGTGGCGAGGCGGAGGACGGCGGCCGCGTCGGCGCTGCCGCCGCCGAGGCCCGCGGCGACCGGGGTGCGCTTCTCGATCTCGATCCGCAGCGGCGGGGCATCCCAGCCGGCCTCGCGCAGCGCGCGCAGCGCGCGGGTCGCCAGGTTCTCGCCCTCGACCCCCGGGCAGACCACTTCGTCGCGCTCCGCCTCCTCGATCCGCAGCAGGTCCGCCAGGGCCAGCGGCTCGAAGAGCGAGCAGAGCTCATGCAGGCCGTCGGGCCGGGCGCGGCCGAGGTAGAGGCCGAGGTTCAGCTTCGCGGGGGCGTGGACCAGCATCGCTGCATCGTCGCGGAGAGCGCGGCGAATTGGCTCGGCGCCAGGCTCTCGGCGCGCGCGTCTTCGGGCAACCCGAGCTCGGCCAGCGCCGCGCGGGCCGCGGCGCGCGGCTGCGGGAAGCCCTTCAGCCCCGCGATCTCCAGCGAGCGCGCCAGCGTTTTGCGGCGGTGGGCGAAGGCGGCGCGGACGAGGTTCCGGGTCGCCTCGTCGGCGCCCGGGCCGGTCCGCCGCAGGCGCAGGATCGCCGAGTCGACCCGCGGGCGGGGCTTGAAGACGGCGGGGTCGACCTTGCGCAGGATCTCCACCTCGCAGGCGAGCTGGGCGATCGCGCTCGGCGCCCCGTAGGTCTTGTTGCCGGACGGCGCCCGCAGGCGTTCGGCGATCTCGAGCTGCACCATCACGGTCCAGGTCCGCAGGCTTGGCAGCTCCTCGATCGACTTCAGGATCACCGGCGTCGCCACCGAGTAGGGCAGGTTGGCGACCATCGCGTCCGGCGCCGGCTCGAACGCCGCGAAGTCGAGTTTCACCGCGTCGCCCCAGTGGAGCGTCACCTGGGGGAGCGCGGCGACCGGCGCCAGCGCCCCCTCCAGCCCGCGGTCGATCTCCACCGTGTGCAGGTGGGCGACCCGCGGCGCGAGACGGTCGCTTAAGACCCCTTCGCCGGCCCCGACCTCGAGCACGACGTCGCCCTCCCCGACGCCGGAGTCGCGGACGATCGCCTCGAGCAGGTTCGGATCGGCGAGGAAGTTCTGGCCGAGGCGGACCACGGCGGCGGCGCTACCAGCCGAAGAGGGCGCGGGCGTTGGCCTCGACCGAGCGCTCGAGGTCGGCTGGCGATTCGCCCCGCTCGGCGGCGACCACCTCGGCGGTCGCCACCACGTTGGCGGGCTCGTTGCGCTCGCGGCGGCGCACCTGGGGGGTGAGAAAGGGCGCGTCGGTCTCGACCAGGATGCGGTTCTCCGGCACCTTGGCGGCGGCGAAGCGGAGGTCGGCGTTGCGCGGGTAGGTGACGTTGCCGGCGAAGGAGACGTACCAGCCGCGCTCGTTCGCGGCGCTGACTTTCTGCGGCGCCGAGAAGCAGTGGAGGATCACGGTGACGCCGTCGGCGTGCTCGTCGAGGGTGTGGAAGATCTCGTCGATCGCGGCGCTCTCCCCCTCCGGGTCGCGAGCGTGGATGACGAGCGGCAGCTCGAGCTCCTTCGCCACCTCGATCTGCCCCGCGAAGGCGCGCCGCTGGTCGTCCGGCTCGGCCGTGTCGCGGAAGAAGTCGAGGCCGGTCTCGCCGATCGCCCGCACCTTGGGATGGGCGCGCGCCAGCTCGACCAGCGCCGCCTGCGCCTCCTCGTCGAAGCCGCCCGCGTCGTTGGGATGGCGACCGATCGAGGCGAAGACGGGCTCGTTGGCCTCCGCCTGCGCGATCACCTGCGCGTTCGTCGTCTCGTCGAGGCCGACGTTCAGCATCCGCTCGACCCCCGCCGCGGCCGCCGCCTCGAGCAGCTCCGCGGTCGGCTTCTCGCAGATGAAGAGGTGCGTGTGGGAGTCGATCAAGCCGGGGTCGTCTCGATCTTCGGGAAGAGCGGCTGGATCCGCTCGACCGTCTGGCCGCCGCCGCGCGAGCCGAGCTCGGCCAGCCCGCGCCCCTCTTCGCCGAGCGTGGCGAGCAGAGTCTCCGCCGTCACCGGCAGGTAGGGCAAAAGCATCAAGGTGACTACGCGGAGGCCCTCGACCAGGCTGTAGAGGACTTCCTCGAGGCGGGCCGGGTCGGCCTCGTCCTTGGCGAGGACCCAGGGCTGGGTCTCCTCGACGTAGCGGTTGAGGCGCCGGACCAGGGTCCAGACGACCTCGAGCGCCTGGCTCAGCTCGGCCCTGTCGATCAGCCCGGTGAGGCGATCGAGCGCGCCTTCGAAGTCCTCGGCGAGGACCGCGTCGACCATCGTCTCGGCCGGGACGACACCGTCGCGGTAGCGCGCCACCATCGCCAGCACGCGGCTGGCGAGGTTGCCGTAGTCGTTGGCGAGCTCGGTCTCGTAACGGGCCTCGAAGCCGGCCGTGGAGATCGACCCGTCCTGGCCGAAGCTGACCTCGCGGAAGAGGTAGAAGCGGAGCGCGTCGGCGCCGAAGCGCTCGATCACCTCGAACGGATCGAGCACGTTGCCGAGGCTCTTCGACATCTTTTTCTCGCCCATCAGCAGGTAGCCGTGGATGACCATCCGGCGCGGCGGCCGCAGCCCGGCGGCCATGCAGAGCGCGGGCCAGATGACCGCGTGGAACTTGAGGATGTCCTTCGCCATCACGTGCAGGTCGGCGGGCCAGTAGCGCTCGCTGAGGTCCTCCCCGGGGCGGGCGAAGGTCAGCGCGGTGACGTAGTTGAGGAGGGCGTCGAACCAGACGTACATCCGCTGACTCGGGTCCCAGGGCAGCTCCAGCCCCCACTTCAGCGTCGGCCGCGAGAGCGACACGTCCTCCAGCCCGCCTTTGATGAACGAGATCGCCTCGTTGCGGCGGAACTCGGGCACGACGAAGTCCGGCTGCTCCGCGTACAGCGCTTCCAGCTTGCCCTGGAACTTGGAGAGCTCGAAGAACCAGTTCTCCTCTTCGACCCAGTCGAGCGGGATCTCGTGGATCGGGCAGGTGTTGCCGGCGGCAACCTCGCGCTCGGTTTTGAAGTCGGCGCAGCGGGGGCAGTACCAGCCTTCGTAGGAGCCCTTGCGCACGTAGCCGTTGTCGTAGACCCGCTGCATGATCTCGGCGACCTTCGCCTCATGCCGCGGATCGCTGGTCCTGATGAAGAAGTCGTTGGTCGCGTCGATGATCGGCATCAGCGCCTCGAACTTGGCCGCGTTACGGTCGACCAGCTCTTCCGGCGTGATCCCCTCTTTCGCCGCCGCTACCTCGATCGGCTCCCCGTGCTCATCGGTCCCGGTCAAGAAGAACACGTCCTCCGCCCGCTGCCGATGGTGCCGCGCGAGGATGTCCGCGGCCAGCGTCGAGTACGCGTGCCCGAGGTGCGGCTCGGCGTTGACGTAGTAGATCGGGGTGGTGACGTAGAACTTCTCGGCGCTCATCTGCAAGGGACGCTATCCAACGGCTCAAGCCAGGCTCGGGTCGCCCGCCCGCCCGACCAGCGCCTCGACCCCGTCGAGGATGCGTTCGAGGCCGAAGACGAACTCCGCCCGCTCGTCGTCCGGCGACGGATCGCGGTCGAGGGCGATCCGGTGCAGCCGTGGGTAGCCCTCCGCGTCCACCAGCTCGCGCAGGAGCGACTCGAAGGTCCACCGCGGCGCGTCGGGGGGCGCGGCCGCGCCAGCCCGTGCGGCTTCGTGGGCCATCCGTGACTCGCTCAGGGTGTATGAGCTGATCAGGCCGATGACCCGCAGCTTGTCGGCGTCGGCGAGGCCGGTGTCGTCGAGGGCTTCGAGGCCGCGCTCGACGAAGGTCAGCGAGTTGGGCGCCAGCGGCGGCGTCGCCATCGGCATCTCGGTGATCCAGGGGTGGCGGTCGAGCATCTGGCGCTGCAGCAGTGCCCACCCGCGGAGGCGCTCGCGCCAGCCCTCGCCGTCCAGGTCGAACGTCTCCGCCCCGGCCGCGCTCGCGTTCCACATCAGCTGCAGGAGCTCGTCCTTGTTGGCGACGTAGCGGTAGAGCGACATCGTGGTGAAGCCGAGCTCGCCGGCGACCCGGGCCATCGAGACCGCGCCGAGCCCTTCGGCGTCGGCGAGCTCGATCGCGGCATCGACGATCGCCTCGATCGAGAGACCTGGCTTCGGCCCGCGCCTGCCGCGCTCGCGCCGACCCCAGAGGAGGTCGAGGCCGGGTGGCAGCGTGGCGGCGGCGTCCGCCTCGGCCCGCTTACCGCCGGCGGCGTCCCCGCCCCCCTTCTTCTTCGCTCGCGACATCCACTCGATCATAACCGTGTACGTGCTATACAGTTCTGTCTATGACCTACACAGTTGAAGCCCAGGGCATCACCCGGTCCTTCGGCGACCACCTCGCGCTCGACCGCGTCGACCTTGCGATCGAGGGCGGCTCGGTCCTCGCACTGCTCGGCCCCAACGGGGCGGGCAAGACGACGATGGTCCGCATCCTCTCCACCCTCACCCGACCCGACGCCGGCACCGCGACCGTCGCCGGCCACGACCTGCTCGCCGATCCCCTCGGCGTCAAACGCCAGATCAGCCTCACCGGCCAGTTCGCCGCGGTCGACGACGTGCTCACCGGGCGCGAGAACCTCGATCTGATGGCACGCCTGCGTCGCCTGCCCCGGCGCGCCGCCCGCGCGCGCACCGCCGAGCTGCTCGACACCTTCGACCTCCTCGACGCCGCCGACCGCCGCGCCGCGACCTATTCGGGCGGGATGCGGCGGCGGCTCGACCTGGCGATCAGCATGATCGAGCGCCCGCGGCTCCTCTTCCTCGACGAGCCGACCACCGGCCTCGATCCGCGTAGCCGCGAAGGGCTCTGGGACATCGTCGTGCGCCTGGTCGAGGACGGCGTGACGGTCCTGCTCACCACCCAGTACCTGGAGGAGGCCGACCGACTCGCCGACTCGATCGCGGTCCTGAACGGCGGCCGGATCGTCGCCCGCGGCACCGCCGAGGAGCTGAAGGCGCGGGTCGGCGGCGCGGTGATGCGACTGCGCTTCGCCGACCTCGACCCGCTTCGCGAAGCGGCCTCGCTGTTCGACGCGCCGCGCGTCGACGAGCGCCTCCGCACGCTGGAGGTGCCGACCGACGGCTCCGCCGAGGACGTCCAGCGGACGCTTGCTCGTCTGCTCGCCGCCGACGTCGCCTCGCCCGAGGTGTCGATCGAGCGGCCGAGCCTCGACGACGTCTTCCTCCACCTCACCGGCCACGGCCATGTCGACCTGGGGGAGGTCGCTTGATGTCCCCCATCCACGCGATCTCCGACTCGCGCGCAATGGCGGGGCGTTGCCTGCGCCGCTCGCTGCGCGACCCGGAGGCGTTCTTCACCGCCCTCACCCTGCCGATCGTCCTCCTGCTGCTCTTCGTCTACGTCTTCGGCGGCGCCCTCGCGGACACTGGCACCGGCTACGCGAACTACGTCGTTCCCGGGCTGATCGTCCTCTGCGCCGGCTTCGGTGCCGGGACGACCGCGGTCGCCGTCGCCACCGACATGTCGAACGGGATCGTCGACCGCATCCGCTCGATGCCGGTCTTCGGCTCCTCCCTCCTCGTCGGCCACGTCGTCGCCAGCCTCGCCCGCAACATCGTCGCGACGACGCTGGTGATCGGCGCCGGCCTGGCGACCGGCTGGCGGCCGAGCGCCTCGGTGCCCGACTGGATCGCCGCCGCGGCGGTGGTCCTGCTCTTCATCACCGCGATCTCCTGGCTGGCGGCGGCGGTCGGCCTGCTCGCCCGGAGCGCCGAGGCAGCGACCGCGTTCACGATGGTGCTGATGTTCGTCCCCTACGTGAGCACCGCCTTCGTCCCGGCCGACACGATGCCGGCGCCCCTCGCGACCTTTGCCCGCCACCAGCCGTTCACGCCGATCATCGAGACGATGCGCGGCCTCTGGATGGGCAGCACCTCGACCGGCACGCCGATCGGCCACGAGGCGATCGTCGCGGTGGCCTACTGCCTCGCGATCCTGGTGGGATCGGCGCTCGCCGCGACGCGGCTCTTCCGCGCGCGGGCCTGACTCCGCGGTCGGTGCCGGAGGCACCGCGGAGGATTGCCGGCGCCTCGTGGCCGAGCGGTGATAATTCGCCGATGGCGGTCGACACGCACGGACGCTGGCCGCTGGTCTCCGCGGCGCTGGTCGGGCCGGCCTGGGCGGCCGTGCTCGCCGGGCGCGAGGCGCTACGTCGAGACGACGCCTGGGTGGCGATGCTGGGATTCCCGATCCTCGTCGCCCACCAGACCGAGGAGTGGGTCCGGCCCGGCGGCTTCCTGCCCTTCTGCAACGAGCGGCTGCTGGGAAGCGACGAGCCGACCTGGCCGCTGACCGAGCGCGACGGCTTCCACGTCAACGTGACGCTCGGCTGGAGCACGGCGATCGTCGCCTCGGCGCTCTGGCGGCGGAGCGCGATGCCGGCGGCCGTTGTCTTTTTTATGGAGGCGGGCAACACCG
>Ga0164242_10004139_pt1 | contig 16343 bp, 18 predicted proteins | sample OricomgcompostMG_FD_108783 | JGI IMG/M metagenome (GOLD analysis project Ga0164242, IMG submission 108783) | Miracle-Growth compost microbial communities from Emeryville, California, USA - Original compost - Miracle growth compost (MG) ...
CGATCTGGTGGAGATATCTTCAGATGCATGCTGTCGAAGTCTTTGTCATTCTTGATAGTAATTTCGTGTTCCGTGGTCGTGTCGAGAACCGTGATCGTGCTAGAGACCAAGCTGGCGAAGCTGTCGTCTCTCATCCTCGCACGGGAGCCGAGATGGGGTTCAGGTAGACGACAATATTCGCTCTATACGCTCGACTTATTGATGGGGATAGCCCATCTACTCTCGACCGACCACTTCACGATGGGGCTGCAAAGGCCAGCAAATCCCCGCAGCTGGCGTATTCGACGACTAAGAAGCTGTGATAGTGGCTACATGTGGCGCTATCGCATTGGGCGTTTGATACACATCACCGCAGCTAATATCAGCCGAACGGTTGGCGACCAATCATCCACTCACAAACGTAGAAAAAAGCACATTCTACTCTATGCGCAGACATACCGTCCGGCTGAAGGCTGCACTGCGGTCTAAGCCTACCATTGGGCGCGCAAACGGTCACCACTGCGCCTGCTGCCTCGCCAGCGGCCCCCCATCCCCCTCAATAATAAGTGCCAGAGTCCATCCTTACCGCTATAACCTCGCACCTTGTTATGCATTTGCCCTTCCTCCAAGCAGAGACGACGAGGCTAGATAGCCTCCTTCGTCCGCCGACGATGATGAACCGCACAGATGCGACATATCAGTCGGGTCGGACGGACGGCCGATCGTCGGGGAGCGAGGAACCGCAACCGAATCACGGCCCCACACGGCACGGTCCGTTGTCCCACGACGAGACGGGACACGCTATGTCGTCGTCCGGAAATCCATCTTCTTCGAACAACCACGAGTATAGACACAATTTCGACGCTCCTGGGGGTATTCAGAATATCAACGCCGGCCTTGGCAACCAATTCCCCTTTGCTAATTTCCATGGGTCTATGACTTTCAACCAGAACCGCAGTAACGGGAACGACCGGGAACCGAGAGTGACCGAATTTCTTCGGTGCCTCAATACTTCACCATACCGGGATCGAAAAAACCGAAACCCAAATCGGGTCCAAGGGACATGTGAATGGTTCGTGTCTCACGAACGTTTCCGAGACTGGGAAGAAAGCAAGGCGTCAAGAATCCTATGGGTGTCTGCAGATCCAGGTTGTGGAAAGTCGGTTTTAGCAAAACACCTGGTCGATTCTGTTCTTCCAGCCAAAGCATCCAGAAGTGTGTGCTACTTCTTTTTCAAGGACGACTTTGAGGACCAGAGGAGTGTGGTTAGCGCTCTCTCCTGTATCCTATACCAACTTTTCTTTGAGAAGCCTAGCCTGCTTACCGATGCAATTCTCAAACGGTTCGAAGTCGGTGGTGAAAAGTTCACTAGCTCATCTGGGGATCTCTGGGAGACTCTTATCCATGTCGCAAAGGAGCCGGACGCTGGCGAAATTGTATGCCTTCTCGACGCGATCGACGAATGTGAAGACGATGGAAGGGCCCAACTCGCCAAACTGCTATACAACCCGCATGGCTCTATGGATAACTCCAATTTGAAGTTTCTCCTCACGAGTCGGCCGTATAGTGGAATCCGCCAGGACTTCCAGCCCCTGTTACAGAACACGGCATGCCCCATGATTCATTTGAGTGGTGAGAGTCCTGAGGAGACAGTAAAGATTTCCCGAGAGATCGACATTTTCATTGTGGCCAGAGTCGAAGCGATCAGCGCACGACTAGTACTTGCACAAGACGAGCGAGATCTCCTATTACAACGGCTTATGCGTGTTCACAACAGGACGTATCTATGGGTATACCTTACCCTAGACTTGATCGAGAGCGACTATACCGACAAATCAAAAATAATCGAGGCTACCTCGCAGCTCCCTGAAACAGTTGATGAGGTCTACGAAAAGATCCTGTCCAAGAGTCACGATCCCGAAAAGGCACGAAAAATACTGCATATCGTGGTGGCAGCAGCACGACCCCCCACCCTGAGAGAGATGACCTTAGCGTTAACACTACGAGAAACTCACCTTTCCTGCCGTGACCTCGATCTCGAGCCCGAAGATCGCTTCCGTGAGAAAGTACGAAACATCTGCGGGCTCTTTGTGACAATCATCAACTCGAAGCTCTACCTACTTCACCAAACCGCGAAAGAGTTCTTGGTTCAGAACGACACGGCGGAGCATGTCCGGAGCATTCGCAATCCCCCCAAATGGAGATTCCCACTACGGCCGCGAGAATCTCATCGAGTTGAAGACTTCTCCCCCAAATGTTTTAAATGGAAACACTCGCTGCGGCCACAAGAATCCCACCGCGTTCTCGCCGAGATCTGCATCTGGTACCTCCTGTTGGCAGAATTCAAGGAGCTGGCCTTGGACAAAAACATCTCCCCATACCACATCGTTATTGATCATGCCTTCTTGGACTACTCTGCTAAACATTGGGCCGCTCACTTCCGCGAGTTGCCAGCTGACATACAAAGGGCGATGACGCCATCAGTTCTGAGACTCTGCAACATTGATTCCAGAAATCACCTAACTTGGTTTAGAATTTATTGGACAGGTACGAACACAGATTTTCCTGAAGGGGCAAACGCTCTCACGATTGCATCCTACTTCGGATTGACAAACACTGTGGAGCGTTTGCTCAAGATGGATAGTATCATCCCGTACTCTCGCGATGATACATACCTCAGGACAGCTCTATCTTGGGCTGCAGGAAACGGCTTTGGCGACGTTGTCAAACTATTGATCAAAGGAAGGGGCCTCAAGCTACTGTCCAGGGATACATCTCGAGTCAACTCGCGGGATAGATATGGCCGAACGCCATTATCATATGCGGTTTGGAATGGGAACATGGCCGTCGTCAAGCTGCTAATTAAGGCGGGGGCTACGGTGAACTTGAGGGACGATATTGGAGGGACTGCGCTATCTTATGCCGTCCATAGTGGGAATGATGAGGTGGTTAACCTACTTCTCAAGGAAGGAGCCCAACCTGAATCAGAGGATGATATTCCCGAGAGGTTATTATTCTCCGCAGCAAGGATGGGCCATGAGGACGTCGTCAAGCTATTGCTCGAGAGGGGAACGAACGTTGACCTTGACGCCAAAGACCACGAGGGAAGGACATCACTATCACAGGCAGCACGGCATGGGAATGAGGCTATAGTCAAGCTGCTCCTTGATACGAAGAAGGTGGACCTAGACACTAAGGACAATGTGGGATGGACACTACTGTCATGGGCAGGAAGGAATAGGAATGAGGCTATAGCCAAGCTACCCCTTGATACTAAGAAGGTTGACCTAGATATTAAGGACAACGAGGGAAGGACACCGCTGTCATGGGCAGTAAGGAATGGGAATAAGGCTATAGTCAAGCTACTCCTTGATACTAAGAAGGTTGACCCAGATACTAAGGACAACGAGGGAAGGACACCACTGTCATGGGCAGTATTATATAAGAATGAGGCTATAGCCAAGCTACTCCTTGATACTAAGAAGGTTGATCTAGACACTAAGGACAACGAGGGAAGGATACTACTGTCATAGGCAGTAGAGTATAGGAATGAAGCTATAGTTAAGCTACTCCTTAATATTAAGAAGGTTGACCTAGTTATTAAAGATAATAATGGACAGATACTACTGGCATGGGTAGTAGTGGTGGGCAGGAAGTTGTTTTCAAGCTGCTGCTCGAGCAGGGAGCTAATGTTAGCCTTGATGCTGAGGATAAGGATGGAGTGATACTACTGTCATGGGCGGTAAGGCTGGGCACAAGGCTACTGCCAATCTCATAATTGAGACCAACAAGGTCGACGGTCGACCTAAATTCCAAGAATACCAGGGGATAGACGCCGTTGTGGTGTGTAGTATCCAGGAAGAACGCCGATATTATTAAGCTGCTCCTCGATACTGGCAAGGTTGATCTAAATACTAAAGATCGTGACGGGCTAAAGCTACTAGTGCTTGCAGTGCTGGTGCGGGACGAGGCTACTGTTAAGCTGCTGCTCGATACTGACGAGGCCGATCTGGATGCTACAGATAGCAACTGACGGACACCGCTACAGTGGGCGACGAGGCTGTTGTCAAGCTCCTGCTCGATACCGGCAAGGTTGATCTGAATACTAGCAAAGATGTCGATGGGTGGCTAAGGGGAGGAGGGTCTGGAGTTGGGTCGCATGACGAGGCGATTGCTAAGCTACTACTTGATACTGGCGAGGTCACTGTAAGTGGTAGAGACACCATGGATATGCAGTATGCGCCGCTACATTAACAAGGAGCCGGTCGATACTCGCAAGTTCGATCGAGAGATTGGAGAAGATGTCACTGAAGTTCGCGAAGGAATGAGGCGAGTATGGCGGACAGGTTTTGTTTGGCGCGGCGACGAATAGGCACCCCACTATAACGGGCATATGAAGTAGCCATAAAGCTGTCGTCAAACTATTGTGGGAGCACATAATAACTTATACCATAGCATAGGTACCTAGAGATTGAGCTATCCACGCTGGCGTCGCGCACTAGGTTTGCTGTCTCTGCGCCGACGATAAAAAGTAAACATTTTAGTGACGATTACTGCCCAGATGCAGGAATTGCACCCCCAGGAGAGACTGAGGGGGTAGAGAGAAGGAAAGATGTTCCTCTAAAATATGTGTGTGCTTTGCGGGGCATATCGATGGTCCCTCGGCTTATCGATTAGAACTTGACTCACCCCTGCAAGGGCCCACTTTCTGATGGCTGGCACCACCGGTGGGTGGGGAGAAAATGGCAGAGAATTATTAAAAAAAAAAAGAGATCGAAACTTCTTGCCTCGAGATCAATCCCCCACCACAACGAGGCCGATAGATAGACGATAGCAGCCCTGACAAGCTGCCTAAAATTCGCCCAAGATGCCAGCCAAGACGACGTGGAAGGTACGAACTGCTAGGCCTTTAGGTCGGAGTAAAATAACCTGACAATTTGCGATTAGGACATCCCCCCAGTCCCGACTTCGCAGGAGTTCCTCGACATCGTCCTCAGCCGAACACAGCGCAGACTCCCAACGCAGATCCGAGCCGGTTTTAAGATCACGAGAATAAGAGGTGATACCACTCCCCATGCCTCCATTATAACATTCAGCGAGCGCTGACGCGAGCTTGGGAAAGGCTTCTACACCCGAAAGGTCAAGTTCACACAGGAGACATTCAGCGAGAAACTCGGAGGGATCCAGCAGAGCTTTCCGATCCTCAATGACATCGCCCCGTTCCACCGAGATCTTATGAACACGCTTTACGATGCGGACCACTTCAAGGTTGCCCTGGGCCAAGTCTCGACGGCGAAGCACCTCATCGAGTCGATCTCCCGAGATTACGTCCGGCTACTCAAGTTAGTCGCACCCTCCGCACATACTCCTTTGCTGCTACTGAACAGGAACTGACCCGGGATTCAGATATGGACAGTCTCTATTTCAATGTAAACAGCTGAAGAAAGCCGCGCTGGGTAGGATGGCCACAATCGTGAAGCGACTCAAGGACCCGCTTCTATATCTCGATCAAGTCAGGCAACATGTAGGTGTCGCCCTCTCCTAAACCGAGTTTAGTTTCTACGTGCTAAATTGATATGACAGCTTGGTCGTCTACCGTCAATCGATCCGAACACCAGGACCCTGTTGATCTGTGGCTATCCGAACGTCGGCAAAAGTTCGTTCCTACAGAGCGTTACTCGTGCAGATGTTGAAGTTCAGCCGTACGCATTCACCACCAAGAGTCTCTACGTTGGCCACTTGGACTACAAATATCTCGTAAGTTTCCCGGTCTAGAGAGTATTATGACACGATGCTTACACCTCTCGAAGAAATTTCAATGCATAGATACTCCAGGTCTGTTAGACCGGCCGCTAGGTAAGTTAACCTTGGCTCTCAATAATGGCGAGACCAAATGGCTAAATGTTGCGATTAGAGGAAATGAACACGATCGAGATGCAGAGTATCACAGCAATTGCGCATCTTCGATCTGCCATCCTTTACTTCATGGATCTGAGTGAGCAATGTGGCTACTCAGTCCAGGCTCAAATCAACCTTTACAGATCCATTAAACCTCTGTTCAGCGGAAAGCTGGTATTCATCGTGATCAATAAGGTAACGTTCCCGGCGAACTAAGGGCACACCGTCTGACGTACTAACGTATCGCCTGTAGATCGATATCAAGCGACCTGAAGACCTTGACGCAGAGACACAAGCCGAATTGCAGGGTATGCTGAAGTCCGGTGAGGTAGAGATGCTTCAGCTTAGCTGCAATACACAAGAGGGTGTACAAGCTGTCAAGAACGCAGCGTGCGAGCGTCTGCTGGCAGATCGAGTAGCCCACAAGCTCCAGGCAGGGACTACCAGCGCCGGAACGGTTGGTGGTAGGCTCGCTGAAGTTATGGGTCGTATCCATGTGGCCATGCCGCTTGGTGGCGCAACCCGAGAGACATTCATCCCAGACGCTGTCAAGAACCTAAGGAAGTTCGACAAGACCGACCCGGAGAGGAGAATTCTAGCAAGGGACGTGGAGTTTGAGAACGGCGGCGCTGGAGTCTTCAACGTGGACCTCAAGGCAGACTATAAGCTCAAGGACCCGGCCTGGAGGTACGACAAAATTCCCGAGTTCCTCGACGGAAAGAACGTGTACGACTTCATCGATCCCGACATTGAGGCCAAGCTCCAGGCTTTGGAAGAGGAGGAAGAAAAACTGGAGAAGGAAGGCTACTACGACTCGGAGTCGGAGATGGAGGACGACGAGGAGGAGGAAATCCTCCACAAGGCCAACCTCATCCGCGAGAAGCAGGCCCTGATCCGCAACGAAGCCAAGATGCGCAAATCGCTCAAGAACCGCGCCATGATCCCGCGCAAGCAGCTCAAGAAGACCATCTCGCAGCTCGACGACCACCTCGACGAGCTCGGCGTCGACACGACCGAGATCGTGCGCCGGGCCCGCGAGCAGTCGACCACGCGCGGCCGCAGCCTGAACCGGTCGCGCGCGGGCACCGAGGACGCCGACGCGATGGACGTCGACACCCCCAAGACGGCGCAGGACCGCATCCGCGAGCGCAGCCGCGCCCGCAGCCAGTCCATGGTCAACAGGCGCGAGGACGGCGTGCAGGAGGTCACGGCCCGCTCAAAGGCCGAGAGGCAGGCCAAGTTGGGCCAGCGCAAGATGAATCGCATGGCCAGGCAGGGAGAGGCGGACAGACACGTTGGCACGGCCATGCCGAAGCATTTGGTGAGTCTTTTGCAAGCTGGGAGGTGTATTGCCTTCCTTCTCCCCCCCCCAGCATCCCCTACCTGCATTCGATTGTTTTCTAACCTGCCTGATAATCTAGTTTGCTGGCAAGAGAGGCATGGGCAAGACATCTCGGCGTTAGACTCTGGAACTTGCTTCCTGCTAGTTCCTTCCGTTCTCTTGTTTCGTTCTTTTTTCATCTGGTCATGTCATGGCGTTGTTTCCCTCATTTTGTTCATGGGCTGGGCGGGGCGGAAAGAAATGTCTCGTATGCTCGCTGCAGTCATGATAAATGCCGGCTTTTAGTAAAATTACTCGTGGTTAGTAGATACCAATGGAGATGTTGCGTGAGAATATGAACCATGAAAAATGTAGTCCATCAGGGAGTGAGCCGCACGCTATCTGTGGCAAGGAGGTAGAGTAGATGATGGTAAAGCTAAAAGGTGCTATTTCTAATTTGCAGCTTTACCTACTTAAATACCATTCTTCATGTGGGGGATGGGGGAATATATAGACTGCGTGGGAGGGTAGACATAGGCTAAGCAGCCCGAGGGCGAAACGACTTGCTTTCTCTTTTTAGGATCCGAGGCATCCTCGCGCCATCCCGTGCATCCTCCTCCTCCTCCGGGATCCATACCCGTAAGGGACTAACTAAGGATGTGGTCTCTCCACTTACTCCTCGCCAGCCACCTGGATACCCTCCCTCAAGCCCTCAACCACCAACTCCTGACCAGCACAGCGGCGGTAGATGTCCCTGACGTCGTCGGTTGTGGACTCAAAGTGGCTGCTCGCGTCGTAGCTCTTGGAGATGAAGATGTTGTCCTTGGTGCCGTCCTCTAGGGGCTCGTAGAGGGGAATAGGGGGTCCCTAGGAGTGGGTTAGTCGAGTTGGTATATAAATTGCTAACAGGGAAGAAGCGTGGCTGGGGAACATAGAAGGAGAGGCGAGAAGACATACCATGAATTGCTCCTCGATCTTGCCGAGGCGCTCAAGACCGGGGCCAAGCTCAAGGTGGTGGTTTGCAGTCGTCTCGGCAATGGTCGAGACGATGGCGATCCAGTATCCCTTAGGGCAGACATTGTGCGCCGCGGAAACACAAGCAATGTAGATATCTATCAGACGAGGAAGTCAGCTTTACTCTCCTAGTTCAGACAACCGCTACACGGAGCTGAAGTCCCCTATTTTCGAGCACTTACCATGCTTGCGGCCAACCTGGGACTGCGGAATAATGAGCTGGGAGGAATCGCCCTCATTTGTGCTTGCGAGCGGGTGCTTCAAGATGCAGATAGCCCGCAGCACATGGCCGGTAACCTTGACCTTGGAAGGGAAGTAGCTCGGGTCACCAAGGATCATCTTCGCCTTCGTCTCGAACTTCATCTCGGGATCAACTCCGGTCATAGTCGCCTTGATGCCGACCGCCTTGTCGCCGTCGTATTGGATTTCGTCAACGTTGGTGTTGAGCATGTAAGTGCCGCCGTAAATGGCGCTCAGCCGCGCGAAGCCCTGGGGCAGCTCGCCGAGTCCGTACAGGGGGTAGATGTAAGGCGACTTTCCGTACCGCGCAACGCTGTTGCCGTAGAGGCGGATCCGGTTGATTGCCTCGATGGCAACGCCCGGGGCACTGAGGTACGAGTCGTTCTGATACAGTGCCATAGCATGTCCAACGAAGTCCTTCGTCGTGGCCTCGAGGCCGAACTTGTCGTATACCTCCTTCATGGTGCATTTGGTCAAGTCGAGGCCTGGGAGGGTAGCAAGGGTCAGCAACGGCCGGAGGTTTTATGTTTGGATCTCGAGGACTACGAGAGAGGAAGGAACTCACCCTTGTGCGTCGCCGGGTCTTTCTCGTCAAAGGTACCAACCCACTCGATGAAGCTCTTCATCCTGCGCTTCTCAAACAGGCCCATCAGCGGCGACCGCAGGGCCTCGGCGGCGTCGGACGGCACCTTGGCGACGGTGGCCTTGGGGCCGGCGCCCTGCTGGACGAAGCTGCCAGCGACCTGCTTGAACTCGAGGTATCTGGTGACGTCGGTGGAGACGAGGATGTTGGTGAGCTCGCCGGAGGACATGAGGAACTTGGGCACGAGGTCGATGTTCCAGTCGTTGAGCCGGCCGTACTTCTTCCATGGCTCCTCGTCCTTCTGGTAGTTTCCGTATTTCTTGAAGAGCTGGAGGGATACTGAGTTAGAGTGGTGGGACGGGGAGACACGGGAGGACTGCGGGGGGCAGCCGTGAGGAAAGGGGGCTTCGGTATCATACAGTTTCGAGATTGACGGAGGCGGCCTCACTGTTGGTTGAAAAGGAGTATTGTCAGCTCAGAGTCAAAACAGTAAAGAGCGAGAAGTAGCGAGAGGCTGGGTAGACATACCCTCCATAGTGGCCGTTGCGGTCAATGTGTAGGACCTTCTTGCCCTTTACACTCAGAACACTTTAGCCCCGGTAACCTCTTGTCAGTAAATGCTTATGATGAGCTCCATTAGGTGGTCAAGGACTCGTTACCCAGAAAGGATACACTCGGTCAGACCTACAAACAGACAAGTTAGCCCCAGTCAGTTCGTCGAGGTCGAGGTCGAGGTCGTTGCGGTCAACGAGGGAGCAGAGAGCTCCGACCCCACATTGCGGGGCTGCCACATACCTGTGCCCAGCACAATGACATCGTACTCCTTTGCGATCTCATCCATGTTTGCAGACTATGGATGGGTGGGCAGATAAACAGGGTCGGGGGAGAATAGAGTAATTGGGTTTCGCTATAACACGTGGGGGACAGCTTTTGCACCGCGAGTTTGGGCTGAGTGTCCGAGGAAGGTTTTTGTTGTTTCGTGGTGCAGGACGGGAGTTGGGTTGGCGGGAGGGGGGGCGGGGGGAGAAAAGTGACAGGGGGAGGTTCACACCTGAAGCTAGTTGTAGCGAGAGCCTTTGATTCGGTGCTTTGGGGGCAAAGCGGTCTCAGCATACAGACCCGCTAGTCTCGGGACAATCATGCTGCTTTCTCCTGGAGGAGAATAGGTCCATGCTTCCATTCTAAACCAACACCTTGTTCTATTTTATTGTCCACCTGGTACTAAGACGCACAGGTGCCTTGCCAGTTCCCTAATAGTAGGGGTTTCCAAAGCTTCTCGAGCGATCTCTCTTCTATAAAACTGTACAAGCCTGCTATACAAGTAGGCGTTGGAGGTGGTGTGACATACAATATTTGTACATATATGCGGCGGCAGTCTAGATGGATGCCGGGAAAGTTGATTATACAGTGTTGGCCAACGTTGGCCCATATAGCCGGCGCCCGAACCTAAACAGAGACCTCTTACACTCTCGCCGGATCGCGCTGTGCCTGGTTAGCAGGCACTGTCGAAGCTTTTATCGTCATACTTTCGATTCCAGCTTCTCCTTCCCCTGCTCGACTTCCTCACTCCTAGCTTCCAAGCTACCTTCCTCCTCCTCAAGGTACTCCATTGGTGTATAAGGGTTGCCCTCTCCAGACAGGTCGACCTCCGGATCATCCTTCGCCAGCTTCGCAGCGTCCTCCCAGAGGTAGAACCGTTCTGTCAGAACATGCTTGATGGCTCGCATTGTCTCTTGCACCTAGCAGGAAAATGTAAGCAAGAAGGCCTCTCGGAAACCAGGGAAGGGTTGACCTCGTCATCCATGCATTTCGCAATGCAAAACAAAACGGAGGACATTGCCGGGAAGCAGAAAACTTACTATCGCATCCCTCTCGCGAGCTTCCGAATCTCCAAACCCAAGCTTCCGCTTCTCCCTCTCCCACGAAGCCGTAGAAATCCTGTTCCTCTCCTTGACGCACACCCACCACAGCTTGTGCAGATCATCCCAAGACTTGGCCCTCAGCTCCTCGACAGACCACGCCCTGCCGTGCTCCGCATCCTTCACGGGGGGGTTGACAATCTTCTTCTTGTCGTAGAAGAAGTCCCACAGCCCATGGTCTTGGTCCGTCGGCACCTCGGGCAGGTCCTCCCGCGCGACCGGCCGCGGCAGCGGGTCGTCCGACACCGACAGGCGCCAGCGGGGACCCGTGCGGCGGACCGTCGACTCGCCCCTGTGCTTGCTGTTGTCGCGCGTCTTGCGCGCGCCTTCGTACGTGTGCCGCTTGAGGAGCGGCGAGTACGTCGAGAAGAGGGACGCCTGCCGCTCGTGCCGCCGGTACTGCCGCGGGAGGAGGTTGGCGGTCGCTGCGGTTGGGAGGGACGTTGCGAGGGAGGAGGGTTGGAGGATCGCTGCCAGAGACGGCCGCACCGCCCTTGAGCTTGCCATTGAGACAAGCAAGTGGCCAGTATATGGCGACTTCAAGGTGAGATATTCAAAATGTAAATAAAACTCAACTTCTGTCGGGATTGCTTGTGGCTCTCCCTCCCAGATTAATGGCTGGTTGAAGCTCTGTTTGTTCTGATGAACTTCGATCACTGAAAATTTAGATGGTCCAAGCTTCTTCCAGATAATCCGTTGTGTGGCGTCGACGGAACTGTGGGACTTGTGGCTAGTGTGGCCGTAGAAGTTTATCAACGACATAACTTCACGGCTCGCCGCCCTCTTATTTTTCTGCTTCCCTAGGCATTCATCTCGAACAAGTCGCCTCTCCTTGTCATGCCTCTCATTGCATAGAAACCCAACCTACGGGGGAGCCGGTCTTACTTTCCAACAAGAATGTCCCTGTTACAGTACGGGCCCCCTCCCACTCCACTCAACGCCGCCACCCACTAACTCATGAGAGCAGATCCTACCGCAACCTGCCCTTCAAGGCAAAGCTCGGGGTCGGGGCCGGCCTCGTAGCATGGGGCCTCATCGGCACGTACATGTCTGACCGAGCCGAAGAGAAGTTCGGCCTCACTCCGACCGAGGCCGACAAAGCTGCCCTGAACCAGATGTTGCCCAAAGTCCAGCTCGTTGAGAGGGGCCAGGGCCGATGATCTATCCGGTGTACCACCAAACCGCTGCTGGACGGCCGCACTTTTCCCAAGGGGCTTGAGATGGAGAGGTTCTAGTAAGCGCTTGGATGGGGACCAACGCGCATCACTCATAGTCGTGTAGGAGTACTGAGCGGGCAAGGTTTGGTTGGCGGGCTTGAAACTAGATTTCAGAAGCGAGGATCGAGAATGCACTGTTATCAGACAGAGGAAAGGAACTATGCAAGTTTTGACTGTTTTTGTTTCGCGATGCGGGTATTGGACATCCCATCTAGTTCTAAATAGAGAAGAAACCCCTGGCGGAGCTCTAGTGTATGTAGGTAGCCCTCAACAGTGATGTACATTTTTTGATTTTGTTTCTGTCCGTGAGCCAATTTCCGTTTAGCATGGCTCTAGAGTGCCTCCTAACCTCCCAAGTAACCCTCCTGGTGCGTGATCCTACTAGGAGGATCGCGTCCAGCCAGCCCAGGAGTCCACTCCGCAACTCGATCGAGCGTCGATGATGCCTTTACTCCGGCTCCGAGCCTTCGTATCATGAAAAATTGCCGCCCAGAAATAGGCCTCAAACCCCAGCTTGCTTTCTAATGCGCGGTGTGATGAGATAAACAATGGGGAATGAAGTCTAATGTAAGGGATCTATTTGTCGCACCTGACCCTCATAATGCAGAGCAAACCAGCCACCCTCGAGCCACTTAAGATGCAACGAAACTTTTAAAAAAAGACGAAGACCGCACCTGGCAAGGAAAGGGAAGAATGAAGTTAGGAAAAAAAACCGAAAACATGAACAGAAAGAGATGTAATGAAAGGGGGGAGACCAAAGGAAATTAATAGGAAAGGGGGATCAAACGCCACCAAAAAAAAAATGCGAGACATGCGTGTACCGGGTTGATGAGAGCAGAGAAAATCAGACCATGCCGCCCCTAACCGTTGCGCATTTCCGCCTTCACCGATGCAATTGTTCGAGATTCCACGACCTTCGGAACGGGTATGAAGAGGTGCGCCATGTCCAGGTCCACGTCCCGGACACCATAATCCCGATCGATATCCCCGACTGATCCCAACTCTTCCCCCCTAGAGGCACCGTCGTTGACGACCCATTCCCGAACCGACTTCAACAGATGGATGACGTGGGCAAACCGTTGGTCAGGGCCCATGCGCAGATCGACCGGACGAGCGTGCTTCAGGAGGTATGTCGCAAGCCAGTAGAAGTGAATGGCGTCCTTGGAGAAACCGTAACGGCGAGGATGAACAATTAGTCCGGGGGGTGCAACTAGTCCGGGCGGGAACTGCGAGGCCATGTCCACATCCCAGTTGGTCTTGAACTTGTCCAAGGCTGTCGCGAAGGTCTTGATCGTTGGACCATCAAGAAGTTGGCCAGCCCCGTCCACCGGTGTAGCCCGGCCACTGTTGCCGCCCTGAGCCCCGATAATCCAATCGTGTTGCGAGAGGGGAGTGTTGGACCTATTCATGGCCGCATCCCCATCAAGCTGGACTCTTCGCATCATGGCCAGCAGGGCATGGATAAGGATGAATTTGCCGTACAGATTGGTTGTGCCCGGTTGGATCTGGTAGGAGCTGTGGATGAGGGCCTTCAGAGCCAGGTTCATCTCGGGCTGCCTGCATCTCTGCGTGCCGTCTGGATTTCGGGCCTTAGCAGCCTCCGGTCCGTAGAGGCCGAGCGCTTCGGCGCATTCAGTAGCGGTACGAGCTTCCCAGGCAGCGTCGTCTACCGGCAATGGCAGCTGTACCTCGAGGGCATCGAGCTCCGGGCCGGTGTTGAAGTAGAGACCTAGAGCCGAATCAAAGAGGAAGATGGCGTACATTGCCTGAACACGCTTCTCCTGCTCGACCCACACGTGCCAATCAAAATCGGAAGCAGTGAAGTTACGGGCGGGCGGTTGTGGTTGATGGAGGGGGCTGCAGAGGGTCGAGTCGTTAGAGATGCGCAGGAGGCCGGCCTTTCTGGCCAGGGCAACCAGCGACGGGAAAGTGGTCCTAACCGTCTCCCGCTGGAGTGGTGTGCCGTGCCACACAAACAAGATGTGCGAGAGGATGATGGCCTGCAGTTCCTCGATGTCCTGCTTCCTGTGCCCGAAGTCGCTGTACTCGTACAAGGTACTGGGATTGTTGGGATCTTCGGAGAGGGAAGCGTACATACGCGAGGAACCTTCTAGAGCAGCCTTGAGGAGGGGGGAGATCTCGCGCACATTAGCAGTCGGGAGGCGGTCCGAATAGCAGGCGCCAACGCAGCACATGCCGACGATAACGCCAACGTAAGCATCCATGATACGAAAAGTGGGAATGTGAATCATCGAGAAGTGCACGTGGAAGTGTGTGTACCTGACGAGGAAGTCTTGGATATTGTCGGGGCGGAAGAACTGTTCGGCGAGGGGGATCGTGGACTGGTCTACGGCGGTACCTGGGGGGTACAGGAAGTTGAGGATTCGGTTCGAGAGCTGTTGATAAGGGTCGTCGTGGTCCGAAGGGGCCAGGCCCCAGTCGATAAAGGGGCCGGCATCGTGGGCATCGGTTCTGCCGGGCATGCCACCGGCCGGGGCGGGGTTACCGCCGTTAGGTTCTCGTTTGATTGCGGTCTGCGTCTGTCCAACATTAGGAGGAGGGAAGGTATTGACGTAGGTATTGTGCGCACCAGGCTGGAACATCTGAGACCAATCCAAGTTCGACTGCTGGTTCGAGCTCGCTCCTCCAAACATGGGCATCCCGTTCTGCGGGGGCGGGATGCTATAGTTGGCCAGCTGCGGGTTGATGTTGGCCGACATGTTGCCGGACACGTCGCCGCTGTAGGGCTGGTGGGTCGAGGTACCCATGACAGGGTCGGTCATGTTTCGCCGGTCGCGGTTCGCGTCCTCGAGTCTGTTCATGCTGCTAGATCTCGAAAGCTGGGGCTGATCGTTGGCAATGTTGTTCATCGCATCAGGAGCGGGAATGAGGTTAAAGGGAACCATTCCCACGTCGCCAGACATGTTTCCCATACCATTCATGTCGCCCTCGCCGCCTAGGGCGTTCTTTTGGGCAGCAGCATTCTTCTTAACATGCGCCTGCGGGTGAGACAGATGACTAGCACCGGTGGGGTTTCCGCGGCGAATCGAGCACTTTTGGAAGTGACGTTTCAAAATGTCGCTGCGTGAGAAAGTATCACGGCAGAGCACACACATGTAGGGACGGTCGCCAGTGCCTGCCAAGGGTTTTATGTTAAACACTCAAGACTGCAACGCTAGAGAAGGAAAGGGGTAAAAAGAAGTGGCAGGGGGGGGGAGGAAACGGGACTTACGACGGAGGAGATGACGTTTTAAGTGCTTGGCATGGAGGTAAGTCTTATTGCAGTGGGGGCACGGGAACTTGCCGTCCGCATCCTTCTGCGGGATCTGACTCTTACCACTGCCAGCACCAGCGGCAGTGGCAGCAGGGCGTCCGGGAGCACTGGGGAGGATGCCCCGGCGGCCCTGTGAGCCAACCACGCGAGTTGGCTGATAGTCTTCAGGGAGCATCTGCTGCTGGGGCACCATAGGGCTCTGGTGGTAGGGTGAGCCCACACCTAGTGCCATAACGCCTCCGGCCAGCATGGGCCTAAGGACGGGGGGGATACGATCGCCCGACGATGAAGCGGGAGCGATAGCCTGGGGGTGCGAGGGCGCAGCTGTGACTTGAGGCAGCATGCTGGACGAAGTAGGATACGGCGGCTGGGGTTGCTGGTATTGCTGGTATTGGTGTCTCTGCATCATCTGGTCGTAAGGTCCTCCTCGACCAGTGTTAGGGCCCAGGGGCCGGAGGTAGTTTCCCATATTGCTCGTGGAACCTGGAGTATTTGGTGTTGCTGGGATTCTGGGAGTGTGTGGGTAGCTGCTATACGCGTTCTGCATGATCTGGTTGCTGAGTTGGTTCAGGTTGGAGGTGACAAGATTGAAAGCCAATGAATAATAATGATGGAGTGGATGCGGTCGAGTTGTAAAGAATAAGTGTCCTGCAGTGGACAATGTTGGCCTGGGAAGTTGTGCGGGTGGAGAGAGGAGTAGGAGTGGTGGTTTTCTACGCTGCCTTGACCTTTTATTTCGGCGGACCTGTCAGGTATAGCGTGGTAGGCTGCTATTTAAACCGACGCGTGCTGCTGCTTGCTGGTAGTAGTGCACATGAGGCAGGGTCTGCGGAGGAAGGACAGGGATAGTCAGTACGTGTACTTGGACCATGTGCCAAGGACGCAGCTATCCACACCC
>Ga0164242_10004140_pt1 | contig 16342 bp, 19 predicted proteins | sample OricomgcompostMG_FD_108783 | JGI IMG/M metagenome (GOLD analysis project Ga0164242, IMG submission 108783) | Miracle-Growth compost microbial communities from Emeryville, California, USA - Original compost - Miracle growth compost (MG) ...
CATGACACGCCGTACTCGCTGAATTAGCGGTCATGATCACCGCGGTGGGGGTCAGGACGGGCGGGCGGCGACGAGGCGGAGCGAGCCCTCGTAGTACGGCTGCCGTCGCAGCGTGCCGTACTTTCGATCCCATTCGCCGGACTCGAGGTCGGCGCGCAGCTTCTCGACGCCGCGTTCAGCTACCTCAGGCGCCACGAAGCCCCACGAGGACTGCGCTTGCCGCACCGACTCCTCGAGGAAACGCTCGGGACGCCCGTAGAACGCTTCGCTGAATCCATCTGTGCAGTCGAGTGGAATCGGTACGTTCGTCACCGTGCAGGGGCCGCCCAACACCGCCTTGACACGTTCGATCTCCGGGCTGCGTCCCTGCTCGGCGCGAACGATGTCGGGCACGTAGTCGACCAGCCAGAAGTCGGCGAGCGTGTGCCGATCGGCCAGCAGAATCACCACCGGCCCTCGGCTGACTCGACGCATCTCGCGCAGCCCCCGGTCGAGGTCCCGCCACTGGTGGATCGTGAATGAGGCCATTGCCGCGTCGAAGCTGTCATCGGCGAACGGCAGCTCCTCCGCAACTGCATCGACAGCCGCACTGAGGTGCGACGGTCGCTGTCGGCGCATCGCGAGCGACGGCTCAACTGCTGTGACCTCGCGATCAGCCGGCTCGTAGGACCCGGCGCCGGCACCGACATTGACCACCGTCCGCGCATCACCTAGCGCGGCGTCGATGTAGGCCGTGATCCGCGGATCGGGTTGCCGTTGCACGGCATAGCCGCTACCACCGGCTTCGTAGTCGACGTCGCCGGCGGCCCGCCGACGCGGCTGGTCAGATATCGAGCAGCTCCTCGTAGAAGCCACCGATCTCGCGCTCGCGATCGACGAGATGAACCTCGAGGATCCAGTGGGCGACATTGCCCACGCTGTCGACGCCGCGCAGCGCGCGGTCGTTGGCGGGCGCGATTCGTGAGCGGTCCTTGCTGCCCTCAGCGTCCGCGTGCGGGAAGTCGCCGACGAGATGACCGGCGATCGTCCCGCCCCATTCATAGCCGCGGGCGGCCCCCTGCTCGACCATGTAGGCGAAGAGCTGGGCTCCGGTGATGTCCGGCGTCGCCTCGAAGTGTGCGCGGCCCGCAGCCCAGACTTCCGGCAGCGCATCGCGTAGCCGCAGCTTCTCCGGATCGGCACCGAGCACGTAGGTACGCCCGAAGTCCGCCTCCCACTCCTCGAAGACCGGACCGAGATCGAGATAGACGATGTCGTCATCGGCGATCTCGCGGTTCGGCGGGTTCGCGTGATACGGCTCTAGTGCGTTCACTCCTGCCCGGACGACGCGCTTGTGCCAGTGCTTGTCCACCCCCAGTCGTTCCGCCGCGAGGACCTTGATCGCGTCGCTGGCTTCGCGCTCGGTCACTCCTGGCGCGACGATCCCCGCAGCCTCGATCGCCGCGAAGAGATCTGACGCCTGCCGTTGGGCGCCTCGCAGGCGCTCGACTCGCTCAGCGTCCTGCATGGCGGCTGCACTCTCCGAAGATTTCCAGCATGTGGCTCACGTTCGTGAAGCCCGCATCGGCGGCGACGCGGTGCGCCCACGATTCCACCTCCGGGCCCTCGATCTCCACCGAGAATCCGCAGGTGCGGCACACCAGGTGATGGTGATGCTGCTCGGGTTCACCGGACGAGGCCGGACCGCACAACCGGTACGCCGCCTCCCCGTCTGGGCGGGTGACGACGTCGACCGCACCGTCTTCAGCCAGCCGACGGAGATGCCGGTAGACGGTGGTCAGACCGACCGACTCGCCCCGCGCCCGAAGCACGTCGTACAGGGCCTGGGCAGTGAGGAACGCGTCCGCTGACGCGAGGACCTCGTCGACCGCGGCGCCCTGTCGCGTCGATCGCCGCCGTGAAGCTAAGTCAGTGATGGTGAACCTCCGCAGGCTCAGGATGCACGCGTGAGTGGCGCATCAGCAACGACGCGATGCGGGCCAGGACGTAGAGGCCAAAGCTGATGAAGGTGACGAAGACGCTCGCCTTCACCGTAGGGTGCTGCAGGTTCGCGACGAGTCCACCGTCAGCTGCGAGCATCGCGAAGATCACGGACAGCGACATGACGACCGCCGGCCGCGCCGACAGCCGCTGCGCGGCCGCCGCCGGGGTGATCGTGAGGCTCAGTACGAGAAGCGTGCCAACGATCTGTGCGGCTTCCGTGACAGTGACCGCGAGCAGGTACAGGAACAGCAGCCCGACGAGCCGCACCGGCACACCGCGTGCCTCCGCCAGCTCCGGGTCCACGCTGGCGAACAGCAGCGGCCGGAACATCAACGCTGTGAGCACGATCACGATCGCCACGATGATGAGCAGGATGAGCAGCTGGCGCGTACTGACGCCGTAGATGTAGCCGAACAGGATGTTCGTCGCCTCGGTAGCGAAGCCGTCGTAGTGCCCGAGCAGCAGGACACCGAGGCCCAGGCCGAACGCGAGGATCACACCGATCGCGGAGTCACGCTCCCGCGTCCGCGCGCCGAGCAGGCCGATCGCGGTAGCCACCACAACCGAACCCACGAGGGCGCCGACGACCGGATCATCGCTGATCAAGAGACCCGCGGCAGCCCCGGTGAAGGCGAGTTCGGCAGTTCCGTGCACGGCGAAGGCAGCGCCGCGCGTCACAACGAACGGTCCGAGCAATCCGCACGCCACGGAGATCAAAGCGGCTGCGATCAACGCATGCTGCGCGAAGGCCTGATGCAGGTAGAAGCTCAGTCCCATCTAGCGCGCTCGCCTCGCCGCGACCCTCGGCCTCACAGCAGGCCTCGCTGCGTGCGGAGCTCGTCCTCGACGTGATGATGGCCGCCGCTGAGATGGTCATGTTCGAGATCCGGCGCACCGACCACGACGATGCGATTCCTCACCCGCAACACATCGACGGGTGCGCCATAGAGATCCGACAGCTGCTCGCTCGTCATCACCTCGTCAGGTGTCCCGACGACCGAACGCCCACCTACGAGGTAGAGCACGCGATCGACCAGCGGCAGGATCGGGTTGATCTCGTGAGTCACCAGCAGTACCGCGCTTTCGCGCTCGCGGCGCTGACGGTCGATCAGCGTCATGACCGCCTGCTGGTGCCCGAGGTCGAGTGACAGCAGCGGCTCGTCGCACAACAGGACGCTGGGGTCGGCCAGCAAGGCCTGCGCGATTCGCAGCCGTTGCTGCTCACCACCGGAGAGGCCGCCGAGCGGCGCGTCGGCGTACCCCGTCGCACCGACCGCTGCTATCGCGGCCGCGACTCGCCGGCGCGCGTCACGCGACGGTCGTACCGGTCCCCATCGATGACCATCGAGACCGAGCCGCACGAGGTCGGTCCCACGCAACGGCAGATCCCGGTCGAACCCCTTCTGCTGGGGGACGTACCCGATGGCGTGGTCGCCCCGACGCGGCGGGCGACCATTGACCAGTACCTCGCCCGCCGTCAGCGGCTGCAGGCCGAGCAGAACTCGGATCAGGCTGGTCTTGCCGGCGCCGTTCGGGCCCAGCACCGCGACCAGCTCGCCGCGCCGCACGTCGAGGTCGAGGCCGTCCCACAGCACTCTGGCGCCGAACCGAAGCGTGGCCCCGCGCAGTGAGACCGCGACGTCGCCGGCCACCGTGCCTTCTGCCGCCCGGCCCTCAACCACCGAGCGCTCGCAGCAGCTCGCGGTCCTGGCGCAGCTGCCAAGCCTGGAACGTCGTGCCTGCCGGCATCGTCTCCGTCATCCCGACCACCGGAACGCCGGAGTCGTCAGCAAGCTGCTTGAGACGCTCGGTCAGGGCATCGGCCACCTGCGCGTTGTAGATCAGAACCCTGATGTCGTGATCCTTGATCGCGCGTTCGAACGACGCGGCATCGCCTGGGCTCGGATCGTTTCCGTCCTCGAGCGCTTGCGAGAACGACGCGGGTGCAGTCGACACCAGGCCGGCAGCCTTCAACAGGTAACCCGGCACCCGCTCGGTGTAGGCGACCGGGGTACCGGCGTACCTCTCCTTCATCGTGGCGATCGTGGCCAGCAGCGGATCGAGGCTACGGATGAAGCGCTTCGCGCCGGAGTCGAACGCAAGCCGGTCAGCCGGGTCGAGCGCCGTCAGCTCCGCCGCGATGGCGCGTGCCACCTTGGGCAGCGCGGCGGTGTCGTACCAGACGTGCGGATTCGCCTCGCCGGCCCGCGCCATCCCGAGGACGTCGCCAACCGTCAGCACGTGCCGAGCGTGGCCGCCGACCGCCTTGAGCGTCCGCTCGACGAAGCCGTCGTAGCCGAGGCCGTTGTCGATGACGAGCTGAGCGGCCGCAATCGACGCGGCCGCACGTGGGTCGCTCTCGAAGAGGTGCGGATCCGCGGTCGGACTGTCGATGAGCGACGTCACCTCGACATGGCGCCCGCCGATCTGCTCGGCGATGTCCCCCCAGAAGTTCTCGGCCGCGACGACGCGTACGACGCCGGGCTCTGTGGGTGGCGTTCCGTCGCCGCACCCCGCCGCGGCCACCGCAGTCGTCGCAAGAGCGACGACGAGCGCTGCGGTGCGAGGCATGGCCGGACGCTAAACGCTACTGACAACCGTTGTCAATATCCCTCGAAGTAGCACATGTTGGCGCCACCAAATCGGACATCGCGTCCAAACCGGGACGGGTAGGCGTACTTAATGTGCTACTTCGGGGCGGGGGCGGACCAGTAGCGGTAGCTGTGGTGGACCCGCAGGTTGAGCTGGCGGTACAGCTCGATCGCCGCGGAGTTCTCCGTCGTCACCTGCAGGTAGACGTGTCGACCGCCCCGGCGAGCCGCCTCCTTCAGGGTGGCAAGCGTGATTGCCACTCCGAGGCCCGCCCGGCGCCGGTCCGGGGCGACCGTCACCATGAACAGGCCGGCCCATCGCGCATCGACGGCAGCCCGTGCGACCGCGACGGCCCGGTCGCCCTCGCGCAGCGACCCGAAGACTACGGCGGGATGTGCCTCGATCACCTGCCGGGCGTCCACCGAGTCCGGCCTGCCACCGTCGATCGCGCAGGCATACCAAGCGTCATCCGGCACCTCGTCGACCTCCAGCGCCAGTCCCGACGCCGCGACGTCGGCTAGCGCCGCCGGTCGGGCACGAAGCACGTGCGCGATCTCCCCGGTCATCACGTGGGTCTCCGAGCGGGCACTCCACCCACGCTCAGCCAGCCGGGTGCTCAACCCATCCGGGGCGCTGCCGTCCGGCTCGAGAAGTAGCGCCGGCAGGTCCCGCGCGGCGTACCACTCGGACACGAGCCCGATTGCCTCGTCGAGCTCCATCCCCGGATCACCCAGTGCCAGCGCCGAGTTGGCCCGCTGCGTGAAGCCGCCGGAGGCGCGAAGCAGCCAGCCGCCGAGTCGCGCGGCTTCCACGGGCCGCCAGCCGAACGCTGATATCTGCTCGATCTCCAGCGCCGAGGTGGTCACCGACCGGCCGGGCGGGACGACCCGCCTGGCCTCGATCGAGGCCACGCTCACGTCGGCGATCTCGCCGTCCCGGCGACGCACCGACCAACGCTCATCGTCGGCGGAGACGATCTCCCCGACGATGCTGATCGGTCCCACCGAAGTCGCTACCCGCAGCGTCACCATGGTGCCTGCCTCGGGCCGGTCGAACGGCTGCTGAGGCACTAAAGCGACTCCCGGATTCGCACGAGTTCATCCTGACGGTGATACTAGAAGGCGCTGTAGCCGAGGGAGGATCTGGAACGTGACGTACGTCATCGCCGAGCCGTGTGTCGATCTGCTCGACAAGGCGTGTATCGAGGAATGCCCCGTTGACTGCATCTACGAGGGCGCCCGGATGCTCTACATCCACCCGGACGAGTGCGTGGACTGCGGCGCTTGCGAGCCGGTCTGCCCGGTCGAGGCCATCTTCTACGAAGACGATGTCCCCGATCAGTGGAAGGACTTCTACAAGGCGAACGTCGAGTTCTTCGAGGAGATCGGCTCGCCGGGCGGTGCCTCCAAGACGGGCAAGATCGACAAGGACCACCCCTTCGTCGCTGCGCTGCCGCCACAGGTACACGACGAGCACTAAGAGGGGGCTCCCCGGCTTCCCGTGGGACTCCCTCGCGCCGTACGCGGAGAAGGCGCGCGCTCACCCCGACGGCCTCGTCGACCTCTCGGTCGGCACCCCGGTCGACAGCACGCCCGAGGTCATCCAGCGGGCACTGACTGACGCGGCTGATGCGCCCGGCTACCCGCTGACCGCGGGTTCGCCGGCCCTGCGCGAGGCGATCGCGGGATGGCTCGCACGCCGCTTCGACGCGACCGTCGATCCGGCGGCGGTCCTGCCGGTGATCGGAACCAAGGAGCTCGTCGCCTGGCTTCCGACACTGCTGGAAGCAGCCAGCGTCGGCTACCCCTCACTGGCCTACCCGACGTACGACGTGGGCGCACGGCTCGCGGGCGCGAAGGGCAGCGTCGTCGACGCGACCGTGGCGGTCGGGCCGGCACGGCTGGACCTGCTCTGGCTCAACTCGCCGAGCAACCCAACCGGGAAGGTCCTTCCATCGGAGCACCTGCGCAAGGTTGCCGACTGGGCGCGCGACCGTGGCACCGTCGTCGCGAGCGACGAGTGCTATGCCGACATCTACTTCGGCGATGAACTACCCGTCTCCGTGCTCTCACCCGAGGTCTGCGGTGGAGTGCACGACGGGCTGCTCGCCGTGCACTCGCTGTCGAAGCGCTCCAACCTGGCCGGCTATCGCGCCGGGTTCCTCGCCGGCGATCCCGCGCTGGTCGCCCAGTTGCTCGAGGTCCGCAAGCACGCCGGGATGATCGTTCCGGGGCCGGTGCAGGCGGCGATGATCGCTGCCCTCGGCGATGACGAACACGTCGTCGCCCAGCGCGCCCGGTACGCGTCTCGGCGAGCGATCCTGCTTGCGGCGCTTCGGGACGCCGGGTTCACCGTCGACGACACGGGCGCCGGGCTCTACCTGTGGTCGACCCGTGACGAGGACTGCTGGGACACCGTCGGCTGGCTCGCCGAGCGCGGCATCCTCGCCGCGCCCGGTTCGTTCTACGGCACGGCGGGGACCCGGCATGTGCGCATCGCACTCACTGCAACCGACGAGCGAATCGCTGCCGCAGCCGACCGACTTGTCCGTGCCTGAGCACGCATAGCGACCGGGGACACGCGCAGGTTGACGGAAGCGGTCGGATTCAGACGGTTCGGTCACTCCGACCTGCCGCTGCTGTTCGAGTGGTTGTGCCGCCCGCACGTCGCCGAGTGGTGGCGCGACGTACCTGCTGACCTCGCAGCCGTCGAGGTTGAGTACGGACCGTGCATCGATGGCGACGATCCGACCGAGCTGTTCATCGTTGCCACCGACCGCCGCGCCGTCGGGATGATCCAGCGCTATCTGATCGCCGACGAGCCCGCGTGGTGGCCGGCGTTCGACGGCATCGTTGACGTAAGCAACGCGGCCGGCATCGACTACCTGATCGGTGAGCCCGACGTCGTCGGTGTGGGCATCGGCTCCGCGATGATTGCGGAGTTCGTACCGATGGTCTTCAAGTGGCGACCGGTGGGCGCGATCGTCGTCACGGTGCAGCAAGCCAATATCGCGTCCTGGCGGATCCTCGAGAAAGCGGGCTTCGAGCGGATCTGGTCGGGAGAGCTCGACTCGCCGGACCCGTCAGACCAAGGCCCGGAGCACGTCTACGTCCTCAACCGCCCGTCGGATCTGTGAGGCCTCAGCCACGTCGGGGCGTAGACAGGCTTCACCGATCGAGCGGCATCGGGACGCCCGACTGACTGACCAGCCGGCAGAGGTGAGTGGAAGGATCGTTCAGTGATGGCGGTACCCGAACTCCTCGTCTCGGATTTATTCGCGTGGCGTGAATGGCTCGCGGCCAACCACGCGACGTCCACTGGTGTTCGGCTCGTGCTGGCGAAGAAGGGGACGGCCGAGCCGACGCGACTGACGTACGACGACGCCTTGCTCGAGGCGCTGTGCTTCGGCTGGATCGACGGCCACCGCACCTCCGGTGACGACGCGACGTACCGCGTCAGGTTCACCCCACGTAGCACCCGAAGTCCTTGGTCACGGCGCAACGTCGGGTTCGCCGAGCGTCTCGCCGCCGAGGGCCGCATGCAGCCGGCTGGTCTCGCCGAAGTCGAGCGGGCGAAGGACGACGGACGCTGGGACAAGGCATACCGCGGATCCGCGTCCCTCGAAATACCCAAGGACCTTCGCGACGCGGTGGCAGCATCTCCCAGCGCGCAGAAGATGTGGGATGTGCTGACGCGCACGAACATGTTCTCTCTCGTGTACCGAGTCCAGGAGGCGAAGCGCCCGGAGACGCGCGCGCGACGAATCCAGCAGTTCGTGGAAATGCTCGCGTGCGGCGAGACGCCACATCCCCAGAAGCGGAAGCCGGAGTGAGGATCGACTCGGGCGTCTCCGCTGGGTCGCGCTAGGTGACCTGTTTGCGGAACCAGTGCGTGGCTTCGGGGTTGTCGTTGTACGGCGGCACCTCCTGCCAACCGTTCACGCGGTAGAGCGCCAGCGCTGAGGTCAACGTCGCGTTCGTGTCGAGCACGCCGGTCGTGGCGCCGAGTTCGACCGCTGCCGACTCGAGCGCGTGGAGCAGTGCCCGGCCGGCGCCGCGACCGCGCATCGTCGGGCTCACCCACATCCGCTTGACCTCGGCGGTGCCAGCGTCGAGCATCCGCACGGCGCCACACCCGACCGCGGCACCATGCTCGTCGCGCACCACGAGAAACCGGCCGCGTGGCGGATCGAAGTCCTCATCGGTCACCGGCACGGCTCGCGTCGTGTCGTAGCCGAAGGTCTTCTGGATCTCGGCGAGGTATGACGCGACCAGCGCACGCGCCTCGTCGGAGCGGGCATCGACCGGCTCGATCGTGATGCCGGACCGCCCTGCCGCCGTACTCATCCGCTACTGGGAGTGCAACGCCGCGTTGAGCCCGCCCCACGATCCACTGCGTGGCCTTGCCTCGAGGGCACCGGTGACGGTGTTGGTCCAGAACTGCATGTTGTCGACGCCCGACAGCTCACGCGCCGGGACAACCTGGCCGTCCGGCAAAGTCACTTTCGATCCTGCGGTGACGTAGCAACCCGCCGCGACGACACAGTCGTCGCCCAGTGCAATGCCGATGCCAGAGTTGGCGCCCAACAGACAACGCTCACCCAGCGAGACCACGACGCTCCCGCCACCCGACAGCGTGCCCATGATCGACGCACCGCCACCGACGTCGGTGCCGTCGCCGACGACGACGCCGGCCGAGATGCGTCCTTCGACCATCGACGTGCCGAGCGTGCCAGCGTTGTAGTTCACGAAGCCCTCATGCATGACCGTGGTGCCCGGCGAGAGATACGCGCCGAGCCGGACCCGGTCGGCGTCGGCGATGCGCACTCCACTCGGTACGACGTAGTCGGTCATCCGCGGGAACTTGTCGACGCCGTACACCTCGATGCGCTCCCCGGCTGCCCGTGCCCGCGCCCGCATCATGTCGACGTCATCGGCCACAACGGGTCCGCGCGAGGTCCATGCGACGTTCGCGAGGAGACCGAAGATGCCGTCGAGGTTGGCTTCGTGGGGACGGATCACCCGGTGCGACAGGAGCTGCAGCCGGAGGTAGACGTCAGCGGCGTCAGCCGGAGCGTCGGCGAGTGAGTCGATGACGACATCGATGGGCTCGACCTTCACCCGCCGGATCTCGTCGACCACCGGGTGTAGCGGCTCCGGAACCTCATCCGGCACGCTCCCGAGCGTGGGCGCGGGGAACCACGCCTCGAGCACGCGACCCGACCCGTCGTACGTCGCGAGCCCTCGGCCCGATGCTGCATCCTCCCGAAATCCCACCCGCTCACCCTACGAGGGAGCCTCCAGCCCTTTACGGTGTAGGCCGTGATCGACCCCACCCTGTCCGGCGAGGCGCTGACGGCCTCACTCGTGGACATCCCGTCCCCGTCGGGTGGCGAGACCCGCCTCGCCGACGAGGTCGAGGCGATCCTGCGCGGCGCCGCACACCTTCACGTCGAGCGCGACGGCGACGCCCTCATGGCCCGTACCGAGCTAGGGCGCGAGCAGCGGGTCGTGATTGCCGGACACCTGGACACGGTCCCGGTCGCCGACAACCTGCCGAGCCGGCGAGACGGGGACAAGCTCTACGGCTGCGGTACGTCGGACATGAAAGCGGGTATCGCAGTCATGCTGCGGCTCGCCACCCAGATCGCCGACCCGCGCCATGACGTGACCTGGCTGTTCTACGACAACGAGGAGACCGACGCCGCCCACAACGGTCTCGGCCGCGTGCTGCGCAACGCGCCGCACTGGCTCAAGGCGGACCTCGCCGTACTCATGGAGCCGACGTCCAACCGGGTTGAGGCCGGCTGCCAGGGCACGCTGCGGGTGCTGGTGGTCGTCACCGGACGGCGGGCGCACTCGGCACGCTCGTGGCTGGGTCACAACGCGATCCACGGCGCGGCTGACGTGCTGTCGCGGCTTTCGACGTACGAACCGAGACGCGTCGAGATCGACGGCTGCGAGTACCGCGAAGGCCTCAACGCGGTGCGCATCGAAGGCGGCGTCTCGGGCAACGTCGTTCCTGACCGTTGCACGATCGCGGTGAACTTCAGGTTCGCGCCGGACCGCACAGAGGAGCAGGCACTCGCCCACGTACAGGAAGTGCTCGATCCGTTCGAGTGCGTGCTCACCGACTCTGCGCCCGCCGCACCACCACGGCTGACCGAGCCTGCCGCGATGGACTTCCTCGCCGCGGTCGACGGCGCGCCGCAGGCGAAGCTCGGATGGACCGATGTCGCACGCTTCGCGGGCCTCGGGATCCCCGCGTTGAACTTCGGGCCAGGCGACCCCAACCTCGCTCACACCCGCGAGGAGTACGTCGAGGTCCCGTTGATCGCCGACTGCGAACGGGTGCTGCGCGCCTACCTGGGAGGCGCCGCATGACCCCCCTCGACCCCGACCGGCTGCCCGACGAGCTCGCGCCGGAGAACCCGCCGGCCGAAGCACCTCCGGAGAAGCGGCGTGGACCGGTCGTGCTGCGGCGCGGTCAGGTTCAGGCCACCACCACGGACCAGCGGCTGCTGGACACGCGCGGACCGTCGGACTGGGTGCACACCGACCCGTGGCGCGTGCTGCGCATCCAGTCGGAGTTCGTCGAGGGGTTCGGGCAGCTCGCGGAGGTACCGCGCGCCGTCAGCGTGTTCGGCTCGGCCCGCACCAAGCCGGACTCCGAGGAGTACGCCGTCGGCGAGCAGCTCGGCAGCGCGCTCGCCCGTGCCGGCTGGGCCGTGATCACCGGCGGTGGACCGGGCGTGATGGAAGCGGTCAACAAGGGCGCGACACAAGCGGGAGGCGTGTCCATCGGACTGGGCATCGAGCTTCCCTTCGAGCAGAAGCTCAACGAGTGGGTCGACCTTGGTGTGAACTTCCGCTACTTCTTCGTGCGCAAGACGATGTTCGTGAAGTACGCGCAGGCGTTCGTCGTCCTACCCGGCGGCTTCGGAACGATGGACGAGCTGTTCGAGGCGTTGACGCTGGTGCAGACCCGAAAGGTCACCTCGTTCCCCGTGATCCTCTACGGCTCGCAGTACTGGGGCGGTCTGATGGACTGGCTGCGCAACGCGATGCTGCCGGACGGCAAGATCAACAAGGTGGATCTCGACCTGATCCACGTGAGTGATGACGTCGACGAGATCGTCGAATTCATTCAACGCAAGTCCACGCGCCCGGACGCGCCGTAGCAGCGCCGCTCGGCTTGGCGTTATGGTGCCGCGGTGTCGCTGGACCTGCGTACCGTCGCCGATGACCTGCTGATCCGCGATCCGGACCGGCCGGCTCTCGTCGAGTCCGACTCGCACTGGACGTACGGCGAGTACGCCGCCGCGATCCGCTCGACTGCCGCCCGGCTGCGTGCGATCGGAGTCGGAGTCGGCGACAAGGTGTACGTCATCGCCGGGCCGGGACGCCTTGCCCTCACCGCGGCGTTCGGCGCGCTGCGCCTCGGGGCCACCCCGGCTCTGATCAATCCGCGGTTGACTGCACATGAGGTCGCGGCTCTGGTCGACCTCGCCGGTAAGGGTGCGGCGGTCATCGTCGAGCCGCAGTGCGAGGACCGCACCGACGGTTTGGACCTCGCCGTTCTCGGGATGGAAGCTCTCGAACCGACCAGCGATGACGCTACGCCCGCTGACGGCGCCGCGGCTGACGGCCTGATCCTCTTCACCAGCGGCACGACCGGGCTACCCAAGCCGGTGCCCGTGCCGTGGAACACCTTGACGGAGAGGCTTGCGCCGTACGTCGACGTCGCCGATCCGCAGATGCGACTGCTGTGCGTTCCGCTTCATCATGTTGGCGGCTTGATCGGGTCGATGGTGTGTCTGCTCGGCGGTCACAGCCTTGCGATTCAAGGTCGCTTCGACGCCGGTGAGTGGCTCCACCTGGTCGAGAAGCACCGGGTCCAGCTGACCTTCATGGTGCCGACGATGCTTTCCCGCGTGGTCGATCATCCGGACCTCTCGACCACTGACCTGTCGAGCCTGGCGATGATCACCTACGGCGCCAGCCCGATGTCGGGTGACCTGGTCCAGCGACTGACGGCGGCAATGCCGAACGTCGCCCTCGTCAACACATTCGGCCAGACCGAGACGCTCGGCGGCATCACCTTCACGATGCCGGAAGACGCCCACGACCCCGTACATCGTGAGTCGGTCGGCCGCCTCGTGCCTGGTGTCGAGATCCGGATCGTCGAGCCGGGCACCGACACCGAGCTGCCGGCCGGACAGGTCGGCGAGCTTCTCGTGAAGTCGTCGCAGAACGTCATCGACGGCTGGCTGCATACCGGCGATCTCGTGCGTGTCGATGCCGACGGTTACCTCTATCCCAACGGCCGGCTGTCGGACACGATCAACCGCGGCGGGGAAAAGTTCGGCCCGATCGAGGTGGAGACGGTGTTGCGGGAGCATCCGTTCGTCACGGACTGCGCGGTCGCCGGCGTCCCCGACCCCGAGATGAACGAAAGAGTCGGCGCGGTCGTGGTGACGAGTGAGCCGGTTGACGCCGCCACCCTCCAGCAGTGGTGCGCCGAGCGGATCGCCAAGTACAAGACGCCGGAGCTCATCGTGTTCGCCGACGAGGTCCCGTTGACCGACATGAACAAGGTCGACCGCAAGGCGGTCGTCCGACTGGTGACTGGGGGCTCCTGAGGTGCTGTTCATCCACGAGGTGCACGAAGTGCGCGGCCGTGCCGAGGACGACTTCGAGGCAGCAATCCGAGACGAGTGGATGCCGACGCTCGCCAAGGAGGACGATGCCCGGTTGCTGTGGTACCTGCACTGGGTTCACGGCACCGGTCCGGCGTACAACGTCGTGACGGTGACCGCGGTTCGCGACGGTGCGGCCTGGCATCGGCTGGCCGATCGGATGCAACGCGGCGACCTCCGCGACTGGCAGACGGACCTCGATGCGATGCGTCACGGCGTGACGTCGAACATCATGCTTCCGGTTCCGTGGTCGCCCCTTCAGGACGTGGACTTCACATCTGTACCGACGACGCCGCAGGATCACGAGCCCGTCGTCTACATGGAGGACACCGGCTGGCCGCACGCCTCGCTCATCGACTACACCACGTTCTGGGAGACCGGCTACTTCACGCCGATGGAGAAGCGACCGAAGGACAGCCGACTGCTCGACATCGAGCTCTGCTTCCAGCCGGCGTACGGCGCGGGTCGCCGCAAGGAGGCCGTTCTCTGGCAGAAGGTGCTCGACAACAACCTGCTCATGACACTGATCACGAAAGACACGCCGGCCGAGCTGAAGCAGCCCGGCATGTTCATGCACGAGGCGTTGAACTACCGCGACACGTGGCGCAGCAGACTGCTCCGTACGGCGAGCTGGTCGCCGCGCTAGCTCCTAGTTCGCGTTGAGCGCTACGACGAGCTTCTCGTAGCCGCGGAGCGCCTGGAGATTGCGTCGCTGCCCCGAGTCCGGCACCACAGCCAGATCCGGGTACCGCTCGAACAGCAGTCGCAGCCCCAGCCGCCCTTCCATGCGTGCCAGGTTGGCGCCGAGGCAGTAGTGGACGCCGGCGCTCAACGCAAGGTGGTCGCGCGAGTTGGGACGGTCGAGGTCGAACACGGTCGGGTTGTCGAAGACCGCCGGATCGCGGTTTGCGGCACCGAGCAGGCACAGCAGTGGGGTGCCTCGCGGGATCTCCACGCCATCGATCTCGGTATCGGCGATGCACAGCCGGCCGGTCATCTGCACCGGGCTCTCCAACCGGAGCAACTCGTCGACAGCCTGCTCCCACAGGGCGGGCTCCTCGGCCAACCGCTCACGAGCCTTGTCCGCAGCCGCGATCACTGCCACTCCGCTGCCGAGCAGGTTGACCGTCGTCTCGAACCCCGCACCCAGCAGCAACATTGCGGTGGCGCGCAGCTCCAGATCGTTCAGCCGGTCGGCCGGATCGGCGTTGACGAGCTGGCTCAAGATGTCCTCACCCGGCTTGCGCCGGAGATTCTCGAAGTGCTCGGCGAACCACTCGTTCATCGCCTTCAGGGCTCGGTTCACCGCGGCGTACTCACGGTGTGTGAGGCCGACATCGAGCACCGGCGCCGCGGCATGACCCCAAGCCAGGAACTGGTCGCGCATCGCCGCCGGAACACCGAGGATCTCCGCGATCACGGCGACCGGGAGGAGGTTCCCGTACTCGCGGACGATGTCGACCCGGTTGCGTCCGGCCAGTCCGTCGAGGAGCTGGACCGCGCGTTCCTCCACCCGTTCGGTGACCTGCTGAAGCGCGCGAGGGGTGAATGGCTTCGAGACGAGGCGGCGGTAGCGGGTGTGGGCCGGCGGGTCGACACCGAGCAATGCCGGGGCCTCCACGACGCTTGCGACGTTCGGGTCGGGTGGCCGGAACAGCCAGCGGACGGCGCGTGGCGTCTCGGCCGACTCTCCGAAGTTGACGCTGAAGGACGAGGCGTCACGCAGAGCACCTGAGACGACCGCGTAGTCGACCGTGGCATGCGCAATCGCGCCGCTCTTCACCACCCGGCCGCGGGCTCGAATCTCTTCGTAGAGCGGATACGGGTCAGCGCGGGACCCGGGCTCGAACAGCATGCGCTCGAGCGGCATGCCCTTCCTGGCATACCGCTTGCTCAGCGTCCGGGCGCCCCAGTGCAGCACCAACCAGCGCGCTTCGCGTCGCACCGCGACGGTGGGCCGACTCACATGAAGAGCCTAGAGCCCCGCCCGTTGTTGACATATTCGTGTCATATTGGCATGCTCATGCAATGTCCACCGCGACCCTCCGTCAGCGCCAAGCCGAGCAGGTGCGCGATGCAGTTCTCGACGCCGTCATCACCGAGCTCGAAACCCGTGCCGTCGACGACATCTCGATGGGCGAGGTCGCCGCGGCTGCGGGCATCTCGCTGCGCACTCTGTACCGCTACTTCCCGGACCGCGCCGCGCTCTTGCAGGCGGCGGGAGAACGGCTGTACGAGACACTCGGCATCCCGTACGAGATCACCACCCCCTCGCAGATCGCGACCAGCTTCCTCGACGCCGCGCAGCGCCTCGCCCGTCGGCCGTCCCTGACCCGTGCCCTCGTACAGACGACGGCAGGCCGCACCGCACGTTCGGCGACCCGCGGCCGCCGCGTGACGGCGATCGAAAGCGCGCTCGCACCCATCACCTCCGCCCTCGACCCCGGCCACGGCCAGGAGGCAGTCGCTGTCATCGCCCACCTGTGCAGCGCCGCGTCCTGGGTCGGCATCACCGACGAGAGTCGACTGGACGACGAGGCGGCGCAGCGCGCCGTCGCCTGGGCGATCGAGGCCCTCATCACCACTCTCGAACGCGAGCAGCGCGCTGCCCGGACCCGCGTGCCGAAGGCCTGACCGCTCACCACCGAGGAGGAGACCGTGACTCAATCCGTTGTGTCTGAACACACGCTGTCCACCGACCATGCGGGAAGCCGCGCGTGGTGGTTCCTCGGAACCCTCGCCGTCCTGCGGAACCCTGCCGGCGCGCCGCGGACACCTGCCGTCATCGAGCTGACGGTCCCACCCGGTGGCTCCCCGCCCGCGCACGTCCACGATCAGCTCGACGACTCCTTCCTCCTGCTCGACGGGCAACTCGTGGTTCGCTGTGGTGACCAGCTCCGCGTCGCCAGCCAGGGTGACTACTTCGTGCTGCCGAGTGGCGTGCAGCACACCTTCCGGGTGACCAGCCCCACCCCCGCGAAGATGCTGCTCATCCACTCCGATGACAGCTTTCTGCAGTTCATCGAAGCGGTCGGCACACCCACCGACGAGCGCCGGCTTCCGCCCGCC
>Ga0164242_10004141_pt1 | contig 16341 bp, 16 predicted proteins | sample OricomgcompostMG_FD_108783 | JGI IMG/M metagenome (GOLD analysis project Ga0164242, IMG submission 108783) | Miracle-Growth compost microbial communities from Emeryville, California, USA - Original compost - Miracle growth compost (MG) ...
TACTCGATGTCGACGGTGCGCTTGGAGTAGTGGGACAGCTTCTCCTTGGCGTGCTCGTAGAGCCGGAGGTTGTCCTCGTTGATGCCGAGGTCGACGTACCACTGCTTGCGGGTGTCGATCCAGTACTGGTGCCACTCCTCGTCCTCACCCGGCTTGACGAAGAACTCCATCTCCATCTGCTCGAACTCGCGGGTGCGGAAGATGAAGTTGCCCGGCGTGATCTCGTTCCGGAACGACTTGCCCATCTGGGCGATGCCGAACGGGGGCTTCATCCGCTGCGAGGTCACCACGTTGGCGAAGTTGAGGAAGATGCCCTGCGCCGTCTCCGGGCGCAGGTAGGCGAGACCGGACTCGTCGTCGACGACGCCGAGGTAGGTCTTGAGCAGGCCGGAGAACGCCTTCGGCTCGGTCCAGGCACCGCGGGTGCCGCACTCGGGGCACACCACGTCGCTCATCGGCACGTCGTCGGGGTCGATCGCCTGGCCCTTGGCGGCCTTCTTCTCGGCGTACGCCTCCTGCAGGTGGTCCTGGCGCTGGCGCTTGTGGCAGGAGAGGCACTCGATCAGCGGGTCGGAGAAGGTCGCGACGTGACCCGACGCCTCCCAGGTCTGGCGCGGCAGGATGATCGAGGAGTCGAGACCGACGACGTCGTCGCGGGTCTGCACCATGGAGCGCCACCACTGGCGCTTGATGTTCTCCTTCAGCTCCACGCCCAGCGGGCCGTAGTCCCAGGCGCTGCGGGTGCCGCCGTAGATCTCGCCGCACGGGTAGACGAAGCCTCGACGCTTGGCGAGGGAGACGACGTGATCGACGGTCGATGCGGGCGGCTTGGCCACGGGGAAGTCCTTCTTGATCGCTGAGCGCGCCACCGGCTGTGGTGCGTGCGCCCACCCTATCCAGCGGCGATCGGGCCCGTGCACCCTCCCAGCGCTAGACCTTCCGTACGGCAGCCGCGCCGCGTGCCACGACGTAGAGGCCGAAGCTGATGAAGGTGATGAAGACGCTTGCCTTCACTCCTGAGTCGACGAACGCCAGCGAGAGCAGGAAGCCTCCGTCGGCGGAGAGCAGCGCGAAGAGCACCGAGAGGGCTGTCACCATCAGCGGCGCCGCCGTCCAGCGGCGCGCCGCGGCAGCAGGGGTGATGGCCAGGCTCAGCACCAGCAGCGTGCCGACGACCTGTGCCACCTCGGTGACGGTGACGGTGAGCATGAGCACGAAGAGCAGCCCGAGCGCTCGCGTCGGGACCCCGCGCGCCTCGGCCACCTCGGGGTCGACCGAGGAGAAGAAGAGCGGGCGGTAGATCGCCAGCACGAGCAGGCTGACCACCGCCGCGACGACGCCGAGGATGAGCAGGTCGCGGCTGGTCACCGCGACGATCGAGCCGAACAGGATGTTCGTCGCCTGGCTGGCGTAGCCGTGGTAGAAGCTCAGCAGGAAGACGCCGACGCCGAGCCCGAAGGCGAGGATCACTCCGATCGCGGTGTTGCCGTCGCCGCGTCTGCTCCCGAGCAGCGCGATGGCGATCGCCACCAGCACCGACCCGAGCAGCGCTCCGGTGAGCGCGTCGTCGAAGAGCAGCAGGCCGGCGACGGCGGTCGGGAAGGCGAGCTCGGCACTGCCGTGCACGGCGAAGGCCATGTCTCGGGCCGCGACGAAGGGGGCGATCAGTCCGCTCACCAGGGCCACCAGGGTGGCGGCGATCAGGGCGTGCTGGGCGAACGGGTACTGCAGATAGGTCCAGACGTCACTCATGGCTGTGCCACTCCCCTGCGTCGCTGTCGTGGAAGTGGTCGTGGTCGTGGTGGGGCTCGGTCTCCGCACCGAGCACCACGATCCGGTCCCGCACCCGGAGCACGTCGATGCGAGTGCCGTACAGCGCGGAGAGGCTGGTGCTGGTGAGCACCTCGTCCGGCCTGCCGACAGCCACCCGCCCGTCGACGATGTAGACCACCCGGTCGACGAAGGGCAGCACCGGGTTGATCTCATGGGTCACCATCAGCACCGCCGTACTGGCCTCGCGACGGCGCCTGTCGAGCAGCTCGACGACGCCGCGCTGGTGGTTGAGGTCGAGCGAGAGCAGCGGCTCGTCGCACAGCAGTACGGCGGGGTCGCCGACGAGTGCCTGTGCGATCCGCAGGCGCTGCTGCTCACCACCCGAGAGCCGCCCGATCGGCCGGTCGGCGTAGGCGTTCGCTCCCACCGCGCTGATCGCCTCCTCGACCCGCTCCGATCGGCCGCGCGCACGGAGCGGACCGAAGCGGTGCCCGTCGACCCCGAGCATGACGAGGTCACGTCCGCGAGCACCGAGATCGGTGTCGAAGCCCTTCTGCTGCGGCACGTAGCCCACGTCGGAGCTGCCGCGCCGCGGCGCCTTGCCGGCCACCAGCGCCGTACCCTCGGAGAGCGGCAGCAGGCCGAGCAGCACCTTGAGGAGCGTCGACTTGCCGGCGCCGTTGGGACCGAGGATCGCGACGAACTCCCCGGGCGCGATGTCGAGGTCGAGGCCGCTCCACAGGAGTCGGTCGCCGCGACGCAGAGCCGCGTGATCTAGCCGGACGGCTGCGGTCTGAGTCATCCCTTCGCCTTCTGCAGTGCGGTGAGCAGGTCGCGCGCCTGGGCGAGCTGCCAGTCCTGGATGTGCTGGTAGGACGGTGGCATCGTCTCGGTGACACCGACGACCGGCACGCCGGAGGTGGCCGCCAGCTGTTTGATCTGGGTGGTCTGCGTGTCGGTGACCTGGGCGTTGTAGAGCAGCACCTTGACCGTCCGGTTCTTGATCGCGTCATCGAACGCGACGGTGTCGCGGGGGCTCGGGTCGGATCCGTCCTCGACGGCCTGGGTGAAGCTGGCCGGCACGCCGAGCTCCAGTCCTGCCGCGTCGACCAGGTAGCCGGGCACGCGCTCGGTGTAGGCGATCTTGGTGCCGGCGTACTGGCTCTTGATCTGGGCGATCACGTCGAGCAGCGGCTGGAGGCTCGTGTCGAAGGTCTTCGCGTTCGCCTCGAAGACGCCCTTGTGCTTCGGGTCGAGCGCGCCCAGGTCGGCCGCGATCGCGGCGGCGACCTCGGGCAGCTTCGCGGTGTCGTACCAGAGGTGCGGGTTGGGATCGTCGCCGCCGACACCCAGCACGTCGGCGACATCGATCACCTTGGGATGGGCTCCCGACGAGTCGACCAGCTTGCCCATGAAGTCGTCGTAGCCGAGGCCGTTCTCGATCACCAGCCGCGAGGTCGCGACGGCGATCGCGTTGCGGCTGGACGACTCGTACTCGTGCGGATCGTCATCGGGGTTGCTGATGACCGAGGTGACCTTGACGTGCGAACCGCCGATCTGGGCGGCCACGTCGCCCCAGAAGTTCTCGCCCGCCACCACCTGGATCGGACCGGATCCCGCCCCGGGGACCGAACCGCATCCGGCCAACACGGACACGCCGAGGGCAGCGGCAGCGACGAACACAAGGAGGCGGGAAGACTTCACGCCTCCATAATGAGAACGATTCTCACTTCTGTCAAACGGAGGGCGCGGTCTCGTTGGGGAGCGCTCCGCCGTACCGGCGATCCCGCCGGGCATAGGTCTCACAGGCTGCCCAGAGGTGGCGGCGATCCACGTCGGGCCAGAGCACGTCGGTGAAGACGAACTCGCTGTAGGCGGCCTGCCAGAGCATGAAGTTGGAGAGCCGCTGCTCGCCGCTGGTGCGCCAGATCAGGTCCGCCTCGGCCAGCTCCGGGACGTAGAGGTAGCGGGCGAAGACCTTCTCGTCGACCTTGTCCGCCTTCAGCCTGCCCGCGGCGACGTCCGCAGCGATCCGGCGGGTGGCATCGATCAGCTCGGCGCGACCGCCGTAGTTCACGCACATCGTCAGCGTGCAGACGTCGTTGCGCTTGGTCATCTCCTCGGCGACCTGGAGCTCCTTGATCACCGACTTCCACAGCCGCGGAGCGCGTCCGGCCCAGCGCACCCGGACACCGAGCTCGTTCATCTCGTCGCGGCGGCGGCGGATCACGTCGCGGTTGAAGCCCATCAGGAACTTCACCTCGTCAGGGCTGCGCGACCAGTTCTCGGTCGAGAACGCATAGGCGCTGATCGCCTTCACCCCGAGCTCGATCGCGCCCTCGACCACGTCGAACAGGCTCGACTCCCCCGCCTCATGGCCCTTGGTGCGCGGCAGACCGCGCTCCTTGGCCCAACGACCGTTGCCGTCCATGATCACCGCGACGTGCTTCGGCACGAGGTCGAGCGGAATCGGCGGCGGCGTCGCGCCGGAGGGGTGCGGGGTCGGCTGACGCACGGGCTGACGGTGACTCACAGCGCCCTAGCGTTCCACATAGGCCAGCGAGCGCAGACCCCGATCCAGGTGCCATGCGAGGTAGGCGGAGACCAGTCCGCTCGCCTCGCGACGGTGCCGGTCATCGCTGGCGGCGACGACGGCCCAGTCGCCCGACAGCAGCGCGCCCAGCAAGGTGAGCGTCTCGGCTGCCGGCGAGGCCGATCCCGGGATCCGGCACGTCGCGCAGACCGCTCCGCCCATCGACGGGCTGAACCAACGGTGCGGGCCCTCGAGGCCGCAGCGCGCGCAGTGCTCGAAGCTCGGGGCGTAGCCGGCGACCGCGAGCGAGCGCAGCAGGTAGGAGTCGAGCACCTGGCCCGGCCGCCGCCCGTCGCCGGCGGCGAGCGCCCGCAGCGCTCCGACCAGCAGCAGGTACTGCTGCACCGACGGCTCCCGCTCCTCCACCACCAACCGCTCGGCGGTCTCCAGCATCACCGTGCCCGCGGTGTAGCGGTCGTAGTCGAGGCCGATACCGGCATGGAAGAGATCGAGCGTCTCGGCCTGGGTGATCGTGTCGAGGTTGCGGCCCTCGGCGATCTGGAGGTCGACATGGGTGAAGGGCTCGAGCCGTGACCCGAACTTCGACGTCGTACGCCGCACGCCCTTGGCGACCGCACGGACCCGGCCGTGCTGCCGGGTCAGGAGCGTGATGATGCGGTCGGCCTCGCCCAGCTTGTGGGTGCGCAGCACGATGGCATCGTCACGATAGAGCGGCACATCTCCTATTCTGCGCTGCATGACCGGGGGACCCATCACTGCCGCGCCGAGGCGCGCCACCCATGACCGCCTCGCGCGGATCTCGGGGCATCGCCGAGGCTTCATCGACTGGTCCCTGGTCAGCCTGACCTGGGTCGCGGTGGTGACCAACGTGTGGCTGCTCTTCTTCGAGCCGCACAGCAGCTCGTGGCTGCACACCCTCCGGGTCATCGATCTCGTCGTCGCGATCGTGCTGGCGGTGTCGATCTGCTGGCGCTGGCTGCGGTTCCGCATCGGCTGGATCTACCTGCGCAAGCACTGGTGGGAGGTACCGGCCCTGGTGCCGCTCCCCTGGTCGCTGCCGGAGCACCATCACTGGTTGCTGTGGCCGATCCTGATCGCTCGGGTGGTGCGGGTGGTCGACCGGACGGACAACGTTCTCGGCGATCGGATCACGGCAGCGCTGGTGCAGCACTTCTCGGATCCGATCGTGGACGCGATCAAGCGGCCGATCACCGTCGCCGTACTCGACGAGGTCATCGACGTCATCCAGGTCGGCACCTACGCGACCAACCTCAAGGCGGCCCTGGACGAGAACCGCGACGAGCTCGAGGCGATGGTGCTCGACCTGGTCCGGAACGACCCGACCACCGGCAAGCTGCGCTACGTCCCCTTCCACGACGAGATCGTGCAGATGGTGGCGAACACGGTGCTGCGGATCGCGGACGGCGCCCTCGACGATCCCCGCACCACCGAGCTGATCAGCGACGTGATCCGGAACTCGGCCACCCAGCTGCGCCACGCGATTCGGTCAAAGGCTTGAGGAGCGAGGATTCGCCGCCCGGAGGGCGGCCGGACTAGGGCCGGTCACCCTCGGGTCACCCGCCGCTGGTTCGATATGGCTCACCATGGACCTTCGGCGTACGACGATCCCCGCCGCGGCTCTGACCGCGCTCCTCGCACTTCTCCCGCTCACCGCAGCAGCCCAGCCGGCACCCCCGCCCGACGACTCAGCGCCCGCGCCGGTCAGTGCCAGGGCGACCGGGGTCGCCACCCGGGCGGACGCGACCCCGGGCGCCGGCGCGGCGACGCCGGTGCACGAGGTGTTCTGGATGAACGCCCTGCGCTCCGACCACGACCGCCGGGCACTGCGGACCGCCGGCTCACGGATGCGCACCGACGTCACCCACCTGCGGCGGGCCCATGTCGACATCGGCGTCCTCGCCGAGACCGCCCCCGACCAACGCCGGGACTTCCGCAGGATGGCCGGCCGCACCTGGGCCCTCGTCGGCGGCGGCAACGTGATCGACAACGTCGTCCTCTACCGCCGGTCGGCGTTCACGCCCATCGGCCGTCAGTCGATGACGATCCGCTACGTCCACGGCCAACGCATCCACGTCGTCATTCCCGTGCTGCAGGACAAGGTCAGTGGTGGTGTGATCGCGGTGATCCCGGTGCACAACCCGCGGATCCAGGACAACCCGTGGCGCCGGATCTCGCTCGCCCGCGAGGTCGCCAAGGTCAAGCAGCTGCGCCGCCAGCACCCCGACTGGCAGGTCATGATCGCCGGCGACTTCAACGCCGAGTGGACGCCCTCCTGCGCCTTCACGCGCATCGGGATGAAGAGCCTGCTCTCGACGCGCCGGCACTGCCACCGTGTGCTGCCGATCGACCAGATGTATGCGACCCCCGGCCTGAGGCCGCATGCCTACCGCGCGGTGGCGACGTCCGCGACCGACCACCGCCGCGAGTACCACGCGAAGGTGGTTCTCGCGGCGGCGGCCGGCGCCTGACGATCAGCCGGCGCGGTTGACCGCGCTGATCACTGCCTTCAGCGAGGCGGTGACGATGTTGGCGTCGACGCCGACGCCCCAGAAGATCTGGTCACCGACCGAGCACTCCACATAGGCCGCGGCGTAGGCGTCGCCGCCTGCGGACAGGGCATGCTCGGCGTAGTCGAGGACACGGATGTCCCAGTCGTCGCGGACGCCGGCGAGAGCGTCCACGAAGGCAGCGATCGGACCATTGCCGATCCCCTCGAGGGTCTTCAGCTCGCCATCGACGTACACGTTGACCCTGAGCGCGTCCTTCTCGCCGGCCGCCGAGGAGGTGTGCACGGAGTTGAGCTTCAGCGGGGCGTCCTTGTCGAGGTACTCGGCACGGAAGATCGCCCAGATCTCGTCCGGGCTGACCTCGCCGCCCTCGGCGTCGGTGTGCTGCTGGATGACCCGGCTGAACTCCATCTGCGCACGCCGCGGCAGGTCCAGCTTGTGCTCGGACTTCAGCAGGTAGGCGACGCCGCCCTTGCCGGACTGGCTGTTGACCCGGATGACCGCCTCGTAGGTCCGGCCCACGTCCTTGGGGTCGATCGGCAGGTACGGGGCCTCCCACGGGACCTCGCCGACCGGGATGCCCCGCTCCGCGGCGATCCGGTCGAGGTCCTCCAGGCCCTTCTTGATGGCGTCCTGGTGGGAGCCGGAGAAGGCGGTGTAGACCAGGTCGCCCGCGTAGGGGTGGCGCGGGTGGACGGGCAGGTTGGTGGCGTACTCGACCGTGCGACGGATCTCGTCGATGTCGGAGAAGTCGATCTGCGGATCGATGCCCTGGCTGAACAGGTTCATGCCCAGGGTGACCAGGTCGACGTTGCCGGTGCGCTCGCCGTGGCCGAACAGGCAGCCCTCCACGCGGTCGGCGCCGGCCATCACGCCGAGCTCGGCGGCTGCGACAGCGGTGCCGCGGTCGTTGTGCGGGTGCAGCGAGATCGCGGAGACGTCACGGCGGGTCAGACCGCGACCGAAGTACTCGATCTGGTCGGCGTACGTGTTGGGCGTCGACATCTCGACCGTCGCGGGCAGGTTGAGGATGATCTCGCGACCCGGCTCCGGCTGCCAGACGTCGGAGACGCGCTCGCAGATCTCGATCGCGAAGTCGGTGTCGGTCTGGGTGAAGATCTCCGGGCTGTACTCGTAGCCGAAGTCGCCACTGCCGACGATCGGGCCGAGGTACTGCTCGGCGTACTTCATCACCATCTCGGTGCCGCGCACGCCGATGCCGATGCACTCCTCCGGCGTGACCTTGAAGACCACGCGACGGAACAGCTCCGCAGTGGCGTTGTAGAGGTGGATGGTCCCTCGCGGGGCGCCGGCCAGCGACTCTGCGGTGCGCTCGATCAGGTCCTCACGGGCCTGGGTCAGCACCGAGATCTGGACGTCATCGGGAATGCGGTCCTCCTCGATGAGCTTGCGCACGAAGTCGAAGTCGGTCTGGCTCGCGCTCGGGAAGCCGACCTCGATCTCCTTGTAGCCCATCCGGACCAGCAGCTCGAACATGCTCAGCTTGCGGGCGGGCGTCATCGGGTCGATCAGCGCCTGGTTGCCGTCACGCAGATCGGTGGAGAGCCAGCGCGGGGCCTGGGTGATCTTCTTCGTCGGCCAGGTCCGGTCCGGTACGTCGACGGGCACGAAGGCGGTGTAGCGGCCGAACGGCATCGGCGACGGCTGCTGGAAGTTGTGGGTGTTGCTCAGGTTGGTCATGGTCTCTCGCTCAGCTGAGGGGGTCGGGTGCCGGCGCACACACGGACTCTCCGCGGCGAGGGGTCCGGCTTCTCAGACCTCGCCGCGGCAGCTAAGAAGAAGCAGCGCGCTCATCATGACGTTCGCCACGATACCCCACCCGGACGCTCCGCCACACCCGGCTCCCACGCAAGGGCCCAAAGACCCGGCGAAGGACCCTGGGAAGGGCCGCTGTGCTCTGCCAGACTGGCGGCATGGGACGACAGCTCGTTGACCTGACCGAAGCCGAGTGCTGGGAACGCCTCGGCACGCGTGACCTGGCCCGCATCGCCTGGACCAGTAGCACCGGTCCGCAGATCCTGCCGGTGAACTACGTGACCCACGACGGCGCGCTGTGGCTACGCACCACCGCCCACTCCTCGATCGCCGAGCAGGTCGACGAGAGCCAGGTGGCGATGGAGGTCGACGACCTCGACCCGAGCACCCACGTCGGCTGGAGCATCGTGCTGCGCGGCAGGGCCGAGGCGCTGTACCGCGACGAGGAGGTGCCGACCGAGGTGAAGCAGCTGCGCTCCTGGGCCTCCGGCGTACGTCCGCTCTGGCTGCAGGTGAAGGCCGAGGTCATGACCGGCAAGCGGCTCTCCTCGGAGTGAGCGACGTGGCACGCCTCCTGGTCGTGCACCACTCCCCGACACCGACGACGCAGGGACTCACCGAGGCGGTCGTCGCCGGCACCCACGACGAAGCCATCACCGGCGTCGAGGTGGTGGTGCGTCAGGCCCTGGAGGCGACCGCCGAGGACGTGCTGGCCGCGGACGGCTACCTCCTCGGCACGTCCGCCAACTTCGGCTATATGTCGGGCGCGCTGAAGCACTTCTTCGACACGATCTTCCTGCAGGCCGGCGGCGCGCTGAGCGACGACGGGAGTGCCCGCGAAAGCAGCGGCGGCCGCAAGCCGTACGGGCTGTGGGTGCACGGCCGCTACGACACCACCGGGGCCGTCCGGTCGGTGCAGAGCATCGTGCAGGCGCTGGCCTGGAAGCAGGCTGCCCCGGTGCTCGAGGTGATCGGGGATGTCGACGAGACGCGACGCGACGAGGCCTACGACCTGGGCGGGACCCTGGCCGCGCTGCTGCTAGGTTCGAGGTGATCTGCACACCACCACCACTCGGGATGGAGGCTGGACATGGCAGCCACGACGACGCCTGCCCCCACGGCGGAGGACAACCCCTCACGCCGGCTGGACGGTGACCGCGGCATCACCCGCGCTGAACGGGCGAACAACACCGACGAGCTCCTCCACCGGGCGGTGGAGGCGGAGGACGAGGAGCGCCACGACCTGCTCGATCAGGTCGTCCTGATCAACCGCGGGGTGGCCGACGCCGTCGCCTCCCGCTATCGCCGCCGCGGCGTCCCGATGGAGGACCTGCAGCAGGCCGCCTACGAGGGCCTGGTCAAGGCGGTCTTCCGCTTCGACCCCACCATGGGCAAGGACCTGCTCACCTACGCCGTTCCGACCATCCGGGGCGAGCTGCAGCGCCACTTCCGCGACCACAGCTGGACGGTCCGGCCGCCGCGCCGGGTCCAGGAGCTGCAGTGGCGGGTCAACCGCTGCATCGAGGAGCTGACCCAGGAGCTGGGCCACGAGCCGACCGACGGCCAGATCCGGGAGAGGATGGAGATCTCCCCGGAGGAGTACGACGAGGCGATCGTGGCGTTCGGCTGCTTCACACCGACGTCCCTCGACCAGCCGGTGTCACACGACGGAGCGGCCACGGTGGGCGACCTGCTGCCCGACGAGGAGGCCGACGAGCGCGACCTCGACGCCGCCGAGGCTCGCACGGCGCTCGCACCGGTGATCAAGGAGCTGCCCGATCGGGACAAGCAGATCATCTACCTTCGCTTCTTCGAGGACCAGACCCAGGAGGAGATCGGCGCCCGGCTCGGCGTGACCCAGATGCAGGTCTCCCGTCTGCTGACCAGGATCCTCCGCGACCTGCGTAGCGCACTGGGCACCGTCGCCGCCTGAGCCCGTGCCCGTGCCTGAGCCCGTGCCTGAGCCCGCCGGATCGGGGTTCTGACCGGTCGACGGCTAGCGTTAGTGCCCGTGGCCCGCCTGCTCGTCCTCGTCCTGACCGTCCTGTTGACGGCCACTGCCTGTGGCAGCAGCACCGCGGCGAGCAGCGACGCCTCCACCACGCCCCCGACGACCGGCGCCTGCCGGATGCTGACCCACAGCGACGTCGCGGCAGCCAGCAACGACACCCGCACGGTGCCCTGCAGTGCGCCGCACGATGCCGAGACCTATGTGGTCGGCCAGCTGCCGAAGAGCTTCGCGAAGGCGGCCTACGACGACCCGAAGCTCGACACGTGGGCCTATGCCGCGTGCGAGCGGGCCTTCCCGGCCCACCTGGGCGCCGACGAGAGCACCGCGATGCGCTCGTTGCTGACCTGGATCTGGTTCCGCCCCTCCAAGAGCGCGTGGGATGCCGGTGCCCGCTGGTACCGGTGCGACATCCTCGGCGGCTCCGCCGGGCAGAAGGAGTACGTCGACCTGCCGACCACCACCAAGAACCTTCTCAGCGGTCAGGGTGACGACCACTGGATGGCCTGCGCCAAGGGCAAGTCCGTCGACACCGGCACGAAGGTGCCGTGCACGATGGCCCATGACTGGCGCGCCGCGACCACGATCAAGGTCGGCGACGCCGACTCGAAATATCCTGGGGACTCCACCGTGAAGGCCAAGACCAAGTCCTACTGCGCCGGATCGATCGACGCCTGGCTGGGCTACCCCGCCGACTACGACTACGGCTACACCTGGTTCGGCGAGCAGGAATGGCAGGCCGGCAACCGGCGCTCGGTGTGCTGGGCGAGGACGAGCTCATGAGCCGGCACCCGAGCCACCACGCAGGCGTGCTCACATCGTTCGTCGCGGTCCTCGTCGGCATCGCCGTACTGCTCGGCGGGTGTGGTGGCTCCTCGAGCGCCCCCAAGCAGCCGGCCTCGTCCGTGCCGCCGCCGGTGGCGAGTCCCGCGCCGAAGCCCGCGGCCTCGGCCTGCCACACCATGACGTGGAAACAGGCGGTCGCCCCGACCGCCGCTGGCGGTACCGCCGTCCCGTGCAGTTCTGCTCACACCGCCCAGACCTACCTCGTCGACACCCTCTCGACCGTCGTCCAGGGGCATCTGCTGGCCGTCGACTCGGCCAAGGTGCAGGCCCAGGCCGCGAAGAAGTGCCCCGCGGCCCTGCCGGCGTACCTGGGTGGAGATCAGGAGGCGCTTCGGCTGAGCATGCTGCGCGCGGTGTGGTTCACCCCGACGGTCGACCAGGCGGCGCAGGGCGCCGACTGGTACCGCTGCGACGTCATCGCCCTGACCGGCGACCAGCAGTTGGCAACGATCACCGGGCCGCTGAAGGGCGTGCTCAGCTCGAACCACGCGAACGAGTGGGCGATGTGCGGCACGGCGCAGCCCGGCACCGCCGGCTTCAGCCGCGTGCCGTGCGGCACCAAGCACACCTGGAAGGCGCTCAAGACCGTGGCGCTGCCGCAGGGGCGGTATCCGGGGAAGGCGGCGGTCCAGAAGGCCGGGCAGGCGCCGTGCCAGCAGGCTGCCAAGGACGTCGCCTCGGACGCGCTGAACTACCGCTGGGGCTATGAGTGGCCCACCGCCGAGCAGTGGAAGAACGGTCAGACCTACGGCATCTGCTGGGCGCCTTCGAAGAGTTGAGAGGTCACCTTTCGCCGGTTGAGTGTCCAGCAAGCTGGACACTCAACGCGCGAAAACTGACCTCTCAACCTAGAAGCCGAGTTTGCGGAGCTGGCGCGGGTCGCGCTGCCAGTCCTTGGCGATCTTCACGTGCAGATCGAGATAGACAGGTACGCCGAGGAGATCGGCGATCTGCAGCCGCGCACGCCTGCCGACGTCCTTGAGCCGGCTGCCCTTGTGCCCGATCACGATGCCCTTCTGGGAGTCGCGCTCGACGTAGAGGTTGGCGTGCACGTCCAGCAGCGGCTTGTCCTCGGGGCGGTCCTCGCGCAGCCCCATCTCCTCCACCACGACGGCGATGGAGTGCGGCAGCTCGTCGCGGACACCGTCGAGGGCGGCCTCGCGGATCAGCTCGGCGACCAGGATCTCGTCCGGGCTGTCGGTGAGCTCGCCCTCGGGGTAGAGCGGCGGCCCCTCGGGCAGCTGGGCGAGCAGAAGGTCGGCGAGCAGCGTGACCTGGTCGCCAGCGACGCTGGAGACCGGCACGATCTCGACCCACTCGATGCCCAGCTCGGTGCCGAGAGCGGCGATGTCGAGCAGGTGCTCGGCAAGCCGCTCGGGACCCACCAGGTCGGTCTTGGTCGCGACCGCGAAGCGCTTGATGCCCTTCTTCAGCTTCGCCAGGTTGGCAGCGATGTGCTTGTCGCCGGGGCCGACCTTCTCGTTGGCCGGGAAGCACATCGCGACCACGTCCACCTCGGTCCAGGTCGCCTCGACGAGGTCGTTGAGCCGCTCGCCGAGCAGGGTGCGCGGCCGGTGCAGGCCGGGAGTGTCGACCAGCACGAGCTGGCCGTCCTCGCGGTGGACGATGCCGCGGACGACGGTGCGAGTGGTCTGGGGCTTGTCGGAGGTGATCGCGACCTTGCGACCCACCAAGGCGTTGGTCAGCGTCGACTTGCCAGCGTTGGGGCGGCCGACGAAGGAGGCGAAGCCGCTGCGGTAGCCGTCGCGGCGTTCGCCGTAGAGCGGCCCGGCGGGCGCGATGCCCCGGATGTCGAAGTCGCGGTCGTGCTCGCTCATGCCTGCTCCTCGGGAGCCGTATTGGCGGCGTCGTACTCCGCCCAGATCTGCTCGTCGGACTTCCCGGCGGCCTTGCCGGCCCGCCAGATCGGGCCTGGGTCGACGGCCCGCGGCTGGCGGACCGCTCCCCCACGCCAGTAGCCCATCACGTCGTACGCGCTCGAGGGCAGCTTCACCTCGCGCATCAGGTGCTTGCGGATGGCGCGCATCTGTGAGGATTCCCCGGCCATCCAGAAGTAGCCCTCGCCCTCCGGCCACTCGATGCCCTCGACGACGCCCGCCAGCGAGGAGGCGCCGTCGCCCGGCGGCGTCGACCACTGCACGTCGGCCTCGGCCGGCAGGTAGCCCGCCACCGGGTCGGGCGCCTCCACCCAGAGCCGGGTCGGGAGACCCACCGACTCGGCGATCCGGGCCATCGCCGGCAGCGCGGTCAGGTCGCCCACCAGCAGCAGCCACCGCGCGCTGTCGGGCAGTGCGAAGGAGCCCTTCGGCTCGGTGACGGTGACCGTCTGCCCGACGACGTCCAGTCGTGCCCATTCGGTGACCAGCCCGACCTCGTGTACGACGACGTCGAGCGTCAGCTCACCTGCGTCGCCTGCCGACGCGTCCCAGGAGCGCACCGTGTAGTAGCGGCTCTGGAACTGCCCCGGCACGATCAGCCCGACCCACTCGTCCGGGATGCCCGTGGACGTGAATCCCTCGAGGCCGGGGCCGCCCAGGACGATCCGAACGAAGTGGTCGCTCAGCTGTTCACGGCGCAGGACCTGCGCTTCGTAGGTTCGGGCCCGCGTGCTCATCAGGAGCAGGCTACCGGCGCAGGTGCTCGCCGGCCGAGTCGTGAGTGTCAGCGTGACCCATGGACCACGCTGACACTCACGACTCAGACACCGAAATCGTGGCGCATCGGGTAAGTGGTGTTCCCGTTCACCGTCTTGGTGAAGAGGGTGTGGTGCAGCTGGATCTCGTTGTGCTCGAAGCCGACGCGCGAGCCTGCCATGTACAGACCCCAGACCTTGGCGGTGCCGAGGTCGGTCTCGGCGATGCAGGCCTCCCAGTTGTCCACGAGGTTCTTGTTCCACCCCGTCAGCGTCTTCGCGTAGTGACGGCGGAAGTTCTCATGGTGCTGCAGTTCGAAGCCCGCGTCCTCACCAGCGGCGACGATCGTGCCGGATCCGGCGAGCTCGCCGTCCGGGAAGACGTAGCGGTCGATGAACGCGCCGGCGCCACCGTTGTTGGTGTTGTCGCTGCGCGTGATGGTGTGGTTGAGCAGGCGGCCGTCGTCCTTGAGCAGCCCGTGCAGGAAGCTGAAGTACGCCGGGTAGTTCTTCACCCCGATGTGCTCGGTCATCCCGATCGAGCTGATCGCGTCGAACTCCTTCTCGACCACGTCCCGGTAGTCGGAGAAGCGCACCTCGGCGAGGTTGTCGAGCCCGTCGCGCTTGATCGCCTCGGCGGCCCAATTGGCCTGCTCGCGCGACAGCGTGACGCCGAGCGCCTTGACTCCGTAGTGCTTCGCGGCGTGGCGGACCATGCCGCCCCAACCGCAGCCGACGTCGAGGAGACGGTCACCGGCCTTGAGGCCGAGCTTGCGGCAGATCAGGTCGAACTTCTCGGCCTGAGCCTCCTCGAGCGTGGCATCCTCGGAGGGGAAGACGGCGCAGGTGTAGGCCATCGACGGACCCAGCACGTACTCGTAGAACGTGTTGGAGACGTCGTAGTGGTGGTGGATCGCGTCGGCGTCGCGCTCGTGGGTGTGCCGCTTGAGCGCCTTGAGGCCCGCCGTGCGGACGCCCTCGACGGCGTGGCGCCAGGCCGGTAGGTGCTCGTGGGCCGGTGGCTTGGGCGGCACGAAGTTGCTCAGACCGAGGGTCTTCACGATCGCCGCGAGCTCGGTGACGCTCGGACGGGCGAAGTCGGTGTTGCCGACGATGAGCTTCAACAGCGGGTAGGGGTCACCGGGATGCGTACCCTCGATCTCGAGGTCGCCGCTGACGTAGGCGCGGGCCAGGCCGAGGTCGCCCGAGGCGGTCAGGATGTAGGCGAGGCCCCGCTTGTTGAGGATCCGCATGCCGTACGGCGACGTCGTGTCGCCAGCCACCGAGCCGTCGTAGGCCGACAGCTTGATCGGGAGGCCGTCCTCGAAGAAACCATTGATGATCTCCGCGATCCCGCGCTTGCTCATCGCCGCTTCACCACCTTGTCGTAGAGATTGGTCATTCGGTTGTCGGGGTCGAAGGTCGCCTTGACCCGGGCGAGGTTGTCGCCGTCGTAGAGGGTGTTGAACGTCGCCTCGTCGTAGAACGCCTCGGAGTAGAGGCTCTTGTGCCCGTCGAGCTCGTGCACCTTGGCCTCGATCGCGCGGTTCTTCGGCGCGTTCACCGCGTCCGGGCCGACGTGGACCGTGCCCCAGAACCCGGCGTTGACGTAGACCCGGCCCGGCTCGAGGGGGTACGACGGCCAGCGTGTCCCGGCGGTGGTGCCCTGGGAGACCAGCGGGCACAGCCACACCGGCCGCATCCCGATCTCCTGGTCGAACCAGTCCAGGAAGGCGCCGATGTTCTCGACCGGCACCTCGATGTCCTGCACGACCCGCTCGCGCAGCGGCCGGCCGGCCCGGCGGTCGAGCCGGTCGGCGATGTCGAAGCGGCGGTCAAGGCCGAGCAGCTTCATGTAGACGTCGCTGCGGCGGAACCGCTCGGGCCAGAACCGGCGGATCCGCGGGTTCTGCGCGCCGAACGCACCCGAGCACCAGAACCAGTCGGTGTCCCAGCGCCACAGGTAGTCGTACATCGTCAGCAGGTCGCGCTCACGCTGCTGGATCGACTTGTAGAAGACGTCCTGGCCGGAGTGGTAGTCGCTCGGGTTGCCGAAGGCGTCGTCGGTGAAGGTGGCGAGGGTCAGGTAGTACTCCCCCGGCGCGAACGCGACGCCGTCGAGGCCGTCCACGCGGACCCCGTCGTACTCCTTCGTCTCGGCGATCGTGCTGATCGTCTTCGCCATCAGGTCGGCATCCTCGAA
>Ga0164242_10004142_pt1 | contig 16333 bp, 13 predicted proteins | sample OricomgcompostMG_FD_108783 | JGI IMG/M metagenome (GOLD analysis project Ga0164242, IMG submission 108783) | Miracle-Growth compost microbial communities from Emeryville, California, USA - Original compost - Miracle growth compost (MG) ...
CCGCTGGCGCCCGGTCCGCTGATCCGCATCGGGCACGGCGCGCTGGCCGTCGAGATCGCCCCGCAGGCGGGCGGGCGCATCGCGCGGGTCGCCTTCGACGGCGTCGAGTGGCTGGTCGGCCACAACGCGGGCAACGCGGCGGCGATCGCCTGGGGCAGCTTCCCCATGCTGCCGTGGGCGGGCCGGGTGCGGCACGGCCGTTTCGATTTCCGCGGTGAGCCGCAGCGGCTTCCGGTCAACCTCGGTGCGCATGCGATCCACGGCGTGGCGCTGGACTTGCCGTGGCAGGTCGAGGAACACGCGCCCGCCCGCGTCGCGCTCTCGCTGCGGTTGCCGCAGGATGAACGCTGGCCGTTCGGCGGCACGGCCCGCCAGCTCGTCGAGGCGGACGAGCGCCGCCTGCAACTGACGCTGACGCTGAGCGCGGGCGAACGCGCGATGCCCGCCACGATCGGCTGGCACCCCTGGTTCCCCAAGCCCGACGCGCTCGATTTCCGCCCCGGCCACTACTACCCGCGCGACGCCGAAGGCATCGCGCGGCTGCCGCTGGCCGGGCCCCCGCCGGGCCCGTGGGACGACTGCTTCGTCAACCGCGAACCGGTGCTGCTGCGGCGCGGCGGGCAATGCCTGCGCCTCGCTTCCGACTGCGACCACTGGGTGGTCTACGACGAACCCGCCCACGCCACCTGCGTCGAACCGCAGAGCGGCCCGCCCGACGCGTTCAACCTGGGGCGGGCACGGGAACTCGAACCGGGCACCTCGCTTTCCGCGCGGTTCCTGTGGGAGTGGCTCCCGTCCTGACCGGGCGGTCGCTGGCCTGCCCGCAGGCGATGCTTTTCATCGCCCAACCCGGCCAACCCCCATGGCCGTCATCCCGGCGCAGGCCGGGATCCAGTAGCAGGAGCGGTAGGTTTTTCGCGGCAACCGCACACCGTCGTCACTGGATCCCAGCCTGCGCCGGGATGACGAGCCGGATAGGTGGTCGTTACTGATCTTATCTTCCCTGGCGGCTGCGCCCTGAGCCGGCCTTGCCGGAGCCCGTCCGTGCCGGGCGCGAGGCCGCCGTTTCCGCCGGGGCGCAATAGATCCCGTAGAGCGTGGCGATCACGCGCTCGGCCGGCCCTTGCTCGAGCGCATACCAGATCGTCTGCGCTTCGCGGCGCGTCGTCACCAGCCCTTCCTCGCGCAGCCTGGCCAGGTGTTGCGACAGGGCGGACTGGCTGAGGTCCGGCAACTGCTCGTTGATCTGGCCGACGGACATCTCCTGGCCGACCAGCAGGCAGAGGATGCGCAGGCGCTGCGCATTGCCCAGCGCCTTCAACAATCGCGAGGCCTCGCCGGCGCGCTCGCGCATCGTGGTCAGATCCCGGCGGGCCGGCGATGGCATGGCTAGGTCTCCCTCATGGCGTGGCTGCGTTCCGCATGCGGCTTGACAATAGCACGCTTTACTAAATAAGATAAATCTAAATTAGTAAGTAACTATATTCTCGAATGGGTGCGGAGGGCGGGCCATGGCGGATGCGTACTACATCGTCGATTCGGGAAAGTCCTTCGAACAGGCGGTCGCCGACCTGGAGGCCGCGATCGCCCGACGCCGTTTTGGGGTGCTGCACGTGCACGACATCGGCGCCACCCTGCGCGGCAAGGGCCTCGCATTCGACGGCGAATGCAAGGTGCTGGACGTCTGCCAGCCGCAACAGGCGGCGAAGGTGCTGGCCGCGGACCTGCGCCTGAACATGGCATTGCCTTGCCGTGTCTCGGTCTACACCGAACGCGGGCGGACGCAGATCGGCATGGTCCGGCCGGCGCGGATGCTGGCCGCGTTGTCGGACGACCCGCCGCTGGGCACGGTCGCTCGCGAGGTGGAGGAATCGCTCGCGCAAGCGATCGACGAAGCGCGTTGATGGCGGCGTGAGGCCGCCTGGGCCCACCACGGGATCGGCAAGGAGGGACGGCATGGCAAAGATCGTGATTCTGGGAGCGGGGCTGGGCGGCACGGCGGCCGCGTACGAAATCAAGGCGGCGCTGGGACCGGCGCACGAGGTGACCCTGGTCGGCGACGGCCCGTATTTCCAGTTCACGCCGTCGAATCCCTGGGTGGCGGTGGGCTGGCGCAAGGCGGAGAGCATCCGGGTTCCGGTGGAGGCGCCGATGCGCCGCCGCGGCATCCGTTTCGTCGGCGTGCCGGCCGCGACCGTATCGCCCGGGGAGAACCTCGTCCGGCTGACCGACGGTCGGGAATTTCGCTACGACTACCTGGTGGTCGCCACCGGACCGCACCTGGCCTTCGAGGATGTGCCCGGCCTGGGGCCGGACCGCGGCCATACCCATTCGATCTGTACTGGTCCGCACGCCGAGGAAACCTGGCGCGCCTACCAGGCCCTGCTGGAAAGGCCCGGGCCGGTGGTGATCGGCGCGGCGCCGGGAGCCAGCTGCTTCGGCCCGGCCTACGAGTTCGCGATGGTCGTCGACGCCGACCTGCGCCGCCGCAAGCTGCGCGACCGCGTACCGATGACCTACGTCACACCGGAGCCCTATATCGGTCACATGGGGCTGGGTGGTGTGGGCGACTCGAAGGGCCTGCTGGAGTCGGCCCTGCGCGAGCGCGACATCCGCTGGATCGCCAACACGCGCGTCACGGTGGTCGAACCGGACCGCATCAAGCTGGACGAGGTGAACGCCGTGGGCGGCATCGCGCAGTCGCGGGAACTGCCGTTCGCGTTCGGCATGCTGCTGCCGGCCTTCACCGGCATCCCCGCGTTGCGCGGCATCGAGGGGCTGGTCAATCCGCGCGGCTTCGTGCTGATCGACGAGCACCAGCGCAACCCGATCTTCCGCAACGTCTTCGCCGCGGGCGTATGCGTGGCGATCCCGCCGGCCGAGGCCACGCCGGTGCCGACCGGCGCGCCCAAGACCGGCTTCATGATCGAGTCGATGGTCGGCGCGATCGCCGGGAACCTGCGCGACGAACTGGCCGGCCGGCCCGCGCAGGCCCGGGCCACATGGAACGCGGTGTGCCTGGCCGACATGGGCGATACCGGTGCCGCCTTCGTGGCGCTGCCGCAGATCCCGCCACGCAACGTGACCTGGGCACGCGTCGGCAAGTGGGTGCACTACGCGAAGGTGATGTTCGAGCGTTACCACCTGCGCAAGGTCCGCACCGGCAACCCGCATCCGTTCTACGAGCGCCTGGTGCTGAAGATGTTGCGCATCGACGCGTTGAAGCCCGGCGCCGCCCGCCGCTGATCCGCTCGAACCGGAGCAAGACCATGAACATCGACCGCTTCGTCCTCGCCTTCGCCGGTAGCGTCGTGCTGCTGAGCGTGGCGCTGGTGCATTTCGTCTCGCCGTGGTGGCTGCTGCTCACGCTGTTCGTGGGCGCCAACCTGCTACAGGTGGCATTCACTCGCTTCTGTCCGCTGGCCATGGTGCTGGCGAAGCTCGGGGTGAAGCCGGGGTGTGCTTTCGGCGCCCGCAAGTGAACCGCCCGCGCATCGGAATCGTGTCGTGAAACGGGCTTGCCGACTCCTGTGGCCCGCGCTGCTGGCTGTGGCGCTCGCCGCCTGCGACGACGGCAGGCAGCCTGCGGTCGCGCCGTCGGGCGCCGCGCCACCACTGGCCTCGCTGGTGGTGCATGCCGGCGAATCGCCGGACCGGCAGGTATGGGACGGCACGGTGGAGGCGGTCGATGCAGCCGTGCTCATGGCGCAGACCAATGCCCGCGTGCTGGAACTCCCGCATGACGTGAACGACGTGGTGCCGAAGGGTGCGGTGCTGGTGCGCTTCAGCAACGTCGAGCAGAGGTCTGCCGCCCGCGCGGCGCGGGCGCAGATCGCCTCGGCCAGGGCCGACTACGTCGACGCCGAGGCGAACTACAAGCGCCTGGCCGCGATCTACCCGCAAGGCTACGTGTCGAAGGCCGCGTACGACCAGGCGCTGGCCCGGCGCAACGCGGCCAGGGCGGCGCTGGATGCGGCGCAGGCGCAATGGCGCGAGGCCGGCCAGGCGGAACAGTACACGGTGGTGCGCGCGCCGTATGCCGGCGTCGTCACCAGCCGCTACGTGCAGGTGGGCGAGGCGGTGGCCGGGCCGCCGTTCCCGCAACGGTTGGTCGCCATCGCCTCGCTCGAGCACCTGCGGGTGGACGTGAAGGTGCCGCAGAGCGTGGCCGGGGCGATCCGCCGCTCCGGCAGCGCCGAGCTGCTGCTCGACGGCGGCCACAGGCGGCTGGCGGCGGGCAGGGTAACGGTGTTCCCGTATGCCGATCCCGCCACGCATACCTTCAGCGTGCGGCTGGAACTGCCGGAGGGGCATGCCGGGCTCTACCCGGGCATGACGGTGAAGGTCGCGTTCGCCACCGGCGAGGCCAGGCAGTTGCTGGTACCGCTCGATGCGCTGGTCCAGCGTGGCGAGTTGCAGGGTGTCTACGTGATCGACGGCCACCGGGTGTCGCTGCGGCAACTGCGCACCGGCGACACGGTCGGCGACCGCGTGGAGGTGCTGGCCGGCCTCGACGACGGCGAGCGCATCGCCGCCGACCCTGCCGCCGCCGCGCGCTGGCTGGTCGCGGAGCGCAGGAGGGCGGCGCGATGAACACGCCGCGGCTCGGGTTCGCCGGCCGCATCGCGCGGATCTTCCAGGCGTCGCCGCTGACGCCGATGCTGGCCGCGGCCGCGTTGCTGCTCGGCCTGGCCGCGATGATGGTCACCCCGCGCGAGGAAGAGCCGCAGATCGACGCGACCATGGCGAACGTGACGGTACCGTTCCCGGGCGCCGACGTGCGCGACGTGGAAAACCTGGTGACCTTCCCGCTGGAGCAAAAGCTGTCCGAGCTGCAGGGCGTCAAGCACGTCTATTCGGTCAGCCGGCCGGGTGCGGCGATGATCACGGTGGAGTTCAAGGTCGGCGTGCCGCGCCAGGCCGCCATCGTGCGCCTGTACAACCGGGTCTACCAGGACCGGGACTTCGTGCCGCCGGGACTCGGCGTGGGCCAGCCGCTGATCCGGCCGATGGGCATCGACGACGTGCCGGTGATGGCGCTGACGCTGTGGAGCGACCGTCCCGACCAGGGGCCGGCCCGGCTCGCCGGGGTGGCGCACACCCTGGAAACGGCGCTGAAGCGCGTGCCGGGCACGCGCGACGTCTACACCATCGGCGCGCCCGACCGCGCGGTGGTGGTACGGCTCGACGCGGCGAAGCTGGCGTCCTACGGCATGACGGTGGCCGACCTGTCGGACGCGTTGAAGGCGGCCAACGCGGTGGCCCAGGCCGGCGACCGGGTCGCCGGCAACCGCGACGTCCCGGTCACCGCCGGCACCTTCCTGGCCAGCGCCGCGGACGTGGCGCACCTGGTGGTCGGCCTGAAGGACGGCCAGCCTGTCTACCTGTCTGACGTGGCGGACGTCCGCCAGGGCGCCGACCCGCCTTCGCGCTACGTGTGGTTCGGCGCGCCGCCCGGCCGCCCCGGGCCAGCCAGCGGCAATGCCCCGGCGGTGACCCTCGCCGTCGCCAAAAAAGCCGGCACCAACGCCGCCGATATCACCCGGGCGATCCGGGCCCGGTTGCAGGCGCTGGAGAACGTGGACATTCCCGTCGGCGTGCACGTCGCGGTGACCCGCGACTACGGCCGGACCGCCACCGCCAAGGCCAATGGCCTGCTGCTGCACCTGCTGCTCGCCGCGTTGTCGGTGGTGCTGCTGGTGGTGTTCGCGCTGGGCTGGCGCGAGGGCGTGGTGGTGGGCAGCGCGGTCGTCGTCACGCTGGCGCTGATGATGTTCGCGTCGTGGGCGATGGGCTTCACCATCAACCGGGTGTCGCTGTTCGCGCTGATCTTCTCGATCGGCATCCTTGTCGACGACGCCATCGTGGTGGTGGAGAACATCCACCGGCACATGGCGCTGGGCGGGCGCAGCCTGCGCGAGGCGATTCCCGAGGCGGTGGGCGAGGTGGGCGGCCCGACCATCCTGGCCACGTTCACCGTGATCGCCGCGCTGCTGCCGATGGCGTTCGTGTCGGGGCTGATGGGGCCGTACATGCGGCCGATCCCGATCAACGCCTCGGCCGGCATGCTGCTGTCGCTGGCGGTGGCACTGATGGTCACGCCCTGGCTGGCGCTGCGCCTGTTGCGGCACGCGCCCCACGGCGGCGCATCCACCGGCACGGCGCACGAAGCGGCGGACGGCCGGCTGCTGCGCCTGTTCCGGCGGGTGATGCAGCCATTCGTCGAAGGACCGCGGGCGCGCCGCCGGCGGCGCCTGCTGTTCGCCGCGATCGGCGTGCTGGTGCTGGCCTCGGCCGGCCTGGTGGCGGTGAAGGCGGTGATCCTGAAGATGCTGCCGTTCGACAACAAGTCCGAGCTGCAGCTGGTGGTGGACATGCCCGCGGGCAGCACGCTGGAACGTACCGACCAGCTGCTGCACGAGCTGGCCGGGCAGGTGGCGAAGATCCCGGAGGTCAGGGATTGGCAGGGCTACGCCGGCACGGCTTCGCCTATCACTTTCAACGGCCTGGTGCGCCAGTACTCTCTGCGGCAGGGGCCGCTGGTGGGCGACCTGCAGGTGGATCTGGTGGACAAGGACGAGCGGCGCCGGCAGAGCCACGCGATCGCCCTGGCGGCGCGCCCCGCGCTGGCGGAGATCGCCGCGCGCTACGGCGCTTCGCTGAAGGTGGTGGAAGTGCCGCCGGGGCCGCCGGTGGCCGCCCCGATCGTGGCCGAGGTGTACGGCCCCGACGACCGCGCCATCCGCAGGGCGGCGCTCGGCCTGGAGAAGGTGTTCCGCGGCACGCGCGACATCGTCGACGTGGACACCAGCGTCGAAGCCGACGCGCCGCGCGAGGTGGTGGTGGTCGACCGCGCCCGCGCGGCGCGGCTGGGACTCGCCCAGGCGGCCGTCGTGCAGGCGCTACGCACGGCGCTGTCGGGCGACGATGCCACCTACCTGATGGACGGGCACGCCAGGCACGCGGTGCCGGTGCGCCTGCGCCTGCCGCCGGCCGACCAGGCCTCGATGGCGCGATTGCTGGCCCTGCGCGTGCGGGCCGGCGGCGGCGCGCTGGTGCCCTTGTCGGAAGTGGTCCGCGTGGTGCCAGCGGAGCGGGAGAAGGCGGTCTACCACAAGGACCTTCTGCCCTATGCCACCGTCACCGGCGACGATGCCGGGAGCACCGACAGTCCGCTGTACGGCATGTTCGAGCTGGTCGGCAAGCTCGGCCGCGCGAAGCTCGACGGGCAGGCGGTGGCGCAGCATTTCATCGCCCAGCCGGAGGACACCAGCGGCGTCTCGGTGAAATGGGACGGCGAGTGGCAGATCACCTACGAAACCTTCCGCGACATGGGCATCGCCTACCTGGGCGGGCTGGTGCTGATCTACCTGCTGGCGGTCGGCCAGTTCAAGAGCTACGTGGTGCCGCTGGTCATCATGGCGCCGATCCCGCTCACCCTGATCGGCGTGATGCCCGGCCATGCGCTGTCCGGGGCGCAGTTCACCGCCACCTCGATGATCGGCATGATCGCGCTGGCCGGCATCATCGTGCGCAACTCGATCCTGCTGATCGACTTCGTCAACCACGCGCTGGCGGCCGGCCGGCCGCTGGGCGAGGCGGTGGTCGACGCGGCGGCGGTGCGCGCCAAGCCGATCATGCTGACCGCGGCGGCGGCGATGCTGGGCGGCTTCTTCATCCTCGACGACCCGATCTTCCAGGGGCTGGCGGTATCGCTGATCTTCGGCATCCTGGTCTCGACGGTGCTGACCCTGCTGGTGATCCCGCTGCTCTACCTGGCGTGGCTGTCGCGCGGCGCGCGCCATTGAGCGGGCGCCGTCGGGAAGGGGCGGCTCAAGGCCTGTCGATGCCGGGTGCCGGCGCGGCCTCGTAGCGGCGGGTGAAGGTGTCGACCACCATCCCCATCGCCCGCCGCCAGCGCATCAGCAGCGTGGCGTCGGCTTCCGGGTCGGTGTCGGTGATCACCCTGAGCAGGCTTTCGAGCCAGAGGGCGTGGAAGTACGGCGGCACCGGGGCATACCCGGCCTTGCCGTGCACGTCGGCCATCTGCTCGACCGAGCGCCGCGCCAGCGTGCTGCCGGCTGCGTGCAGGATGGCGACGCTGACGCCGCGGCGCATCGCCACCCGCTGCCGGCCCATGTCGGTGCGGGCGAACATCGGCGGGATGCGCGGGTCGCTGGCCAGCAGCGTCTCGTAGAAGCGGTCGATGAAACCGTGGTCGCGCAGGCAGCGGCCGTAGCTTTGTTGCAGGTCGTGGTAGGCGTCGGTCACGAAGCGGTCCCGGTGGAGCGGGCGGAATGAAAACCGGGACGCCGCGCAGCACGGACGATGTGCACGGTGCCCCGGGAAGGCATGGCCGTGGCCATGCGAAACGCTGGCTTGCGGCAGCGTCGGCTTCAGAAGCGGTAGCCGAAGCTCAGACCGTACACCCACGGGTCGATCCTGGCCGTGCCGACCCTGGCGCCGTTGACGTGGATGTCGCTGTCGATGTCGATCCAGCGCACGTCCGCGGTCAGCAGCCAGCGCGACGACAGCCTGACGTCGACGCCCGCGTGCGCGGCGGCGCCCCAGCTGTCGTCGGCCTTCACCCTGGCGCCCTGCAGCGGGCCCTTGCCCTTGGTGTCGAAGAAGTGGGTGTAGTTGACGCCGGCGCCGACGAAGGGCGACACCTGCGCGTCCGGCAGGAAGTGGTAGTTCACGCCGATCACCGGCGGCAGCTGCTTCGTGCGCGCGGCCCTGGCGCCGTCGAGTTTCACCTCGTGCTCGAACGGCAGCGCGGCGAGCGCCTCGACGCCCCAGTTCGGCGTGACCAGGTACTCGATGCTGCCGGTGAGCCGGGTGCTGCTGTCGACGCGCGCCCTCAGGCCGGCGAGGCGGCCGTTGTCGGACCGGGGATCGACCACATGCACACCGGCACGCACGATCCAGTGGTCGTCGCCCGCACGGGCGACGGATATCGAGGCGGCGGCGAGTACGGCGACGGCCAACAGCGGAAGCGCGGCTTTCATGGTGTCTGTCCTGGTGGGAGGGGCGCAGGCATTGTCGGCAACCCTCCCGCGCCGCCGATTGACCGCGGTCAAATACGCCCGCCGCCTGGTGGGGGATGCGACGCCGTGCCACAGTAGGGCCGCGGCAAAATCGCACAGCGCGCCGCCGCCATCGGGGAAAGCGCGGAAAATACACAGTCGTTGGGCCGAAGCTCACCTTCACCACAAGGACGCCACGCCATGCACGATCTCCACGTCGTCGACCTGTCCCGCCTGCAATTCGCGCTCACCGCGCTCTACCACTACCTGTTCGTCCCGCTCACGCTGGGACTCTCGTTCCTGCTCGCCGCGATGGAGACGGTCTACGTCACCACCGGCAAGGAGATCTACAAGAGGATCGTGCAGTTCTGGGGCAAGCTGTTCCTGATCAACTTCGCGCTCGGCGTGGCCACCGGCCTCACCATGGAGTTCGAGTTCGGCACCAACTGGTCGTTCTATTCCAGCTTCGTCGGCGACATCTTCGGCGCGCCGCTGGCGATCGAAGGGTTGATGGCCTTCTTCATGGAATCCACCTTCGTGGGCCTGATGGTGTTCGGCTGGCACCGGCTGAAGCCCGGCCAGCACCTGGCGGTGACCTATTTGGTGGCGCTGGGCTCCAACCTGTCCGCGCTGTGGATCCTGATCGCCAACAGCTTCATGCAGATGCCGCACGGGGCGCACTTCAACCCGGCCACGATGCGCATGGAGCTGAGCAGCTTCACCGACCTGGTGTTCAGCCCCGACGCGCAGGCCAAGTTCGTGCACACCAGCATCGCCGGCTACGTCACCGCGGCGGTATTCGTGGCGGGTGTGAGCGCGTGGTACCTGCTCAAGCGCAGGCACGTGGACCTGGCACGGCGCTCGTTCCGCATGGCGGTGCTGTTCGGCGTGCTGGCCACCGCGGGCGTGATCACGCTGGGCGACGCGCTCGGCTTCGTCGGCGGCCAGGCGCAGCCGACCAAGCTGGCGGCGATGGAGGGCATGTGGAAGAGCGAGCAGGCGCCGATGCCGTTCAACCTGGTCGCGTTCCCGTCGCAGCGGGAGCAGGCCAACCACGGCGCGATCCAGGTGCCGTACGTGCTGTCGCTGCTGGTCACGCATTCGCTGACCGGCACCGTGCCGGGCTTCGACGTGCTGGAGCGGCAGGCGGCCACGCGCATCCGCGACGGCATTCCCGCCGTGGCCGCGTTGCAGGCGCTGTCCGCCAGGCCCGGCGACGCCGATGCGCTGGCGCAATTCCGGGCGCACGAGACGGACCTGGGCTACGGCTTCCTGGTGCAGCGCTACGCGCCGGACGTGACCAGGGCGACCGACGCGCAGGTCGCCGCCGCCGCGCGCGACGCGATCCCGCAGGTGGCGCCGGTGTTCTGGTCGTTCCGGGTGATGGTGGTGCTGGGCCTGGCGATGCTGGCCTACTTCGTGCTCGCGGTGATCTACACGATGCGCAACCGGGTGGAACGCAAGCGCTGGTTCCTGAAGCTCGCGGTGTGGATGATCCCGGTGCCGTTCCTGGCCAACGAGGCCGGCTGGCTGGTCGCCGAGCTGGGCCGCCAGCCGTGGACGGTGTACGGCGTGCTGCCGACCTGGATGTCCGCGTCCACGCACGGCGTGGGCTACATGGTCTTCTCGCTGGTCGGCTTCGTGGCGCTGTACACCACGTTCATCGCGGTCGAGATGTACCTGATGGTGCGCGCCATCCGCCGCGGCCCCGACGAGGAGCACGGCACCGTACCCCTTGGCGATTCACGGCAAGCCGCGCTTCCGGCCGGCTATGCGGAGGGCTGATCCATGGAAATGTACGCCGTACTTCAATGCACCTGGTGGCTGCTGCTCGGCATCCTGCTGATCGGCCTGGCCGCGATGGTGGGCATGGACATGGGCGTGGGCACCATCCTGCGCTACGTGGGGCGCAGCGACGCCGAGCGCCGCGTGGCGCTCAACATCATCGGTCCGCACTGGGACGGCAACCAGGTGTGGTTCATCCTCGGCGGCGGCGCGGTGTTCGCCGCGTTCCCGCTGATCTACGCCACCGCGTTCTCCGGCTTCTACGTGGTGATGCTGCTGTTGCTGTGGAGCATGATCCTGCGCCCGCTCGGCTTCGAGTACCGCAGCAAGCTGCCCTCGGCCGGCTGGCGCAACGCGTGGGACTGGGCGCTGTTCGTCAGCGGCCTGGTGCCGATGGTGGTGTTTGGCGCGGCGATCGGCAACCTGTTCCGCGGCGTGCCGTTCCACTTCAGCTGGAACCTCACCTCGACCTACACCGGCTCGTTCCTCGGCCTGCTCAACCCGTTCGCGATCCTGTGCGGACTGTTGTCGGCGTCGATGTCGGTATTCATGGGTGCGGCCACGGTGATGAACGGCGCCACCGGCGCGATCTACGAGCGCGCCCGCACGCTGGCGCGGCTCGGCGCACTGCTCGCCATCGTGCTGTTCGCGGTGGGCGGCTTCTGGGTGCACGGCATGGACGGCTACGTGCGCGTCGCCGGTCCCGGCGCCGGCGTGGCACAGACGCCGCTGCAGCAGCAGGTGACGCTGGCCGCCGGCGCGTGGCTGGGCAATTTCCGCGCGCAGCCGCTGCTGTGGCTGCTGCCGGCGCTGGGCTTCGCCGGCATGCTGCTGGGCCTCGCCGCCGCGAGCGCCCGCTGCTCGCACCTGGCCTGGTGGCTGGGCGCCGTGGCCTGGCTGGGCGTGATCGGCACCGCCGGCGTGGCGCTGTTCCCGTTCCTGCTGCCGTCGAGCAGCGTGCCGGCGCAGAGCCTGACGGTGTGGAACGCCAGCTCCAGCCAGCACACCCTGCTGTGGATGGCCGGCTTCGCCGCGGTGTTCGTGCCGTTGATCCTCTGGTACACGAGCTGGGCCTTCTACGTGATGCGCGGCAAGGTCAGCGCCGAGGATGTGGCCGCCGATGAGCACGCCTACTGAGGACATGCCATGAAGACTTTCCTGCAATTCGTCGTGTTCATGCTGCTGGCCGTGGCGGTGATCGTGCTGGCGATCCTGCTGGGCGACCTTGGCGCCTGGTATTTCGCCTGGCTGGTGGGCACCGCGATGATCGTGCTGATCGCCGCCGCGGGCGGCGTGCTGCTCGACACCCAGGACGAGCACGCGCGCCGCAAGGCCGCGGCGCCGTCGCCCCCGCCTGCCACGCCCGCGCACTGAGCCGAGGCGCACGCGCATGGCGTCCTCTGCGAACGCCTGGCTGCGCGGGCAGGCCCGGCCCGTGCGGCGCCTGCTGGCCACCGGCATCGCGGCCGGCGCCGCGCAGGCGCCGCTGATGTGCTTGGGCGCGTGGCTGGTGGCCCACCTGCTGGCCGGCGCGATCTTCCACGGCCGCGGCTGGCGCGTGGTGTGGCCCTGGCTGTGCGTGCTGGTGCTGCTGGCCGCGGGACGCTTCGCGCTCACCCTGTGGCAGCGGCGCACCACCTTCGAGGCCGGCGCGCGGGTCGCCGGCGCGGTGCGGCAGGCGCTGGATGCGCGGATGCGCGAACTCGGCCCGCGTTGGATGGCGCGGCAGGCCAGCGGCGACCTGGCCACCCGGCTGGTCGACGGCGTGGACGCGCTGGTGCCGTACTACGCCGGCTACCTGCCGCAGGCGGCGTTCGCGGTGGCGGTGCCGGTGCTGGTCCTGCTCGCGGTACTGCCCGCCGATCCCTGGTCCGCGCTGGTGCTGGCGCTCGCCGCGCCGCTGATCCCGCTGTTCATGGTGCTGGCGGGACAGGCCGCCGAGCAGGCCAGCCAGCGCCGCTGGCTGCGCCTGCGGCGGATGGGCGCGCGCTTCATGGACGCGCTGTCCGGGCTCGCCACGCTGCGCCTCTATCGCGCCGCCGCGCGCGAGCAGGCGGTGCTGGCGGCCACCGGCGAGGCCTACCGGCGCGAGACGATGGCGGTGCTGCGCATCGCCTTCCTGTCCGCGCTGGTGCTGGAGTTCTTCGCCACGGTGAGCATCGCGGTGCTGGCGGTGCTGATCGGCTTCCGGCTGATGTGGGGCAAGCTGGCCTTCGAGCAGGGGCTGTTCGTGCTGCTGCTGGCGCCGGAGTTCTTCCTGCCGCTGCGCGCGCTGGGCACGCAGCGGCACCGGCGCATGGAGGCCGCGGCCGCGGCGGAAGACCTGGCGGCCCTGCTCGCGCGCGCCGACGAGCCGCCGCAGGCGGAAACGCCGCGCGCGCCGGCGCGTCCGTCCCCGGTGGTCGACGCCGCGCGCGTCGCGGTGGCGTTCGAAGGCGTCGATTTCGGCTACGCGGCCGACCGCCAGGTGCTGCACGGGATCGATCTCGCGGTGCCGGCCGGCGGCCACCTGGTGGTGGCTGGCGCCAGCGGCAGCGGCAAGAGCACGCTGCTGGCCCTGCTGATGGGGTTCGCCGCACCGTGGCGCGGGCGCGTGCGGGTCGACGGGCGGGACCTGGCGGAGCTGGACATGGCGGCGTGGCGCAGGCTTCTCGCCTGGGTGCCGCAGCGCGCGCACGTGTTCCACGGCACGCTGCGCGACAACCTGCTGCTCGCCGCGCCGGACGCGGACCCGCTGGCGCTGCAGCGCGCCGTCCACGCCGCCGCGCTCGCGCCCGTGGTGGCGCGCCTGCCGCGCGGCCTGGACACGCCGGTCGGCGAGCGCGGCCACGGCCTGTCCGGCGGCGAATGCCAGCGGCTGGCGCTGGCCCGCGCGTGGCTGCGCGACGCGCCGCTGCTGCTGCTGGACGAACCGACCCAGCACCTGGACGAAGCCACCGCGGCGGGCATCGATGCCGCGCTGGCGCGGCTGTGCGAAGGCCGCACGGTGATCCGCGTGGCGCACCGGCTGGGCGCCGTTGCCGGCGACGAACAGGTGGCGGTGCTGGCGGACGGCCGCGTGGTCGAGCAGGGTACCGCCGCGGCGCTGTGCGCCGCGAACGGCGCGTTCGCGCACCTGCTGGCCGCGGACCGCGCGGCATGAACCCGCGCCCGGCCCCCGCGGATTCCGACGCCGCGCTGGTCCGCCGGCTGCTCGGCCTGCTCCGCCGCGACGACCGGCGCTGGCTGGCGGCGGGCATCGCGTTGGCGCTGGCGAGCACGCTTTCCGGGATCGCCCTGCTGGCGGTGTCGGGCCACTTCATCACCCGCATGGCGCTGGCCGGTGCGACGGGCGCGGCGATCAACTACTACACGCCGGCGGCGCTGATCCGGCTGTTCGCGATCCTGCGCACCGGCGGCCGCTACGCCGAGCGGCTGGTCAGCCACGACGCCACCCTGCGCGTGCTGGCGCGCCTGCGCAACTGGCTGTTCGCGCGGCTGGTGCCGCTGGCGCCGGCGCGCCTGGGCGGCCTGCGCAACGCCGAAGTGTTCTCGCGGCTGCGCGCCGACGTGGATGCGCTGGAGCACGTCTACCTGGGCGCGCTGGTGCCCATGGCGGTCGCGGCGGCGGTGACCCTGGCGGTGCTGCTGGTCGTGCTGTCGTGGCTGCCGCTGCTGGCGCTGCCGCTCGCGGTGCTGGTGGGCGCATGTGGGGCGCTGCTGCCGCGCTGGGCGATGCGCCGGGGCCGGGCGCCGGGCGCCGTGGCGGTGGCCTGCGCGGAGCGCCTGCGCATCCTCGCCGTCGATGGCGTGCGCGGGCGGGCCGAGCTGGCCCTGTACGGCGCCGAGGCGGCGCATGCCGCGCGGGTGGCCGAGGTCGCGCGGCGACTGGAGCGGGCGCGGCGCCGGATCGACCGGCTGCAGGCGGCGGGCAGCGCGGGCGTGGCGCTGGCGGCGCAGCTCGCCGTCGTCGCCGCGCTCGCCTGCGGGCTGCCCGCATTGCAGCGTTCCGCGCTGGCCCCGCCGGAGCTGACCATGCTGGTGCTGCTCGCGATGACCGCGTTCGAGGCCATTGCGCCGCTGCCCGAGGCCTGGGCGCAACTGGGCGCCACGCTCGCTTCCGCGCGCCGCGTGTTCGCGCTGGCCGACACGCCGCCCGCGGTGGCCGAACCGACCGCGCCGACGCCGGCCGCGCGCGACACCGGCCTGGCGATCCGCGGGTTGCGGCTGCGCTACGACGGAGCGGGGTCGTGGGTGCTGGACGGCGTGGATCTCGACCTGCCGCCGGGGCGCCGCGTGGCCCTGGTCGGCGCCTCGGGCAGCGGCAAGAGCAGCCTGGTGGGCGCACTGCTGAAGCTGTATCCCTGCGAAGGCTCGGTCACGCTCGGCGGCGTACCGCTGGAGGCCTGGCGCGGCGACGACCTGCGCGCACGCATCGCGGTCGTCGACCAGCAGCCCTGGCTGTTCGACGCCAGCCTGCGCGACAACCTGCGGCTGGCGCGTCCCGACGCCGGCGACGAACAGCTCGCGCGGGTGATCCGGCTGGCGCAACTGGACGGCTATGTGGCCAGCCTTCCGCAGGGCCTGGACACTTGGGTGGGCGAGAACGGCGTGCGCGTCTCCGGCGGCGAGGCCCGGCGCATCGCGATCGCGCGGGCGTTGCTGGCGGACGCGCCGATCCTGGTCCTGGACGAGCCGACCGAGGGGCTGGACGCGACTACCGCCGCGCAGCTTTACCGGGCGCTCGACCAGGCCATGGCCGGACGCAGCGTGCTGCTGATCACGCACCGGCCGGGCGGCCTGTCCACCCTGATGGACGAGGTGGCGACGCTGCGCGACGGGCGCATCGAGGAACGTGCCCCGGCAACCGGCGCCGCGGCGCGCTGGTCGCTCCCGATCCACGCCGACGGCGCGTGACACGCCGGGCGTTGCTCCAGCATCCAAAGGTGGTGGACTCCGGCTTTCGCACACCGCGGGCCGGATCGTTCCGGGCGCCTTCCATTCCGCGCGATACACACCGTGTTGCTTTTTGCTCGTCATTCCGGCGCAGGCCGGAATCCAGTGACGTCGGTGCACGGTCGTCGCGAAAACCTACCGCTCCCGCTACTGGATTCCGGCCTGCGCCGGAATGACGGCTGGAACAGATGGCCGTCGCCGGGAGCCGGGTTGCCTCCTGACCACATGAACGTGCGACCGGACCTGTGACCGGCGTCCGCTTTCGCGCGCCGGACTGTCCCGGAACGTTCACATCCCGGTGCTTCAATCCCGTCAGACCGAGGGCCTTCGCACGCCGCAGCTCCCGCCCGTTACAGGGGATCCCACCGGATGCCGGTTCGCCACCGGCCCGCACCTATGCTCGCGCCTCAGGAGTCCTTAGCCATGCTTCGTCCCCGCACGTTCCGCAAGGCCTTGCTGCCCGCATCGATCGCCATCATGGGCTTCGCCTTCGCGGCCTACGCCCAGTTCAACCCCTTCCCGGGGCACCATCCGCGGCCGCCGTTCCCGTGGCCGGGCCGGGTGTCGCCGCAGGATGCGCTGCCCAC
>Ga0164242_10004143_pt1 | contig 16330 bp, 21 predicted proteins | sample OricomgcompostMG_FD_108783 | JGI IMG/M metagenome (GOLD analysis project Ga0164242, IMG submission 108783) | Miracle-Growth compost microbial communities from Emeryville, California, USA - Original compost - Miracle growth compost (MG) ...
GAATCCAATTTCAGAATTTATGACGCCAAATCGAGTTGGATCTAGAAAACAATCAGGAAAGGATGACCTATTTATAGCGTTAGGAATCCCGCCTGGAATTAGAGATAAAATCCACAATTGGGTGAAGAAACAGGATTGGCCCGAGGACACAGAGTTAGAGGATCCGGATAATTATCATATTACATTAATATATACCGATAATGGCTATAAGGAGCACAAGGACAAGGATTGGTGGCACACAAACAATATAGATGATGTAGAATTCAAGTCGCTCCACGAGTTTCCTGCCTCCGAGGGAGAAAAAGCCGCTTATGTCCTTCGTGTAGATAGCAATGGAGAGATCAGAGAGCGAATGGAAAAGCTGCTAGATAAGGCCGAAGATGAAGGGGTTGAGATAAAACGTTTCGATGGCGACTCCAAGCCCCATATAACTGTAGCTTACGGAATACCGGGCAAATGTCCTAAAATTACCCCTCCTAACTTTAAGTTTGATACAGACGAGGCTTATGCTGGGGAGCCTCTAGAAGACGGGGCTTTAGATCATCCTATAAAGAAATCGTGGAAGATTAGTCAAGATTATCGTATAGAACACGAAGCTCCGGGACCAAATGATTATCCATTTCATGATTTAGAATCAAGCGGGGCTAAAGATTTATATAATCATCCTGAGTGGTATTCGGATGGAAATCCAGAAACGGATAATGAATCAATATATGCTATACGAAATGCTCGAAACAATCCGAATGCATTAGTAACTATTCATAGGGCCGCTCCCGTTAATCAGATAAATGCCGGTGATTGGGTAACGCCTTCTTACGCATATGCTAAACAACATGGAATGCATCCAACTGATCCAAGTCAAGATATGAAAGTATGGAGCGCTAAAGTTCCAGCATCAACACTATTTTGGGATGGCAATTCAATTAATGAGTTCGGCTACCACGGCCCTTCAATCGAAGGACAAAAATTTTATAGAATTAAAAGCGGTTCCACTTTAAGACCGGCGGCAGAGATTCAATCTAATTGGAAAGTATCTATCCCAGCAGATCCCGCATGGTATTGGGATAGATATTTACAACCAAGTTATCCGCCAAAACCAAAGTTCTTCTATCATGGAACCGATTCTTCTAATCTTGGATCGATTATGCAAAATGGCTTGATCCCCTTTTCTCAGAGAGACCTTTCTGATTCAGACCCAATTGCTCTTAGAAATAGACATGAAAAGGAATTGCCTCGACCTGGACATGTCTATATGGCTGAGAATCCTCAAAAAGCATCAGAATTAGCTTTAGCTAATAGACCTGTTGTTCTCCAAATTAATCCGGAACATCTAAATCCTAATAACATAAATCCAGATGAGGATAATCGTTGGAATGAATGGCAAAATAATCCCGAATATAGTTCTGGGGGTCAATGGGCAGAACAAAACGGTTATGGAAATAACCCCGAAGATACTCATCAAGGAATAGAAAAAGAGAATACTTTAGCATATAGGGGAATAGTGCCTCCAAAAGCGATTATTCCCCATTGGGAAGACAACGAGGGAAATTTGATAGAAATTCCTAGAGAATATTGGAATGGAATGACCCCTCAGCAATATCGTCAGATGACTTCTAAAATAAATTGGAAAGTCTCAGATCATAAATTATGGTTTAACCCAAATAAAAATGAATTTGGAAAAGGCTTTATAGATCCCAATGGTGATGTACATACCTGGAATGAGTCCGAAGGGAGCCATAATCAAGTTGCTCGAATAAGGGGATGGCATCCGGCCGACGTGACCAAATTTCATATACAGCCTGACGGATTAGTGACCATACATGATACGCCGACAGAATCAGAACAAGAAATTTTAGAACCGATTCTCCAAGCCGACCCGAGATTATCTAACTGGAAAATCTCCATTACTCTTAAAAAACCAAATAAGTTTGAAACTGACGAGATAGACCATGAAAGAGGAAAAGCTAAATGGGGGCTTCCTAAAAGTCATAAGCGTTCGGCAGCCGATCCTCAATGGCTTCAAGAATGGATAGCGACAAATGGGCCTTATATGTTCCATTCAACGAGTCCGAAGGCAAAGAGAAAGATTTTAAAAGAGGGGCTTATTCCCCATGATCAAGGACCGGGTTCTGTATATCAAGGCGCGATGACTCCAAGGGCGAACCATTCTTATTTAAGACATGTTAATCTAGGACCACATAATGTAGCCGTTGACCTTAGAAAAATAGACCCAAATACACTAAACGCGGACGAGGATGCATTTATGCATTCTGGAATTCAAGAACATTTCAATCTTCATCCTTCCGCAATAATTGGACAAGAACCGAATACTCATGTAGTAGAAGATGTAGGTAATGGACAGACGCAAGAATATCCTCATGCGGGAGCATGGGTAGACTATCATAATTTAAACGATCCATCTCATGTCGCTCACTCTCTTAACTATTTTGGAACCGTAGCCGTCCACGGGGGTGTTCCGCCAGAGGCGATTATGGATGCTAAAGGAGTTGAATCTCCAGCTAAGCGAATTGATGTTCCTTATCAGGGATGGAGCTTTAGAAATAACTGGAATGGTCCTAAACTTCTAGGAGCTTGGAAAATATCAGATTTTGAGGATACAATAAGAGAAATGGAAACTTATCATGATGGGGTTAATGAGTTTGGACAGGGAGATCCCAATCAAGCAGATGAATGGAATCTAGGAGATTTCAGAATCGGCAATGAATGGTTCGATGGCGCTGATGGTGATCCTCTTCCAAAACAATCAAATTGGAAAATATCAATGGCAATTACTCCTAAAATGTTAGAACAATGGGCTATCCAGCACCCATATGCTTATCATGAAACGGAACCACAGTATGTACAACAAATAGAAAACAAAGGTCTTATTCCGACTGGGCAAACCGGGATAGAGAATCATGGAGGTTCTGACCCAAATCATGTTTATCTATCTCTTCCGGGTCATCCTCATCATTCTCCTGAAAGCTCTCAATTCCGAATTCCACTACATAAATTGGATCCTTCTAAGATGAATTTCGATGCAGATTGGCTTGAGGATATAGATCCAGAAGGTTATGAGAATGATGCTAATGAAGGTTGGAATGTAATGAATCAACATTATCTTATTGGGCCTGAGCACAATACTCCAGCCAATGTAAATAGATCTATGCAAATGGGATCATTTGCATATAATGGGGAGATCCCTCCTGAGTTTATAGAAAGAAATCCAGATTATTATTCTGGATATCATTCTTCATGGAAAGTCTCTAACAACTTTGAAGGAGAAGGAGTAGAAACCTCTGACTCTGAAGAGAAACTTAGACTTCAGTGGTTAAAGCAAAAACTCTTTGAAGAAGAACAGCAAAATCTTCCTTCTTGGAAAATTGGCCCGGTATCAGAAGATGAAAGAAATCATCATAATGTTCAAATTTCTGATGATAAGTATGGAATACCTACTGTAGGTGCTTAGTAGGCGAATATGAGATTAGTTTCTTTTTAAAGACTAGCTTGTCCATTCCGTTATTTTTAGGAGTATAAATTTCTCCGAAATGATTCCAGGCTTCCCAACTTATTGATTCATTTAACGGTTTTACGCGCAATTCTGAGACAGGATAAAGGTGGTTCTCTACGCGCTCAGATGGAGTTACTAATATATACGATTTTCCATAAGAGGCTGTAACTGTATTTCGGCCTAAACTACTATAAATTAATTTTCCTTCGATTGGCCTTAGAACAATATTTGTCGCTTGCGCTACTCCAAGTTGAGATACCCCGAAGATAGCTGCTCCGAAAACGGCTCCTCCTGGCATTATCTCACCGTAAAGCGGCCTTCGAGCAAAGCATATGTCTCGCCCTCTGTTTTAGCAAGTAAAAGATAAGAGGCTTCTTTCCATTCTATTTCAGAAGTTTGCTCGTCTGTTATATTTATCGTAATTGTTCCTTCGCTTCCAAAAATCAATCCGTCATTCTCTGTTGTAAGGGTTAAATAAATATCAGATTCATATTGGGGATTGACTAATAAACATTCTCCCGTCATTTCGGATATATCTTCAGGGGTTGTTGTGACAACACCTTCGACTTCAACGGTTTTTAGCCATTGAAACGTATACTCGAAAGAAGCTTTCTTGATTATTTTAAAATTTTGATGAGCCGGAATAAGAATTTCAATCACCTTTGAAGAATGGATATCAACTATTACCTCTAGTAATATGTAGAATGTCATTACCCGAGTTATTTGCAAATTCTTCAATTCCGGGGGAAGTAGTTCCAATTGCTACACTTTCAGCATCTATAACCGCTGAGCAAACAACAATTACTGTATCTTCTGTTCCTCCGGCAAATCTTCAAAATCCTGGCCAATTTAGAATATTAATTGGTCATGAGATTATATTAGTCACAGGAGGAAACAATTCTACAACTTGGAATGTTATCAGGGGAAGCGAGGGCTCTGAAGCTCAAATTCATTCGATAGATTCTCCTATTTATCATATTATGACGACAGGCGGTTTTGAAGCCGCATTCCCTAAAATTCAATCAAACGGAAAAGTAAATAATTCAGTTCTTCCTGAATTCGCAACTCCCGCAAATATAGAAGCTGAGAAAGATAGAGCCGAAGCCGCTGAGGCCCTGAAAGCTAATAAATCTGAATTGGGAACAGCAGCTTATCAACCAACCACCGCATTTGATTCTGCCGGGAGCGCCAATACTGTCAAAACCGAAGTTGAAACTTTCGCTACGACAAAAGTAGAAGAAGAGAAAGATCGGGCTACAATGGCAGAGTCAGAACGTGCTCTTAAAACGGAACTTGAGCTTAAGGCTAGTAAAATCGAACTTGAAGAAGAGAAAACTCGTGCTGAAGCTGCTGAGGGTGAAAGAGCACTTATAACAGAATTAGAAACAGTTTCGTCGGAAGTTAATGAAAAGGCGTCAAAAGTCGAATTAACTACTGAGAAAACTCGCGCTGAAACGGCAGAGAATACAAAATCTTCTAAAACGGAACTTGAGGCTGAGAGGGAAAGAGCAGAAACCTCTGAGAATACGAAAGCACCCATTGCTTCGCCCTCCTTTACTGGAACTCCTACTGCTCCAACGCCTTCCGAAACAACTAGCTCTACGCAAATAGCCACTACGGCATTTACCCACGCCGTAGCAACAACGGCTAAAAATGCTGCTGAAGCCGCCTCTATCCCTTTGACTCAAAAAGGAGCTGCCGGAGGAGTTGCTGAATTGACTAGTGGTGGTGTTCTGCCAAGCGCCCAACTCCCACCGTTAGCTCTTACAGAAGCGTTTGTTGTAAATAGTGAAGAAGAACAACTTGCGCTCAATGCTCATTTAGGAGATTTTGCTATTCGCTCTGACCTTGGTAAAACATTTGTTCATAATAGCGGAACAACAGGAACAATGTCTGATTGGACAGAAATTGTTACTCCTGGACAAGTTTTAAGCGTAAATGGTCAAACCGGAACAGTTTCTATTACTGCCGCCAATATCGGAGCGGCTACTCCCTCAGAAGTTGAAGTTAAAGCTTCAAAAACAGAATTATCTTCTGAGAGATCTAGGGCTGAAGAAGCCGAGAATACCAAATCAACAAAGGTAGAATTAGAAGAAGAGATCACTCGGGCACAAACCGCCGAGAATGAAGCTCTTAAAAAGGCAGATAATTTATCTGATTTAGCTAATGCGTCAACTGCACGAACCAATCTCGGATTAGGGACAGCAGCAATTGAGAATTCTACTGCTTTTGATACTGCGGGATCAGCAGAAACGGCTCAACATGCTGCCGAAACGGCTTCTATCCCCCTTGTTCAAAAAGGCGCTCATGAAGGAGTCGCAACGCTCAATAACGAAGGTATAATCCCGCTCGAAGAGATACCTTCGCTTCCCGCAGCTAAGATCGACAATGAATCATTAACGAAAGACAAATTTGTCGCTGAAGTTCAAGAAGAACTTACCTCTATTACTACAAAGGCGTCCAAGACTGAACTTGAAGCGAAGGCTTCTCTTGATTCTCCAGAATTTACAGGAATACCAACGGGGCCCATTCCAATAGAACTGTCAGAAAGTAGTCAGCAATTAGCTATTGTTGGCGAGGTAATTTCTTATAATGAAGCGCGCAGAACTGAAATCGTAGCGGAGAAATCTAGGGCTGAAGCTGCCGAGGCTTTAAAAGCCCCTTTAGAATCTCCAACACTAACCGGAGAGCCAACTGCCCCAACCGCAGACGAATCTACTAATAATACACAAATTGCCACAACAGCATTTGTACAAACTGCAATTTCTAATAAATCTTATACTTTTAATACACCTTACGCTTGGGCTATAGCCGGAGAGGTTGAAGCGGGTACGTTGCCAGGGATTACAATAGTTCCAGCAGCAGGAGAAACGGTTCATGCAATAAGGATTGATTATAAGATAATCGAAGGAACTAAAGTAGTCTTTTCGATTCATAAGAATGGGAGCGCCCTAACTGGTTTTACCGAATTGGAAGCATCAACGACAGCAACACATATTACCCCAACAGCGGTTTCTATAGCTTCTGGAGAAGAATTGACACTTATAATATCATCTGTTGAAGGTTCTCCTAAAGGTTTTAGCGCAACTATTCAGCTTCAGCAGGTAATATAATGGCAACAACCTTACTAGGTAATTCTACAACAACGTTTACGAACGCTAAGACGTTTAGTGCTGGCAAAATTGCTGTGGCTGAGTTTGAGTCATTAGCCGCTGGGACAATGACGGATATGGAATTATATGTGACATCCGCCACATGTACGTCTCTTATTGTTGGGATTTACGAAAACTTCTCTAATGCGCCGAGACACGTATTAGCGCAAGCAACTTTTAGCGGAACTCCAGGATCAGCAGCATGGTGCAAAATTAGTGGTTTCAATTTAACTATAGCTGCCAGTACGTTTTATTGGCTAGCCTTTCTACCTATCGGGGGAGAAATTACTATTCATACGGCTCAGCCTACATCAGGAGGATCCAATTTTGATGAATCTTCAGCCTCTACTTATACCGAACTTACAGAACCAACCTGGGCTGGAGTTAAAGGTCTTGGACCAATTGCTTTTCGAGGCATTGAAGAAGAAATTGCTCCTTCAATCAAACTAAATCAGCTGTTATGTTGATATAATAAATAGTTATGGATATATTAAGTAAGTCAAGGCCGACTATTCCGATTTCAGACCTGATATCTAGAATTGGTCAATTAGGATGGACCGTAGGTAAGATCAAGTATGACAAGTCAAATGATCAATATATAGCTGAAGCTAAATCTCCCAAGGGTAAAAAAGTACAGAAAACGGGAGAATCTGAACATTGGGCGCTCGCTCATCTTCTGATGGATATTACAAGACGCGCTCATGCTAAAACAGCCGTTCAAGAAAAGATTAGCATGTGGAGATACATGTTTATAGATAAGCTTCCTTCTATTGCCGAAGCTTATTCAAGCGCGCCTATCTATGATCCGAAAGCGTCCGTTTACTTCAAAGAGTTAGCTGACGATTGTGAATATCGAGCCCGTATTATCGGAGAACAAATAAGTATAAAAACAACAGGAAATCCTGAGCCTTATAAGAACATTCAAGCTCTTATAGATGATGTACAAAAAAGAAGAAAATTAGTTGTTTCTGAAGCTAACGCCGAACATCCTGCATGGACTCCGGAACAAGTAGTTAATTTTCGTATTTGTCACGATATTCTCGGTTACGTAGCTGCTGGGGCAGACTGGAGTTGGCAGGGGGCGAATCTTGCATTTGCCGCTCATGCTCCTCTTCTTTCTGCTACCGCGCAAGAAGCCCTCTTTTGTGAGGCCTTAGCTAAAATAGCTTATTCAACTTATTATCAAGGATATGGACAGCAAAAGGTGGCGGCTTTCCCAAAGTTTCTTCAAGTGGCTCAAGAAATCGAAGGGATAGAACCTGTTCATCCGGCCCAAACGTCTGTATCAGTTTCTTCTCCAGGCCTTTATTCTAACCTAGAAGATTTTCGCTTATCTTCTATATCTAAAGATCCTAACGAGAATTGGGAGTCTCATATTGACCCACTTCCCATAAATGGATATATTCATCATGGAGATCCGCTTGATATTCCATCTCTAATGGATAAAGCTCACCAATTAAATACAGATTGGCATAAGGCTACTGATGGAAATGGTAATGAAGATTATGATTCAATGAATCATGCTATTCAAAATGCTTTTAGAGCCGTTTTATTAGCACCGCGCAAATCTCTTCGACATGGGGCTATGCATTATCAAGATCTTCTTTCGGTTCCAGCAACCGCGACTAACCCTGAAACTTATCACGATGTCTTAACTCACAAGGCCAAGGAACAAAATAAGTTTGTAAAACAGCATGAGGAATTTATTCCTATTTTAGAGTCAATTATATATCAAATGAGCCCTCATGCTGGACATCAAACCGCAAAAGATAAAGCTAAAAGGATCTTATTTGATTGGAAAACAGAGGAGCAGAATAAGATTCTAAATGAAGATAAATTGGCAGACAAACAAAGATCAGCTAATGAAGTTGACCAATTGTCAGATAAGATGTTGTCTAAACGCCTAAAACTATTTACTAAGGATCATAATAAGAATTTAGATTATTTAGCTTCTGGACCAGATTTATCGGAAATAGAGGAGTATCCGGCCATTCTTCACGACCAGCTTAAATCGATCGCAAAAGTAGCCGAACATTCTCCTAAAATTCTACAGTCAGCGTTAGACGATGTTCATAAGCATGGGGGAAAAGGACATCACTTTAGATCAGAAGTTCTTAATTTAGAAATCCCCGGAATTGGTCCTAAAACCGCTTCAATGGTTTGGTTCTTACTCAATCCTCTTACAAGCGATATTGCCCCTATTGACTCTGACATAACAAAACTCTTAGGAAAAAGACACGAGGATCTTACTCCTAGAGATTATTATTTATTTGAGAGAATGCTAAAGGCCGGACGAGATGCATCTGGCTATAATCATATCCCTCTCGGGCTTTTTGCTTACGCTATGAAGGGCGCTCCGGACTTTTCTGTCTTAAAGCCAAAGCACCCAAAACATCATAGTGAAACTGATGATTCAACTAAATCATTCCCTACCGATTGGTGGAATAACGTTAAGCCGATTCTAAAACAAATAGAAGACGAATGGGAACCAATCGCCGCTCTTAATCCTTCTAATCAAATTCCTAAAAAGTCTAAGTTTGTTATCTCAGATATTGTTCCCTTGTCTACTCCTTGGATTCTACATCCAAAGACAAAGGAAAGAATTGAAGGAACGCCGGGGCAATCAATGATGGAGATTGCTAGAGAATGTTTAGGAGATGCCGATCCTAGAGAGGTATGGGATCAGATTGAGGATGGAGGATTTATTCCTCAATCAGTTGGAAGTTTCATTCCGCAACGTCAACAATAATTAGATTCATAAACATAATTTCCGCCCATTCGTTTAATAAATTGGTGACCGAATAAAGTACCCATTATTCCTCTACATCTTGGAGATTTTTTCATTTAATACCAACTCGCTATATCTTGTGTTCCGCACTTTTTGCACCAACGTACCTTATAACTTAAACCAAGAAGATTTTCAAAACGGCGAGGATCCCAAACTCCCCATTCATGTCCTGACCAAGTTGTACACGCTATCCATCTTAAAGGTCTCATTATTTATCCTCATTTCAAATCATAGATAATACCCGACGCACAGAGTCTTGTGCAGCGAAAACTGCACCATCTGTTACGTTCCAATTCGGACGATAGCTCTTCAGTAATAGCTCGATCTCTTCCAGCACCTCCCATAGATCGCGTTCACGCTGTTCGGCCTCTGCGAGCTTCGCCACAGTACGAGCGGCGTTACCCTTGGCTCGATTGGCAGACGCAATAGCCTGATCTGCCTCGTTTCGCAATTGCTTGACCTGTTCTTCCAGGCCTTCACACGAGACGCCGACTTGCGCTCGCTCTCTCGCTTCATCTCTGTGAGTTCGTCCCGAATCCGGGTCATCGACGGCGACTCGGCTTGCGGCTTCTCACGCTCAGTGCTCATTGTTTGCCATTCTATTACTGATTTCATATAAGCGCTCATTAATAGAAATAAGTGCCCTAGCAATAGCCACTTGAATTTGATCTACTGGAGTAATATTATAATGGTTTAATTTGTCCATAATATCAATAGCTTGGGCTATATCACTTTTATCATTCATTATCGGCCCCTTCTAATACCTTTTTGAGATGTTCAAGAGACGAAACAATTCCTCTAGCGGAGACTGTTTGAATCGCAATATCATCTCCAAGCAGAATATCAACTATTCTGCTTGCCGTAACAATAGTCTCTTGATATTGCTTTACGTCTTCCTCTAATTGAGATCCGGCCGTAAACGCCATTTCTCCTGATGGAGATAATTCGTTTCTAGTATTTATATTTGCTACATGATAATCATTCATATCAGAAATTTGCATCTATCCAATCTGCAATTTGATTAAAATCGGCGCGCTCATCATCATTCATACGTATGAGACTCGTTTGATCTTCATTTGACAATCCGAGAGCATCTAATTGGGTAGTATCGAATTCTCCCTTCTGGTCCTTCCAAAAGTACCACCTATCGATTCCTACACGCCAACCAACAGGATTAACAATATCACAGAGAACGCCCAAGCAACAAAATTCGTTTTCAAGATTACGGAAAGCTCCTCTTCCCTGAAAATACTGTCCCGAACGTAACCTTGCAGTCCATTTGTCTTTTAACTTTTTATCCATGATTTCTTAATGCACCTACCATTTCTGCCGGACTTTTATTTATAAATCTATCTATATCTTTTGTCTCGTAGCCTAATATCAGTTTAGATAAACGTTTTACTTGATTTAAATCAAGTAAGGTAAACTCTTCGTCTATGTCAATACGCCCAGGGCGAATTAAGGCTGGATCAAGAGCCTTTTTATTATTTGTTGTTAGTATTGTAATTAGTCCGTGCGGAGTCCATACCCCGTCTAAAGTATTAAGCATTCCGGCTAAAGAAGCGCTTTGATCATCATCTCTATTTGTTGCGGCAGTATATATGTCAATATCCTCAATTAGAAGAACCGATTTTGGTTTAATATCTCCAACTAGACCTATAAGATTAGTATCTTTATTGAGATCTCCAAGGGGAAGATAGTAAGTCGGTAGTGAAAAATGATTAGCTAGCGCCCGCGCTACACTAGTTTTTCCAGTACCCGGATCTCCATGAAATAAGTAACCGCGATGCCAGGGTTGAGAGAGACGATTATATTCCTCCTCCGCTTGAAGAAAATGACTTAAATCATTAACTAATCGCTCAAGTTGGCCCTCTTTTAAAATAATACTATCTAATGTTCGTGGAGGAAGATCGCTACGATTATACCAACTGCCTCCCCATTTATCTGGGATCATAAGGGCCGGTGGCCCGGTACGAGAATACTTTCTATTTAAAAGATCTTCGATTATTGAGACAATAGTATCTCGCCCTCCAACATCTAAAGCGGTGAATACTATCTTTTCACGAAATCTTCCGTTAGTAGAAGATCGTTCATTATTAGGTATATCATATTGAACTACTTCTACTACGATTTTATGAGAATTGATATTTATCTCTTGTTTACGACTTCCGTCGTAAAACATTCTTAATTTTGGCTTATTGATAATATCATCAATACCAAAACTACTAGCTCGATAATCAGACTCAGACGTTGATATAATCAATGCCTTGCGCTCAATTTCGGGAAGTCGTTCCAGAACCCATTCGTGAAGATCTGCATATATCTCATCTGACCCGGATATAGTAATTGTATATATGTCTCCCTTAGATTTAATATAGTTTCTTATCCATTTAATGGACGGATATAGCATTTGGGCAATCGCAAATGCAGCAATCGCATCTTGACTACGCTTACCGCCATATCGTTCGACTATAGAAACGGGGCTATAGAAAGGTGTAGAAGGAGACGCAGAGGTATCCAGACCTTTACTCATCTTTTAACGCCTTTAATACTTGGTTTATGATGAATGGATCTACGATTTTCTTATGCTCATCATCTGTAATACGATAACCGCCTTTGATCTTGTAGGCATAACCTTTTAAGCGTTCAGGATCGCCGGGCTCTAGATCGTCATGAGTCATTGCATGGGCGCGTGGTCTATCGTCATTATGGGTAATCGTCACTTTAGCAGACTTAGGAGAGAATGTCCAGAGCCAATAAATCGGCCCATCATATTCTTCTTGTTTTGGAAGTAATTCTTTAAAGTCTGGAGCGATATCAGTCATAATCTATACCTTCATAATTATTCTTTTCTTCAAGATCCGAAATTTGATTTCTTAATTTCCTGATCTCATCAATTAATCCTTGTATAAGTACAACGGGTTGATATCCTGAATTAGAATGACGACCAATATAAGACTGGGCATAACTCTCGATGTCCCCATCCTTAAATTCATCATTAAGAGCTTTGCGTGCTATTTCTTCTAGAGAAATCATACTCATTCGGTATCCTTTTTCGTAATTGTTGCCATCCCTTAAAATTTCCATAATAGTTATAATTCTTCATGGGGGTAGCAATATGCTCTAATGGAGAAAGATGACCATTATCTACAAGCCTCTGATAGAGGTCCAAATCTTTTTTATAGTCCCGAGTACCATCGTGAGAAAGATAAGAAATACGAGCAGCGCGAGCGCTACAAATTTTTGTCCAATAATCATATCCCCTATACACATCCGTTTCAAATTTATTTTTCTTAGAAAACTCAAGCTCTCGACGTTCCTCGTCTCCTAAAAACGGCAAGTGCCATTCGCCTATCTCTAGTCTAGCAGGTTCGTTTTCCTTATAAAGATCTTGCATCATTAGAGCTATTTTACGAAACTCTGGCTGAGCATTCTCATCTGTACGCAAAGCAAAGAAATTAGACCAGTCGGTGGCCGTTATAATTGTAGTTATCCAAGAAAATGGCTCTAAAATGCGATTTACAAGAGACTTGTGTATTTCTAAATCTGCCAGTTTTTCCGCATTTAGAATAGTCGCCTCTTTAGCCAGATGCCAGTAGAGAAGCGCTTTATCATGATTTATACTTGGTTCTGACCAACTCATTCCTGGCTTATTAAGACCGAACTCCTCTGGAATGAACGGATCCAATTTTATATTTTCTATACTTTTTCTAACCGGAATAGCTCTAGAAGAACCAGAATTACGGCTAAGCATTCTATGGGTCAGAATCTCTGGATGAATAAAACGGGGATAAGTACAAATAAAAGTTGTAAGCCGAACTCCTAGAGGAGAAAGCGAATCAGCAATAATTTCAGCTTTATACATTTATCTCCTTCTAAAGAGTTTAGCTTGAGCGTTTACCGCCGTAGCGGCTTTCTTCCAGGCTACTCCAATACAGAAGAAAAAGATATAGACTATAGCAAATGCAAGAAAAGCAGACCAATAAGATACATGTCCTGCATGAAAACGTAGATTTAGTCCTAAAACGTTCCAAAATAGAACAAATAGGGCTGGATATCCAAATATATTTATTGCGCTAAAAATTCCCATTTTATTTTTCCTTTTTAGGTTTACAGCCTTGACAAATATGTCCTTTTTCGCTTACTAGCATTGGATAAGAACAAACCCGACAGAGACGAATACTCATACTAATGAATAACCAATTTCGCCATTGTCCAAAACAGATTTTTCGATAACGCCCTTTTCGGTAAGCTCATCCATCGTAACCTTAATCCCCTCGATCCACATATTCTTTTCAAACGCTTCCTCTACATGATCCTCATAAAGAGGAAGGGGAAGATCAATTTCAAGCTCTTTGGCGGTTAGTTTAGCGACCTTTCCCCAAAAAGATATCGGTTGTTCATCAAAGAATTCTACCCAAGCCTCCGTTGAATCCATATCTTTGCCAGCGCCAAACGGATTATTATCAATTGGCTTAATTTGAATAAGCTCGTTGTTAATCTTCTCTTCCAAACTCTCTCCATCCGTTAGATTTACTGGATGGCCAACCGTTTGAGTATAGACAAAAAGAGCGTCTTCAAAACCCATCGGATTAGAATAAGTTTCCTTACCATTCTTATGTGAGACTAAAACGTACAATTTACTTCTCCTTCTTTATTATAATATAATCTTCATTTTCTTCTGAGCGCTTCAAAGCCTTCTTAAAATCTTCAAATCTAAAAGGCTGCTCTCGGGTTACATAAATATCGCCAAGTTCGTTAGCGATTTGCTGGAGACCGTTCCGGTCCTCTATTAGATCAATATCTCCATACCAAATCTTCCAACCGTCCTTAGCTAGAAATATATTTCCGTTCCAAAAAAACAGTATGCCCCTCCTGCGCTTCTTTCATTGGGTGAAGTATTCTACCAGAACGGCCTAGAAATTCTTCTGCGATATCCCAGCTTGTTCTTGCATACTCATCCGGCATATCTACTCTCCGTTACCTTATCTTGATCTTGATATTTGCTATTTAGATTCTCGTGTCCATAGGGAAACTCTGCTGGCGAACTTAATTCTATAAATGACAGTTGACAAATAGATTTTCCTGGCCGTAGCCATATATGTCTAGGGCCGAGATTTACAATCTCAAGGGTAATTTTGCCCTTAAATCCAGGATCAATATATCCCGCTGTCGTATGCACAATAAGCCCAAGACGCGCTAAACTAGACTTCCCCTCGACTCGCGCTACTAACCAATCGGGAATCTCAACATGCTCTATAGTTGACCCAAGAATAAAGTCTCCTGGCTTGAGAACGATCCCTTCAGAACTAGAATAATCCGTCATAGGAAACCGGTCAAAATGACTTTTAATGTCATTGAGGTCAATTAATGTGTCCGCAATTGAAAGCCCAATATTGCTAAGTCTAGTCATTCCAAGAAATTCATCCGAAAGCGTCAGGTCAACGCTTGAAGGTTGTACCTGATCTAGGTTGAATGGGGTTATAACAAGCGGCCCTCGGTCATCGTCAGTGGCCCGTTTAATATCAATATCGCTAAGAATCATAGTCGAAATTTTCCAATCTATTATCGGTAGCGAGAGCTTGATAAGCCAAGAATGTCAACATAGTAAAACTATTGGGATATACCTCGGGCTCTGTTGGGCCTTCCGCTTCTTCCATTTCAATAAGAATATCATAAATGGAATCTCTCCACCTTAAGATTTGGTCTTCCTTAATCATTTCTCAATCCCTTTTGAAAATCAGCAGCCTTATCTACTCCCTGAAGACTATTTGCAATTACAAGATTGCTGTTGATCTCATCAGGGAGTTTAGCAGCCGCGTCAAGAATCTGTTGTCCATACTCTTCGGCAGCCTTCTTAGTAAGAGGAAAACGAATTACTCCGGCAGGAACCGGCATCATAGCCATTCCTTCTGGAGTAGGAATCGGAACCGGAAGTCCGGTAGTCAAAACGCTCTCAATATGATCCTCTGCTTCTAAAACATCGTAATTCACAATACGATAAGTTGTCTCAAAAAACACTATTTATTTCCACTTTCTTTTAGCTTTAGCCGAATATCGGCTTCCATATACTTTTTAGAAGCTTTTCTATAATCTTCTAATATCCAAGCGTCGACCGCTTCGGCAAGATACGCATCTACAAATTGATCATTCATGTTAAAAATATCTTCTTCGGGAAGATATTTTGAAAATGCTGTTTCCATTACTTATCTGTCTTTTCCTTTATAAAGTCTAATCCCTGTTTCCAAACCGCGATTGAATCCTGGATTATTTCCATTTCTATTTCGGCTCCCATAATCGCTCTATGAAATCGCTCTTGAATTTCCGGATAGATACTCTCGTCATCCAAATGCTTAATTAGATCAGGATATAGGATATATCTTTCTAGAGGATCATATCGAGACATCTCGAATGACCTTTACTCTTGATCGGGGTCGAATCAGTATACCAGCAGGAGTCTCAATCTTCAGGTAGTTACCCTTGCGCTTAGCATCAGAGGGCTTATCTATAACATCTTTGACCGTTCCGGTATGAAAACCATCCTGGGCACGAACTTGAACCTTAGAACCAATCAACTCTTCAGCGCGCATAAGCGCTCGCGCAATACGATTCTCGTGACGCTTCTTCTTATTTGCCTTATTTTTGGCGGTACGTGGCTCTTGGTCTCCGTACTTAGTCTTGCGTCTATTTCCGTTCTTTACATTAGCCATTTTATCCTAACTCCTTTAGTACGTTTCTTAATGAGGGAATTTTCTTAGCTATTTCTTCAGCCTTTTCAAGCTCTTCTTGAGCGGCCTTCTTAGCTCCATCCGTTCCATGTTTTACCAATTCAAAAGGGCTTAGTTGATTCTCTTGGATTTGAATCACATTGCTAAAAGC
>Ga0164242_10004144_pt1 | contig 16327 bp, 12 predicted proteins | sample OricomgcompostMG_FD_108783 | JGI IMG/M metagenome (GOLD analysis project Ga0164242, IMG submission 108783) | Miracle-Growth compost microbial communities from Emeryville, California, USA - Original compost - Miracle growth compost (MG) ...
CCGGGGCCTCTGTCATTTCCGGAGCTTCTACTGCGAGCCCGTCGGAGGCCGTAGGCCGCGGGATTTTCGATGGTGGCTTCTGAGGCAGCGGGTTCGCCGAAGTCGAGCTCACCGCTCGTGCGTTCCAGCGCTGCGCAGCGTGCTCCATCCATCGCGTCGGCGGCGGTGTGCCGCAGTTCGTGCGGATGCAGGTCCGGCAGGCCGTCTCGTACCACGACCTGCCGTGTCCGCAGCTTCCGGCCTAGGCTTGAGCGGCCTGAAGGAGGGCCCCGTGAGTGATTTCGATGTGCGTCAGGTCGTGCTGTCGACCGACAATCTGGACGAGTCAATCCAGTTCTACAGCGAGACCTTGGGGTTTCCGCTGAAGTTTCGCGACGGCGGCCACTACGCTGCCCTCGACGGCGGCTCGGTCACCCTCGCGCTAGCTACCGCGGTGGACCATCCGCTGCCCGGAAAGGTCGTCGTCGGTATCAAGACCGCTGACGTCGATGCCGCCGCCAAGGCGATCGAGGACAGCGGGGGAGCCATCGTCAAGGGCCCTTACAACGATGCTCACGAACGCCGTGCCGTGGTCTATGACAACAAGGGCAACGGCTTGGTGTTCTACAGCCCACTGCCACGCTGACGCACGTCGTCAGTCGGCGCGATCGAGGCGTTGGCAGGCGTCCTTGATCTGATCCAGAAGTTCAAGGTGGCAGTCGGTCGCCGCGTCGATTCAGTCGGTGTCGTCCTCCCGCCACCCGCCGGCGACATCCACCCATCCCTGCGCACCGCTGAACCACTCGAGTTCGTCCAGGCTCACCCCCACTGCGCTGGAGGGGTCACCCGCCGCGGGCCATACCAGGTCGAAGCGCCGCAACGACTCGTCCAGCCAGACCTGCGTCCCGTCGGGATTTCCGAACGGGCACACCCCGCCGATCGTGTGGCCGGTCAACGCCTCCACGTCATCGGCACGCAGCATCCGCGGCTTGTAGCCGAAGCGCCGTTTGAACGCGCCACCGGCCAACCGCGCATCACCGGCGACCACGATCAGCACGGCCGAGGTGCCATCCCCGGAGTACACCGACAAGGTCTTGGCGATCCGCGCCGGCTCCACTTCGAGGGCTGCGGCGGCGAGTTCGACGGTGGCGCTGGAAGTCTGGAACACCACGATCGTCTCGTCGCGCCCGAACTGCGCCAGGTGGGCACGAACCGCTGTCAGAGACATGCGCGTCAGTCTAGGAAGACGGGGCCGGCCTGGTGAAGATCTCCTGCATCAGCGGAATTCGTGCCTTTCCTTGTGCCGGGGTGGGATCGCCTCGCTACGCGTCGGTGGAGAACCAGGGGATCTGCGCGTACGGGATCTGGACGTTCTTGAAGCCGGCGGAGGCGGCGCCCGGCGTCTTCTCCGGGAAGAACTGCCCGATGATCGCGTAGTCGGCCTGGCCGGTCTTCGCGTCCTTCGTGTAGTTCACGGCCACTCGCACGCTCGAGATCGACTCGGCATCGTCGGCGGCCTTGGAACTGAGGCCGACCGACGTCCCCTCGAAGGTGACCCAGAAGCTGGCGTTGTGGGTCCCTGCAGCCTTGAACTTGGGTGTCTTCGGGTCGCCGGTCTTCGGCCATTGGACGCCTGCGGCACCGGACTGCTGCTCGAACTGCTTCTTCGCGACGTTCAGGGCGTAGACGTGCCACGCCGGCGTGGCGAAGCGGCTGCTCGATGCGGACTTCGGGACGTCCTTCGCGCCGGTGAGCAGGTTCGTCATCCCGCTCTTCTCCTTCGTGCCCGCCGTGCCCTTCTGCGTGCGGCCGTGCAGGTTTTCGAGCGTGTTGGCCGCGCCGTGCCGGGAGGTCGAATGGTAAGTCGGCAGATCCTTCTCGGCCTGCTTCTCCTGTTCGTTGTGGCTGGACCAGTAGGGGTTCAGCGTGGACCGGCGCGGGTCGATCTTCTCTTTGAGCCACTCCGGGGCACTGGGCAGGTACTGCAGCGCGTCGACCAGATCCCGCCGGATGACGCCGCTCGAGGGAGCTGCGCCGGTGACCCGGCCCGGCACCGGGGCGGGCCCCGGCCGGGACTGCGGACCCCATGCGTCGGGTTGCGCGGTGCGGCGCAGAGGTGCCGAGGACGGCACCTCTGCGGTCGAGTCGGTGAAGGCCCGCCCCGGCACCGGAACCGGCCTGGTGGGCAGCTTGTCGGTCTGCACGCCCCAGGCGTCCGCCACAGGTGTCGGGGTGCGTTCGGGCTCGGACTCACGCGGGGCGTGGGCGGGGCTGTCGGTCACGAGCACCATCCTGTGTCGGCCGCATCAGGGAATGCCGTAATGCTAGCGTGTGTCCGAATTGTTGATCAATGTCAGCTCTCATAAGGAGCCCGATGGCGCGCCCTCCCGGCGCCGAGCAGAAACGGCGCTTGCTGGACATTCGGGCGGCCGTCGCGTCACCCTGCCAGTCCTGCCAGTCGGCGCCGTGCTGCACGTACCTGCCGCTCGACAGGTTCCGGGTGAACGCCCTCGCCGACATCGACTACGCCCGGTATGTGTTGAACTTCGACCGCATCGAGGTCGGTGCCACCAGGCAGGGTGACTGGTCGGTCTACCTGGTGGGCGCCTGCAGGCACCTTGATGCGTCCGGCCGGTGCGTCCTGCACGGGACCGGGGACAAGCCGCACGTCTGTTCGCAGTACAGCTCGCACAACTGCTGGTACCGGCCGGCGCTGGTCACCGGCACCGGGGACTACGTGCGCGTGGACCGGCGCCGGCTCGAATGGATCCTGGAACGGACTCGATTCGACGAGCGGCGGGAGATCGTCGAACTGCCGGGCTGGGACGACTTGCTCGAGGCGACAGCCGAGTCGCCGATCGGCCCGCTCGGCACCGGGCTACTGACGCTGCCGGTGATCAACCTCGCGACGGCGGGAACGGCCGGCAGCGATAGGGATGTGCGCAGCGGAGCCGAGCATTACGACCCGTGCGCGGGCTGCTCGGCGTACTGCTGCAACTCGCTGGTGTTCCCGGTCGGCGCACCGAACACCCGCTCGGAACTGGACTACCTGCGCTTCGCGCTCGGCTTTCCGGGTGTGTCGGTCACGGTCCTGGACGATGCCTGGGCGCTGAACGTCGCGACGACGTGCCGCCACCTGCAGAGCGGCCGCTGTTCGGTGTACGGGCAGTGGGAACGCCCGCTGCGCTGCCAGAACTACGACGCCTGGCAATGCGGCTACCGGGCCGTCTTCGAGCCGGACGAACGCCGACCGAGCGTGACCTTCCGGCTCGAGCAGTTCGACGTCGTTGCCGGGCAGATCCAGTACGACGACGCCGGTCAGGCGCTCGCCGTTCCCCACGCGGCAGATCTCGCACCGGTCCTCGCCGGCACGGGTGCCGTCAGCCCGGCGTTGCGGTGATCGGCGGCGGAGAATCATCGACACGCCGTTGATCCGGGCAGGCGGCTAGAGTTCGGGCAAGGGGACGCTCGCGTCGGCGAGGCGGTCAGGGTCGAGGATGCGGCGGGAGCGGATCAACGGCTTGACGACGTCCGGCACGTCCCACACGTTGACGTTCATCGCGGCCATCAGGCGGTTCTCGGAATCCAGCCAGAACGCAACGAACTCCCGGTCGGCCAGGCTGCCCCGCACCACGACCGTCGCGGACGGGTCGGTGTGGCCGACGTACTCCATGCCCAGGTCGTACTGGTCGCTGAAGAAGTACGGCAGTTCGTCGTACCCAGCGGGCTTGCCGAGGATCGCGGCTGCGGCGGTGGCGGGCTGCTTCAGCGCGGTCGCCCAGTGCTCGACCCGGATGCGTCCGCCGAGGACGGGGTGCTCGGCGTTGGCGATGTCACCGACCGCCCAGATGGACGGGTCCGAGGTACGCAGCGAGGCGTCCACCAGGACACCTCCCCCCGCCTTACCCTCGCTGTCGACCGCGAGCCCGGCGTGTTCGGCCAGGATTGTGCGCGGGGCGGCGCCGATGCCGAGCAGCACCGTGTCGGCGCCGATCTCGGCGCCGTCTTCGAGGCGTACGCCGCTCGCGCGGCCATGGGCGGTGAGGATCTCTGCCGGTTTGACGCCGAGGCGCAGGTCGACGCCGTGCTCGCGGTGCAGGTCGGCGAAGACCGTCGCGACCGTCTCCCCGAGGATCTGCGCCAGCGGCAGCGCCGCCGCCTCGATCACGGTGACGTTCGTGCCGGCGTTGCGTGCTGCCGCTGCGGCCTCGAGGCCGATCCACCCGCCGCCGATCGAGGCCAGGGTGCGCCCCTCGCCGAACCGTGCGCGCAGCGCCTGCGAATCGGCGCGGGTCCGCAGCGTGAGCACCCCTTGTGCCTCCGCCCCGGGCAGGGGTAGCCGGCGGGGCTCGGAGCCGGTGGCGAGCACGAGCGCGCCGTACTCCTCCTCCGAGACGTCCGAGAGCGTCACGGTCTTGGCCGCACGATCGATGCCGGTCACGTTCTGGCCGAGCAGCAGGCGCACGTCGTTGTCGGCGTACCACCGCTCGGGGTGGACGAGTGCCTTCTCGAACTCGCTCTCACCGGCCAGGTAGCCCTTCGACAGCGGCGGTCGCTCGTACGGCAACTCGTGCTCGCTCGAGATCAGCGTCACCGGGCCGGTGTAGCCCTCCGCGCGCAACGCCTCCGCGGTCTTGGCGCCGGCCAGCCCACCGCCGACGATGATCACACTGCTCGGGACCGGCTGGCTCATGAACGTCTCCCTCGTGCCTCGGACGACCTTGAGGGAAGAATGCCCCCGAGCAGGCCCGTTCACCACCGGAGGTGGCCGACGACGTCGCGCTCTGAATCATGATCGAAGTACGGATCTGGTCGTTGCTCGACCGAATCGGTCCTTCGATCATGGGCTGTCGGAAAAGGCGGCGCGCAGCCTCCCGTACGCGGTGAGCAGCGAGGGGCCGTACCAGGTGAGCAGCCGTCCTTCGACCAGCGCGGTGGCAGCGCCGGGGAACGCCTCCGGTCCGTCGTCGGCCGTGAAGACGTACGGCTCGTCGGGCAGCACGACGAGGCCGGCGCCACGCCGGAGGATCTCCGCCGGCGTGGTGTGCGGGTAGCGCTCGGGGGAGTCGGCGAACACGTTGCGCAGTCCGATCCGGGCGGCCAGATCACCGGTGAACGTGTCGCTGCCGACCACCATCCACGGGTCGCGCCAGATCGCGATCGCCACCGGTCGGGTGGCAGCCGGGGTCGTTCCGGCCCAGATCGCGGACGCATCGTCGAGCCAGGCGGGGACCTCCCAGCGCAGCGCGACGGTGAACAGGCGGCGCATCGAGCGCAGCGCGCCGGGCACCGTGCGGATGTCGGTCACCCACACGGCTACGCCGGCCGCGCGCAGCCGCCGCACGTCCAGTTCGCGGTTCTCCTCCTTGTTGGCGATCACAAGGTCCGGTTCCAACGCGGCGATGGCGGCGATGTCGGGGTTCTTCGTGCCGCGCACCCGGGGCACGTCCAGTTCCGCCGGGTGCGTACACCACTCGGTCGCGCCGACGAGGGCGTCCGGCCGTGTCGACGCGACCGCCTCGGTCAGCGACGGCACGAGCGAGACGACCCGGCACGCCGGCCGCGGCAGGGCGAGCTCGTGTCCGAGGTCGTCCGCGATCATCTGGTCAGTATTGCCGTACGGTCGGGATATGAGCGACGTCTCGCGCAGCGGGCCGGAGGCACCGGCCGAGGACGCGACCGAGCCGGTGGGCTTCGCGGCGCGGCCCGATTACCGCATCGACCTGCGCCGGGTGCGCAACCGGCTCACCGTCACCGCGGGCGACAGCGTGCTCGCCGAGACCACACGCCCGCTGCTGGTCGACGAGCAGGATCACGGGCTGGTGTTCTACGTGCCGAGCGCCGACGTTAGGCAGGACCTGCTCCTGGCCGCGCCGGAGGTGAGCACCCGCTGCCCGTTCAAGGGCCGGGCGGCGTACTGGCGGCTCGCCGCCGACCCGTCCGGTGATGTCGTCGCGTGGGAGTACCCGCAGCCGCTGCCCGAGGTCGGCCTGATCCGCGACCACATCGCCTTCTACCAGGACCGGGTCACCGTTGCCCTGGGTGTCGCGACACCCGCGGTGTCCGGAAGGTGAGCACCGGCATCGCCGGGTTCCGTCTGGACGCCCCCAGCTCATCGCGGTGATCGAGCGCGACGTCGAGCCGAGCGGCCAGGACGGTCTGCTGCGAGCCGTTGTACGCTTGAGAGAATTTACTAGGACGTCCTAGTATCTCGTTGGAAGCGTGCCCACTGCCCGGTCGGCGCCGGTACGGAGGATGACCCCATGAGCGACCCGAGCCTGCACGTCCCGTCCCGGCCGTTGCGGGTGCTGACGGCGGCGGCCCTGTTCGACGGCCACGACGCAGCGATCAACATCATGCGGCGCATCCTGCAGAGCCAGGGCGCCGAGGTCATCCACCTCGGCCATAACCGCTCGGTCGACGAGGTGGCCGTCGCCGCGATCCAGGAGGACGTGGACGCGGTCGCGATCAGTTCCTATCAGGGCGGCCACGTCGAGTTCTTCGAATACCTCGCGGCGACGCTCAGGGAGCGCGGGGCCGGCCACATTCGCCTCTACGGGGGAGGTGGCGGCACGATCGTCCCGGAGGAGATCGAGCGCCTGGCGAAGGCCGGCGTGACGATCTTCTCGCCGGAGGACGGCCAGCATCTGGGTCTGGCCCGGATGGTCAACACGATCATCGCCGAGAGCGATCTGCCCAGGGCGAAGCGCCGGCACAGGGTCGAGGCACTCGTGTCCGGTGACGTGGCGGCGCTCGCGCAGGTGATCAGCGACCTGGAGTTCGGCGCCCTGGACGACTCCGGGCTGGCGGCGCTGCGCGCCCACGCCGATCGAGGAGTCGTGCTCGGCATCACCGGCACCGGTGGTTCGGGCAAGTCGTCACTCACCGACGAGCTCATCCACCGACTGCGCCTGGACCAGCAGGACAAGCTGCGTACGGCCGTGCTCGCTGTAGACCCGTCTCGGCGCAAGGGCGGTGGCGCGCTGCTCGGCGACCGTATCCGGATGAACTGCCTGCACCGGGTACTCGGGTCGCAGGATTCCCTCGATGGCGATGACCGCGTCTACTTCCGTTCGATGGCGACGCGTAATTCTCCCTCAGAAGTCCCGGCGTACTTACCCGATGTGATCGCCGCGACCAAGGCCGCCGGTTATGATCTGATCATCGTCGAGACACCCGGAATCGGGCAGGGCAACAGCGGTGTCGTCGACCTGGTCGACCTGTCGCTGTACGTCATGACTGCCGAGTTCGGCGCCGCGAGCCAGCTCGAGAAGATCGACATGCTCGACTTCGCCGACGTGGTCGCGATCAACAAGTACGAGCGTCGCGGCTCGGCCGACGCCCGCCGCGACGTCGCCCGTCAGTTGGTACGCAACCGCGAGGCGTTCGGTAAGTCGTGGGAGGACATGCCGGTCTTCGGTACGTCGGCCGCGAGCTTCAACGACGACGGGGTCACCGCGCTCTACCAGTACCTGCGCGACGAGCTGACCGCCAAGGGCCTGCCGGTGGTGGCGGGCGCGCTCCCGAAGGTCGACGTCAAGGCCTCCACCGGCCTCTGGGCACCCGTGCCGGCCGGCCGCGTGCGCTACCTCAGCGAGATCTCCGAGGCGGTACGCGGCTACCACGCGCAGACTCGCGAGATCGCGGCCAAGGTACGCCGCGCCCAGCAGTTCGAGGCGGTCGCCGCCGAGCTGCCGCAGGCCGCGACCGCGGCGAAGACCGCGCGCGAGGAACTGCCCGCCGCCGTGCGCGCGCAGCTCGAGCAGTGGCCCGCCGTCGCCGAGTCGTACACGGGGCAGGAGCAGGTCCTGACGGTGCGCGGCAAGGAGTTGCGCACGCCGCTGCGCAAGACCACGCTGTCGGGCAACTCGATCCCACGGGTGGCGTTGCCCCGCTACGAGGACCAGGGTGAGCTGATCAGCTTCCTGCGCCGCGAGAACCTCCCCGGATATTTCCCCTATACCGCTGGGGTTTTCCCGTTCAAGCGTGACGGTGAAGATCCGGCCCGCATGTTCGCCGGTGAGGGTGACGCGTTCCGCACCAACCGCCGCTTCCACCTCGTCTCCGAAGGACAGCCGGCCACCCGTCTGTCCACCGCGTTCGACTCCGTGACCCTGTACGGTCGCGATCCCGACCTGCGCCCGGACATCTACGGCAAGGTCGGCACCTCCGGTGTCAGCATCGCGACGCTCGAGGACATGAAGGTGCTCTACTCCGGCTTCGACCTGACCGCGCCGAACACGTCCGTGTCGATGACCATCAACGGTCCGGCGCCGACGATCCTGGCGTTCTTCCTCAACGCGGCGATCGACGCCGAGATCGGCAAGTTCCGGGAGATCGAGGGCCGCGAGCCGGATGCCGCCGAGGCGTCGGACATCCGCGCCCGGGTCTTGACGACGGTCCGGGGCACGGTGCAGGCCGACATCCTCAAGGAGGATCAGGGCCAGAACACCTGCATCTTCTCCACCGAGTTCTCCTTGCGGATGATGGCCGACATCCAGGAGTGGTTCATCCAGAACGACGTCCGCAACTTCTACTCGGTCTCGATCTCCGGCTACCACATCGCCGAGGCCGGGGCGAACCCGATCAGCCAGCTCGCGTTCACGCTCGCGAACGGGTTCACCTACGTCGAGAGCTACCTCGCGCGCGGCATGAACATCGACGACTTCGCGCCGAACCTGTCGTTCTTCTTCAGCAACGGCATGGACGCCGAATACACCGTGCTCGGACGGGTCGCCCGCCGCATCTGGGCGATCGCGATGAGGGAGAAGTACGGCGCGAACGACCGGTCGCAGAAGCTGAAGTACCACGTCCAGACGTCCGGCCGCTCGCTGCACGCGCAGGAGATGAGCTTCAACGACATCCGTACGACGTTGCAGGCCCTGACCGCGCTGCAGGACAACTGCAACTCACTGCATACCAACGCCTACGACGAGGCGGTGACCACGCCGAGCGAGCAGTCGGTACGCCGCGCGCTGGCGATTCAGCTGATCATCAACAAGGAGTTCGGCTGGTCGCTGAACGAGAACCCGCTGCAGGGCTCGTTCCTGATCGACGAGCTGACCGATCTGGTCGAGCAGGCCGTGCTCGCCGAGTTCGACCGGCTCACCGAGCGTGGGGGAGTGCTCGGCGCGATGGAGACCGGCTATCAGCGCGGCAAGATCCAGGACGAGTCACTGCTCTACGAGCAGCGCAAGCACGACGGCTCGCTGCCGATCATCGGCGTCAACACGTTCCTGCCGGCGCCCGGATCGGAGGAGAAGCCCGAGCTGCACCTGGCGCGCGGAACCGAGGAGGAGAAGCAGTCCCAGCTGCGTCGCCTCGCGCAGTTCCACGATCAGCACCGCTCCGAGGCAGAGGTCGCGCTGGCGCGGCTGCGTGCCGCGGTGCAGTCGGAGGAGAACGTCTTCGATGTGCTGATGGACGCCGCGCGCGTCTGCTCGCTGGGGCAGATCACTGATGCGTTCTTCGAGGTGGGCGGCCAGTACCGCCGCAACGTCTGAGCATGGCGGCGCGACCAACCAGGCTTACGACCTGTGGACTTCCATGAGGATCTTGTGGATCGCCCAGGTGCCAACCATTAGTTAGGGAGCCTGACCGTGGCGGGCTGGTGAACGCTTCGGGAAGTCCGCGGACAACGCCTGTTGATCTTTGATCCGGGGCCATAGCGTCCGGTTCATGCCCCTGCGACCGCGCTATCGCCACGCCTTCATCGCGATCGTGGCCCTATCCGCGGGGGCGGCTTCGGCCGCGTGTGGCAGCGACCGTGCCGCGTCGTCGGCCAAGGCGATGTTGGTCAGCACCGCCCGGTGCGGAGACGACTGGAAATCCGGGCCGGGCGGTGTCACCAGCTTCACGATGACCAACAACGAGAACACGGCGCTGAGCGTCTACCTGCGCGCCACCGGCTCGGGCAAGGTCTATTTCGAGGTCGAGGGCTTCGGCGCGAATGCGACCGTCACCGAGCAGGCGACGCTGGCCGACGGCAACTACCAGCTGGTCTGCTCAGGCCTGGAGACAGGCCCTGTGCCGGGGACGACGGTTCGCGTCACGAACGGTGCGTCCTTAGCTTCGGCCGAACCGGGCATCGTGCCGGTGACGTCCAACGACCTGCTGCCGATCAGCATCGCCTACAAGAACTGGGTCACCGCACAGTTGCCCACCCTGCGTGAGCAGATCTCCACACTGGCCGACGCCGTGAAGCAGGGGCCGACGCCCGCGGCCAAGGCCGACTGGCTGACGGCGCACCTGACCTACGAGACGCTGGGCGCGGCCTACGACGCCTTCGGCGACCTGGACGCCGGGATCGACTCGCCGCCGGCGCTCGGCGTCGATCCGGTGACCGCCGAGGACCTGACCGGGTTCCACAAGATCGAGGCCCTGCTGTGGTCCGGTGCCCCGGCCGCCAAGCTGACGCCGGCCGTTGCCGATCTGGCGTCCTGCGTTGACAACCTCGTCAGGCAGTTCCCCGACGCGGAGATCGACCCTAACGACATCGCGCTGCGCGCCCACGAGATCATTGAGAACGCCGTCGAGTTCGAACTCAACGGGACGACCGACGCGGGCTCGCACACCAACCTCGCGACCGTCGGTGCGAACATAGTCGGCTCGCAGAAGGCGCTGTCGTTCCTCTTGCCGCTGCTGCAGAGCCGATACCCCGATCTGGCCAAGACCCAGGACGCGCTGACGAACGCCGCGAGGGTCGTCGCCGCGTTCGATCACAACGGCAGTTGGACGCCGCTGGACTCGCTCACCCGGGCTCAGCGGGAGGCCGTGAACGCCGCGCTCGACAACGCGGTCGAGCTGCTGGCGTCGGTGGCCGCCATCTGCGACGAACGACTGCCTGGAGCGCAATCATGAACCGTCCAATCGTTGGCCGCCGTGGCTTTCTCGGTGGTCTGGCCGGGGTGGGCGCTGCAGCGGCGCTGGGCACTGGCCTGGCAGGTAGCGCGCTGGCGGCCGACGACGCGTCGGCTATGTATGCCTTCGAGGGTCCGCATCAGGGCGGGATCCTGACCCCGGCGCAGCGAGCCGCGGCGTTCGTGGCGTTCGACGCGACGGCGGCGGACAAGGCCGAACTGGCCGATCTGTTCCAAGAGATCACGGGCAGGGCTCGGTTCCTGATCGCCGGTGGGACACCGGCGAACATCGGGTTGACCGATTCGCCGTCGGACAACGGGGTATTGGGTCCGGTAGTGCCGGGCGACGGGTTGACGGTGACGTTGTCGGTAGGAGCGTCGTTGTTCGATGCCCGATTCGGGCTGTCCGGTGTGAAGCCGGCCAAGTTGTCCACCATGCCGGCGTTTCCGAATGACGCCTTGGACCGCACGATCTGTGACGGCGATCTGTTGCTTCAGATCTGCGCCGACAACCAGGACACGGTGGTGCACGCGCTGCGGGAGATCGCGCGGGCGACCCGAGGCGGAATGCAGGTGCGGTGGCGCCAGGACGGGTTCGTGTCCCCGCCCCGACCGTCCGGCACGCCGCGCAACCTGATGGGGTTCAAGGACGGCACGTCCAACCTGTCCACGAGCGACGCGAAGTTGATGGATCAGTTGGTATGGACGCATGCCGGTCGTGGCGAGCCGGCGTGGGCGGAGGGCGGCAGCTACCACGTGGTCCGGGTGATCCGGATGCTGGTGGAATTCTGGGACCGGGTGAACCTGCGCGAGCAGGAGAACATGATCGGTCGCCGGAAGGACACCGGGGCGCCGCAGTCCGGCACCGACGAGTTCGACACGCCGGACTTCGGCTCCGACCCCGAGGGCGAGGTCATCCAGAAGGGCGCGCACATCCGGCTGGCGAATCCGCGCACGGCGCAGACCGACAACCAGCGGATCCTGCGCCGGCCGTTCAACTACGACAACGGCACCGATCCCAACGGCAACCTGGACATGGGGTTGATCTTCGCGGCGTTCAACCAGGACGTGGAGCGCCAGTTCGTGGCGATCCAGACGCGCCTGATCGACGAGGCACTCGTCGACTACATCTCCCCGGTCGGAGGCGGTTACTTCTTCGCCCTGCCCGGGGTCAAGGACTCGGCCGACTGGCTGGGAAGCGCGCTGTTCACCTGACCGGGCAGCGTGTCACAACGAGAGGGAAGGCACTTCAATGATCAGTCGTCTTCGAGGGCGGCGTGCGCGGATCGCGGTGGGTTCGGCCGTGGTCGCGGGCGTTGCCGCGGTGACGTGCGGCGCGGCCGGGGTCTTCTCCGCGTCGGCAGCGCCGGACAACTCCCTGGTCACCACGACGCCGATCAAGCACGTGGTGGTCCTGTTCAGCGAGAACGTCTCGTTCGACCACTACTTCGCCACGTACCCGAATGCCGCGAACACCGACGGCACCACGTTCATCGCCGCGTCCAACACCCCGACCAACATCGACACCGAGGCCAACGCGACCTCGTCGGGCACGAGCGCGGGTAGCAAGGGTTACCTGCTCACCACGGCCAACCCCGATGCCGCCTCGGTGGGCGGCGCGGCACCGGCGCGCTTGACACACGCGCAGGCGCTCACCACCTCGCAGGGCCACAGCTACCTGCCCGAGCAGCAGGCGATGGACTGGGATGCGGCTGCCAACAACGGCAACGGTGGCGCGAAGATGGACGACTTCATCTCAACGCAGTCCGGCACGACGGCACCGGTGAACGCCACCAGTTCGGCCTCCGGGTACACCTTCAGCTCGCCGAGCATCGTGCAGGACTACTACGACGGCAACACGGTCACCGGGCTCTGGAACTACGCCCAGAACTACGCGATGAGCGACAACAGCTGGGACGCCGGTTTCGGCCCCTCCACCGTCGGAGCACTCAACCTGATCTCCGGCCAGACCGGCCACAGCACCGCCTACACCTCGGACAACACGCGCGACAGCAGCACCGGCAAGCGCAGCCTGACCAAGACGTCGAACGGCGCTACAGCGATCAGTTCGATCAACACCACGACGGACGTCGGCACCACGACCGGTGACCCGACCCCGGCATACGACGACTGCTCGGACGGCTCGACGTACGCGGGCCAGGCGGGCAAGAACGTCGGTGACCTGCTCAACTCCAAGAACGTCTCCTGGGGTTGGTTCCAGGGTGGGTTCGCGCCGAGCACCGCGGCGACGAACAGCACGTTGGCGGTGTGCGGCTCGACCACCCCGGGTCTGGACGGCGAGGTGGGTGCGTACTCGCCGCACCACAACCCGTTCGAGTACTACGCCTCGACGGCGAACCCGAAGCACACCGCGCCGGCGAGCCTGGCTGAGGTCGGCCACGACGGTCAGGCGAACCACGAGTACGACCTGAGCTACTTCGACGAGGCACTGGACGCCGGCAACCTGCCGGCGGTGTCCTTCCTCAAGGCGCCACGCGCCCAGGACGGCCACCCCGGCAACTCGGACCCGCTGGACGAGCAGGCGTTCTTCACCAGCGAGATCAACACTATCGAGCAGTCGAAGTACTGGCCGAGCACGGCGATCGTCATCGCGTACGACGACTCGGACGGCTGGTACGACCACGTAGCTCCGATCATCACCAACTCGTCGAACGATGACGGCAGCGCCAAGAATGGCCACAGCGCCAGCACCGAGCACGATGGCGCGATCTGCACCTCGGCCGCGGCCGCCGGCGTGCCGGCGATCGGCGACATCGCCGACCGCTGTGGCCCGTCGCAGCGTCTGCCGTTGCTCGTGATCTCGCCCTACTCGAAGCAGAACTACGTGTCGCACGACCTCACCAGCCAGGTCTCGGTGCTGCAGTTCATCGAGGACAACTGGAGCACAGGCAAGATCGGTGCCGGCTCGCTGGATGCGGACACGTCGACGGACAACCTCGCCGACATGCTCAACTTCGCCGCGCCCCAGCAGAACAACCTGGTGCTCAACGCCGATGGTTCGGTCCAGAGCAAGAACACTGTGAAGATCCAGAGCGCGAGCGTGGTGTCGCTGGCTGCCTCGAAGACCTCGCAGGTCTACGGCTCTGCGGCCACCAGCAAGCTGACCGCGACGGTCAAGGGTGAGGTCGGCCCGCCGAGCGGCAAGGTCGAGTTCTACGACAACGGCACCGAGGTCGGCACCGCGACCGTCGCGGCCGGCAAGGCGAGCTACACCCTGTCGCGGACGCTCTCTGCCGGCAAGCACTCGTTCTACTCGGTGTTCGCGCCGTCGAGTTCGACCGTGGCCCCGGCCAAGTCGACCATCGTCACGGTGACCGTGGCCCAGGCCGCGTCGAAGAGCGCCCTGAAGACGGCGGCGACATCCGTCAAGAAGGGCAAGAAGGATTCGCTGACCGACGCCGTCACCGCCGCGGGCGCCGTCCCGACCGGTTCGGTCTCGCTCTACGACGGCCACAAAAAGATCAGCTCCGCGTCGCTGCACAGCGGCAGGGCGACCTTCTCGATCTCGCTCGCCAGGGGCAAGCACTCGCTGGTGGCGAAGTACGCCGGCGGCACGAACCTCGAGCCGAGCAACAGCAACAAGGTGACCATCACGGTCAAGTAGCGCGCAGCTGTAAAGGTGCCCCGCGGTCTTCGGACCGCGGGGCACCTTTGTCTGGCGGCTACAACTGGGTGAGCGCGGAGGCGAGGCGGCGGGCGCCGCTGACGAGCACCGGCCCGAACCGAGGGCCGGGCGTACGCCCCAGACGTTCGATGGGCCCGCTGATCGAAATCGCGCCGACCAACTCGGATCCCGTCAGCACCGGCGCGCTGACCGAGGCGACGCCGGCCTCGCGCTGCCCGATCGACTGCGCCCAGCCGCGGCGGCGTACTTCTGCCAGCGCTCGTGCGGCGAATTCGGCCTTGGCGAGTACGTCGGCGAGACTCGCCGGATCGCCCCAGGCGCAGAGCACCTGCGCCCCGGACCCGGCGGTCAGAGGTAGCCGTGAGCCGACCGGCACCGCGGTGCGCAGCCCGTGCGTGCGCTCGGCCTGGGCGACACAGACGCGGTCATTGCCGTCGCGCCGGTAGAGCTGCGCGCTCTCGCCGCACTCGTCGCGCACCCAGGCGAGCACGGGGCCGGCGGCCGCGACCACTGGGTCGGGGAGCGCGGAGGCAAGTTCGCCCACGCGGGCGCCGAGCACGAACCGGCCGTCGACATCGCGCGTGACCAGCCGGTGTGCCTCGAGCGCGACTGCGAGACGATGGGCTGTGGCACGCGGCAGCCCCGTGGCGTCGACGAGTTCGGCCAGTGTGCGGGGGGCGTCGGCGACGGCGGCCAGGATCGTCACGGTCTTGTCGACGACCCCGATGCCTGAAACTTGCGTCCCGTTGCTAGGCTGTCCCATACAGCGATACTAACGTCTCATATGTTGAGACAGCAACACGTGGAGGTCCAAGTGGGCAAGACCCTGGCAGAGAAGCTCTGGGAGAGCCATGTCGTACGTAGTACGCCCGGCGAGCCCGACCTGCTCTTCATCGACATGCACCTCATTCATGAGGTGACCAGCCCTCAGGCGTTCGACGGACTGCGCCTGGCCGGTCGTCCCGTGCACCGTCCGGACCTCACGCTCGCCACCGAGGACCACAACACCCCGACCGACTACACGCTGCCGCTGAGCGGTGTGGATGCGATCAAGGACGAGGTCAGTCGTACGCAGATCGCCACGCTGCGCAAGAACTGCGAGGAGTTCGGCGTCACGATCTATCCGCTGGCGCACGCCGAGCAGGGCATCGTCCACGTCGTCGGGCCGCAGTTGGGCATCAGCCAGCCGGGCATGACGATGGTCTGCGGTGACTCGCACACGTCGACCCACGGCGCGTTCGGTGCGCTCGCGTTCGGCATCGGTACGTCGCAGGTCGAGCACGTGCTCGCCACCCAGACCCTGCCGATGGACCGCCCGAAGACGCTAGCCGTGACGATCAACGGCGAACTCCAGCCGGGTGTCACCCCGAAGGACGTCGTCCTCGCGCTGATCACCAAGACCGGAACCGGCGGCGGCCAGGGCTACATGGTCGAATACCGCGGCGACGTCTTCGAGAAGATGACCATGGAAGGCCGTATGACGGTCTGCAACATGAGCATCGAGTGGGGCGCCCGCGCCGGCATGATCGCGCCGGACGAGACCACGTTCGCCTACGTCCAAGGTCGCGACCACGCGCCGAAAGGTGCCGACTGGGAGCAGGCCGTGGCGTATTGGAAGACGCTCCGGACCGATGACGACGCAGAGTTCGACGCCGAGGTCGTCATGAACGCCGCCGAGATCACGCCGTTCGTCACGTGGGGCACCAACCCCGGCCAGGGCGCCCCGCTGGCGGCCACCGTGCCGGACCCGGCCAGCTTCGCGGACGAGGCCGACCGCACTGCGGCCGAGAAGGCGCTGACCTACATGGGCCTGACCGCCGGTACGCCACTGAAGGACATCAAG
>Ga0164242_10004145_pt1 | contig 16327 bp, 16 predicted proteins | sample OricomgcompostMG_FD_108783 | JGI IMG/M metagenome (GOLD analysis project Ga0164242, IMG submission 108783) | Miracle-Growth compost microbial communities from Emeryville, California, USA - Original compost - Miracle growth compost (MG) ...
ACCCATCCACCACATAAAATGACCGGCAATACGGGTCCTAAGCTTGTAAGTTGTATCGGCCCAGCCGCCTTTGTAAGGTCTCAGCGCCGCAGCCGGTACTGAGTCCATTTTGATAATGTTCTTGCGGGTCGCGTAGGAACATGGGTGGCGTGGCGCGACGGCACTATTGAAGTATAAGTTTATCTGGTGCGGGTTCTGCACGACGCTGCCTGCGGAAACGTACCGGTGCGCGTATACCAAGCCGTTGGTCACATGGTCGGGATCGTTCTGGGCGTTGCTAAGCGGCATATAAGAAGGCCCGCCCGCACCATAAACGTCATGTCGAAGGTAGACGTTGCGGTCGTCCCAGTTGAAAAATTCAAATGCATCGGAATGGGCGCCTTTGACAATGAAGACGCCGGCAGGAAATCTCGGATCGACGGCTTGGGTGCTGGTAGTGTCGGTCACCGCGTCCCGCAATGCGACAGGGGCATGGTCGCCGGGGCCTTTCAGGCGATCATCGAGCATGTAGTTTGCCATGTCGATCACTCCTGGGGCCGTCGAATAGTCGACTGTCACGTTTTGGAAGCTAACCTTGTTCGGCAGATCGGGGAAAATAAAGTGAACCGCCTGGCTCGCCGCATGGAAGATAACCGGAGTTTCGCCGACAATCTTGATACCGCGGTTCCAATTGACTGATTGATCGAGCAGATAAGTGCCACCTGGGATCCGTAGCGTGCCGTTGTCCGGGGTCTGGGCCAGGCATTGCGCCAAAGCCACCGAGACACCCTGATGCCCCGTCGGGTCGGCGTACTGAGACTGGCACAACCTGACACTGGCGCTTTCGGTAATATCGAGCGCGCGGAGGAGCCCCGCATCGGTAGCGGCTCCGCCGACATCGGATGCGTTGTCGGCGTTTTCCCTGATAGCGCCACCACTGCCGCTCTTTGCGCCGGCCCGGTTGGTAGGATGAGCATTTCTGGATATATTACTTGAGCAGCTCGTTTGGCTAAACAATACGAGAACGAGATTAATCATCATGCGCTTGTGCATGAAGTCTCCTAAGTTTTGCGACGGTCGCGCCCAAGATTTTATCGGTCATATCTGCTTTGTTCTTTAGACTATTAAACCCTCCTCAAAAATCAGCTACGATAAACCGCATAATGTTCAAAGGATCGGGCGTAAGAGCATGACGGCGCAGCCTGGCTCGCCGCTTCTTAATTCGCGATATGCCCCGTACGACCCGCTTTGTAATCGGCGAGAGCTTGTTGGATCTCCTGTGCCGAGTCCATGACAAAGGGGCCATTGCCTCATGCCACGTAGGAACTCAGTAGTTTCACCGGCCTTCCTGGCTCATGGGACACCGCAAAATGCATGTCTGCCCCATCAACCCCGGCCAGCTTCTTGCTACCAAACCTGCGCCCGGTCCTGAGGAGCAAGGGAGGCAGGACTTGGACCTCAAGGATGATTGCCTGCGGAATATGCTGGCGAAGCCGCTTGCCCTCGAGACGCTCGCGCTGAAACGGTGTCGCCATCCTCACGAACGTCTTGCCCTCGCCTTGTCCATTCTCGTCATTCTAGGCTCGGTCCTGCTCGCCCTGCGCCTCGGGAGGACGGACGTAATCGTGACTTTGGCCGGGATCTGGGCCGCCATGTTCCTCACCTCGCTATCGGCGAAAACCTACGACCGCCTGCGTGGAGCTGAGGTCACAGAGACGCAATTCCCGGACCTTTACCGCCTCGTCAAAGACGTCGGTCGCCGGCTCGACACCCCGACGACAAGAGTCTTCGTCATCCGCCGCTCCGAAGCGGGCGCGCACGCTTACGGTTTCCGCGCGCCCTATGTTCTGGTCCTCTATTCGGATCTTCTCGACACGCTCTCGCCGGACGAGCTGAAGACTGTCGTCGGGTTTCATATGGCGCGCATCACATACGGGCACACACGCGTCGCTCTGCTCCTGGGCGGGGACGAATCAACTCTGCCCGCGGTTCTATCGTGGCTCGCTTGGGCCCGGAACCTGGTCTTCGTCTGGTACCGACGCCTCGAGGTTCTAAGCGCCGACCGCGGCGCCGTCCTCGTGAGCCGCGATCTGAACACGGCTTTTCAAACATGCGTCAAGCTCTCGGTCGGGACCGCCCAGGCTCCCTCGGTGATCGCCAGCGAACTCATCGAGCAAGCACGCAAGACAAATCGCCGCCGTGATCGCATGCAGACTGGATTGATCACGCTGCAGAGCGCGACGCCGCCGCTGCTCCTGCGACTCGAAGCCATGATCGAATGGTCTAGGCTCTCAGCGCCGCGGGAGAAGCCCCCTCGTACGGAGGAGGCTCTCCATGCTCCGACTCCGCAGCCGACAGCCTGACGTCCTGTAGACGCTTAGACCGGCGCACCGGCGGACTCTTCGCGCGCCTTGGCTCGCGGCCGCTCAGACGGTGGCGTCGCCATTGCCTTCGCTCTCACCCCGGTATGACCGTCCTCCTCCTTGTATTTCATCTCGACCGCTGCCGCCATCTTGTCGAGGATCTGGTCGATGGTGAAGCTCGCGGCCTTCTGCCGCGGCGGAAATTCCTGGAAGGTTTGCATGAACTGCGTGACGATCGATTGTGCGGCCATGATCATGTAAGACTTGCTCAGATACCAGTCCCAGTAGGTGTTCGATGTGATGTCGGCACGCTCGAAGGGGTCCGTGCGCAGATTGTAGAGCTTCGGGATCCGCAACACCGTAAAAGGTTCGGCCCAGACTCCGAGAGTCCCCTGCCGCCGCTGCTCCTCAAACACCATCTTCCAATTGCTGAAGCGCAGAGCGACGAGATGGCCGTCGTCATCGAAGTAGATGAAACCCGGCCGCGAGCACTTTTTCTCCTCACCCTTTAAGTAAGGGAGGAGGTTGTAGCCGTCGATGTGCAGCTTGAAAGTCTTGCCGGCGGCCTCGTGACCCTTCTTCAGCTTCTCCACGACGTCCGGGTCCCCTCCGGCCGCCACGAAGGTCGGCAGCCAGTCGTGGTGCTGCACGATCTCGTTGGAGACCGTTCCTGCCGCGATCTTGCCCGGCCACCGAATCGCTAGCGGCACGCGGAACGCGCCTTCCCAGTTCGTGTCCTTCTCACTGCGAAACGGCGTCATGGCGCCGTCAGGCCAGGAGTTCATGTGGGGGCCATTATCAGTCGTGTACATGACAATAGTATCATCGGCAATCCCGAGGTCGTCGATCAGCTCGAGAAGCTGTCCGACGTTCTTATCGTGGTCGACCATCGTATCGTGATATGGCGATTGCCACCGACCGGACTGACCGATGCTTTCAGGTTTGGTATGGGTGCGCAGATGCATGTGAGTCGTATTCATCCAACAGAACCACGGCTGTCCGGCATTGCTCTGGCGGGTGATCCACTCCTTGCAGGCGCCGATGAACTCGTCGTCACAGGTCTCCATGCGCTTGCGGCTCAGGGGGCCCGTATCTTCGATGACCTGCTTGCCGACGCGACCAAACCGCGGGTCGATCGTCGGGTCGTCATGGTCCTTAGCCTGGCATCGCAGCACGCCGCGCGGGCCGAACCGCTGGCGAAAATTCGGCGCCTCTTCCTCGGTCGGATAGTCGGGATCTTCGGGGTCTTCCTCCGCGTTGAGATGGTAGAGGTTACCGAAGAACTCGTCGAAGCCATGCACAGTCGGCAAGTACTCGTTGCGGTCGCCGAGATGGTTCTTACCGAACTGGCCTGTCGCGTAGCCGAGAGGCTTCAGTAGCTCGGCGATGGTTGCATCCTCGGGTTGCAGACCGACCGACGCGCCGGGGAAACCGACTTTCGTCAAACCCGTTCGGAATCCGCTCTGGCCGGTAATGAACGCGGCGCGTCCGGCGGTACAGCTCTGCTCGCCATAGGAGTCGGTGAAGAGCATGCCTTCTTTGGCGATCCGGTCGATGTTCGGGGTCTTGTAACCCATCAAGCCATGCGTATAGCAGCTGAGGTTGGCGATGCCGATGTCATCGCCGAAGATGACGAGGATGTTCGGCTGGGCGCGGCCCTTGCCGTCGGCCTTCTTCGTTGCATTCGTCATAAAGCCTCCGCGTCAAAGAAAAACGCAAGATGCGATGCCAAGAACAAATTACTCCGGCGACAGTTGCGTGTCGCGAAGCATGGCATGAGAGTCATAAAAATTGGGTCTCGTTTACATTAATGCCGGAGTTGGCAGGCGATTGGCGCCGCCCGACAAACGCCGCCCTAAATAAAAGTCTGCTCAGCACGAGCAGACTTTGGCAGGTTTCCTCCGACCGAGTAACCGTCGCTCAGGCAGGGTCCACCAACGCGCCTCCGTGCTACAATCAGCCATCGAATCATTATTGATATCAAGGGGTGTCACTCACCATGAAACCAGGCCAAGCAAGCCGAACAGCCGTGATCGTATGCACCGCAAGAGCTCTAGCGGACGGGCGCCTACCGGGATTCTCCGACCCGACGTCGATAAGCTTGTTACCGGAAGAGGCCAAGGTTAAAGTCGAACGCTTCCGCTCAGGAGGTAAGCCTCGGGGATTTCGCGAGACGATGCAATACGGCCAGCTCAACGGCCGGGCGATGATCATGGCCGCACGTACGATCGCCATTGACGAAGCGATAGGCGCCGCCCCTTTCCCGCAAGTGGTTATCCTTGGTGCCGGCCTTGATGGCCGCGCATGGCGGATGCCCGAGCTAAAGGACGCCGTCATTTTCGAAGTCGATCATCCCGACTCGCAACGCGACAAGAAAGTTAAGGCGGCGCCGCTGAAACAAACGGCTAAAGAGATTCGCTTCGTCGCGGTGGATTTCACCCGCGATTCACTCGATAAGGCGCTCCAGGCGGCCGGTCATGATCCCGCGCTTCCGACCACTTGGATTTGGGAAGGCGTCGTCATGTATCTAACCATCGCGCAAATCGAGGCTTCGCTCGCCACCATCCGACAGCGTTCAGCAAAAACAAGCCGCTTGATTATTTGCTACCTTCAGCCGGCCTTTTTTTTGCCGATCGTCAGCCTGATCGTCCGCAAAGTCGGCGAGCCGCTCAAATCCACGTTCTCGGCGGCCGCGATGCGTCGTCTTCTTGCGAAACACGACTTCCAGGTGGTCCAAGACGAAGATTTAGCGACGGTCGGCTCGCGGATTTCCCCTGAGGTCGTGAAGGCGGCTCGCTTAGCGAACCACCAGCGTGTCGTGACGGCAGAATTCGTCTGAGACCGTGCTAAGGTCCGTCGCCGCACCATTTCAGGCCGGCAAGGTTTGGCCCAAAACACTATGGAGCGTCTTGCCGCAGGTGATGCCGCGTCCGGCTTTAGTCGAAAGGCCTGCAGATCACCTATTTGATTTCATTGATTTTAAATTTTGTAGACATGTTATATGTATGCATATTATATGCATACATTGTAAAAGGCTGCACGCTCTAACCTGGCTCCCAAGGATCTAAACATGCTGACTTGGACCTTCAAAGAGACCGTTGAGACCACCGCGACCGCCAACCAAATCTGGAAGCTCTGGTCGTCTCCAGAATCATGGCCCAGCTGGGACCACGGTGTCGAATGGGTCAAGATCGAGGGTCCGTTCGTCAAAGGCTCACGCGGCGTTATGAAGCCGGTCGGTGGCCCAAAGGTAAAATTCGAGATGATTGATGCAGTAGCCGGAGAGGGCTTCAAAGACCGCTCCTTTTTGCCGCTAACGGCTCTCGATTTCACCCATGTTTACACTCCGGCTGGGAATGGCAAGACAGCGACCATCACGCACACAGTGGAGATGCGCGGCCTCTTGACCCCTCTCTTCAGTCGCGTGATCGGTGGCAACATCAAGAAGGATTTGCGCCTGGCTATGACGAAGCTTGCGCGTCTCGCGGAAGGCGGTCAATGAGTATGCAGTATTGGCTCGGAGTTGTTGTCCCTGCGCATACCGAGAAAGACGGGACCGGCGGTTTCGCTCAGCTTTGCCATAGAAAATATGCGTCTCTCAGCGCGGTGGATGATTGCGTAGCCATGCAGGCGCGCCTGGATGACTGAACCCAATCCGCCTTTTGTGCACGACGAGGCAAACGAGAGCACCGGCTTTCTCTTATGGCAGGTTACAACGCTCTGGCAGCGGAAGATCACGGCGGCGCTACGACCGTTCGGCCTGACGCAGGTCCAGTTCGTGTTGCTCGTAGGACTTTTGTGGCTCGGGATGAGCGAGCCGCTGATTACGCAGGTGATGCTCGCAACACACACGAAATTTGACGCGATGATGACTTCGCAAGTGCTGCGAGCGCTTGAGGCACGCGGCCTCGTAGAGCGTCGTTCGCATCCTCAGGACAGCCGGGCAAAAATCCTATATCTGACTGCTGAGGGGCGGGCTTTGGTATCAAAGGCCTTGCCGGTGGTCGATGGCACGGACACGGAGTTCTTCGAGCGGATCGGCAAGGATGCCGCGCAATTTAATGCGACTCTCCGTGCATTACTCGACTAAATCCAGATCAAGGAGCGGCATCAAGACCTGGACTAGCCTTTTATTTCGATGGCTTCGATCGTCGTACCGTCGAGACTCGGCGCCCGGGAAAACCGACCGACCCACGCAGTCGACCCGAACATCGGCGATCAGCTTCCACGCGGCTTGCCGAAGCCGCCCATCATCACCGTTGCGCGTGTGCGGCCAAGCAACCGCGTCGTCACGAACAGCATCGCCTTGTTCTTCGGCCCCGAGATGACGCTCGGCCCGCCGCGCCTTTTCAGAGCGGCCACAGCCGTCGCCGCGACCTGCTCGGACGTCTCCATGATTCGCTTCGGCGGTCGATTCGCCTCGGTTGCGCCGGCAGCCGTGTGAAAGTCGCTCTCCGTCGCGCCTGGGCAAAGCGCCACGACGTGCACACCTTTGTCTTTCTGCTCGAACCATAGGCCTTCGCTGAACGACAGTACGAACGCTTTCGTTGCCGCATAGACGGTCGAGTAAGGGAAGGCGCCAAAGCCGAGCGTCGACGCCACGTTCATCAATGTATCGCCACGCTGGGCACCAGTTAGGAATGCGTGCGACAAGGTGACGACGGCGTCGCAATTCAGGCGCAGGATCTCGCGCGACCGCCCCAGGTCGGCCGCTGCGAATGCGCCCATCAGGCCGGCGCCGGCGTTGTTCACGAGCAAATTATAGCGAGTGGCCTTCACTTCGGCCGCGACGACATCGATACCTTCGCTTGTCGACAGATCGGCGACGAGAGCGCGATGTCCGGCTCCGAGCTCTTTGACGAGCGCATCGAGCTTCTGCTGGTTTCGCGCCACCACGGTAATTTGGTAGCCTTCCTTCGACAGGGCGCGCGCCAACGCGAGGCCGATGCCGCCACTAGCACCGGTTATCAGGGCATTTTTATTAGTCATAGTGCACCAGACGTGGGTCAAGGGTTGTAAGGATGCCGCCCGGCAAGAAGAGCAGCTCGCTGCATTAGCGACTTTCTCCAGGGAAAGTCTTAGGAACTTCGAACCAATCGAGCCACTCGCGCACGATCTTCAGTTTTTCGCGATTGACGTGATAGAGACGGGAACGCCCCTGCTTTTCGTGAACAAGCAGGCCGGCGTCCTCAAGGACTTTCATGTGACGCGAGATCGTAGGCCAGGCACAGTGAAAGCGCCCGGCAATGTCGCCGGCGCTCATCGTGCCGCCGCGAAACCAAACCGTAAGGAGGATTTGACGACGCGATTCGTGCGCAATTGCCGCGAGAACCACTTCGAGTTCCTCGAGACGCCGCTTAGCTTCAGTCATCGGTGGCGAGAAACTCCATGTCATCGAGGAGAGCGCCCATCGGTTCCCAGACCTGCATGACGGCCGGGGTCTTGTGCGCTACATCCGGACTTTCGGCATTAATCCAAGCAAAGATCTCAACGTAGCAGAGGCGCCGCTTGCGATCGAACGTTCTATAGAACTTAGCAGGCTCGTCCGTTGCGAGCCCGGCTTTCCGTAGGGTCGGCCAGTGCTTGTCAAGAAGAGTGAGGAACTCGGCTTCCTTGCCATCCTTTACCCGGTAGATACAGACGTTGGTTATCGGGGCATCAGGGTTCTTCTTTGATGTGTGCTCATGGCTCATAAGACGGCTCCTCAATTAGTTTTGGAAGAAATCGTCGGCATCAGCGCCGACAGAAAGATATTTAGCGAAACAGCTTAATAATGTCCAATGAAAATTTAGCCGCATCGCTAAATTAAAAATATCTTTTATTCTAGTTGCTTGCCTATGGTGCATGAGAATTCGACGACGGCAATCTCGTCTACCGGCCGCCGAAGACGGCCAGGAACGGTGGTGAGCCGCTCCAAAAATTCGCCGCGATCAGGTGCCGGCGCCTGCCCTGCCCTGCCGTCGCCTCGCGGGGCGAGGCAGGGCCCTTCTTTGCCGAAAAAGGCTGCCGGAAAAGGCAGCGTCAGGTCCAAGGGGGGGGAACCCGCGGGGCTTTAATCGCCCTTGCCGACGCTCGTGTAAGCCAACGGCGTCGTCAACGCCGCAAACCAGGCGAGCGGCTGCTTGAAGATGTTGTCGCTCTGATACTCGGGCAGCATCAGGAAGACGCTCTCGGCTTTGAAGGCCGCCAGCGGCGACGCGGCGAAGTCGAAGGCAAGCCCCGCGCCGCAGGCCTTACCGGCCTCGTTGGCCAGACAGTCGACGTTGCCCGCCGGCCACTGGCCGAGGCTCGCCGCCGTATCGTAGTGGCACTGCGTACCGGTGCCCGTGCTGTCGCTCAAGCAACTTGTAAGGTTGTAGATCCTCGTCTTGTAGCCATCGGCCAAAGAGCCCGAAATCGTGTAAATGTCGCCGTTACGCGCGGACGAGGTGACTGGGCCTGTCATCGTCTCCTCACTGACCGCCGAATAAATCCCTTCGATCCGGTCGACCGAGGCGTAGGCGAGGTCCTGCCCGTCCTTGAACGCGCCCGTGAAGAGCAGGCGCGAGTGATATACCTGCTCGTTCTTCGGATTGGCATTTTGCCGGTTCGGCAGCATATCGATCCGGTGCTCGAAGAGCAGAGTGCCGTCCTTACCAAGTGTCATCGCCACAGCCGTCTGCATATCGCTCGTCGCCGTGCCGTCTTGCAGTTTGAAGGCGATAGCAGTATCGGTCGCGCGCATGTAAACGTCGAGGGTGTATGCCGGCGTCGTCGCGTCGTCGTCGAGGTCCAGCGCTATGGCGAGGCGCATCGTCCAGTCGCTCCCCGTCAGCCTGCTACCGGTGACCTTAGCCGGCACGCTTTGGCTAACATGGAATAGCACGTCAGCAACCTCCGACGGAAAACAGTCGTCGGGCGCCAGGTCCAGCGTTTGCGTGCTGCCATCGAGCACGAGGTGGTTCGTTTTGGCGAGAAAGCAGGTGAGTCCGCGCGTCAGCCCGTAAGATCCGCGCGCCGTCGTCAGCTTCTTCGGGAAGGTCAAGAGGCAGTTGAAGACCTTGCCGGCGTAGCCTTCGTCCGCGATGCCGGTGCGCAGCGGCAAGCCATCGTTGTCCATCGAGCAGACGTCACTGTCGAGCAAGGTATAACCGGGATCGAGCATGACGGTACCGGTGGTGGCAGTCGAAAGAGAGCCCAGGGCACTGTCCATGCGCGCGAACAGCTGGTCCGGCTGCACGTCGGCGGTAAATGTCGTGTCGGTCGCAATCCCGACCGTTCCGGGTCCGACCGGCGTCTGCGAGGTCTCCTTGCCGTTCGCCGTCGGGTCGTTGGAATTCGAGCCGCTGGGCGTCGCCGAAGATGCTGCTTGGCTTTTCTTCGTCTTTACGGCGGAGCAGGAGGCCAGACCGAGAGAAAAGATGATGGCGAGCAAGCGCACAACCATGCGAGACCTCCTATGAACGAGCCCAGCGACGTTCCTGGCCCCCCCTGAGGCTTTCTTCGGAAGTCTGGCGCAGGTCTATAGGATAAATCTAAAAAGGCTGTGGTTTTTCCCTGTTATCGGTCCTAGGCGCAAGCCACCCGGACGCCCCTTCGCGTCGATCTTCCGTTTGAAGCAACCCAGTAGGGCATCACCGTCGTAAGCATCGTCTCGGGCCAGGCCAGAGCCAGCGGATGCCGCGCGACGCCGCCTTTCTCGTCCACGAATTGCTGCCGACGCGTTCGGCAAACCGAGTTAAACTGAAGTAAATCCCGTGGAGACTTTCATGCCTTTCCTCCCTCGGTCGCATGCCCTTCCTGCAAGCTCGGCTATAGCTGCGGAGCACGTCGCGCACAAATTTACCGACGACCATGACAACCCGACTCCCGCCCCTGGCTGGGCCGTCGTGAGAAACGGGAAGGTCGTCATCGGTGGAACGGTGCGAAAAAAACTTTCCGCCGCCGGTTTTCGCGTCGTGAACCCGTGCTACGTCAAAGATGATCAACACGTTTTCTACGTTTTCTGGCCAACGAAGGAGTTGCCTGCGACGCCTCGGCTGTCGCTACTCACTGAGGCGGATCCGGAGACGTTCGCTCCCGTCATGCCGGGCGTTTGCGGATGGGCGAGGGATAAAAGTCACGTCTATTATGGCGAAAAGATTGTGCCGGTCGAGCCGGCGGCGTTCGAACTGCTGGGATATGGCTATGGGAAAGACGCGGTGACCGTCGTTCGGGGCGCGGAGAAAGTCGCACTCGACGCGAGGACGGTGCGGATCGGGGCGTTTTATCAGTGGGATGCGACCCGAGCCTGCGCATTCGTGATGGACCCGGCGGCGGTCAAAGGAGCGGATGGCGGGACCTTCGAGGTCATTCACGATGGCGTGATCGAACCGTTTGCGAAGGATGCGCGTCACGTCTTTTATCAAACGCAGGAGATCAAAGGCGCCGACTCGAAAACGTTTCGGTGGCTCGGGGACGGCTATGGTCGCGATGAGCGAACGATCTTCTTTCGTGACGGACGCGCGGAGTCGACCGACCTGGAGCACTTCCAGCCGCTCAAGTGGGGATATGCACGCGACGCGGCGCATTTTTATTTCGAGGGCAAGCGCTTCGCTGTCGCGGACCCGAAAACGTTTCGAGTCTTGGGAATGCGCGACTATGTCGACAAGCTGGGGTCGGCAGGCTATGTCGCCGAAGACAGCGTGCATTTTTACTACGATGGCAAGGCTTACGCGAAGAAGAGCTGGTGGCAGTTTTGGAAATGAGGAGCGATATTCGGTCCTGGCTTCCGGATCGTCGTCGTGCAAAGCTGCGTTGAGATATTCGGCAACCTCGTGGCCGGCCTCGGCCGACTCCTTGGACACCCTTATGCCGACCCCATCCTGCCCGACGCAGCCACAGTGAGCTGTGGGATCTCGCCGCATTCCTCACGTTTCACAGTATATTTTCCGCGGGCGATAGCTTTTTTCGCGGCAATTCTGCGATCAAGACCATACCCCAGCCATCGCCTACGGGGTGAGCTCCGCCGCCTTTGCAGGGAAGCTCGCGTGACCCTCCGTTCGAAGGTCTCGACCGGCGTTCGCGATTTTCGAATACTCCGTGGCCAGTGCAAGCCTTCGTTAATTTAGTGAAACATTTGTGAGCAAGGATGCGGACGGCGCCGCTGCCTACTTCATGCCGCCGTTGACCACCCCTGGTCAACGTCCCCTACCAGATAAGACCATCGCTTAGGCCCTCTTGATCGTCCAATCAATGGAGGGAATTACGCTTTCGCCGAAAGCAACCTCGAGCAAGGCAAAGCGAAGGCAACGGCACTATCTGCCTCACGATGCACGACGCCTTATATGCAACGTTTAACCATCGAGTTCACACCGCGGTTATGAATATCAAGGGAGGTATACGATGAAAGTGAGTACATCTTTGCGTCTTATCGGCCCTATCGCCCTAGCATGTCAAAGCACCATCAACCATCAAGGGTGGTGAACCTAAGAGGCAGAAACCATAGTGACACCGCTAGGCTTGCCGCAGCGGTGGCAAAACGGCGAAAAAGCGTTCTTACGCGTACTGCAGTCTTCGCAGTTATTGAAAATACCAATGCCGCAATGCGGGCAATGGTTGACGTCGAGACTCACTAAATCCACAGGGCGCTCACATCCCGGACACACCTTTTTTGATAATCGCACGAGAACGAGGTCGTAAGACAACGATTGTCGGCGATGATTGTCGGGTTGCGCTTCCTCGATCTTCTGACGCTCTAGATACTGGCGCATCGCTTTAATCGCGTAGTTACCCGCGACAAAAGTCAAAATAAGACCGACGACGCTACGCACGTAACCGCCATAACTCGGCAGATACGGCACCAGCTCGACGAAGAAGGTGTACAGCGCGAAAAATATGAAGCCCCAGACAAAGGGCCAATGCTGGCTTTTACGTCTTTTGACAAACAGCCAAACGGCCACAAGTAGCAACGGTAGCGTGACCATCAGGCGGTAGGCGAAAACTCGGAGCTCTTGTTTTGATTCGACCCGCTCTAATTTGACGCTGGCGGCTTTTTCCATCCGGTCGTTTGCTTGCCGAAGAGGCGATAATGCTTGTCTCGCGCTCAATAGTTGCGCATCTATTTCCGAGATTTTTCGCTGCACGGATACTTCGGCGGCCTTCAAGCTGTCGAGCTTCCTGGTGCGTGCCAAAACTTCGGGATCTTGGGCGCTACGCTGGGTGGCATTGCGCGCCGCTAGCCAATTGTTGAACGTCTCCCGTTCTTGGCGATATTCGTTGCCGGCTTTGCCCGCCTCGAGCGCCAGCTTCTCGCGCGATGCCTCTAAAGACGCGGTTTCGGTTTCGAGAGTTTTAATCTGACTGCGTACGGGGTCCGCATGGACTTTGTCCAAGTAGTCGTCGATGGTCAACTTATGTTCAACCTGCGGCAGGTCATTGACAACCAAACTACCTAAGCCGGTAAGGAACCCGGCAAATATCAGCGCTACAAGCCACAGCCCCCGGTTAAACCACTTTTCAGAGAGCCGAACGCTTCTGGCCATAGCCTTCTCGCTCCTTTCGATAGTCCGATTTTAGGATGGATAACCGCACATCGAGACCGGGTCCAGCTGACGCCGATGTTGTCGCCAGCCAACTGCCAGCGATGGACGAAAAAAGCCCGCCTCATAGGGGCGGGGACGGCATGTAACCTCTACAAAACTCAACTCTGTAGTAGTTTCAGCGCGATCTGCGGTTGTTGGTTGGCTTGAGCAAGCACGGCGGCACCGGCTTGCTGCAGGATATTTTGCTGCGTTAGATTGGCGGTTTCGGACGCAAAGTCGACGTCCTTGATGCGGCTTTTCGCCGCGCTCAAGGCCTCGGTTTGAACCGAAAGAGCCTTGTCGGTCTTCTCGAGGCGGTTCTGGATTGCACCTAGTGAAGCACGGTATGCAGCAACCTTTTGCATGGCCTGATCCACTCGATTGATCGAGAGCTGGGCCTGCTGCTTGGTATCGACACGTGTGCCCTCGGAGTTCTGAGTATTGCCGAGGCCGAGGGAGCCCTCGCCTTCCGTGAAAGCATTCATCTTCGACATGTCGATACGGATTACGTCGATAGGATTGTGCGCTTCGAGCGAGTCGGCTTGAACGTAGTAGTCCTTACCGACTTGAATCTCGAGTGGAGACGAGTTGCTATCCTTGCGTAGTTCCTCGGGAATATCAGCTTTGCCGACAAGCAAGCGGGTGCCGTTGAATTCGGTGCCGGCCGCGATACGGTCGACTTCATCCTTAAGAGCGAAGAACTCTTGGTTCAAGTATTTGCGCTCGCGGGATCCGATCGTATCGGAAGCCGCCTGCACCGAGAGCTCGCGGAGGCGGACCATGATGTTATTGATCTCACTCAGGCCGCCTTCGGCCACCTCGATCAGCGAGACGCCGTCGTTGGCGTTACGACGGGCCTGACCGAGAGAGCGGATGTCTGCGCGCAGCACTTCGGAAATCGCGAAGCCGGCGGCGTCGTCAGCGCCCTTATTGATCCGGTAGCCCGACGACAGTTTCTCGGTCGCGGCCTTCACGCCCTCGGTTGCAAGCTGCATATTGCGTTGCGCGGTGAGAGAGGTGACATTTGTGCGGATACGAAGTCCCATGGGGTCTCCTTCTTACGCGACAGATGCGCGACGGCAGCCTTGCTGCCGAGCGCATTTCGGGAGCTTTCGCCGGGAGACCGGACTCACTCAGTCTTGCTGGACTTTATAAGTCAAGAATACAAGATTCCCTTTAACTTGGGAAGCAGGCAGGGTAAATCGCCGCCTATAGCCAGAAGCCTCTGAAGAACGTCCACGATCGACGTACGCGGCCGGCGGCCTATCAGGAAGGGGGCTCACTCGATATAATGCGTCTCGCCGGTGGAACCAATACCGGATATGGCGCCACACACGCATCCGCCCCAGAAGACCTCGTTAATTTGGGATTGATATAGTTATACCTAAAGCTTGCTAATGACGTCAGTGGCTGGGGCCGGCACCAACTCACGCTTTCGGTAGAACCAATACGAGAAGGCCCCAAGCACGAAGGTACCGACCGCCCAACTCCACTTCGAGACACCATCCCCGGAGGCGAGATGAGCCACCAGGGCGGAACCTAGAACGATCGTGAAGCCGGCATAGGCCCACTCCTTCAAACGGGCAGGCACCATTGGCACCAGTAGGACAACAACCCCGACCAGTTTGAGGCTACAGAGTTCGATCCGGAAGTAGCCCGGAAACCCGAGCCTGGTGAACTCGCTCGCCACGTCCTGGAAAGCAAGCTGGGCGTAGGCCGTGAAGCCCATTTGGAGACAGAACAACCAGGTGAAGACCCAGTAGGCAATCGCCTGTGGCTTCGAATTCTGCATACGGCACCTCGCTTGGTCGAATATCCAATGAATGTCCGCCCTGTCAGCGCATCAGCTGGGTCATTTGAATGAGGTTGCCGCAGGTGTCGTTCAACATGGCGATAGTCGAGCCGGTCACCTCGGTAGGCACCAAGGTGAACACGGCACCACGCGCTTTGATGCGCTCGTAGTCGCCTTTGATAGCATCGGAGAAGAAATTGGCCGCAGGCTGGCCTTGCTGGAACCGCGCCTGCTGGTAAGCTTTGGCCGCCGGGTCGTCGCCCAGCGCCAGCTGCAGCTCGGTTCCGTTTGGGTCCTCAGGCGAGACGACGGTGAGCCAGCGAAACGACCCTTGGCTGAAATCCGCCTTCTTGGCAAATCCCAACACTTCCGTATAGAAGCGCAGAGCCTTCGCCTGATCATCCACGTACACGCTCGTCAGCTTGATCTTCATTCGCGTTCCCTCCTTATTTAAGCCTCAATGATCTCGATATGAGTCTTCGCCAGGTGAATAGGGTCCATCATCACGTCGATTTCAGTGATAAATCCATCCCGCACGGCAAATGCGAAGACGACTCGAGGCTTCGCTCCTTGCAGCCAAGTCGCCCCCTCGAAGCCGTCAATAAGCGCGAGTTGGGCGCCAACAGCCTTACCCTTAAACGTTTCGGCGATGGTCTGCGCGTCGCGCATTTCTGGCTTAAAGGGCGGCGCACCGCGGCCGCTATTCGCGGCCGTAATCTTGACCGCCGCCGTATCGGCACGCAGGATGATGCCTGGATCAAGTAAACTCAGAAGAGCCGCAAAATTACCCTCACGGGATGCCGCTAGAAATGCGGTGACCACTTCACGCTGACGTGGTCTATCGTCATCGGCAGTGACCTGCATCCCTCTGACTCGTCTCCGCGCCCGGCTTGCGAGTTGCCTAGCAGTATCTACCGACCTATCGACAATCGGGGCAATTTCTTCGAACGATAAATCGAACAAGTCGTGCAAAACGAATGAGACGCGTTCGGCAGGGATCAGCATGTCCAAAACGACCAGCAGGGCTGGACCGACGGAATCAGCTAATAGAGAATCTGCTTCCGGATTGCTTGGCAGGGCATCATGGCTTAGTCCTTCCAAAGGGGCTTCTCTACGGATCCTTCGGGACCGAAGAACGTCCAAACAGACTCTGGCGACAACCGTAGTAAGCCACCCTTCTAGATTCTCGATCCGCTCGGCGTCGGACCTGGTCAGCCGAATCCAAGTATCTTGAACCGCATCGTCGGCTTCGTCAGACGATCCAAGCATTCGGTAAGCCACTGCCTTCAGGTGGGCACGGTTGTCCTGGAAAGTTTTTGCTAACCAGTCGTTCTTGTCCATTAGGGTCTCCCCATGCCCTTGCCTAGGATTTATCCAGATCGCTCTCTCTAAGATTGACGCACCAAGGCTCGAAAACGTGACAAAGGCCTTGGAGTTTATTCTAGTGTATTGAAACTATAGAGTAGATTGGAGCCAGCCGAAAAGCGAAACCCGGTGCAGACTCAGGCAAAGGTCATCGCTTGTCCCAAGGACGGACCTGACGCGACCAAAGAGATGCCGTCTTTGGAGAGGTCCATGTCCATACTTGCACGGGTATACATTTGCGCGTCGCCGACGCTGATCTGAAACAACGACTGCGACTGAATCCTCTG
>Ga0164242_10004146_pt1 | contig 16326 bp, 22 predicted proteins | sample OricomgcompostMG_FD_108783 | JGI IMG/M metagenome (GOLD analysis project Ga0164242, IMG submission 108783) | Miracle-Growth compost microbial communities from Emeryville, California, USA - Original compost - Miracle growth compost (MG) ...
AAACAGATCAGTGAACAGGACGGGTTGCTCGGATCGGTCTTCTGGTGCGGAGCCTGCTTGGTGGCGGGCCGGTGGGTCTGCGTCACTGCGGGCTTGTGACTCGGCGGCGTCGACGGCGAGGTGAGGTCGTGCTGACCTTTCGCAGTCGAAACGACGACAATAGCACCCAGCAGTAGCAACCATCCCATGTACGACTTGCTCGCTCCGCCGGACGGCTTGGGCTTGGGTGCCGCCTGCTTCTTCGCACGTGGTGTCGCGAAGAAAATGATCGTGGCGAGCAGTGACAAACCGAGCCAACCAACCCCAGAAGCTTGCTGCGAAGCACTAGCGATATATTCCATCGCCGGGCTCTCTTTCTGTAGGAATTCAACGGACTGAACTTCTACTATTTTATACTCATTGCCTATGTTTGTCAATAATTAGGGCGGCGAGGTCGCTCATTCTGTGGAGCACCAGAAGCGGCCGGCGCCAGAGGTTGACGGCGTGAAATCCGGGCCCCCGGCCCGTGCGGTTGCATCGGCAACACGCAGTCGATGGCTAGATAATGCACCGGCACCGGCCGATGGGGCGGCGGCGAGAGCTCCGGCAGGCCGAGCGGCACGAAGTGTTTGAGATGCAGCCACAGTTGCACCAGCAGGGGCATTAGCGTCCAGAACAGCAGAATGACCGCCACACCCCGCACCCCAAGATTAATAAAAATGTGCAGCCGGCCGCGACCGCTCAACCCTAGCAAGGCCGTCAAGTAGGCAATACCCAGCCAAACCGTCAGCGTGATGGTGACGGCATACAGAAAATGCCGCAGCACGAAACGGGCGTGGTGGATGGAGCGGTGACGAATGACCCGCACTAGGTACGCCACCGGCATCAAAAATGACAGCAACAGGTAAAAAATGATTGAGATGCCGGTGCCAGTAAAGCCATTGGTCATGCTAGTGCCCCTTCTCGTACACCGTGAAGTGCCGGCGTAAGATAATTTCAAACCAGACAGCTTTTAAGAAAATGAAGCCGTTAACCACTCGCAGCACGAACAGCGAGGGAAAACTGAGCAGTGCCCGCAGTAGTTCCCGCCGGCGAATGGCCACCATCAGCGTAGGGATCATCAGCACCGGGGCGTCAATGACATAGCCCAGCAGGAACCAGGGCGTGATAAAAATGGCCAGCAGCGGCAGCATGGCCACGTAAATCACCGAGCTTAAAATGGCGTCCGAGAGCGACACCGCCATGGCGCTGAACAGGAACGGGATGCGAGCCACATCCCGGCGATGCAGGATGATATTTTGTAAAAAGGCCGCCGACCAGCGCTTCAGCTGGGTATGCATCAACCGGAGGGTATGCGGCTCGACAGGATAGCAGACGGCGCTCGGCACAAAGCGCACCTTGCAGCCGTAGCTATACAGTGTCCAGGTCAGGTCCATATCCTCGGCCAGAGTGCGCCGTGACCAGCCACCGGCCCGCCGCAACATGTCGGTGCGATACATCGACAGGCAACCGGACGAAATCAGCGGCTTGCCGAAATAATCCTGCACCTGCTTGTAAAAGCTGAAGGAAAACAGATACTCGATGTAGCGCCCACGTTCCCAAATGCTGTGCACCCGGCGGGGTAGCACAAAGCCACAGGCCGCCGCCACTTGTGGGTCCCGAAAGGCCGGCACTAGCTGCTCGACGGCGTTCGGGGCCACCGAGGTGTCGGCATCAATGATCATGGTCAGTTCGGTGTCAATGTGCTGCAGGGCATAATTTTGGGCCCCAGCCTTGGAACCCGTGTTGGCATCCGGCCGCAGCACCCGTACTCCGTAGCTCCGGGCCACATCACCGGTACCATCGCTGGAGTGGTCATCGACCACCACGATCTGATCGGGCCGGCAGGTCTGCTGCTGAAGCGACTGCAAGGTATCGCCAATGTATTTGGCTTCGTTGTAAGCTGGCACGATTACCGTCAGCGTGGCCATACGCCCTCCTCGCTTTTCATCATGCACCCGAGCGCGTCGCGGTACGCTTACCTTTTTATGCTTTTCACCCCCGCCCCGTCAGTCAAAAAATGAACAGCCCAGACGGCGTAGCAGGCCCCGCCACATCTGTTACTGTGCTATCATGAATACAACATGGCAATGGAGTATCGGGAACCATCCGACCGCCTGAGCGGCAGTGTATTCGTGACATCGTGCCTCTGGCTGATGCGGCTGAGCATCTTCGTCAGCCTAGTGGTCTGCATGTACTTCGCGTACCGCTTTTCGTTCAATAACATTCTGCACGGCAGCTGGGCGGTGGGAGTCATCATGTTTTGGGCGCTGACCGCCTACATCACCCTGCCCCGCATCCATCGCCAGCTGACCAAACTGTACCTGCCGGACTACTTTATCGGCCGGGTGCGCACCGGCGACGGGCTGCTCGGCGATCCGGTCAATTTAGCAGTCCTCGGTTCGGCCCGGGAGCTGCGCACCGCCATGGAGGCAGCCGGCTGGGTACAAGCTGACCCGATTCGCCCCAAAAGCTTCATAAAAATCATCCGCGCCACCCTGCTCGGCGAAAGCTACCCCAACGCTCCTATCAGCGCCCTGTATCTGTTCAGTCAGCGGCAGACCTTCGCCTTTCAGAAAGAAATCGGCGGTAGTCCGCGCCAGCGCCACCACGTCCGCTTCTGGAAAACGCCAGAGCACTGGTGGCTGCCAGGCGGCGCGCAGGCTGATTGGCTGGGAGCCGCTACCTTCGATAAGCACGTCAGCCTGTCACTGTTCAGCGGCCAAGTCACCCACCGAGTTGCCGAGTTCGTCGACGAGGAGCGGGATTTCGTGCTCGATTCACTGCGGACAGCCGGCTATCATCACATCAACACTGCCATGAACTTTACCAGCGGCTTTCATGGTCGCAGCGCCTACGGCGACCGGATCCGCACCGACGGGGCCCTACCCTTCATCGACCTGCAGCAGTCCTAAATTCCGGGACTTGCCGGTCCAAAAAAGTATCTGTACGCGCCCAGAACGGCGGACTATAATCCGTCCATGAAAACGCTTCACCCCACCGCTCAATCCGCTTCTGCCGTCATCATGGTTCGCCCGACAAGCTTCGGTTTCAACAAGCAGACCGCTCAGACCAACAGCTTCCAACACCACCTCTCACTCAGCCAGGCAGAGTTGCGCGCTCGGGCTGAAGCGGAATTTGCAGCCATAGTCGCCGGCCTGCGACAGCACGATATCCATGTCACCGTGTTTGATGATCCCGACCATGCCCAGCGCAAACCCGACGCCGTCTTCCCCAATAACTGGCTCAGCACCTGGCCCGACGGTCGCGTGTTTTTGTATCCCATGGCGACGGAAAGTCGGCGAACCGAGCGCAGTTTTGTGGCCCTGCAAGCCCTGGCGGCGAACTTTCGGATCAGCCAGGTGACCGATCTGTCTGACACCGAAGCCTATGGTGCCTACCTGGAAAGTACCGGCGTCATCATCTTCGACCATCAGCACAAGCTAGCCTACGGCTGCATTTCGCCGCGCTGCGATGCCAGCCTGTTCATCAGCCACGCGCTGGCGCTCGGCTACCAACCGGTTTCCTTTCACGCCTACGACGACACCGGCGTAGCCATTTACCACACTAATGTCATGATGGGCGTGGCTAGCACGACAGCCGTGATTTGCAGTGAAGCCATCTTGGACGAGGGCGAGCGCACCGAAGTGGTGGAAGCGCTGCGCCGGAGCGGTCGCCAAGTGGTCGAAATTACCCAAGCCCAAATGGCTTCCTTCTGCGGCAACGTCCTGGAACTGCAAAACGCCGCCGGCGAACTGTTTTTGGCAATGAGCCAGAGCGCGTTCGATGCTTTTACTCCCCAGCAACGGGCCCGGCTCAGCCACGACAAAACACTGCTGCCGTTCGATATCAGCACTATCGAGACGGTCGGCGGTGGCAGCGTGCGCTGCATGCTCGGCGAAGTGTTTCTGCCACACCGCCACACCGACAGCTTTCTCACTGCGCCGTCAGTTTATGAGGCAGGCAAGCCGGCTTCTCATCGCGCCGGGCGTATCCATTCTTCGTGAAAGACAATTCCCCCGTGTCTATAGAAACGGTTCGCTGAACTGTTCTGGGCCGCCTTCCTGACTCTAGGCCAGGACGGCTTTGATGCGGCGGATGCCGGCGCTGCTGGATTCCTCTTTGGTGATTTTGAAGCGCTTGCCGTCCTCAAATAGCTGCAGCGTATGATCGACGTGCGGGCCACCACAAATTTCGAAAGAAAACGGCTTGTCGGCGCCCTCAGCAATCATCTTGTACACTTTCACCGTCTCACCGTAGCGGTCGCCAAAGGCACCGAGCGCCCCCATCTCGCCGCGCGCGACGTCAGTCGGGTACTCCGCGAAGCTGACCTGCAGATCTTTGCCAATCTGCTCGTTGACGAGGCCTTCCACTTGCTTGATTTGCTCCGGCGTCAGTTTGTCGGGATGAGAAAAGTCGAAGCGCAAACGTTCTTCGGTAATGTTCGACCCATGCTGGATGACGTGCTCACCGAGCACTGTCCGCAGCGCCTGGTACATCAGGTGGGTGGCGGTATGATATTTCTTGTGCTGTAGCGTCTGGCCACCCAATCCACCCTTAAAGACACCCTTAGCGGCAGTCTGGCTGCGGGCGCGCTGCTCAGCCATGTGCGTCTCAAATTCCGCCCGCCAGTTGTCGCTTACGGCGATGTCCTGCTTAAAGGCCTCTTCAGTGCTCAGCTCCACCGGGAAGCCATAGGTGTCATATAGCTTGAAAATGTCAGCGCCGCTGACTGTGCTACCGGCCAGCTTCTGCAGCTCGGCAATACCTTTGCGCAGCGTCTGGCGGAAGACTTTTTCTTCCTTGACCAGCGTGGCAATGATGTCATCGCGGTGTTCTTTGACCTCTGGGTAATCGGCTTCATACATGTCGGCGATCACCGGCACGATCTGCTCTAAGAAGTTCTGCTCCACGCCAAGATCAAAGGCGAAGCGTACGGCCCGGCGCACCAGACGGCGCATGACATAGCCTTGTTCCTTGTTGCTCGGGACCACGCCATCAGCCGCCAAAAAAGCGGCGCCGCGCAAATGGTCGGCAATCACCCGCATACTGTTGGTGTGCGTGTCGTACGTCTTGCCAGAAATGGCCTGCAGTTTGTCGATGATAGGCCAGAGCAAGCTGATCTTAAAAACATCCGGGTCATCCAGCGCCGCGGCGGCGATACGCTCTAGACCTGCACCTTGGTCGACATTCTGCTTCGGTAGCTTTTCAAAGCCTGACTCGCGACGGACATATTCCATAAAGACGTTGTTGCCGATTTCCATATAGCGGCCGCAGTCACAGTTCGGATGACAGAGCTCGCCGTACTGTTGCTTTTCGGCCTCGCTGTGCTCGCTGTCGTCAAAACGATAGAACATTTCGCTGTCCGGACCGCCCGGCTCGCCGACCGGCATATCGGCCACCTTGCCACCGCGGCACCACCAGTTCTTACTGGCGTCGTAATAAAAGATGCGCATGCCGTCGGGCGTACCAACCCGGTACCCGTCCAGCTCACTGCCGACTTCAATCTCTCCAGCCTCGATGCCTTTCGCCGCGAACAGCCGCTTCCAAATTTCACCGCTTTCGGTGTCTTTGGGAATGTCATTCGCCGTATCACCCAAGAAACATGTCACGTAGAATTTGTTGATGTCCAGCCCCACCACGTCAATCATGAACTCAAACATCCAGGGCAGTTGCTCGGCCTTGAAGTAATCACCTAGGCTCCAGTTGCCGAGCATTTCAAAAAAGGTGGTGTGGCGATTATCGCCGACTTCTTCGATGTCCTGCGCCCGGAAACAGGGCTGGCTATCCACCAGACGGGTGCCGTCGGGGTGATCCTGCCCTAGTAGATAGGGCATCAACTGCTGCATGCCACTACCGGTAAACAGCGTGGTGGGGTCGTTTTGCAGCACCAGCGGTGCGCGCGGGATGCGCACGTGGCTACGCTGCTTGTCCGCGAAAAATTGAAGATAGGTATTACGAATGTCTTGGGCGTTCATTATACCTACTATAACAGAGGTGAAAACTATGTGAAAGGTTGACTATTATCTATTTTTATTGCAGTATTTAACTAGTTCGTCAACCAGATGGATTGGGAGACTCTCTTGCCTCCCCGTACCCAAGGAGTACCGCATGAACACAGCACCGAACAGGCAGCACCACCGGCTGACCTCCCGGCAGCTGACCGTCATCGCTTTCTGCTACTCGGCCTTCAGTCTGATGATCGCCGCCATGATCGCCCTGCGCACCATCGGCGTCGTCAACCACCAGGCAAACGCCGCGTTCCGGACCGCTTCCATCCAGGGCAGCCTGAACGAGGGATTCATCCTCTTCGGCCTGATGATGATCGCAGCGGCCATGCACTTCTGCGCCGGCCTGTGGCACGCCCACCTGGCTACCGGGACGGTACCGATCAAACGGTCCGGCTCATAGTCAGGACGAACCAGTCCCGATCACCATGGGCCCTGTTGCAGCACCCGTGCTTAAGTAGCCGGCCGACATCGGGCAAGCCGCGTCAGTCGCGGATGGAAAATGCTAGCAGGTTGTCGTTAGAGTGCTACCCAGCGCTCCACCCTTGCACCATCCCCTTACGACTCCCCGCGGCTTTTTTCATGCCCTTTGTAGGTAAAGCCTAGAAGTCGGCAATGACCAGCTTGTGCATTTGCATCAGGTGGGCAAAGGCGTTCGGCCGTTGCATCAGCTCGTCCATGTTGGCGGGAACGATTTGCCAGCTCAAACCGAACCGGTCTTTGCACCAACCGCATTGCTCGGCTTCCGGCACTGCCGACAGTTTTTCCCAGTAGTAGTCAATCTCCGCCTGATCCTGACAGCTGACGGCCAACGAAACCGCCTCGCTGAATGTAAATTCCGGCCCGGCGTTGATAGCCGTGAAACGCTGGCCGTTCAGCTCGAAGTCAATCGCCAGCTCCTGGCCAGCTAGACCCTGCTGAAACTCCGCCAGACCTTCGGTAGGATAGTACGAAGTGGCAATCACCGTAGAATCCGGGAACACCGACAGGTAGTAGTCCACCGCCACTTTGGCGTTGCCGTTAAACCATAAATTCGGGGTAATTTTCTGTGCCATGACTGTTGTCCTTCCTGTATTACTCATTACCGTTTGGGGTCACTGAGGGCGTTGAGAACAAATCTACAGAGCTTCCGAAGCGGTTTGGCTGTAAGTAAGCAGCACCGTGCCGCTCGTGAAAGTACGAGTGGCGACGTGCTGCAGCTCCTTGTGCACTGCGCCATCAAACAGCCGGCGGCCGCGGCCCAGCACTACCGGATAGGTCATCAGTCGTAGCTCGTCCACTAGGTTCTCGGCCAGCAAGGCCCGCACCAGTGAACCACTGCCGGCCACTAGCAGGTCTTTCTGGTACGTCTGCTTCAGCTTGCTCACCGCGCTGAATAGGTCGCTGTCCAGCGCCTGGGAGTTCTGCCAGGCAAATTCCGACAATGTCAGAGTGGCCACGTGCTTCGGCAGGCCGTTCATCAGCTCGCCGAACTCGCCACCACCTTCCATAGCCGGCCAGGCCGCGGCGAACCCGTCGTAGGTCACCCGCCCCAGCAACAGGGCGTCAGCCTGGCGCAGCTCTTCCAGTTTGTAGGTGCCTTCATCGTCGCCCATCAGTGGTGGTTGCCAGCCGCCGTGCGGCGTACCTTCCGAACCACCCGGATCTTCAAACACTCCGTCCAGCGTTACAAATTCAGAAACTATCAGCTTACCCATAACCCCTCCTTTGTCTCTCCAGCTTACGCCCTTTGGCCGCTCGTCGCCAGCGTGATACTTCACAAGCGTCCAGGTGTTACGACGCTGCCGCAATTGCGCCAGTCATGTCTGAGGTTACGTTCGTGCCACTCCTTGAGCCGACCACCTTTCGCTCACTAGTTTCATCGCAACGCAGGAGTATGTTTTTTTACATACGCCAGCCGCCGTTTTCGCTACTATGGAAGGTGGTAATCAGGAGCAGCTATGGCCAACTCAGACCAATCCCCCACCGTGCAGGTGTCACCGCCCGTGTCAGAGGAAGAGCACCGCAGTATGACAGCCGAGGAGTCGCGCGAGGAATTACAGCAAGCCATCCAAGGCTCAAACCAAGTACTGTTTAGTGCCTCGACTGTGCTGTCAATTTTCCCGGACACCATGATTATTGATCGCGCCAAAGTAACCATTACCAAGCGCTCCTTTTACCGAACCGCTGACGTGATGAGCATGCGCATCGAGGACGTGCTGAACGCCACCTGTACCGTCGGCCCAGTGTTTGGCACGGTCAGCATGACCAGCCGGGTACTCAACGAGGATCAAACTTCCTCTATCGGCCGCTTCTGGCGGGCTGACGCCAAACGCTTGAAGCGCATCATTCAGGGCTACGTCATTGCCCTGCAACGCAACATCGACTGCCGGCAGCTCGGCACCCGCGAGCTGGCCGGAATGCTGGAGCGATTGGGGGCCGACAACCATCCCAACGCTTGAATGCACACCATACAATAAGAAAGGAGCATCATCATGGGGCTATTCAACGACGCCGACAAGCTCGGTGAAAAAGTAGAAGCCAAGCGCAAAGCCGCCGCCGAGGCCGAGGAGCGCCAGCAGGCCGCCGCCGAACAGGCCGCCTCAGAGGCCAAGCGCCACGAAGAAAACAAGCAGCAAGGCATGATTTAACCGCCGGCTACTACCAAAAATCCCGCAATCGCTAAAGCGATGCGGGATTTTTTTGACTACCGGGTTAGCCAGGAAAGCTAGAAGCGAGAAATCCGTCCGTCATCATCCAGCCGGCGCGCCTTGTTTTGCCACTTCATTTCAAAGCTCGTCAGGGCGCTGTGCAGTTCGGCATCGCTCCGCGGTCCCAAATTAAGTTTGCGGGTCGTAAAGTCATCAAATCGGTTCATAGGTCATCCCCCTTATGCTAGTAGCCTACCAGGTGGTGGCAGCGGTCTCTGTAAAAATAGTTACCTCCCTCGTCCAGCTTTAGTCAGTGCCGTCCCGCTCATCAGCTGGAATGTCCCCACTCAGGCGGTCGCTGTCATCATCGCCAGCGGTCTGTTCACGCAGGTCCAAGATGAGCTCCCGCTCTTCTTGCGGCGGCAGCTCGCCGGGGCGATAGCCGTGCCGGAGGAGTAATTCCTTATCTTCGTTACTGAGCGAATTGTAGGTATAGTGTCGGTCTTCTGGCGGCATAACTTTCTTCCTCTCTCTTTAGGCTAAACGCGGTGATGGCTGGTGCGGCCAGTAAACATCCTGACGATGAACAGCAAAATAATGGCGCCGATAATGGCCACGATCAGACTGCCGAGGTTAAAGCCGGTGACGCCACTGCCACCAAAGGCCCTGACGATCCAGCCACCCAACAGGGCGCCGACAATGCCGACTACGATGTTGCCGACCGCCCCTTGCTCACGGTTGGTACCCATGATCATGGAGGCGATCCAGCCCGCTAGCGCACCAAATAAGATCCACAAAATTATATTTACTACCATAGTTGTCTCCTGTTTCTCTACTTACTGCCGCCTTTGCGACCGGCCGCCCGCGCCCGTTCCGGATCATTTTTGAAATTGCCAGGGCTCATCCGGCCACCCAAACGACCGGCAGCGGCAGCGCGGCGCGGGTCGTTACGGAAATTGCCTGAACTGAGCATGCCGCCTTTGCGACCAGCCCGGGCGTGCCCTACCGAGTCACCGTGCCACCCTTTACCCGTGGTTTGTACCATACGTTTGCCTCCTTTATTACATGCTTCTTATGGTACGGGGGTCGAAGCGAAGCATCTATGAGATATTTCACTAGTGATAGCACTGCCCTTGACAGGAAATTAATTAGTAACTATACTGTTTAGTATCTAAACTATTAGTGTACCTATGAACCGCGACACTCTCATTCAAGCTCTGTTCGATAACATGAGTGCCTTCAAGCGCAGCATGCAAGGACATTTACAGCCCAGCCATCTGGCCTGCCCGATTTCGCGCGCCCAGCTTGACCTGCTGTTCACCATCCATCAGGCCCAACCCATCAGCTTCAAACAGCTGGCCCACAGGCTCTATCTGACGCCGGGCGCAGTATCACAGCTAGTGGAAGGACTGGAGAGTCAGGAACTTGTTACCCGCCACGTCGATGAACGGGACCGCCGTATTCAGTGCCTGCAAGTTTCCGAGGGCGGTAACGCGGTCATCCGTGAATTTGAACAGCGGCGACGTGACATCATGGAAGCTATCAGTAAAGATTTGACCGACACCGAGCTACGGATTTGGCTGCGCGCCCAAGAAAAAATGATTCAGCACTTTCAGCTCGAACAAGCAGAGACAACCAAAAAGGAGACCCCACGTGATATTCAGTAAAAAAACTTCAGCTCGGCGCGTTGCCGCCAGCGCGGCCGCCAAAGCTGCCGTCCGGACGGCACCGGCCCCCAGCGACGAGCACCCCGCCGAACGCAGCCATAGCGAGATCATGGTCATCATCAGCGCCCTGATGTTGGCTATGCTGCTGAGCGCCCTGGACCAGACCATCGTTTCCACCGCCCTGCCCAAGATTGCCAGTGATCTGCACGGCCTCGGCAAATATTCCTGGGTGGCCACTTCGTACCTGCTGACCAGCGCCGTGGCCACGCCGCTGTACGGCAAAATCAGCGACATGTTCGGCCGCAAGAAGATTTTTCAAATTGCCATCAGCATTTTCTTGATTGGTTCAATGCTCTGTGGCGCCGCCCACAGCATGAACCAGCTGATTTTCTTCCGTGGCCTACAGGGCATCGGCGCCGGTGGATTGATGGTACTAGCCATGGCCATCGTCGGCGACATCGTGCCGCCGCGTATCCGCGGCCGCTACCAGGGCTACTTTGGCGCCACCTTTGCCGTCTCCAGCGTGGTTGGCCCCCTGCTCGGCGGCTTCTTTGCCGATGCCAACACCATCCTCGGCGTGGCCGGTTGGCGCTGGATCTTTTACCTGAACTTGCCACTGGGCATTATCGCCCTGAGCGCCATCGCCACCCGCCTGCATTTGCCCGTCAAGCGCTCACCGCACAAAATTGACTACGCCGGCGCAGCCCTGTTGGCCGTCAGCGTGGTCACCCTGCTACTGGCTACCGTCTGGGGTGGCACGGATTACCCATGGCTGTCCGCTCAAATTCTCAGTCTGTTTGGCACGGCCCTGGTTGGCACGCTATTGTTCGTCATTCGTGAGCACTATGCCCGCGAGCCAATCATTCCGCTGTCCCTATTCAAAAACGATATCTTTACCGTCTCCAGTCTGCTCGGCTTCATTGTTGGTATCGTTATGTTCGGCGCCCTGATTTTCCTGCCGCAGTATCAGCAGCTAGTCCGCGGCGATTCGGCCACCAAATCCGGCCTGATGCTGCTGCCGATGATTGCCGGTCTGATGACCGCCTCTATCACTTCCGGCCGCCTGATCTCCAAATTCGGCCACTACCGCAAGTTCCCCATCATCGGTACCGCTACCATCACCCTGGCCTTCTGGCTGTTTAGCCATATCGCCGTCGACACCAGCCGCGTGCTACTGGGTGTCTGGATGGCAGTGCTGGGTATTGGCATCGGTATGGTCATGCCGGTACTGACACTGGCCGTCCAGAACTCTGTGGAGCGTAAGCACCTCGGTACCGCCACCTCATCGGTTACGTTCTTCCGCAGTATTGGTAGCTCACTGGGGGCCGCCATCTTCGGGGCCATTCTGACCAGCCGCCTGGCCCATCACATCACTGAAAGCATCAGTGGTGCCGCCGGCGCCCACGCCGCCAAGGGTCTTAGCAGCAGCGCTGCCAGCCTGAAGACGCTGCCGCCGGACACCCTGCACAAGGTGCTGGTGGCCTTCGCCAACTCCTTCCACGATGTTTTCTTGGTCGGCATTCCGTTTGCCCTGCTAGCCTTCCTGGTCGCCCTCTTCCTCAAAGAGTCACCGCTGCGGGAAAGCAGCCGCGAAGAAGCTGCCGGCGAGGGCTTGGAGGTTTCCCACGGCGTCTAAGGCGCATGAGGCGGTCATCCGCGTCAGCCACCTCACGAAGCGCTTCGGCGACATCACCGCCGTCGACGACATCAGTTTTACCGTGCAGCCAGGTGAGTTATTCGCCTTGCTCGGTCCAAACGGTGCCGGCAAAAGCACCACTATCAAGATGCTGACCACCCTGCTGCAGCCAACAGCCGGTCAGCTGGAACTGGCCGGCCACGACGTAGTACGAGCCCAGGACCGGGCGCGGCAAGCCTTCGGCATCGTGTTCCAGGACCCCAGTCTGGACATTGAAATGACAGCATATGAGAACATGGAGCTGCACGCCGCGCTGTACGGGGTACGCGGCGACCAGACCAGGCAGCGTATCCAGAATCTACTGGAACTAGTGGAGCTGTGGGACCGCCGCAGCACGCCAGTGAAGCAGTTTTCTGGTGGCATGAAACGGCGGCTGGAAATTGCCCGCGGTCTATTGCACCAGCCACGTGTGCTCTTCCTGGACGAACCGACCCTCGGCCTAGACACCCAAACCCGCAACCTGCTGTGGGACTACGTCCGGCGGCTGGCTCGGGACGAAGGCATGACTGTCTTTTTTACCACGCACTACCTGGAAGAGGCCGAGGCGGTGGCTGATCGCATCGCCATCATTGACCACGGCCACTTGGTGGTGCTCGGCACCACGCCGCAGCTTACCAAGCAAACTAAAACCACTTCCCTGGAGACTGCCTACCTGGCGCTGACCGGCAAGACGGTCCGCGATGAAACCCCAAGCAAGGGCGACGAATGGCGAGCCCGCCGCCGAGCGAGGATGATGCGATGAGAGTTATCTACATACTGTGGCTACGCCAGATCAAGCGCTTTTTCCGAGCCCGCTCGCGGATCATCGGCGCCATCGGCCAGCCATTGCTCTTTCTGATCGCCCTTGGCTACGGCATCGGTGCGGTCTACGCCCGGGCTGGCCAGGGTAACTACATTGAGTTTCTGGTGCCGGGCATCATGGCTCAGACGGTGCTGTTTGCTGCCATGTTTTACGGCGCCATGATTATGTTTGATAAGCAGTTCGGCTTCCTGAAGGAAACGCTAGTGGCACCGGTGTCGCGCTTCAAAATCATGTTAGGTGGGGCACTGGGCGGCGCCACCACTGCCACGCTACAAGGCCTGCTAGTACTGGGTATTTCCCTATGCCTGGGCTTCCGGCCACACGACTGGGCCCTGCTGCCGCTGGCCATCATCGTCCTGGGACTATTAGCCGTGGCCATCGCCAGCTTCAGTTCGGGCATCGGCTCCTTCGTGGCCGACATGCAGGGCTTTCAGACCATCAACCAGTTCCTGGTTTTCCCGCTGTACTTCTTGAGCGGCGCGCTGTACCCCCTGCAGCATGTGCCCGACTGGCTGCGCATCATCGCCGAGATCAACCCCATGAGCTATGCCGTCGACGCCCTGCGCTTCATATTGATCAATCAGAGCCACTTCGGGCTGACTAAAGACCTGCTGGTGCTGTGCGCCGCGGTGCTGGTGTTGGTGACGTTCGGCGCCTACCGCTTCCGCCACATCGAAGCTTAGACGACATCGATGCGCACGAAACCTTCAGCATACGGTGCGCCGACTTTGGCGCCTAGCCGCGTGGCCCAAGCCTTCACCATATCAGCAGTGGCGGCCGGGTCGGATAGCTGACTGGCGTGGGCGGTCAGCGCCTGGAGTTTGGTATCCAGGTAGGCTGAAATATCGACATAGAAGTTTTCCTTACCAAAGTGGGTCAGCAGCAGCGTGGCGACTTTGTGCGGCTCCAAACCTTCCGCGAGCAATTCCGGGAAGCTTAAGTGATCGCGGGCCAGCGGGTAGACAGCGTCCAGCGTGGCCTGGCCGGCCGCCCGGTGATCCGGATGGTTGACGAAGCCGCGTTCTACGTCATAGACCATGGTGGGGTCCATGGTGAACACTACGTCGGGCTTGACCGTGCGAATAACTCTGACAATGTCACGCTTGACGGCCTTGGTGACCTCCAGACCACCGTCCTCGTAGTCACCAAAAAAGACATCTGAAAGCCCCAGTATCTCGCCGGCGGCGCGCTGTTCGGCGCGCCGGATGTCCCGCAGCGTGTCGGGCTGCATGTGGCGGTCGCTACTGCCTTTATCAGCAGTGGTGAGGATGTAGTAGTAGCCCCGGGCGCCCTCGGCGATATATTTGGCCACCGTGCCGGCCATACCGAATTCCAAGTCGTCCGGGTGAGCCACCACCCCGAGGATCACTTGGGGTTGAAGCGGCGTAACGGAAGTGGCTGCCATAGTAGCTACAGTTATAACTTAGGCCAGACAACTTTGGCAACAATGTGGTGCGCCTGCACCCAGCCGAAGTTCCGGCTATCAGTGCTAGCGCCCGGGTTATCACCCAGCAAATACAGCAGATCTCCCTGCTGTCGTTCAATGCGTTTAATTTTCTCCAGACCCTGATGGCTGAGTATGACTACATCCCCGGGCCGCAGGTCGTGAGTCTGGCGACCAATCACTAACTGACCGGCCGCCAGGCTTGGCAGCATACTATTGCCCTCGACACGCCGGACGATGAAGCGCTTAGGCCTGCTTGGTCGCCCAGAAGATTTCGGCGATCTCATCAATCATGTCCAGTAACTTCTGACCCTCGGCAGGTTCGGCATGGTGTTTGCATTCGCCGGCCTGCTTGGTCGCTCGCCAGAACTTATCATGCAGCTCAGGGTAGCGCTCCAGGTGTTCCGGCTTAAAGTAGTCGGTCCACAGCACCCAGAGATGGTGTTTAACCAGCTCGGCCCGTTCATCTTTGATAAACAGAGCACGCACCCGGTCGTCACCCTCAAATCCAGCCAGCTTGTCCTGGATGGCTTTGACGCTTTGCGCTTCAATACGGGCTTGGGCCGGATCATAGACGCCGCACGGCAGGTCGCAGTGGGCGTAGACGGGCTTAATAAATGGTAGCTTCATAGATATCCCTCCGGTTACTGCTCTAGTATACCGCGGTCAGCGCTGAAACAACCGGCTTCAGACGGCTTTTTGGCGTGGGTGGCACGCCATTTGGCTATTTCAGCGTGATGTACGACGGCTTCGCCTCATGAGACAAACCGCCAGCGGTTTTTCTCATCGCGCCGGCAAAATGATGCGACATTTTGTCGGGCTGCTCTTTTCCGGTCGATGTCTTAGGCTTTTTTGGCGTGGGTGGCACGCCATTTGGCTATTTCAGCGTGATGGCCGTTTAAGAGCACGGCCGGCACTTTTTGGCCACGGAAGTCTTCGGGCCGGGTGTACTGCGGAAACTCGATGTTCTCGTCATCTTCTTGGAAGGATTCAATATCAACACTAGTCTCACCCCCCAGCACACCGGGTAGCAGTCGGACCACGCTGTCAACGATAGTCATGGCCGGCAGTTCGCCGCCGGTCAGCACGTAATTGCCCAGGCAGTACAGGTGGTCGACATAGGTGGTGATCCGCTCGTCGTAGCCTTCGTAGCGAGGACAGACGATGATCAGTCCGCGACCGTCGGCGGCCAACCGCTTGGCAGTGGACTGTCTGTACAGCTGGCCACGAGGGCTGGGTAGCAGCACCAGCGCCTCGGGGTCGCGCTGCTTAGCCAGCTCGATGGCTGCCACCACCGGCTCCGGCTTGAGCAGCATGCCATCACCACCACCGTAGGGCGTGTCATCCACCTGGCGGCGCGGCCCCAGACCGAACTGGCGCAAATCGATGCAGGAGTACTCCACGATGCCGCGGTCACTGGCCTTCCACAGCATGCTGCTGCCGAACACGCCGCTGAACATCTCCGGGAATAAAGTAACAACTTGTATTTTCATCTGTTGGTAGTCTACCAGACTAATCCTGGCAGTAGCCTAAACATACGTACCACGCATGCTTGGGGAACTGCCAGGAAAGAAAGTGAATGAAAAAGTGTACGGGAGGATGCCTAAGCAGCATGCCAATCACCAACACTTCGTCACCACCTCCTCTCCTGGACGCTCCTAGTACTTGTCCACCTACCGTTCGTGCTTCAATTGCGGGGCAGCCGGCGAGTCTGACTCAGGCTACCATGGCGGCGTGACTACTTCTTCATCTTGGTCTTGCAGAAGTCGTTCCACTCGGGAACCTTGGTCAGCGCGTTGTAGTCACGCGTGGTGGTGGCGAAGCCGACCCCGTGGATGCACAGCATCGCGACGTTGGGCTGCTTGTCCATGTTCTCGTAGTTGACCACGTAGTCGGGGTGGGAGTTGGGGACGTTCTTGAGGTCCTTGCTGTTGTCGTGGCCGCAGCCGGTGAGCGCCAACGCACCCAGCAGGAGGCCGATGATCGACAGCAAGAACTTCTTGGACCAAGCCTTCATGGCTACCCTTTCGGGGACGAAAACAATGTTTTGGTGGAGCAAAC
>Ga0164242_10004147_pt1 | contig 16326 bp, 15 predicted proteins | sample OricomgcompostMG_FD_108783 | JGI IMG/M metagenome (GOLD analysis project Ga0164242, IMG submission 108783) | Miracle-Growth compost microbial communities from Emeryville, California, USA - Original compost - Miracle growth compost (MG) ...
AAAGTAAGCGGCATAGAATATTGAAATAGTGCTTTTTGTGTAATTTTTTTTAAACTTTCTTTGGTACATTCTTCTGCATGCTGCGAAAAGAAAGATTAAGTCACGAGCCGGATCTATTATAGCAGGTAAAGTTAGGAAATTAATGCAATGTAGGTTATCCGCGCAGTTGCATGTCAAAAAGAGCATGGAATTAAATCCGGCACCTAATTTCCCGGAAAGCCGGTTTGCTTGTAATGGTTATTATCTGCGTGTTACTACCATCGTTAAAATAAAATTCAAAATCTCCACAAAAATGTAACTTTATGATCTAAAGGAATCATTCCCTATCGGAACTCACTAGCGGTGCCTCTTCTTTATAGCAGGGTTACGTTATCGGATGAAAAGTTTTGGCCCAAGCCCTTCAGGTAATCAGAAATAGACACAGGCTTGCACATTGCGTTTAGCGTCCATAGGCACCGATAAAGGCAACTAACCGTCAATAATTCCCCAATGGTTAACCAGCCGTTATACAGCCGACGAAACCAGGGGGCCGTTTGGAAGATAAAAGTGGCTGTTGGATGTATAAATAAAATAAGCCCCTATGGAAATAGGGGCCGCAACCAAAACTAACTGCTTATGAGAAAATTTAAATATATTCTAATCAGTGAAAATCGCTTTAGGCTTTTTTCAACCTGATTTTTTGTTATGTTGTGTTTTTAAAAAGAACGCTTTTTTTTATGCATCTCTGTTCTAATAATTTTCAAATACTGTGCCAAACCCTGAGAAAAGTTGAAATCATTTGTAAAAAATACCTTTAATTTTTCTTGCCGAGTTTTAGCAGGGTTCCTTTACCTTATTTACTTAAGTGCATGCTTCTTTCCTTATACAGTTTCCTGAAATACGGGTCACGCAGATCTTTGATAAAGCGGATAGCCTCCCCTGTGCTTTTCATTTCCGGGCCGAGTTCCTTATTGACATTCGGAAATTTATTAAAGCTAAATACAGGCTCTTTAATGGCAAAGCCTTCCAGCTTTTTCTCAATCTTAAAATCCTTGAGCTTACCAGCACCCAACATGATTTTGGTGGCAATATTTAAAAACGGTACACCGTAAGCCTTGGCAATAAACGGCGTGGTACGGCTGGCTCTCGGATTGGCTTCAATCACATAGACGGTACCATCCTTGATGGCAAACTGGATATTGATGAGTCCACATATATTTAAAGCGCGGGCGATCTTTTCTCCGTAATGTTCCATGGTAGTTACTTCCAGTGGGGACAGATTAAAGGCCGGCAAAACGGCATTGCTGTCACCTGAATGGATACCGGCGGGCTCAATATGCTCCATAACGCCCATCACATGAAAATCTTCCCCGTCAAAAATGCCGTCAATTTCTGCTTCCTGGCAACGGTCCAAAAAATGGTCGATCAGGATTTTATTGTCAGGGATATGTTTTAAAAGACTGACAACAGCATTTTCCAGGTCTTCATCATTGAGCACAATCCGCATCCGCTGTCCGCCTAATACATAACTGGGACGTACAAGAACCGGGAACCCAACTTTTTGCGCTACTTCAATTGCTTCGTCAGCGTTTAACGCAGTGCCGTACTGTGGATAAGGGATATCCAGTTCTTTAAGCAGGTCACTGAAACGACCGCGATCCTCAGCGATGTCCATGTTATCAAAGGAGGTACCAAAAATACGGATGCCTCTTTCATGAAGCTTCCTGGCCAGTTTAAGCGCCGTTTGCCCACCCAGTTGTACAATCACCCCTTCGGGCTGCTCCAGTTCTATGATTTCCCACAGGTGCTCCCAGAAAACAGGCTCAAAATACAGTTTGTCCGCAATATCAAAATCGGTTGAAACGGTTTCCGGATTGCAGTTCACCATAATGGCTTCATAACCGCATTCTTTGATGGCGAGCAGGCCGTGTACGCAACAATAGTCAAATTCAATTCCTTGTCCGATTCTATTGGGACCGCTGCCCAATACGATGATTTTCTTTTTGGCGGAGGGAATGGATTCGTTGGATGAGATTGTATGATTCATAATTTTTTTGGAATTGCGCAAAGGTAGGAAATCATAATCAAAGTGGAAAAGCTAAGGCCAGAAAATTTAGCCAAGCTGCTTACAAATCCTGCCGGCTATGGCGGGCCCTTCATAAATAAAGCCTGTCCAGACCTGCAGCAGCCTGGCGCCGGCAGCGAGCCTGCTTTGTGCATCCTCGGGCGTAAATATGCCTCCTGAGGCGATTACAGGCACACCGGCAGGCAGTCCCTTTACTAAAAAATCCATGACCTCCGTAGCCCGTGCCCCCACCGGGCGGCCACTCAGACCGCCGGCACCGACGGCTTCGACCAGCGGAGCTGGCGTCTGAAGGCCGCTTCTGGAAATCGTGGTATTGGTGGCCACAATACCGCTGAGACGGATTTCTGTTGCCAGCGCGAGGATGTCGGATAACTGATGATCATTCAGGTCCGGCGCTATTTTAAGCAGCACTGGTTTGGGGCGGGACTTTGCGTGGTTGATCTGTTGAATTTCCGAAAAGATGCGCCGCAGGCTGTCCTTATCCTGTAAAGCTCTGAGCCCTGGGGTATTGGGAGAGCTCACATTGACCGTAAAATAATCCACGGTTTCAAAGAGCGTTTCAAAACAGCTCACATAATCTTTCCAGGCGTCCGCATTTTCTGTTGTTTTATTTTTACCTATGTTGCCCCCGATAATAAAGCCATTTTTCAGGTCCTGTTTTTCGCGCCAGCTTTCCAGTCTTCTGGCAACGACGGATGCGCCGTCATTGTTAAATCCCATCCGGTTGATGAGCGCCTGGTCGGCAGGTAGCCGGAACAGCCGCGGCTTTGGGTTGCCGGGCTGCCCTTTGGGGGTAACCGTTCCGATTTCCACACTGCCAAATCCCAGGGCCTCCAATTCTCTCAGATAAAGGGCGTTTTTATCAAAACCGGCCCCCAGCCCGACCGGGTTCCTGAAATCCATATCCCATACCCTGGTTTTCAGTTTTGGGTCCTGATAGCCACAAAGGTTACTGACGACTGCCCTGCCCCCTGGAAGCTGACAGATATTTTTCAGCCGGTTCATGGCAAAATAATGTGCTTTTTCTGGTGCCATTTTGAAAAACACCTTGCGTAAAATCGGATAAATCATGGCGCAAATATAAACCAGCCAGGGAGTTATTTAGATTTTTTGTGGGCAGACCAAAGGAGAAATCTAAAAAATTGTTCCACCTGAATAATAATCAAAGCATTACTTTCGTTTATCATAAAACTGTGGATGACCTCAGCTTAGAAGCATACCACAATATAATCAAGTCATAAGAAATCTAAATATGAGATTCAACTGGAAAAAATCAGCCGTACTGGCTAGTGCTTTATTGGGAACGGGTCTTTTGGCCCAGGCACAGACCAACACCCCGATTAACATTGTTACCACCGCAACGCCGTTTTTAAGGATATCTCCCGATGCACGCGCAGGGGCCATGGGCGAAGCAGGTATTGCTTTATCGCCAGATGCCAACGCCACTTTCTGGAACAATGCGAAAGTACCTTTTGCTACTTCTAATGGCCAGATCGGTGTAACATATACCCCCTGGCTGAAAGACGTGGCCAGCGATGTATATTTAGTCACGCTCGGAGGATATTATAAATTGGATGATCAGCAGGCCATCAGCGGCGGAGTCCGCTATTTCAACCTGGGCAGCATCCAGTTTGCCGATGAGAACGGTGCCCTTCAGGGAAGTTCAAATCCAAAAGAATTTTCTATTGAATTCGGTTACTCCCGTAAACTGAGCGAACAGTTCGGTATCGGACTTACGGCCCGCTATATTAATTCCAGCCTGGGTAACGGCACGGAAGGAAGCGATATGAAATCCGGTAATGCTTTTGCTGTTGACCTCTCCGGTTATTATAACGGACTGGACGAAGCAGGGCAAGGTTTGACAGCTGGTCTGACTTTATCTAACCTGGGCACCAAGATCAGTTATACCAATGATCCCGATGCCAAGCAGTTCATTCCTGCCAATCTGGGACTGGGCGGTGCTTATCACGCGGTACTTGATGAAGACAATAAACTGACTTTTGCTCTTGACCTGAACCATTTACTGGTACCTAAAACGCCTGATTTTGACGGTTCCGAGGAGCAAGTTGACCAGCAAATGGCTGATTACTATAATACAGGCGTATTTGAGAGCTGGGGCAAATCCTTTTCCAACAGCGCCTATTCCGGATCTCTGGGCGCGGAATACGGGTATAATGACCAGTTTTTCTTAAGAGCAGGCTATTATGTGGAATCTGCCGGTGCCGGTGACCGCCATTATTTTACGGCCGGTGCGGGGATCAAATACAATGTTTTCAATTTTAACTTTGCTTATCTGGCACCTTCAGGCAGCAGCGTAAACCGCAATCCGCTGTCCAATACCCTGCGCTTCTCCCTGATTTTCGATCTGGGCCAGGAAAAGAATTATTAAATATATTTGGGAAAAGGATAACTGCCCGGCGGGACCGTGCATATTGTGCGGCCAAAAGGCGGGAATTTGAAAAGCGAAGGTTACCTTCGCTTTTTTTATGCACAGTCCTTAAGCGTGGCCGTAAAAGTTGTTATTTTTAGCGCGCTTTTAGGGAGCATAAATAAATGTAATCAGAGAAAACAAAAAATATGGGTATCAGGATCGGACAGGGCATAGATTTTCATCAGTTAGTAAAAGGCAGGGACCTTTGGATCGGTGGGATCAGAATTGAACATGAAAAAGGCGGATTGGGACACAGTGATGCAGACGTACTCTTACATGCCGTCTGTGATGCCATATTAGGGGCGCTTGCCCTGGGGGATATCGGAACGCATTTTCCCGATACTGATGCTGCATTCAAGGATATTGATTCCAAGATTTTGCTGGAACGGAGCTTTGAGCTGGTAAAGGCAAAAGGTTACCGGGTCGTGAATGTCGATGCTACCCTGCTTTTAGAAAGACCTAAGATAAAACCTTACGCGAAAGCCATGAGGGAAGTCATTGCGGGAATTCTGGAAATATCCTTTGAGGATATATCCATCAAAGCGACCACCATGGAAACCATGGGATTTGTAGGTCGCGAGGAAGGATTGTCGGCCCATGCAGTAGCGCTTCTTGAAACAGTGCAGTAAGCATTGTACAGGGAAGTTACCCGGGAAAAGCAATAAGCGGACTCCCAACCGCTAAATACAGACCATTGAAGCGTTATTTATTTTAATAAATATAAAACAATTTTATATGAGCAGTCAGAAAGCCAAGATCATTATACCCATTGTCAACCAGTCTTCCTTTCCTTTGCCGGCATACGCCACCGAAGGGTCCTCAGGCATGGACCTGAGAGCAAATATTACCGCACCGGTTACACTGGCTTCCCTTGAACGCCACCTGGTTCCCACTGGGATTTTTATAGAGCTGCCTGTAGGTCATGAAGCGCAAATCAGGCCCCGAAGCGGACTGGCGGTTAAACAAGGGCTTACCTGCCTGAATACGCCTGGCACGATCGATGCAGATTACAGGGGAGAAATTAAAGTCATACTGGTAAACCTTTCCCGGGAACCCCAGACCATTCAACCCGGCGACCGCATCGCGCAGATGGTCATCCAACAAGTGGAGCAGGCCCAGTGGCAGGAAACAAACAGTCTATCGGGGACTGTACGTGGCGAAGGCCGTTTTGGCCATACCGGTAAAAATTAATAAGTACGACCGGCTATCCATTGGTTCCGATTCCTGATAGAGGTATCAGGGTTTCATTTAAAGGCGGACAGTCACCATACCTTAAAAAAACCTATTTAACATACATGATTCATCGTATTTTTTCCATTACGTTTTACTGTGCAGCCGTACTGTGTGCGGTTTTAATGCTGTCTTGCTCTACCTCCAGAAAGGCGCAGCATATTCAAAAAAAGTTGCAGCAAAATGATTCTTCCCGGGTGGTTAAAGTAACGCCCGGCATGCACAGCAAGGAACTGGATAGCCTGTACCGGGTACTGCGTGCACTGGATAGCCAGAAAATTCAAAAGTTCACCACCCTTAAGGCTAAGGTAAAACTGGATTATAGTACCCCGGACAACAGTGCCGGTGCTTCTGCCAGCATCCGGATGAAAAAAGACAGTGTGATCTGGGTCTCCCTCACCGGGCCATTTGCCATTGAAGGCTTTCGTATTATGATCCGCCCTGATTCCCTGGTGTTGATGGATAAATTAAAACACACGGTGACCAGAAGGCCGATCAGTTATTTAGAAGAAATAGCCAAAATGCCGATCAGTTTTCAGGATATGCAAAATATCATACTGGGCAATCCTTTATTTACCAAAGGAGTCCTGCGCTCCTATCGTCATAACCGTAACCGCTGGTACGCGGCCCTTCAGGGAGAAGTTTTTAATAATTTTTTGGGAGTGGTCAGCAGCCCGCATAAATTAATGCTTAAAAGCAATAAAATTGAACAGGATCAGGACGGTATTAAACGCAGTTGTACGTTGACCTATGGCAATTACGAATCCATAGATTCCATTGACATGGCCATGGACCGGAAAATCAAATTGCAGGACAAAAAGAACACGGATATCAAATTACAGTTTAAAGAGATCATATTTAATCAGCCTTTAAGTTTTCCTTTCAGTATTCCTAAAAATTATAAGGAGTTATAGGATTGTCGGCTGAGTTGATTAATTTTAAGTTTTAGAATACCAATCAGATAAATAGCAGAAAAAATAAGCATTATGTTGAAGAAATTGTTTGTATGCATCATACTTTGCAGCACCTGCTGGGTGTATAGTTATGGGCAGCAGACAAGAAGTGAGATTCAGCAGGAACAAAAAAACCTGCAAAACGAACTGGATAACCTCAATGAAACCCTCTCCCAGGTGCGCCAAACCAGAAAGTTGTCTTTAAGAGAACTGAACTTGCTGGAAAAGAAAATCAAAGCCCGTCAGGCTTTGATTGAGTCCATCAATGATGAAATGGAGGATCTGAACCGAAAGATCACCAAATACAACGGGGAGGTCGCGGCCAATAAAAAGGCACTTGATACCCTCACTACTAAATATGCACAAAGCCTGGTTTTTGCCTATAAGAACCGGGGTAAATACAATTATATCAATTTTCTGTTTTCAGCCAATTCATTTAATGAGGCGATCAGAAGGGTCGCTTACCTGAAAAGTTACCGGGCATACAGGGAAACCCAGGCTGATAATATTAAAAAGGCACAGGCGGTTTTAAAGGCCAATATTGCCAAACTGGAAAGTACCAAATCCGATAAAAGGATCGCTGCCGGGCAGCAAAACAACCAGCTGGCTGCCTTGCAGTCAGACCGTAATGAAAAGGACAGCGCCATCCTGGATCTGAAATCAAGGGAAGGTGAGATCGGTAAAGAAATTGCCGCCAATGCCGCAAAAAGAAGAAAACTGCAGGAAGTACTGCGCCAGGTCATCCGCCGTGAAATTCAGGAAGCGGAAAGAAAAGAAAGGGAAAGGCAGGCGAGGATCGCCAAGGCGAAAGAAGAAGAAGAAAGACGCCAGCGGATAGCCGAACAGCAAAAAATATTAAAGGCAAGGCAAGAAGAACTGGCACGGCAAAAAGCCGCTGCTGCAGCCAGGCAAAACAATCCACCGGCGGGCCAGGCCACCGGCGATAAAAAAATCGCCCAGGCAGACCGGCCGGCAAACAATGAACAGCAGGGCAATCCAACAGATAAGACTACCGATGCAAACCAGCCCCCTGTAAAGCTTAGAGAGGAACAAAAATCCGATGTGGATCCGCAGCGCCTGGGCAGGTCTTATAATGTATTGGAGTCTACGGAAAAGACCCTCACGCAATCATTGGATTTTGAAAAGAACAGGGGACATCTCCCCTGGCCTGTAACGGGCGGCTTTATCTCCGGGGCTTATGGTGTGCAGTCCATACCCGGAACCACCTTAAAAGAGGTCAATGATGGCATTGAGATCACGGCTACCGGTGGCAATGTTACGGTTAAATCCGTCGCCTCTGGCACGGTGTCCGTGGTGATTAGTGACGAGACTTATGCCGTTATTGTACGTCACGGTAAATATTTTACGACCTATAGTAATTTAAAAGATGTGGCAGTCCAAAAGGGTGATGAGGTGAAAGCTGGGACCATCCTGGGACATATGGCTACCGGGATGTCCAATGTGCCTACCGTCTTTTTTATGGTAACCGACAGCCAGGGCAATCCGCTGAACCCCATGACCTGGATCATGAACCGGTAAGTAATCGCCGCTCGCTAACAATAAACAGGAAATAAGCTTAGATTTGCGGGCCGGTAACGGATCAGCATTTTTTGATATTCGTGAATTAAACCGATAAGAAGTATAAACATTTAAACATGATCGATATGAACAGAGGTCCGATTTCTACATTTATCGAACACCATTACAGGCATTTCAATGCAGCAGCGCTCATGGATGCCGCTAAAGGTTATGAAAAACACCTGCTGGAAGGCGGCAAAATGCTGGTTTCCCTGGCAGGTGCCATGAGTACGGCGGAATTAGGGATTTCGCTGGCAGAGATGATCCGTCAGGATAAAATCGCCATTATCAGTTGCACCGGGGCTAACCTGGAAGAAGATGTGATGAACCTGGTGGCCCATTCTCATTATAAGCGCGTACCGGAATACCGGGACCTGACCCCTGAACAGGAAAGGGATTTATTGGACAGCCATTACAACAGGGTAACCGATACCTGTATCCCGGAAGAAGAAGCCTTCAGGCGTCTACAGACCCACCTGCTGGATGTCTGGAAAGCGGCAGAGGCCAAAGGTGAGCGGTATTTTCCGCATGAATTCCTCTACCAGGTGGTCCGCAGCGGCGTATTGGAACCTTATTATGAAATTGATCCGAAAAACAGCTGGATTGTGGCGGCAGCTGAAAAAAATATCCCCATTATCGTACCCGGCTGGGAAGACAGCACGACCGGCAATATTTTCACCAGCTATGTGATTAAAAAAGAGCTGCATGTCCATACCGTTAAAACCGGTATTGAATATATGATCTTTCTGACCGAGTGGTACAGGGCCAATAGTGGCGGCAAAGGCGTAGGCTTTTTCCAGATTGGCGGTGGTATCGCCGGTGATTTTCCGATCTGTGTGGTACCGATGATGTACCAGGATCTGGAGTGGGAAGATGTACCCTTCTGGAGCTATTTTTGTCAGATCTCTGACAGTACGACTTCCTACGGTTCTTACTCGGGAGCCGTTCCTAATGAAAAAATCACCTGGGGTAAACTGGATGTAAACACCCCTAAATATATAGTGGAAAGTGATGCCACCATTGTCGCACCGCTGATCTTTGCCTGGATCCTCGGCCAGTAAACAAAAAATGACTATTAAATTTAGTGCAAATAGCCGCTGTGTTTCCTCCTGGAAAACCAGTGGCTATTTGTTTTTCGGAAAATAAACGGTTTCCCTTTAAAAATGGTGCAAAAGCGGCTTATCTTTAAGTAAAAATAAATTAACTTATTATGTATGTAACGGTTCAGTTTCTTATCCTTGAAATATTATTAGGGCTGATTTTCTTAGTTGTCCTTTATTTTATGATGCGGGAGCTTTTAAAAAAGATCATCCGTCGGGAAATCCGGGAGATTAAAGAACCCTTGCAGGTTCTGGCCAATTACCTGGTGCAACAATCTCAGCAGGAGGAAGACGACCCGCAGGGCCCCGAAGGGCCAGGTAATGCTCCGGCAGATAACCGGCCCCTGCCCGCTTCCAGTCCTGAAAAACTCCCTGAAGAACCCGTGGATATTGCCGATGAATTTGTGCAGCTTAAAAATACCAACCGTATCAGCGCCTATAATATACGCGTGCAGAAGATCTGGGATTTGTATAAACAAAATAAAATCACCCTGCATCAATATAAGGATGAGCTCCTCAGGCTAAAAAAACAGTTTGGGATAGCTACCAGTGAGGACGAAGCCTTATCGGAAGAAAAACTAGCGGCAACGCAAACGGCTGCGGATGCGGACAGTGTAAAAGTGGATCCCCTGACGCCTACTCCTTCCGCGTCCCCTAAGGAAAAAATAAAAAAAATTGACACCGAAGCGCAGCCAGCACTGCCAAATAGAAAAAGTTCCGGTAAGAAAGATAATGACCAGACCCAGGAAACAAAGGGAAATAAAAATAACGTAGATATTAAAAAGGATAAAGACAATAAGGCAGCCAGCCTATAGATGGCTATCCTTTGAAAATGGCGGCGACCGTGGCAGGCCAATGCCTGCCTTTGAGCTTGCCTGGCCCTCCCACATTTGAATACGACTTGTAGGCATTCTCGACCTATTCCCGCAAGTACGGGAGGAACAACCGTGAATGCCATCAAGGTCTCCATACATTTCATTAAAAATGCCAGGAATAAGGCCTGGCATTTTTAATGAATGAACCGAACACCGACAAAAGGTATTAATTTTTGACAAATGAAATTTTTTCCTTCCCCTTTTTTACATAATACATGCCGGTGCTCAATGTACTGATATTAACTGCATTGGTTCCTTTTGATAAAATGACTGTTTTTACGCTTCTTCCTGTTACGTCATAGATTGTTACTTGTCCGTCCTTGACCATGCTGACATTTATATAATCATGGGCCGGATTAGGAAAGACAGCACTCATTCCAATATCAGCTCCTGTGAGCGTTATTTGTTTGCTGTAACTGATTTTGTCCTGAAGATCTATCATTTTCAGTCGGTAGGTAGCAGAAGCTTCCATTTGTGGTACCTCAACAAGGTAAGGACTATTATTTCCTTTAGCGGCAATCGACCGGACGAGTGAATAACTATTGTCTCCAACTGATTTTTCCAGTTCAAAATGATCAAAGTTACTTTCCAGGCCAGTTTGCCAGCTCAAGTGCGCCATGTTTTTTTGTAAATAGCCGCTAAACTGACTCAATTGAACAGGCGTCGCAATATCTGCCTTTGCCCAGTTCAGTGCATCTAAAGCCGTATATTGAAAATCACCGGTCGTGCTGATAACAAACTCGTCAATAGGGACATTGGAATTATCTTCGGCTCCAAAGTTGGTTAAATCAATGAATGAATAACCATTATTTACTCCTGTATTCGTATTAAATCCAGTATTGACAGTCGCCGTAAACACAGACGTTCCTGTGCGTTTTCCTGTAATTGTGAGAGTACCCGTTCCAAAATCATTGGTATTTTGCGTGGACAGATATAACCACATGCTTTTTAATGTAAATGGAACAGCACCACTGGACGAAATAGTAAATTGAATAACAGGATTATTGCCTTTTGCGCCAACCGCACTCGAGTTATCTATAAAAGTATTGTCCGCAGCCGTTCCATTCCATCCATAGCCATCGGTGCTGCTATAAATATCAAAACTTCCTACCTGCGAAGTAATATTAAAGACTTGGCCGTTATCGGTAAAACTCGTTGCGCCAACGGTCTCATCTTCAAAAGTCTCTGTAGTAGCTGTTTGAGCCCACAGCATTGCCGGCAAAGTAAATGCCAGTATAAAAAAGTAGAATTTCTTCATATGTTATGTTTTAAAGATTGAATCAATCTCTTGACGGATAAATACCTTGTATACAGATAATATAGTTTATCGCCAAACAGGGCTGAACATTGTTAATAGGCTGGCTACCACCAGATAGACCTACATTTACGTTTAATCCATTGATAGGGGTATTGGGGGCACCGGTACTAAAACCAAAAGTCGCATTAAAGTCACGCCCCTCCGGCACTCCAGGTGTAGCAATGGATGCGCCGGATGTAGCGGCAGACTGAGAAGCATTTTCATTACTTACCGACATTGTTGCAGCTACAGGGTGCGAATGGGTTGGCATATTTGCTATAGTCAACGTATTGTTTTCGGTTCCTGTTCTTTCACCCAATACATAATTTGATAGACCAGGACCTTGACCTGCATGCACCGGCACCCTGCCTCGTAAGTCCGGCAGAGCAAAAGTTTGAATGCCGTCACCTCCATAAGTTGTCCCTAAGAGGGAAAAAAGCGCAGAATTTTGAGCGATGGAGATTAACTGTCCATTGCAAAAAGCCCATCCTCTGGGCGCAAAACTTCCAGCAAAGATCTTAATAATACCTAAGTACTCATCCATAGTTATAGATTTAATTGTTTAAAAAAGCTAATTAAGGTAATACAGCGTGTTTGGCGTAAAATTTAAGTGTTTCTATTTTTTTGTAAATACGCTTCAGCGAAGTTAGCCGATATTTTAATATTACAAAAAATAATTTGCAAGATATCGCTGTAAATAATGCTTTTTCAAACGATTATAGCGGCGCAAGTATGACTTCTATTGTAAGAATGCCATCAAAGCATGGTACGTCTTTTGAATTGAAATCGGGTTAAAGCCAGGTTTCAGCTTAACGCTAAACGGGCTTTGCGGCTGTATTTTATGATAGTAACTGCGCATCGCTATTATGGGGTTACATCTGTAAAAAGGTGTTATCTTTGCACCCGTTCATTATACCATGGATCATGCTAAAAACAGCGCAGTTAAGCATCCAAAGGGTAAGAACGCCATTGGTGGATTCATAGGATCTTCCATATATTTACGATTCATTTTGATTAAAAAATAAATTCATGAGTGAAAAAGTACATTGTCTGATTATTGGTTCTGGTCCTGCCGGTTATACGGCTGCTATTTATGCCGCGCGCGCGGGAATGAAACCTGTATTATACCAGGGTATTCAACCCGGTGGCCAGTTGACCATTACAACGGAGGTGGAGAATTATCCGGGCTATCCCGATGGTATCCAGGGCCCGGAAATGATGGTTGATTTTGAAAATCAGGCAAAAAAGATGGGTACGGATATCCGGTATGGGCTGGCCACAAAAGTCGACTTTACAGGCCCCGTCCATAAAGTTCAGGTGGATGAGAAAGACTGGATTGAAGCGGATACGGTAATCATCTCAACAGGCGCTTCCGCCAAATGGCTGAACCTGGAAAGCGAACAGCGTTTAAACGGTTATGGTGTCAGTGCCTGCGCCGTATGTGACGGTTTTTTCTTCAGGGGTAAAGAGGTCGCTATTGTCGGTGCGGGCGATACGGCCTGTGAAGAAGCGGTATACCTCTCAAAACTGGCCTCTTCGGTTCATATGATCGTTCGAAAATCAGAAGACGGAATGCGTGCCAGTAAAGTCATGCAGGACCGCGTTAAAAATACAGCGAATATAAAAATATACTGGAACAGCGAAACAGAAGAAGTTTTAGGCGATAAAAAAGTGGAGGCTGTCCGGATTAAAAATAACCAGACCGATGAAAGTAAAGAGATCCCGGTAAGCGCATTTTTTGTCGCGATCGGACATCAGCCCAATAGTGCGATCTTTAAGGATTTTGTTGAGATGGATGAAGCGGGTTATATCAAGACCGTCCCCGGCAGTTCCAAAACAAATGTTGAAGGCGTATTTGCGGCCGGTGATGTGCAGGATAAAATATACCGTCAGGCGGTCACCGCGGCCGGCAGCGGCTGCATGGCCGCCCTGGATGCAGAGCGTTACCTGACTGAAAAAGGCCTGGCCTGATCTAACCGGACCGAACCGGTCATCTGAAAATAAACAGCCATGCTCAAAATTGAATTACTGGATCTTTGGTTCAGGGCCCGTCACGGGTTATATGAAGAGGAAAAACAGCTGGGTGGCGATTTTAAGCTCGATGTGGAACTTTATTACCTGCCGGCCTCCACGCCTTATCATATCCATGAGACGATTGATTATTCAGAGGTGTATGCCCTGATCCGCCGGCATATGCAAAAGCCGGAGCCTCTTTTGGAAACACTGGTCATTAATATCGGCAATGATATTTTGCGACGGTTCGAACTGGCCGAAGAGGTCAGGGTATCGATTAAAAAGATCAACCCGCCGATTATCAGCTTTACAGGATCCATGAGCGTTTCCTATCAGCAAAGCAGGACCCGATTGATGGAGGGAGAGGCCAATTTGAAATAATTGTCCTATAAAGCGGTTAGTTGAAAAATTATAGTAATAGTATATAGCTCACCGGAACGCTTCCTTATTTATTGCGGGGCGTTTCGGTGTTTTTTTTGATTTTAAAGCCCATGGATGAGCGGATATTCAGGGGCCTTCTATTACCTGTGTTATGATGGCGGCCCTTTGCGGCTGGCTAGCAATTAATAAGTATAAGCTAAGCTTATATCAAATGAAAAAAACAAAGGCTATCTTTTTTCGCCATGTATTTTGCGGAAAAGATAGCCTTTGTTTCTTAATATCTGAGGGGCTGTGGGTTAAAGCTTACTGAAAATCCTCCTCTTTAACGCCCTCGTTTAATTTATAATCCGTAAAGTGGATGGTCATCTCCTGGCTGCCCTGCGGCGCTGTTATCGTCATCGTCTGGCTTTGATTTAACAGCAGGTCACCGATTTTTTTGTAATCGCCAAAACTGGTTTGGACCTGAATGGATTGCCCCTGCATATCAGTCGTGATCTCAGATTTAAGTAAGAGTCCCGTAGCGACATCATAATATTCAACGGAGGATTTTCCCGATGGACCGGTCACCGTCAACTGGTTGGCATCTTTGCCGTCAATTTTTACAATCTTGCCCGGTACCAGCTTATAATCTCCATCCAGGTAATGGAGTTGGGGAATCAGGCTTTTTTCCTGTTTATATTTAGCCAGCTGGTCACCGGATAAATCCTTTTTCTGTCCCATCTGCAACTGGTAACCGGTTGTCCCGTTAAAAACTGTTTTGCTGACTACCTGACCATTCATGGACATCTCCATATATTCCTTATTGGGTGCCATTCGTTTTATGGTAATAGGCATGTCCATGCCCTGCATGCTCATGGTGCCGGAGGCCAGCACACTGTTCAGTTTAGCAATGGCCTGCTTGCCACCGACAGCCTGAAGGTAATGGTTGATAACCTCTGCTGCGGGAGCTGCAGGCTGATTGGCTGCCTTAGCCGATTCAGCAGAAACGGGATTGGCATCCTTGTCGTACATTTTTACCGGATAACCCAGTTTTTCAAGGCCTGCTTTAATAGAATCCGCTTTACCGGCAATTACAATACGGGTGTTGCCATAATTAAAGTATTTTTTTGCTGCCTTTTGTACATCAGCCGCACTGACCGCATTGATCTTTTGCAGATAAGTACGGTAATAATCCTTAGGCAGGTGATAGATCATAATGTTCGTGGCAAAACTGGCAATGCGGGCGATATTTTCTGTCCCCAGCGCAAAGTTACCGTTGAAGGCCGCTTTGGTGTCTTTGAGTAAATCCTGGTCCACTTCTCCCTCGCGGATTTTTTTGATATTTTGCAAAAAGAGCATCACAGAGCTGTCCGTTACTTCATTACGTACGGCCGCATTGGCATTAAAACGGGTCTGGTGCACACCACCGCTGACGGAACTATAGGCACCATAAGTAAAGCCGTGTTTTTCCCGTATATCCTTAAACAGATAGGCATCCGCGCCCCCGCCAAGGATCTGATTAGCGATCAGGGCAGAGAAATAATCAGGGTTATCCAATGGCAGCGAGATTACGTTGGTGACATTAATCACCGACTGCACTGCGGAAGGCACATCGACCAGGTCGATTTCTGTGGAAGCCGGGTTGTCAACGGGCGGGATATGGCTGACGGTAATTTTGGCGCCCGTCCAGTCGTCAAAATATTTTTCCGCCAGTTTACGGGCGGCTTCCGGCTTAATATCTCCGACAATGGTCAGGTAGCCGTTGGAAGGCGTGATATATTTAGTGTAATAATCCTTGATATCCGCTAATTGTACGTTGTTTACGGACTGAGTGGTCTCAAATTCACCCAGCGGACTTTCTTTGCCATAGGCCAGTGCGCCTGTTACATTGCTGGCGATGGTATTGATTGACTTTTCACTGATTTTCAGCCCGTTCAGCTCCTGCGTCTTCAGCTTATCAAAGGAGCTCTGCTGGAGGGCCGGATAGCGAAGCGCATCGGCCATAAGACCGAGCCCTTTATCAAAATAACGGTCCAGGGCGGCTACCGAGCCGCCGCTGCTGTTCAATGAAATGGAAGTGCCGTCCTGTTCTGCCGCAAGGTCAAACTCCGCCTTGCTCATATGTTGGGTGCCTTCATTGAGCATGCGGCCCATAAGGCCCATCGCGCCAGCCTTATCCCCTTCTTTAACCGGCCCGGTATAAACGTAATAAGAGGCGCTGATCATGGGCGTTTTGTGGTTTTCCACCACGAGCACTTTGATGCCGTTTTTTAATGTATAGACCACCGGATCCTTTAATTTAATGACCGGTGCCGGTCCGGGTTTAGGGGCCTGAGACCTGTCAATATTTTGTGCAAAGCTGCCGGATACTAAAAGCAGGGCGGCTGCCATAAAAAGTATTTTTCGCATAATAGAAGTTTCTTA
>Ga0164242_10004148_pt1 | contig 16326 bp, 9 predicted proteins | sample OricomgcompostMG_FD_108783 | JGI IMG/M metagenome (GOLD analysis project Ga0164242, IMG submission 108783) | Miracle-Growth compost microbial communities from Emeryville, California, USA - Original compost - Miracle growth compost (MG) ...
CGTCGACCTTCGGCGTACCCCAACCGGTGACGTAGTCCCAGCCGGGCAGTGTCGGGTAGAGGCCGTTGCTCGACGGCACCCCCGTGGTCGGGTCGAAGGAGCTGACGTCGAAGAACGACGCGGACTGGTCCGCCTTGCCGGCCCGGTAGAGCGACTCATTGGCGAAGCCCCAGCCGCCGGAGGTCGGCGCCGCCGACTGGACGTCGGCCCACAGGCCCTGCAGCAACGGCGCGGACAGCGAGGTGCCGCTGCCGCCCGCATCGGTGTAGGTGCCGTCCATGACGATGTCGAAGCCGTTGCCCAGCGCGTCGCCCGACTGCGCGGCCACGTCGGCGATCCCGCGGCAGGTCACGCCCGGGTCGGTGACGCACGGCAGGCTCAGGCCCGAGACGCCCTGCTGGTAGTCGGGCGCCGGCGTGACGAGGGTGTCTCCACCGCCGCTGTGGGTCCAGCCGTACTCGCGCACCCGGTGGCCGTGGCCGTCGGTGTAGAGCACGGTGCCGCCGACCGCCGTCACGTAGGGCAGCGACGCCGGCGAGTTGGTGACCGGCACACCCTCGTTGAGCAGGCCGTTGGCCGAGCCGATGCCCGGCAGCGCCACCACCGGGCACGAGGAGCCGTTGTCGCCGGTCGAGGCGAAGATCGTCTTGCCCTCGGCGGCGGCCTGTCGGGTGATCTGGTCGAGGGTGGCGTCCATGTCGTTGCCGAGCCCGACATAGTCGCCGAGCGGCGTCTGGGCGATGGTCGTGGAGACCAGGCTGCTCACGCCCGGCAGGCTCTCGCACTCGCCGTACGACGCGGACGCCTGCATCGGGCCGTCGGCATCGTCGGTGAACGTGCTGAACACCCGGGCGACGTCCGCGTCCGACAGGTCGGTGCCGAAGTAGAGCGTCAGTCCGCTGGCCTGGTCGGCCAACGCCGAGGACGCCTGGGTATCGATGTCCCACTCCGGCCGGCCGGAGTCGTCGCTGAAGTCGGTGTCACCCGCGGGGTGCTTGACCGTGACCGGCACCTGGGACAGCCCGAAGTGCTGCTCGAAGGCGCGCAGGTCGGCGATCACGTCGTCGCTCTGGCCCTCGCCCAGGACGGCGAGGCCCTGGCCGGCGCCGCGGGCCGATGCAGGGCGCTGGTAGACGCCGGCGAGGTCGGCCGGCGTCGTACCGCCGGTGCAGCCGACGGCGGGCAGGCAGGTGTCGGTGCAGGTCACGCCGAGCGGCAGGCAGGTGCTCTGCTGGCCACCGGCGTGGTGCGGCACCGTGAAGCTGGTCAACGTCTCGAGGCCGACGATGTTGGCGATCGGGAGGTCGCTGGGGAAGCTCGGCGCGGACAGGTTCGCCACGAACCGTTTGCCCTGCGCGCTGAAGGAGTGCACTGCGGTGCGGAAGAGCGCCTCGACGTCGGCGGCGCTGCCGCGCACGCTGAGCTGGTCGCCGGCGGTGGAGACGTGGCCGACGGTGAGTCCGCCGGCGGAGAGGAAGTCGCGCACCTTGGCCACCTCGGCGTCCGGCACGCCGAAGCGCTGGGCGAACTGTGCCGGGGTCAGGAAGTGCCGGTACTGGGGGCTGCCCGGGTCGGCGGTGGCGGCGATGTAGGCCCTCTCCCCCGCCGCGTCCGGCCGGGCGAGCGTGACGACGAGGTCGAGCGGCGTGCTGCTGGCGACCGGCCCCAGATCGGTCGCCTGCGACAGGCCCGGCAGCAGGTTGGCCGTCGTCCCCGACGGCGCGTCGGCGTGCGCGGGACCCGCCCAGACCAGGGTGGCGGCGAGCGCGGTGAGGATGGCGGCCGGGCCCTTCAGCCCGAGCGCGTGGAGCTTCGGCACGGTGACCTCCCGTGGTCGGCCCGCACCCCGATGCGCGGGCGTCATCCGATAGAACGAGTTCTATCGCCGAAGGTCACGCCGATCCGCCGGATTTCTCCAGGCGTCAGGCGACGGCGACCACCCCGAGCTCGGCCACCGATGTCAGGTGCGCATTGCGGGGCACCACCCGGACCGTGTAGCCGAACGCGCCGGCGTGTTCCAGCGCCACCTCGCCGGCGAAGCAGTAGCGGCCACCGTCGTAGGTCTCCACCGGCGCCAGCAGCGTGACGCCGGTGTCGACCAGGACGTCGTTCTCGTCGGTGCGGCCGTGCACCAGCTGCACGTCGACGTCCTCGGGCGAGAGCGCGCCGAGCGCCACGAAGGCACGCACGTCGAGGCGCGCGCCGACCTCGGGGCTCCGCGGCGCCGTGCCCTCCACGTGCTCGACGCGGACCCCCTCCCAGCCGGACCGGACCCGGCTCTTCCAGGCGGCCAGCTCGCGCGCGCCGGCGTAGTCACCGTTGAGCGAGCGGGCGTTGGCGGCCGCGGGCGCGTACAGCGTGCGGACGTAGTCGCGCACCATCCGGGTCGCCAGCACCCGCGGGCCCAGCGACTTGAGGGTGTGCCGCATCATCTCCACCCACCGCACCGGGACGCCGTCCGGGCCGCGGTCGTAGAACCGGGGGGCGATCTCGTTCTCGATCAGGTCATAGAGCGCGTGCGCCTCGATGTCGTCACGCTTGTCGGGGTCGTCGACGCCGTCCGCCGAGGGGATGGCCCAGCCGTTGTCACCGTCGTACCACTCGTCCCACCAGCCGTCGAGGATCGACAGATTCAGGCCGCCGTTCAGCGCCGCCTTCATGCCGGAGGTGCCACATGCCTCGTAGGGCCGCAGCGGGTTGTTGAGCCACACGTCGCAGCCCGGGTAGAGCGGCTGCGCCATCGCGATGTCGTAGTTCGGCAGGAACACGATCCGGTGCCGGACCTCGGGATCGTCGGCGAAGCGGACCATCTCCTGGATCAGCCTCTTGCCGCCGTCGTCGGCGGGGTGCGCCTTGCCGGCGATGACCAGCTGCACCGGGCGCTGCGGGTCGAGCAGGATCCGCTTGAGGCGGGCCGGGTCGCGCAGCATCAGCGTGAGCCGCTTGTACGACGGCACTCGCCGCGCAAACCCGATGGTGAGCACGTCGGGGTCGAGCGCGTCGTCGATCCAGGCCAGCTGGGCGTGGGCCAGGCCGCGCTTGAGGTAGGAGGCCCGCAGCCGCTGGCGGGCATCGTCGACCAGATGGCCGCGCAGGGTCCGCTTGGTGTGCCAGACCCGGTCGGCGGGGATCTTGTCGACCGCTGCCCAGAATGCGTCGAGGTCGTCGCTGTCGGGCTCGGCGCCCTCGGCCTGGGCCAGCGCGAACAGCTCACGCGCCACCCACGTCGGCGCGTGCACGCCGTTGGTGATCGACCCGATCGGCACCTCGGCCTCGTCGAAGGCCGGCCACAGGCCGTTGAACATCTCCCGGCTGACGTGACCGTGCAGCAGCGAGACGCCGTTGGCGCGCTGAGCGAGCCGGAAGCCCATCACCGCCATGTTGAACACGCCGGGGTCGCCGCCCTCGTAGTCCTCGCAGCCGAAGGCGAGCACCCGATCGACGGGGACACCGGGCAGGGCGCCGCCCTCGCCCGACTCCCCACCGAAGTACTGCTCCACCAGCGAGCGCGGGAACCTGTCGATCCCGGCCGGCACCGGCGTGTGCGTGGTGAACACCGTGGAGGCGCGCCCCACCTCCAGCGCGGTGTCGAAGTCGAGGTGTGGCCCGTCGGGGTCGGCGGTCAGCTCGCGGATCCGCTCGAGGCCGAGGAAGCCGGCGTGGCCCTCGTTGGTGTGGAACACCTCCGGGGCGGGCGCACCGGCGAGCCGGCTGTAGACCCGCAGCGCCCGGATGCCGCCGATGCCCAGCAGCAGCTCCTGGCGCAGCCGGTGCTCGGAGTTGCCGCCGTACAGGCGGTCGGTGACGTCGACGTAGGAGGGCGGGTTGTCCTCGACGTCGGTGTCGAGCATGAGCAACGGAACCCGGCCGACGGAGGCAACCCAGATCCGGGCGACCAGCGGCGGGCCGCCGGGCAGCGCGATCGACACGGTCGCGCGGGTGCCGTCGGCCTCGCGCAGCGCGGTGATGGGCAGGCCGGCGGGGTCGATGACGGGGTAGGCCTCCTGCTGCCAGCCCTCGCGGGAGAGCGACTGGGCGAAGTAGCCGTGCTTGTAGAGCAGCCCCACGCCGATGACCGGGACGCCGAGGTCGCTGGCCGCCTTGAGGTGGTCACCGGCGAGGATGCCCAGGCCACCGGAGTACTGCGGCAGCACCGCGGCGACCCCGAACTCGGGCGAGAAGTAGCCGATCGCGCGCGGCCCGTCGCCGACCGACCGCTGGTACCAGCGGTCCTCGGTGAGATAGCGGTCCAGGTCCCGCTGCGCGTCCCACAGCCGCTCCTGGAAGACCCCGTCCGCGGCCAGCTCGTCCAGCCGCGTGCGGGGCACCTCGCCGAGCAGCCGGACCGGGTCGTGGCCGCAGCTCTCCCACCGCCGCGGGTCGACCGCGGCGAAGACGTCCTGGGTCGGCGGGTGCCACGACCAGCGCAGATTGGCGGCGAGGGTGCCGAGGGCCGAGAGCGGCTCGGGAAGTACGGGACGGACCGTGAAACGACGGATCGCTCGCATATCGCGAAACTAACCCAGATCTTGGATCGATCCAACCCTGAACGGGCCTGGCGGGCTCCCTCCCGGCACGCCATCATGGGCCGACTCTGGGGAGGGTACTGATGACGATTTCGACGTCCTCGTCGACGGCTGCGGCCGTCGACGTCGCGGGCCGCGAGGCCGCTCCACTGCTGCGGGTGGCGCTCACCCTGACCGGCGCCGCGTCCGCCGCGATCGGCCTGCTCCTGTACGCCGCCAGCGGCTGGGCCGGCAGCCATGTCGCGTGGCTGCCGGCCGACCACGGATCCGGGAGCGGCGCGAGCGTGGTGACGCCGATGCTGCTCGGCGCGGGCTTCCTCGGCGCGGCGCCGATGCTGTTCCACGCCGCCACCCGGCTGCTGTGGGAGGAGGTGCGGATCACCGCCCTGGCCGCCGCGGTGATGCTGGTGACGCTGCTGGGCGGCAGCCTGGACGCCCACGACATGTTCTCCCTCGCCGGAGACATCGTCCCGATGGCGACCTCGTGGATCTGGCTGCTCGGCGTCGCCGGGCTGTGCGCGGCGGTGCTCCTCGGGCTGCTCGCCGAACTGCGCGAGCCGGCGCTCCCGTTGCCGCGGACCGCCGAGCTGCCGCGCTGGACGCGACCGCTGGTCGCCGTCGAGGGCGCCGCCCTGCTCGGCCTCGGCGTCGGCCTGCTGGCCCGGTCGGCATTCTGGGGCGCGCTGCTGCCCTGGCGCGTGCGCGCCGTGGACGCCCACCTGGTCGCCGCCTGGTGCCTGGCCCTGGGCATCGCCCTGCTCGCGGCGCTCGTGGAGGACGACCTCGAGCGGCTGCGCGGCGGCCTGACCGGGATCGGGGCCATCGCCGTACTCGCCCTGGCCGGGGTGGCCTGGCGCCACGCCGACCTCGACCTGGCGCACTGGCCGGGGCGGCTGCTGGTCGTCCTGCTGGCGGGGCTGCTCCTCACCAGCGTGGTCGGTCTGGCGCTGGGTCGGCGCGCCCGGCGGTCCGCTCGCTCCTCCTCATAACGCGCGCATCCGCATGGGGGTGGCCCGCACCGGATACGTTTCGTCCATGGTCGGACGCATCCCCGTCATGGACGTCATGCCACTGGTCGACCGCGGGCGTCAGCCCGCCAAGGCGACGCTCGGCGAGCCCTTCCCGGTACGGGCGACCGTGTTCCGCGAGGGACACGACCTGCTCGGCGCCGAGGTGGTCGCCATCGACCCCGACGGCACCCGCCGACCTCCGGTCCGGATGCGGCTCATCGCGCCGGGCACCGACCGCTACGAGGCCTGGGTCACCCCGGACGTCGAGGGACCGTGGACGTTCGAGGTGCAGGCGTGGTCCGACCCGCTGGGCACCTGGCTGCACGACGCGCCGATCAAGATCGAGGCCGGCGTCGACGTCGACCTGATGTTCGCCGAGGGCCGGCTGTTGCTGGAGCGGGTCGAGGGCCTCGACGGCGAGGAGCAGGAGGTCGTCGAGGGCGCCCTGGACGCCTGCGGCGACCCGACCCGCCCGGTGGCCGCCCGGCTGGCGGTGATCACCTCCCCCGAGCTGGCCCGGGTCCTGTACGACCACCCGATCCGCGACCTGCTGAGCACCGAGGGCCCGTTCTCGGCGTACGCCGACCGCGAGCGCGCCCTGGTCGGCAGCTGGTACGAGTTCTTCCCCCGCTCCGAGGGCGCCCACGTCGACCCGAGGACCGGCGCGCTGGTCAGCGGCACGCTGCGCACCGCCGCCAAGCGCCTGGGCGCGGTGGCGCAGATGGGCTTCGACGTGGTCTACCTGCCGCCGATCCACCCGATCGGCGAGGTCAACCGCAAGGGGCCCAACAACACCCTCGACCCCGGCCCGAACGACCCCGGCAGCCCCTGGGCGATCGGCTCCAGACACGGTGGCCACGACGCCATCCATCCCGACCTGGGCACGTTCGAGGACTTCGACGCCTTCGTCGCCCGCGCCCGCGACCTCGGCCTGGAGGTCGCGCTCGACCTGGCCCTGCAGGCCGCGCCGGACCACCCGTGGGTGACCTCGCATCCGGAGTGGTTCACCACCCGCGCCGACGGCACGATCGCATATGCGGAGAACCCGCCGAAGAAGTACCAGGACATCTACCCGATCAACTTCGACAACGACCCCACCGGCCTGGCCGAGGAGGTGCTGCGCATCGTCCGGCTCTGGATGAGCCACGGCGTGCGCATCTTCCGGGTCGACAACCCGCACACCAAGCCGCTGGGCTTCTGGGAGTGGCTGCTGGGCCAGATCCGCGCGACCGACCCCGATGTCGTCTTCCTCTCCGAGGCGTTCACCCGTCCGGCGATGATGCACGGCCTGGGCGCGGTCGGCTTCCACCAGTCCTACACCTACTTCACCTGGCGGGTGGAGAAGACCGAGATCGAGGACTACCTGCGCGAGGTCGCGACCGAGTCGGACCACCTGATGCGACCCAACTTCTTCGTCAACACCCCCGACATCCTGCACGCCTTCCTCCAGTACGGCGGACCCGCGGCGTTCAAGATCCGTGCCACCCTGGCGGCCATGTCCTCGCCGAGCTGGGGCGTCTACGCCGGCTACGAGCTGTTCGAGCACGTCGCGGTGCGACCGGGGTCGGAGGAGTACCTCGACAGCGAGAAGTACCAGCTGCGCCCGCGCGACTGGGTGGCCGCCGAGGAGGAGGGCCGGACGCTGGCGCCGTACCTGACCCGGCTCAACGAGATCCGCCGAGCCCATCCCGCGCTGCGACTGCTGCGCAACATCACCATCCACGCCACCGACGACGACCACACGCTGTGCTTCAGCAAGATCGCGCCCGACGGCGACGCGGTGATCGTGGTGCTCAACCTGGACCCGCACGGCACCCGGGAGACGATGGTGCACATCGATCCCGTGACGCTGGGGGTGACGGGCGATTCCTATGCCGTCCATGACGAGTTGACCGGCCAGGATTGGACCTGGGGCCCGGACAACTACGTGCGGCTCGACCCCGGCTACGAATCCGCCCACATCCTCACCGTCAGGAGTGCCCGTTGACCACCGTCGTACCCGCGTCGAACGAGCCCGAGTGGTTCAAGACCGCCGTCTTCTACGAGGTGCTGGTGCGCTCGTTCAAGGACAGCAACGGCGACGGCACCGGTGACTTCAAGGGGCTGACCGAGCAGCTCGACTACCTCCAGTGGCTGGGAGTGGACTGCCTGTGGCTGCCGCCGTTCTTCCCCAGCCCGCTGCGCGACGGCGGGTACGACGTCGCCGACTACACCGGGGTGCTGCCCGAGGTCGGCTCCGTGGAGGACTTCCAGGTCTTCCTCGACGCGGCCCACGAGCGCGGCATCAAGGTGATCATCGACTTCGTCATGAACCACACCAGCGACCAGCACCCGTGGTTCCAGGCCTCCCGGGAGGATCCGGAGGGCCCCTACGGCGACTTCTACGTCTGGTCCGACACCGACGAGCTCTACCAGGAAGCCCGGATCATCTTCGTCGACACCGAGCCGTCGAACTGGACCTGGGATCCGGTGCGCCAGCAGTACTTCTGGCACCGGTTCTTCTCCCACCAGCCCGACCTCAACTTCGACAACCCCCAGGTGCACGAGGCGATGCTGGACGCGATGCGGTTCTGGCTCGACATGGGCCTGGACGGCTTCCGGCTCGACGCCGTGCCCTACCTCTACGAGCGCCCCGGCACGAACGGCGAGAACCTGCCCGAGACGCACGAGTTCCTCAGGAAGGTGCGCCGTTTCGTCGACGAGAACTACCCGGGCCGGGTGCTGCTCGCCGAGGCGAACCAGTGGCCGGCCGACGTGGTGGACTACTTCGGCGACTTCGCCACCGGCGGCGACGAGTGCCACATGTGCTTCCACTTCCCGGTGATGCCGCGCATCTTCATGGCGGTACGGCGCGAGTCGCGCTTCCCGGTCTCGGAGATCCTCGAGCAGACTCCGCCGATCCCCTCCGGCTGCCAGTGGGGCATCTTCCTGCGCAATCACGACGAGCTGACCCTGGAGATGGTCACCGACGAGGACCGCGACTACATGTGGGCGGAGTACGCCAAGGACCCGCGGATGAAGGCCAACATCGGCATCCGCCGGCGGCTGGCGCCGCTGCTGGACAACGACCTCAACCAGATGGAGCTGTTCACCGCCCTGCTGCTCAGCCTGCCGGGCAGCCCGGTGCTCTACTACGGCGACGAGATCGGGATGGGCGACAACATCTGGCTGGGCGACCGCGACGCCGTACGCACGCCGATGCAGTGGTCCGGCGACCGCAACGCCGGCTTCTCCACCGCCAACCCGGGCAAGCTCGACCGGCCGGTCGTGATGGACCCGGTCTACGGCTATCAGGCGGTCAACGTCGAGGCGCAGATGGAGGACCCGTCCTCGCTGCTGCGCTGGACCCGCCGGATGATCCACGCCCGCAAGCAGTACCCGGCGTTCGGACTGGGCACCTTCCACGACCTGGGCGGGTCCAACCCGTCGGTGCTCTCCTACTCCCGCGAGCTGGAGCTGGACGACGGCCGCACCGAGGTGATCATCTGCGTGAACAACCTCTCCCGCTTCCCCCAGCCGGTCGAGCTCGACCTGCGCCGTTTCGAGGGCATGCGCCTGGTCGAGGTGCTCGGTGGCGTTTCGTTCCCGACCATCGGGGAACTTCCGTATCTCCTGACATTGGGTGGGTACGGGTTCTATTGGTTCCGGCTCGCCGCCCCCGTCGAGCCGGCCGAGGAGGGAGGTCTGTTGTGAGCCTGGACCCCACCGTCTTCGCCGACTACCTGATCCGGACCCGCTGGTTCGGCGGCAAGGGCCGCCCGTTCACTGTCGCCGGTGCGCAGGTGGTCGGCGAGGTGCCGGGCCGCACGGACGAGGACGGCCCGCACGTGGTGGTGCACCTCGTCGAGGTCCGGTACGACGACACCGAGGGCGGCACCGAGCTCTACCAGGTGCCGCTGGCGTTCTACGAGCACCCGCAGGGTCGTCTCGACCACGCCTTCGTCGGCTGGTGGGAGGACGAGACCTACGGCTGGGTGCACGCCTACGACGCGCTGCACGATCGCGAGTCGATGGCGTACTGGTTGCGCTCCTTCGACCGTGCCGCGGACGGCCAGGTCGATCCCGACAGCGTCCTGCAGTTCCACCGACTGCCCGGTTACGACCTCGACCTGGGAGCGCACTCCTCGCTCTTCTCCGGGCAGCAGTCGAACTCCTCGGTCGCCTTCGGCGAGGACTCGATCATGAAGGTGTTCCGGAAGGTGACCCCCGGCGTCAACCCGGACATCCAGATCCATGAGGTCCTCACCAACGCCGGCAGCGATCACGTCGCCGCGCTCTACGGCTGGCTGGACGCCGTGGTCGACGTCGGCGAGGGTCCGACCACGATGCAGCTGGCGATGCTGCAGCGGTTCCTGCGTACCGCCACAGACGGCTGGGATCTCGCGCTGGCGTCGGTGCGCAACCTGTTCGCCGAGCCGGAGGTGCACGCCAACGAGTCCGGTGGCGACTTCGCCGCCGAGGCGGCCCGGCTCGGCGAGGCGCTCGCCGAGGTCCACGACGTCCTGGCCACGCACTTCCCGACCGAGACCAGGGGCCCGGAGGCGACCGCCGCGCTCGCCAGGGCCATGACCGCACGGCTGGACGCCGCGTTGGTGGCAGTGCCGGAGCTGGCGCCGTTCGCCGATCGGCTGCGCTCCGTCTTCGACGCCGTCGCCACGCTCGACGAGCTGGAGGTGCAGACCATCCACGGCGACCTGCATCTGGGCCAGACCCTGCGCACGTCGCTGGGCTGGAAGATCGTCGACTTCGAGGGCGAGCCGGCCAAGCCGCTGGCGGAGCGGCTGCTGCCGGACTCGCGCTGGCGGGACGTGGCCGGGATGCTCCGCTCCTTCGACTACGCGCCGCGGGTGGCGCTGCACGGCCTGCACCCCGAGTCCGAGTCCGGCAACGAGGACGAGGACGAGCTGCGCCAGCAGCGGGCCGCCGAGTGGGCCAACCGGGCCCGCAACCACTTCCTGGTGGCCTACGCCGGCGACCTGACCGACGCCCAGCGGCTGTTGCTGGACGCGTACGTCGCCGACAAGGCCGTCTACGAGACCGTCTACGAGGCGCGAAACCGCCCCGCCTGGCTCGATATCCCGCTGGAGGCGGTCGCGCGGATCGGAGCACCATGACCGACCCCGCACCCGTCCCCGCCGAGGAGCTGTCCCGGATCGTCTCCGGGGAGCATGCCCAGCCGCACGCCGTGCTGGGCGCGCATCCGTACGACGGCGGCGTCACCGTCCGGGCGCTCAAGCCACTGGCCGACGCGGTCGTGGTGCGGATCCCGGCGGGCTCGACCGGCGAGTCGCTGGAGGTCGCGCTCCGTCACGAGCACGAGGGCGTGTGGTCCGGCGTACTGCCCGTCGCGGAGGTGCCCGACTACCGGCTCGCCGTCACCTACGCCGACGGTCACGAGCACGTCGTCGACGACCCCTACCGCTTCCTGCCCAGCATCGGCGAGCTCGACCAGCACCTGTTCAACGAGGGCCGGCACGAGCAGCTGTGGCAGGCGCTCGGCGCCCGGGTGCGGCACTACGAGGGGGTGGACGGGACCGCCTTCACGGTGTGGGCGCCGCACGCCCGCGGCGTACGCGTGGAGGGCGACTTCAACTCCTGGGATGGCCGCGAGCACCCGATGCGCTCACTGGGCAGCTCGGGGATCTGGGAGCTGTTCGTGCCGGGGGTGAGGCCGGGCACCCGCTACAAGTACGTCATCCTCGGCGCCGACGGGCAGTGGCAGGAGCGGGCCGACCCGATGGCCGCCTACGCGGAGGTGCCGCCGGCGACCTCGTCGGTGGTGTGGGAGTCGTCGTACACCTGGGGTGACCAGGCGTGGATCGACGGCCGCGCGGAGCGCAAGGCGCTGTCCGCGCCGATGTCGATCTATGAGGTGCACCTGGGCTCGTGGCGGCGTGGCCGCACCTACCGTGAGCTGGCCGACGAGCTGGTCGGCTACGTCGGCGACCTGGGCTTCACCCACGTCGAGCTGATGCCGGTGATGCAGCACCCGTTCGGCGGGTCGTGGGGCTATCACGTGACCGGCTACTACGCCCCCGACAGCAGGTTCGGCACGCCCGATGACTTCCGCTACCTCATCGACCAGCTGCACCAGGCCGGCATCGGTGTGATCCTGGACTGGGTGCCGGGCCACTTCGCCACCGACCCGTGGGCACTGGCCCGCTTCGACGGCACGCCGCTGTACGAGCACCCCGACCCGCGCCGCGGCTGGCACGCCGAGTGGGGCTCCTACATCTTCGACTTCGGCCGCCGCGAGGTGCGCAACTTCCTCTACTCCAACGCCGTCTACTGGCTCACCGAGTTCCACGCCGACGGGCTGCGCGTCGATGGCGTGGCCTCGATGCTCTATCTGGACTATGGCCGCGCCAGCGGCGAATGGCTGCCCAACCAGTACGGCGGCCGCGAGCACCTGGAGGCGGTGCAGTTCCTGCAGGAGATGAACGCCACCGCCTACAAGCGGATGCCCGGCATCGTGACGGTCGCCGAGGAGTCGACCGCCTGGCCCGGCGTCACCGGCGACACCGCCGGGGGCGGGCTGGGCTTCGGCTTCAAGTGGAACATGGGGTGGATGCACGACACCCTCGACTATCTCCGCCACGAGCCGGTGCACCGCTCCTACCACCATCACGAGATGACGTTCGCGCTCACCTACGCGTGGTCGGAGAACTACGTCCTGCCGCTCTCCCACGACGAGGTCGTGCACGGCAAGGGCTCGCTGCTGCGCAAGATGCCCGGCGACCGGTGGCAGCAGCTGGCCACGCTGCGGGCCTACCTGGCGTTCATGTGGGCGCATCCGGGCAAGCAGCTGCTGTTCATGGGCGGCGAGCTCGGCCAGGAGTCGGAGTGGGCGGAGTCGCGAGAGCTGGACTGGTGGCTGCTCGACCACCCCGAGCACCGCGGCGTGCATGCCGTCGTCCGCGACCTGAACCGGGTCTACCGCGACACGCCGGCGCTCTGGACCCGCGACGGCGACCCCGGCGGCTTCGGCTGGCTGGTCGCCGACGACACCGCGAACAACGTCTTCGCCTTCGTCCGCCACGGCACCGACGGCGAGGACGACGCCGGGCCGCTGGTGTGCGTCACCAACTTCTCCCCCGTGCCCCGACACGGCTACGTCCTGGGCATGCCGTCGGTCGGGGTGTGGGAGGAGGTGCTCAACACCGACGCCGACGTCTACGCCGGCTCGGGCGTGGGCAATCTCGGCTCCGTGACCGCGGACCCCGGCGAGTCGCACGGCCAGCCGGCCCATGCGGCGATCACCGTGCCCCCGCTCGCGACGGTGTGGTTCCGCCGGGCGGTCGGCGCAGGCTCTGGCACCGGAGCGGAGTGACGGCGGCGACCGGCTCGTCGTCCGATCCCGGTTGCCACAGCTGTGCGCCGTGACGGAGCGCGGGCGCGTCGATGAGGGCGCGCCCGACACCGACGAAGACACAGGAGCCGGTGGATAGGGTGAGGTCATGAGCGAGCCGCTGACGACCGTGACCACGGTCGCCGACGGGGTCGCGCGGATCTCGTGGGCGGCCGGCGAGCCGCTGGACGTGGTCCGGCGCGAGGTCGCGGCGGCACTGACCACCCATGCCCGCGTCGAGGTGCTGGTCGACCCCGCCGACGAGCAGGCGCAGCGGACCGCGACCTGGTCGGGCATGCACCGCGAGGGCGTGATGCGCGGCGTGACCGTGGACGGGACGCCGGTCGACCGGGTGGTCTACGCCCGGCTGGCCAGCGACGCGCCCGTCGAGGAGCCGGAGGGCTTCCGTGCGCTGCTCAACTCGTTCCTGCCGCGCAAGCGTGCGATCGGGCAGATGCTGGTGCGCTCCCCCGACGACCGGGTGCTGATGTGCCAGCTCACCTACAAGCGCGACTGGGACCTCCCCGGCGGCGTGGTGGAGGTCGGCGAGTCGCCGCACCTGGCCGTCTCCCGCGAGGTCCGCGAGGAGCTCGCGCTCGACCTGCCGGCGGGCGAGCTGCTGCTCACCGACTGGCTGCCGCCGTGGAGCGGCTGGGACGACGCGCTGTGCCTGGTCTTCGACGGCGGCGTTCAGCCGGCGGGCCTGACCGACCGGATCGTGCGGGAGGTGCGCGAGATCCGCTCCGCGGAATTCTGCACCCTCGAACAGGTGCACGAGCGGGCGGCCGACTTCACCGCTCGACGGGTCGAGGCCGCGCTGGCACGCGTGCGGGGTGAGGGGACGGCGTACACGGAGTCGGGCCGGCCGACCTGAGCACGCCCTGGGCGACCAGCACGCCGACGACCAGCAGCGCCGCGCCGACGAGCTCGGTCGCCCCGGGCCGCTCGCCGACCAGCACCCAGGCGAACATCATCGCGACCACCGGCACCAGCAGGATCCAGGGCACCACCCGGCCGGAGGGATGCCGGGCGAGCAGGCCGTTGAAGATCCCGTAGCCGACCAGCGTGCTCATCACCACGGTGTACGCCGTGGACACCGCGGCGTGCCAGCCCGCGGCGGCCAGCCCCACCCCCATCGCGTGCGGACCGTCGAGCAGCAGGCTGAGCAGGAACAGTGGCACCGGCACCACCACCGCCGACCAGACCGTGAGACCGAGCCCACCCGGCACCCGCGCGGCGCGCGCGATCACGTTGCCGATCCCCCAGGACAGCCCGGCGAGCAGGCACAGCAGCAGCGCACCGAGGCCGACGTGCCCGTCGCGGCCGAGCGCGACCACCGTCAAACCGGCCACCCCGAGCCCGACCCCCGCTACCTGCGCCGGACTGGTCCGCTCGCGCAGCGCCACCGCCGCGATCACGATGGTGAACACCACCTGCGACTGCAGCACCAGCGCGGCCAGGCCTGGCGGCATCCCGGCGTGCATGGAGATGTAGAGCAACCCGAACTGCCCCAGGCTCATGAACGCCCCCACCGCGGCCAGCACCCGCCACGGTGCCAGCGGACGCGGCACCAGCAGGCAGGCCGGGAAGGCGACCAGCAGGAACCGGATGGCCGCGAACAGCAGCGGCGGCACGCGGCCCATCCCCCAGTCGATCACCACGAAGTTGAAGCCCCACAGCACGGCGACCAGGGCGGCGAGGAGGGAATCGCGGCGGGCATGTGCGCCATCGTCGGCGCCGAAGATGATGAAGCACCAGCGAATAGATCTGCACGAGACTGAGTAGCACCGCTACATGATCGATCTGGACGCCGTCGCCGCGCTGCGTGCCGTCGACAGCCACGGCTCCGTGGTCGCCGCCGCGGCCGCCCTCGGCTTCACCCCGAGCGCGGTCTCCCAGCAGGTCAAGCGCCTGGAGCGGCAGACCGGCGTGCCGCTGCTGGAGCGGGTCGGCCGCGGCGTGATGCTGACCCGGCACGGCCGCCACCTCGTCGACCACGGTGGCCGGTTGCTCACCGACCTGGAGCGGCTGGAGGCGAGTCTGCGTCGCCAGGCCGGCACCGTGGCCGGAGAGGTCCGGCTGACCGCTTTCTCGACCGCGATGCGCGGCCTGGTGGCGCCGGCGCTGCCGGGCGTGCTGGCCGCCCATCCCGGCCTCACCGTGGCACTCTCGGAGCGGGAGCCCTGGGACACCGTCGGCCTGGTCGCGACCGGCGCCACGGACCTGGGCGTCGCGCACAGCTGGGGCGACGTCCCCCTCGAGATCCCCGACCACGTCGCGGCCACCACGGTGGGCACCGACGTCGCCGACGTCATCCTGCGCCACGACCATCCACTGGCCGGGCGCCGGGCGCTCACGCCGCACGACCTGGTCGACGAGGGCTGGATCGCCACCCCGGAGGGGACGATCTGCCGACAGTGGCTCACTCGGATGTACGACGGCACCGGCCGGCTGCCGCTGATCGCGCACACCTCGCTGGAGTTCGACTCGCACCTGGCACTGGTCCGCGCCGGCCTCGGCATCGCGCTGATCCCGCGGTTGGGCAGGGCGGCGCGGCGCCGAGCTGGTCGCCGTACCGGCCAAGGACCCGGTGCCGACGCGGACGATCCTCGCCCTGCACCGGCGCAGCATGACCGAGGCGCCGGCGATCGCGGCCCTGCTGGCCGCGCTGGCGGCTCAGAAGAGCGCCGAAGCGAGCGCCTGACGCGCGCGCACCACCCGCGGATCGGCGTTGCCGACGGCGCCGAAGAGGCCGATCAGGTGCTCGCGGGCCTTGTCGCGCTCGTCTCCGGCGGTGCGGGCGACCAGGCCGACCAGGCGGTTGAACGCGTCCTCGACGTGGCCGCCGAGCAGGTCGAGATCGGCCACCAGGGTCTGCGCGTCCACGTCGTCGGGGTTGGCCGCGGCGGCCGCGCGAGCGGCGTTGAGGTCGACGCCACGGGTGCGCTGCAGCACCTTCGCCATCGCCAGGCCGGCGGCGGCCTCGGCGTCGGCGGGGTTGGCGTCGACCAGCTTCTGGTACTCCGCGACCGCCTTGTCGATGTCGCCCTCACCCAGCGCCTCCTGCGCGGCCGCGTAGCGTGGGTCGACGGTCTCCTCGCCCTCCTCGGCCGGGGCGGCCGAACGCGGCTGGTGCCGGCCGCTGATCCCGGAGACGGTGAGCTGCTGGGAGACCTGGGTGAGCATGGTGCGCAGCTCCTCCAGGGGTACGACGTCCTGCAGCAGCGGCTGCGGCCGCCCGTCGATGACCGCCACCACCAGCGGGATCGAGGGGATCTGCATCGCCTGGGCGATCCGCGGCGCGGCGTCGATGTCGACCAGGCCGACCAGGAACCGGCCCTCGAACTCGTCGGCCAGGGTGCGCAGGTCGGCCGCCATGGTGGCACTCTCCGGCATCCGGGTCGGCGAGTAGAACACCAGCAGCACCGGTGCCGTCATCGAC